>Ga0126371_10000444_pt1 | contig 33893 bp, 31 predicted proteins | sample PanSoiMetaPlot_4_FD_110145 | JGI IMG/M metagenome (GOLD analysis project Ga0126371, IMG submission 110145) | Tropical forest soil microbial communities from Panama - MetaG Plot_4 | ecosystem: Environmental > Terrestrial > Soil > Tropical forest > Bulk soil | place: Panama | collected 2016-02-17 | reverse complement strand
CGACCGGCTGGCGGCGCCGGACGCGATCCTCGCCTCCTCGACCTCGACCATCGTTGCAAGCCTGTTCACCGAGCCGCTCAAAGGGCGCCATCGCTGCCTCGTGGCGCATCCCGTCAACCCGCCACATCTCGTGCCGGTGGTCGAGCTCGTCGGCGCGCCATGGACGGCGCCGGAGACGATCGCGGCGGCCAAGGCGACCTACGAGGCGGCGGGCCAGGTTCCGATCGTGGTGAAGAAGGAGATCGACGGCTTCATCCTCAACCGGCTGCAGGCCGTGCTGTTGTCGGAGGCCTTCCGCCTGGTCGAGGACGGTTTTGTGACGCCGCAGGACCTCGACAAGACCATCAAGGACGGTCTCGGCACGCGCTGGTCGTTCATGGGCCCGTTCGAGACGATTGAGCTCAACGCGCCGGGCGGCACGCCCGACTACTGCGCCCGCTACGGCGCGAGCCTCGCCCGGCTGAGCGGCGCCGATCCGGCGATCTACCAGGGCGAGCCGCTCGCGCGCCTGCTCGCGCTGTGGGGAAAGACGCCGAGCCCCGCCGAGATCGCGTCGCGCATGCGGTGGCGCGATCGCCGGCTCGCGGCGCTCAAGGCGCACAAGCGCGCCCAGTCCGCCGAATGATCCGCAAGTCAGCGGCTTACCGGCTCGCGCGGCCGATCACGTCCATCAGCTCGGCGACCTTGCGGCGCTGATCGGTCTTGTTGCCGGACCCGATCGCGTGCTCGACGCAGTGGCCGACGTGGTCGCGCAGGATCTCCTCCTCGAGCCGGCGCAGGGCGGCGCGCACGGCGGAAATCTGCGTCACCACATCGATGCAGTAGCGGTCGTCCTCGACCATGCGGGCGAGGCCGCGCACCTGGCCCTCGATGCGGCCGAGGCGCTTGAGGCAGGAGGCCTTGGCTTGCGTCTGCATGCGCGTTATATACCCCTACGGGGTATAGGTGTCAATCGCATGAACCATACGCATCATCATCACGCCGGGCCCGCGCATCCCGCCGGGACCTGCAGTGAGCCCGCCGCCGAGCCGCAGCGCGCCAAGGATCCGGTCTGCGGCATGACGGTCGACCCGGCGACCGCCAAGCACCGCACCGAGCATGACGGCCGGGCGTATTGCTTCTGCTGCGCCGGCTGCCTCGCCAAGTTCCTCGCCGACCCGGCGAAATATCTCAATTCCGCGCCCTCCGCCACGATGCCCGCCCCCGCCGCGCCGATCCCGGCCGACGCGATCTATACCTGCCCGATGCATCCGGAGGTGCGTCAGGCCGGGCCGGGCGCCTGCCCGCTGTGCGGCATGGCGCTCGAGCCCGAGGTGGCCACCGCCGAGGCGGCGCCGAATCCCGAGCTCGCCGACATGACATGGCGATTCTGGATCGCGCTCGTGCTCGCGGCGCCCGTCGTCGCGCTCGACATGAGCGGACATCTCAATGGCGGGCACGGCTTCCTCAGCCCCGCCGTGTCGAATTTCGAGCAGTTCATCCTGGCGACGCCGGTCGTCCTGTGGGCGGGCTGGCCGTTCTTCCAGCGCGGCTGGCGCTCGCTCGTCACCCGCCATCTCAACATGTTCACCCTGATCGCGCTCGGCACCGGCGTCGCCTACGCCTACAGCGTCGTTGCCGCCTTCGCGCCGGGCGCCTTTCCGGCCGCGTTCCGCGGCCACGACGGCGCGGTCGCGGTCTACTTCGAGGCGGCGGCGGTGATCACCGTGCTGGTGCTGCTCGGCCAGGTGCTGGAGCTCAAGGCGCGCGAGCGCACCGCCGGCGCCATCCGGGCGCTGCTCGGGCTCGCGCCAAAATCCGCCCGCCGCGTCACGCCCGACGGGCAAGACGAGGACGTCGCGCTCGACGCCGTCGCGGTCGGCGACCGCCTGCGCGTGCGGCCGGGCGACAAGGTCCCGGTCGACGGCGAGATCGTCGAGGGCCATTCGACCCTCGACGAGGCGATGGTGACGGGCGAGTCGATGCCTGTTGAGCGGCACGCCGGCGACCGCGTCATCGCCGGCACACTCAACCAGGCCGGCAGCTTCGTGATGCGCGCCGACAAGGTCGGGCGCGACACCATGCTGGCCCGCATCGTCGAGATGGTGGCGAGCGCACAGCGCTCGCGCGCGCCGGTCCAGCGCCTCGCCGACCAGGTGGCCGGCTGGTTCGTGCCGGCCGTGATCGCCGTCGCGCTCCTGGCTTTCGCGGCATGGGCCATGTTCGGCCCCGAGCCTCGCCTCGCCTACGGCATGGTCGCCGCCGTCACGGTGCTGATCATCGCCTGCCCGTGCGCGCTCGGCCTCGCCACGCCGATGTCGATCATGGTCGGCGTCGGCCGCGGCGCTCGCGCCGGCGTGCTGGTCAGGAACGCCGAGGCGCTCGAGCGCATGGAAAAGGTCACCACGCTGGTGGTGGACAAGACCGGTACGCTGACCGAAGGCCGGCCCAAGGTGGTGGCGGTCGTGCCGACAGGCGCTCATTCGGAGAGCGAGCTCCTGCGTCTCGCCGCCAGCGTCGAGCGTGCGAGCGAGCATCCGCTCGCGCACGCGATCGTCGTAGCCGCCGCCGAGCGCCATCTGGCGCTCGCGGCCGCCCTCGACTTCGCGGCGCCGAGCGGCAAGGGCGTGTCGGCGATGATCGATCGCCGCCGTATCGCGCTCGGCAGCGCGCGCTTTTTGACCGAGCTCGAGGTCGCGACCGATGCGCTCACCGCCGATGCCGAGCGTCTGCGCCAAAATGGCGCGACCGTCGTCCATGTCGCGATCGACGGCCACCTCGCCGGCCTGATCGCGATCGCCGACCCGATCAAGGCGACGACGCGGGCGGCGCTCGCCGCGTTGCGCGCGCAGGGCATCCGCATCGTCATGCTCACTGGCGACGCTCGCACCACCGCGCAGGCGGTCGCGCGCGAACTCGGCATCGACGAGGTCGAGGCCGAGATCCTGCCCGAGCAGAAGCTCGCGGTGGTCGAGAAGCTCAAGCGTGCCGGCGACGTCGTCGCGATGGCGGGCGACGGCACCAACGACGCTCCGGCGCTGGCGGCCGCCGACGTCGGCATCGCGATGAGCACCGGAACCGACGTCGCGATGGAGAGCGCCGGCATCACGCTGCTCAAAGGGGACCTCAACGGCATCGCGCGGACGCGGGCGCTGTCGCGCGCCGTCATGCGCAATATCCGCCAGAACCTGTTTCTCGCCTTCGTCTACAACGCGGTCGGCGTCCCGGTCGCGGCCGGCGTGCTCTATCCGCTGTTCGGCATCCTGCTGTCGCCGATCGTCGGCGCCGCCGCCATGGCGCTGTCCTCGGTCAGCGTGGTCGGCAATGCCTTGCGGCTCGCCGCCGCGCGCCTGCGCTGACGTCGGCCTGCCTTACGCGACCTGCTCGTCACAGTCGGCCTCGCGGCCGACGGCGCCCGAGTAGGCCTCGATCGGCAGCGGCTTGCCCACCAGATAGCCCTGCACCTCGGCGCACGACTCCGACGACAGGAACGCGAGCTGCTCGCGCGTCTCGACGCCTTCGGCGATGACCGGCAGGCCGAGACCGCGGCCGAGCCCGATGACGGCGCGTACGATCGTGGCCGACTGCCGGTTGGTCTGCAGGCTGGCGATGAACGAGCGATCGATCTTGATGCGGTCGAACGGGAACGCCTGCAGGTTCTGCAAGGACGAATAGCCTGTGCCGAAATCATCCATCGCGATGTGGACGCCGAGCAGCTTGAGCCGGCGGAGAATGGAGACGCCGCGCGCAAAATCGTCGATCAGCACGCTTTCGGTGATCTCGAGCTCGACGCGGCCGGGAGCGAGCCCGGTCTCCATGAGCACTGCGTGCACGAGGCCGGGCAGGTCGCCGTGGCGGAACTGCACCGCCGACAGGTTGATCCCGATGTTCAGCGGCTTCGGCCAGGCGGCCGCCTCGCGGCATGCCTCGCGAAGCACCCATTCGCCGATCGGTACGATCAACCCGCTCTCCTCCGCGGCCGGGATGAACATGTCGGGTGGAATGAGGCCGCGGGTCGGATGCTTCCAGCGGATCAGCGCCTCGAAGCCGGTGACCTCGCCATCGATACGCGCCTGCGGCTGGTAGTAGAGGGCGAGCTCGCCGCGCTCGAGCGCGGTGCCCAGATCGCGCACGAGCACGCGCCGCTCGCGCAGGCGCTGGTCGGTCTCGGCCGCGAAGAAGCTGATCGTGCCGCGGCCGCCGGTCTTCGCGCGGTAGAGCGCCGCGTCCGCGTTGGCGATCAGCTCGGACGCATCGGTGCCGTCGGTCGGATAGATCGCGACGCCGATGCTCAAGCCCACCCGCACGCGTTCGCCCTTGATCTCGAAGTCGTCCGTGACCGCCGCCATCAGCCGCTCGGCGAGCGCCGACGCACCGGCCGGCTGTCCGCTGCCGCTCGCGATCACGGCGAACTCGTCGCCGCCGAAGCGGGCCACAAATGCGCCTTCCGACGCTTGGCCGAGGCGTTCGGCCAGCGCGCGCAGCAGCTGGTCGCCGACCGCGTGGCCGCACACGTCGTTGATCTCCTTGAAGCGATCGAGATCGATCGACAGGAGTGCGAATTTCTCGTTCTCGGACGCGGCGCGCTCCAGCGTGCTGGCGAGGCATTCGTTGAAGGCCGCGCGGTTGGGCAGGTCGGTCAGCCCGTCGTAGTGCGCGAGGTGGGCGATGCGCGCCTCGGCGCGCTTGCGCTCCGTGACGTCCTGGACGACGTTGACGAGGTATTGCGGCTGCTGATCCTCGCGCCGGATCACCAGCCGGGTCGAGGTCACGAGGCGGCGGCCGTTGCCGGGCGTCTCGACCGGGCGAGCGTCGTAGACCTGGCGGGTGCCGTCGGCGAGCAGGCGGCGATCGCGCGCTTCCATCTCCTGCGCGAGCGGCTGAGCAAAGATGTCGACCGCGCGGCGGCCGATCATCTGCTCGCGCGGAACGCCGTAGAACTCTTCGCTCGCGCGATTGAGCAGGATGTAGCGCAGGTCCTGCGCATCCTTGACGATGATCGGGTGCGGAACGTTCTCCAGAATCGTGTCGAAGAAGTTGCGCGTGCGCTCCAGCTCCTGGACCGCGCGCGAGCGCTCGGTGATGTCCTCGTGCGTGACCACCCAGCCGCCGGCCGCCATCGGCTGGCTCGACACCGCGATGACGCGGCCGTCGTCGAGCTCGAGGGTCTTATGGCTCGGCCTGCGGTCGTGCAGCAGCGCCTCGGTGAGATCCGCGATGTAGCGCTCCGGATCCGTGGTGAAGAACGTGCCACTCGCGATGCGTGCTTCGACGAGCTCGCGAATGGTGCTGCCCGGCTTCACCACCGCGGGCGACAGCCGGTACATCTGCACGTAACGCTCGTTGCACAGCACGAGGCGGGCCTGGGCGTCGAACATGTTGACGCCCTGCACCATGTTGTTGAGCGCGGCGTCGAGCAGGCGGTTACGGTCGCCCAGCAACGACTTGGCGCGGCGGTCGCTCAAGCTCGCCACCATCGACATGCCGAGCAGCGCCACGGCGGCGGCCGCGACGGTGAGCGCGAGGGCGGCCGGCGACATGATCAGGCCGTCGATCGGCCGGGTCGGATCGGGAACGATCAGAACGGCGCCCATGGCGGTGAAATGATGCGACACGATCGCGAGCGTGAGCAGCACGGCGGCCGCGAGCGACCAGGCCGGCCGCGTGTAGAGGCGCGCCGCCGCGATGGCGGCGACGCCGAACACGACACCGGCGATGATCGACGCGATGACGAGATCTATGTCCCAGGTGACGTGGCCGGGCAGCTCGAGGGCGGACATGCCGAGATAGTGCATGCACGCGACGCCGCCGCCGACGATGCCGCCGCCGAGCGGCGCGCTCCACCTCGGCCGGCCGTTGACCGCGAGCGCGAGGCCGCACGACGTGATCGCGACCGCGGCGACGAGCGAGAGCACGGTCAGCACGACGTTGTAGCCGATGACGATCCCCGGATCGTAGGCCAGCATGGCGATGAAATGCGTCGCCCATATGCCGCACCCGGTGGCGGCGCCCGCAGTGCCGATCCATCCCGTGCGCGCGCGGCCGCTCGCCGCGACGGCGCGATGCATGAGGCTCACGGCCGCACAGCTCGCCAGAAAGCAGACCAGTCCGGCGAGCACGACGAGCCGCAGATCATGGTCGGTTGTCAGGCACGTCATTACGCGGAACATCGGAGGTCCTTTGCGCCGAGGACGAAACCGTAACGTGCGGAGTGTTATTTTGCCGTTACACCGTTGGGTGTGCGAATTGCTAAAAGCCAGCGGAACCAGTGACCTAAGGGAAGCCACGTAGCGCCGAGCCAACGCACTCTTAACCGCAACCGCATTAAGCCGACATCAACCGTGTTGGCGCGCCGACGTGTCGACGCGACGGCCGCATAGGGTTTCGCAAGGTTCCTGCGCTACGCCGACACTCTGCCAAAAAGGCAACGGGACGGGCTCCCGCATCGCAGAACGCGAGCCTCGGCACACCGGACGGCGGACATGCGGGTCGATCACGGCCACGGCACTGGCGCGCGCCCGCGCAAGCGGGCTTTTGCGAATCTGCATCCGACGCTGCAGAGCGTCCTCCCGGGCGCGATCGCGGGGCTCGCGATCGCGGGCTCGGCCGTTGCGGTTCTGATGCTGTACAGCCTCGTCGGGGACACCGGCGCGCGCGTCACCGACCTCTATTTCCACTCCGACATGGCGCTGCTCACCGGCGCCACCATCGCGGCCTGCGGCGCGCTCGCGCTCATGATCCGCCGCAACCGCCGGCTCGCCGACGACAACGAGCGGCTCGAGCTCAAGATCGAGGACTTTTCCGATCGCGCCTGGGAGATCAAGGAGGCGGAGGAGCGCGCCAAGAGCTTTCTCGAGGCGCAGGGCGACGTCATCGTGCGGCGCGACAGCGGCGGCCGCATCACCTATGTCAATGATGCCTATTGCGCGATCGCGGGAGCGCCGCGTCACGAACTCGTCGGCGCGCATTTCAACCTGCCGGTGCTGGAGCAAGGCGAGGTCGCGGTGCGCCCCGACGGCACGCGCGTGCACGACCAGAAGATCGCGTCGGCCGACGGTCCGCGCTGGATTGCCTGGCGCGAGGCGCCGGTGCGCGCCGACCGCGACGGGCACACCGAGACGCAGAGCGTCGGCCGCGACGTCACCGACCGGGTGCGCGCCGAGCACGCGCTCGCCGAGGCGCGCGACCAGGCCGATGCGGCGAACCGCGCCAAGAGCCGCTTCCTCGCCATGGTCAGCCACGAGATCCGCACGCCGCTCAACGGCATTCTCGGCATGGCGGATCTCCTGCTCGACACCCCGCTCGTGCCCGAGCAGGTCTCCTACGCCAAGGCGGTGAAGACCTCGGGCGATACACTGCTGTCGCTGATCGGCGAGATTCTCGACTTCTCCAAGATCGAAGCCGGTCGGCTCGACCTCGACGCGCGCCCGTTCGCACTCGGCACCCTGATCGAGGAGATGGTCGAGCTGCTCTCCCCGCGGGCGCAGGCGAAGGGCATCGAGATCGCCTCGTTCGTCGACGAACGGCTGCCGGCCGACGTGGTCGGCGATGGGCCACGGCTGCGCCAGGTGCTGCTCAACCTCGCCGGCAATGCCGTCAAGTTCACCGAGCGCGGCGGCGTCGCGGTCGTGGCCGAGCGCGGCGGCAAGCCGGGCGAGATCGCGTTCTCGGTGCGCGATACCGGCATTGGCATTGCGGCCGATGCGCAGGCGCGCATCTTCGAGGAATTCGAGCAGGCAGACGGCGGCACGACGCGCCGCCACGGGGGCACCGGGCTCGGGCTCGCCATCTCGCAGCGCATCGTCGAGCGCATGGGCGCGCGCATCGCGGTCGACAGCAAGCCCGGGGCGGGCTCGACCTTCGCGTTCACGGTCGCGCTGCCGCCGGTCGATCAGGCCGCCGCACCTGCGACCGCAACCGCACGGCCGCGGCTCGATGACGCCATCATGATCGTCGCACCGGAGGCGAGCGTCGCCGCCGCGCTGCTGGCGCGACGGCTGGTCGCCTGGGGCGGCCGGACCTGCGTGGTGGCGGATGCGGCGGTCGCGCTCGCGCTGCTGCCGGAGCGCCAGTGGACCACCATCGTGGTCGACCGGGCGATCGGCGCGAGCGAGACCGAGATGCTCGCGTGCGCAGCCGCCCACTCGACGGCGCGCCGCATCGTGCTGGTGACTCCCGACGATCGCGATGAGCTCGGCAGCCTGCGCGCCGCCGGATTTACCGGCTACCTCGTGAAGCCCGTGCGGGCTGCGTCGCTCGCGGCGCGGTTTGCGAGCGAGCCGCCGGCCTTCGAGGAGCCCGACGCCGGGCACGACGCCGCCCCGGGCGACGGCGCGGCACGCCCGGCGCATGGCGGTCTCGCGATCCTCGTCGCCGAGGACAACGAGATCAACGCCCTGCTTGCACGCTCGCTGCTGGCGCGACTCGGCCACCGTCCGACTATCGCGACCACCGGCAGACAGGCGGTCGAATCCTGGCTCGCCGCGCATTCGGCCGGCGAGCCCTACGATTTCATCCTGATGGACGTGCACATGCCCGAGCTCGACGGCATCGCGGCTGCGCGCCGCATCCGCGACATCGAGGCGGCCGCCGACGGCCCGCGCGTGCCGATCGTGGCGCTGACCGCCAACGCCTATGGCGACGACCGCGACGCCTGCCTTGCAGCCGGGATGGATGCGTTCCTCACCAAGCCGCTTGACCGCGAGCGGCTCGCCGAGCTGCTCGCCGCGGAGCGCGCGACGATCGCGGCGTAACGGCAAATCGCTTTGCGTGCGCGCTAAAGCTTGCGCAGCGCGACCTCGTCGACGCTGTGGCTCTCGCCTTTCTTGAGGATGAGGTCGGCGCGCTGGCGGGTGGGCAGGATGTTCTCGTGCAGGTTGACGAGGTTGATGCGCGTCCAGATGTCGGTCGCGGTCGCGATCGCTTCGTCATCGGTCAGCTTCGAGTAGCGGTGGAAGTAGGATTTCGGGTCGCTAAACGCGGTGCCACGCAGGGTGAGGAAGCGGTTCACGTACCAGCGCTTGAGCACCTCCTCGTCGGCGTCGAGGTAGACCGAGAAGTCGAAGAAGTCGGAAACGAACGGGATCGCCTCGCCGTTCCTCGGCAGACGGCCGGCCTGCAAGACGTTGAGGCCCTCGACGATCAGGATGTCGGGCCGATCGATCTCGATCCAGTGATTGATCATCACGTCGTAGATGAGATGCGAATAGACCGGCGCCCGGGTCGGCCGCCGTCCCGCCTTCACATCGTTGAGGAAGCGCAGCAGCGCCGGCAGGTCGTAGCTTTCCGGAAAGCCTTTGCGGTCCATCAGGCGCGCGCGCTCGAGGATCGCGTTCGGATAGAGGAAGCCGTCGGTATTGATGAGCTCGACCTTCGGCACGTTGGGCCAGCGCGCGAGCAGCGCTTGCAGCACGCGCGCCAAGGTCGACTTGCCGACTGCGACCGATCCGCCGATGCCGATGATGTAGGGCATCTTCGCGTCCTCGGTGCCGAGGAAACGCTGCTGGGCGCGAAAAAGGCGCTGGGTCGCCGCAACGTACATGGAGAGCAGGCGCGACAGCGGCAGGTAGATCTCCTCGACCTCGGTCATGTCGAGGCGCTCGTGCATCGAGCGCAGCCGCGTCACCTCCTCGGGCGCGAGCGTCATCGGCGTGTCCTCGCGCAGCGCCGCCCAGGCGGAGCGGGAGAACGTGGTGTAGGGCGAAAGGCCGTCGTCGATGCGCTGGTCCATGGTCGTGACTACGTTAAGCCCGTCATGCCCGCGACAAGCCCGGCCATGACGATAAACAAATTGCGGGGGTCGCGCACGCCCTCACCCGCCTTTGCGCGAGGCCTTCTCGTCGAGGCCCGATTGCCGCGTGCGCTCGCCGAGCGCCGCCTCGACCTCGGCGAGCGTGATGCCGCGGGCGCGCAGCACCACCAGCAGGTGATAGACGAGATCGGCCGCCTCGCCGATCAGCTTCTCGCGATCCTCGCCGACCGCCGCGAGCGCGGTCTCGACCGCCTCCTCGCCGAGCTTCTTGGCGCATTGGGCGACGCCGCGCTCGAGCAGCCTGCGCGTATAGGACACGTCGGCGCTCGCGGTCGCCCGCTCGGCGACGCGCTTTTCCAGATCGTGCAGCGTGAACGTGGTCATCCGGCCTTCATAGCATTCCGGGCGCGAGGCCGCGAGGCCGGCGCGCCAAACCAGGAGTCTGCCGTCGACGCTAAGGATCGAGCCGCATCGGCAGACCTGTGGCCGCCATGTGCTCCTTGGCCTGGCGCACCGAGTACTCGCCGAAATGGAAGATCGAGGCGGCGAGCACCGCTGTCGCATGCCCGTCGCGGATGCCGGCGACCAGGTGATCGAGATTGCCGACGCCGCCCGACGCGATCACCGGCACCGTGACGGCATCGGCGATCGCGCGGGTGAGCGCGATGTCGAAACCTTGGCGGGTGCCGTCGCGGTCCATCGAGGTGAGCAGGATCTCGCCGGCGCCGAGCGCGACCACCTCGCGCGCGTATTCGACGGCGTCGATGCCGGTCGGCTTGCGGCCGCCGTGGGTGAAGATCTCCCAGCGCGCCGGGGCGTCGGCAACCTTCTTGGCGTCGATCGCAACCACGATGCACTGGTCGCCGAATTTCTCCGCCGCCTCCTTGACGAACTGCCGATTGCTCACCGCCGCCGTGTTGATCGACACCTTGTCGGCGCCGGCACGCAAGAGCGCGCGGATGTCCTCGATGGTGCGCACGCCGCCGCCGACCGTCACCGGCATGAAGCAGGCCTCGGCCGTGCGCCGCACCACATCGAGCATGATGCCGCGGTTCTCGTGGCTCGCCGTGATGTCGAGGAAGGTGAGCTCGTCCGCGCCCGCGGCGTCATAGGCGATCGCCGCCTCGACCGGATCGCCGGCGTCGCGCAGGTTGACGAAGTTGATTCCCTTGACGACGCGGCCGTCCTTCACGTCGAGGCAGGGGATGACGCGGACCTTGAACATGGGTGCGATCGGAAGAGCAGCCGGCGTTGCGCCGGCGGGTGTCCGGCGCCAGCCGAGATAGCCTGAGGCGGGCGCGGTGTCGACCACCGTGGTCTGAAGCTGCCGCCCCCTCCCGCGCATTGAAATCGCTGAGATTTCGTCCCATGGGTTTGTTTTGCCCAATAGGTACAGGTATTTAGAGACCGTCAATCTCCCGCGACTGTGAAGAACCAATTTCGACCAGCGGTGTTAGGCTTGCGCTACGTCGGTCAAGCGCGATGCGATTCCGCTCGCTCCATCGGCGACAGGGTCTCATCGCGGCCGCTTGATCCGACCAACCGGGATCAAGGAGGCACGCTTATGGCCCAGAACATCAGCCAAGACCTCACTGGCCAAGATCTGACACAGGCTCACATCCTTGTCGGCGCCGGCGCCGCGCCGGCAGCCCCCGTCATCCGCCGCATCGAGCCGGCCGACCTGGTCGAGGCGCTGCGGCAGGGCTGGAGCGATTTCAAGGCGATGCCGACGCACGCCGTCTTCCTGTGCGCGATCTATCCGCTGGTCGGCATCGGCCTTGCCGGATTCACGCTCGGCTTTGCGATCATCCCACTGCTTTTTCCGCTCGCCGCCGGATTCGCGCTGATCGGGCCGCTCGCGGCCATCGGCCTCTATGAGCTCAGCCGCCGCCGCGAGGCAGGTGTCGACACGTCGGCGAACCACGCGCTCGACGTGCTGCGTTCGCCCTCGATCGGCGCCATCGTGGCGCTTGGCGTGCTGCTCCTGATCATCTTCATGGTGTGGATCGGCGTGGCGCGCGCCGTCTATATCGACAATTTCGGCTATGCGGCGCCGAGCTCGGCGGGCCAGTTCATCCATGATGTGTTCACCACGCGCGCCGGCTGGAACCTGATCGTGTGGGGCAACGGCATCGGCTTCCTGTTCGCGGTCGCGACGTTGGCGGTCAGCGCGGTGTCGTTCCCGCTGCTGCTCGACCGCGACGTCGGCGCGTCGGTGGCGCTGCTCACCTCGGTCCGCGTCGTCGCCGCCAACCCGCTCACAATGGCGCTTTGGGGCCTGATCGTCGCGGCGCTCCTGGTGATCGGCTCGCTGCCGTTCTTCGTCGGGCTTGCCATCGTGATGCCGGTGCTCGGGCACGCGACCTGGCACCTCTATCGCAAAGCGGTCGAGCCCGACCCGAACCCGCACGCGGACTATCGCCCGCAACAACAGGGCGGGCGCTACGCGGCAGATTTCCCGGCCGTGCTATGGCCCTGGTTCCACCGCGAGCGGTAGCCTTTAGCCTCGAACGCATCGCGTCCCGTCCGGCCACGACGCGGCCGGGCGAACGCGATGCAATTTTTTCCCCCTCGATGTCACGGCGCGCGGGCCTGATTCGTCTTGAAGACAGGACGCGGCGGCACCTCCGGCCGCCCGCAAAGCAACGACGGAGAGACAAGATGTTCAGATCTTTTCTGCGACGGCAGATCGCTGCCTTCGAGCGCACCTGGAATTATGACGCGAGCTACATCCACGAGCTGATCGACGCCGATCCGCGCGCCGCCTGGGCCTACAGCAAGGTGATCGGCATGTCGCGCTATCGCAGGGACATTCCGGTCGCCCCGCATTGCGCCGCCGGGATCGTCGCCGTGATGGCCGAGGATTGCGGACCGTGCACGCAGCTCTCGATCGAGATGGCGGAGCGCCAGGGGGTCGATCCCGCGATCCTGCGCGCCGTGGTGGCGCGCGATTACGAGGCGATGCCGTACGAGGTCGCGCTCGCGGTGCGCTTCACCGAGAAGACGCTGCAACACGCGCCGCAGGCCGACGACCTGCGCGAGGAGGTGCTGCGCCTATGGGGCCGGCGCGGCCTGATCTCGCTCGCCTTCGCGATCACGTCGGCGCGCCTCTTCCCGACGCTCAAATATGCGCTCGGCCACGGCCACGCCTGCATGCGTCTCACCATCGGCGGCGAGACCCGGCCGGTGCTGCGGGAGCTGAAGCAGGCGACGCAGGCGGCATGATCTCATGACGGCGATTGCCGACCGCGTCACGGACTTCGAGGCGCATCGGCGAGCGCTGATGGGGCTCGCCTATCGCATGCTCGGCTCACGCGCCGAGGCCGAGGACATCGTGCAGGACGCCTACCTGCGCTGGCACGCGGCCGACCGCGCCGCGATCGAGCATCCGCGGCGCTATCTCGGCACCGTGGTGACGCGCCTCTGCCTCGATCGCATGAAGTCGGCGCAGATGCGGCGCGAGACCTATGTGGGGCCATGGCTCCCGGAGCCGATCGTAGATGAGCAGCTCGACGGCGAGGCGGCCGGCGACCTCGCGCACGACATCTCGGTCGCCCTCATGCCGCTGCTCGAGCGGCTCTCGCCGCTCGAGCGCGCGAGCTTCTTGCTGCACGACGTGTTCGGCCTCGACTTCGCCGAGGTGGCGCGCGCGCTGGGCCGCAACGAGGCCGCGGCCCGCCGGCTCGCGGCGCGCGCCCGCGCCCATATCGAAACCGGCCGCCCGCGCTTTGCCGCCTCGCGCGAGGAGGGGCAGCGCCTCGCGGCCGCCTTCCAGCAGGCCGCCGCGTCCGGCGACACGGCGGCGCTCACCCAGATCCTCGCCGACGACGCCGTGCTCTATTCCGACGGCGGCGGCAAGCGCGCGGCTGCGCTCAAGCCGATCCATGGCGCCGACAAGATCGTGCGGCTGCTCGAAGGCCTTGCGCGCAAGGAGCCTTCCCTTCTCGGCTTTGCGGTGCGGCCCGCCATCGTCAACGGGCTTCCCGGCCTGGTGCTGCGCGAATCCGACGGATCGGTCGACACCCTCGGCTTCGAGCATGAGGGCGGACGCATCACCGCGATCTATCTGACGCGCAATCCCGAGAAGCTGCGGCACGTGAGGTTTTGATGCTCAGCCGCAAAATGTGGCGGGTGTCCACTACGCTGCCCGCGCCGCCCGGATCAGGCTCAGCGCCTCCGCCGCATCGAGCCGCCCGTCATAGAGCGCGCGGCCCGCGATCGCGCCCTGCAGCTTCTTCGCCCGCGGCGTCAGCATCGCCTTCACGTCCTCGATCGAGGCGAGGCCGCCGGAGGCAATCACCGGGATCGAGATCGCATCCGCGAGCGCGATGGTGGCGTCGAGGTTAAGGCCCTTGAGCAGGCCGTCGCGCGATATGTCCGTGTAGATGATCGCCGCGACGCCGGCGTCCTCGAAGCGCTTGGCGAGATCGAGCGCCGAGAGCTCGGAGGTCTCGGCCCAGCCCTGCGTCGCGACCTTGCCGTCGCGCGCGTCGAGGCCGACCGCGACGCGCTTGGGAAACTCGCGCGCCGCCTCCTTCACGAAGGCCGGGTCGCGCACCGCGGCGGTGCCGATGATCACGCGGTCGACGCCCTTGCCGAGCCAGCCCGCGACGGTCGCCATGTCGCGGATGCCGCCGCCGAGCTGCACGCACAGGCCCACGGTCTCGAGGATCCGTTCGACCGCGGCGGCGTTCATCGGCTTGCCCGCGAAGGCGCCATCGAGGTCGACCACATGCAGATGGCGAAAGCCCTGCGCCTCGAACAGATGCGCCTGCGCGGCCGGATCACGGTTGAACACGGTGGCGCGGCCCATGTCGCCCTGCTCGAGCCGCACGCACACGCCGTCCTTGAGATCGATCGCTGGAAACAGAATCACGGCAGGCTCATTCTCCGGGGGCCATCCTTCGAGACGCGCCCTTCGGGCGCTCCTCAGAATGAGGGCCTATCTATGGGGACCACTTCAAAAAATTCGCGATCAGCGCGAGGCCGAGACGCTGGCTTTTTTCAGGATGGAATTGGGTGCCCAGCATGGTGTCGCGGGCGACGATCGCGGTGACGGGGCCGCCATAGTCGGCCTGCGCCACGAGGTCCGCGCGGTTCGCGACCTTGAGCTGGTAGGAATGCACGAAATAGGCGTGCAGGCCGTCCGCGCCGGTCGCGATGCCGTCGAGCAGCGGGTGGTGGCGCAGCTCGTTGAGTGTATTCCAGCCCATGTGCGGAATCTTCAGGTCGGGATCGCTCGGCTTGATGCGGTCGACCTCGCCGGCGATCCAGCCGAGCCCCGGCGTCACCTCGTACTCGCGGCCGCGCTCGGCCATGAGCTGCATGCCGACGCAGATGCCGAAGAACGGCCGCCCCTTCTGGCGCACCGCGACGTCGAGCGCCTCGACCATGCCGGGCACGGCATCGAGCCCGCGCCGGCAGTCCGCGAAGGCGCCGACGCCGGGCAGCACCACGCGGTCGGCGCGCGCCACCGCGTCGGGATCGCGCGTGACCAGGATCGGCTGGTCGTGGCCGGTCTCGCGCGCCGCCCGCTCGAATGCCTTGGCGGCGGAGTGCAGGTTGCCGGAATCGTAGTCGACGATCGCGACGCTCACGTGCTTCCTCCCGGCTGGGGAAACAGGCCGACCACGTCGGTCGGATCGCGCGGCGCGACCGTCGGCGGTGACGGCGGCGCCGCGAGCGCCGCCTCCATCTCGCGGGTCGTCGCGAGCGCGACATAGCGGTCGAAGAAGCGCCGCTCGGCCGCCTCGCGGCTGTCCCCCACCACGGTGCCGACCTCGCGCCAGCCCTTGAGCAGCAGCGTCCAGCGCCGCAGGCTCGCGGCCTCGAACCCGACCAGCAGCCCGAGCAGCGTCATGGCGAATCCGCGGGCATCCTCCTTGACGCCGGCGTAGTGCAGCGCGAGCGAGAGCGCGACGCTCACGCCGATATAGCCGCCGAGCACGACCCACAGCCGATGCCACAGCATCCACAGCGGCCCGAGCAGGAAGGCGCTCCAGGTGAAGCGGTCGGGCACGAACGCGATGCGCTCCGCCTGGTTGAGCGCAGCGCCGCGCGCGGCCGGCGGCTCGAACACCATGTAGACCGTCATGGCCGGACCTCTCCATCTTCGTCATGGCCGGGACAAGCGCGGGCATGACGAGCAATATCGCGAACCGCCCTATCCGCCGAGCGAGCCCTTGGTCGACGGCACCTCGCCCTTGGCGCGCTCGTCGATCGCGACGGCGGCGCGCAGCGCGCGGGCGAGGCCCTTGAAGCACGATTCGGCGATATGGTGGTCGTTCGAGCCGTACAGCGTCTCGACGTGCAGCGTCACGCCCGCATTCATCGCGAACGCCTGGAACCACTCGTTGAACAGCTCGGTGTCGAAGGCGCCGACCTTCGGCCGCGTAAACGACGCCTTGAACACCAGGAACGGGCGGCCCGAGATGTCGATCGCGACGCGGGTCAGCGCCTCGTCCATCGGCACGTGCACGTCGGCATAGCGCGTGATGCCGCGCATGTCGCCGAGCGCCTGCTTGACGGCTGCGCCGAGCGAGATGCCGACGTCCTCGGTGGTGTGGTGATGGTCGATGTGCAGGTCGCCCTTCGCCTTTACGGTGATGTCGATGCGCGAATGGCGGGCGAGCAAGTCGAGCATGTGATCGAGAAAGCCGATGCCGGTCGCGATCGACGCGCGGCCTTCGCCGTCGAGATCGACCGCGACCTCGACGTCGGTTTCCTTGGTGGTGCGCTTGACCAAGCCTTTGCGCATGGGGAGCCTGTTTGTTGAAATTCGCGCGCCTTGTATCAGGGGGCCGTGACTTTCGCCACAGCGGAGCGAATCTTGATGCGCCATATTAAGGCGATGGCGCTCCCCTCCCCCCGCCAACTGGTGGGAGGGTCGCCGCAACAGCTTCAGTGGCCCCCTTCCCTGCGTTTGCATTGCAGCCCTTGAGCACATAAATCAGCGCGAGCCACACGGTTTTCCCATGCAAAACCCCACCAGCGCACCCGACTCCTGGCACGGCACTACCATCCTGACGGTCCGCAAGGGCGGCTCGGTCGTGATCGGCGGCGACGGACAGGTGTCGATCGGGCAGACCATCGTCAAGGCGAACGCGCGCAAGGTGCGCCGGCTCACCAAGGGCGACGTGATCGGCGGCTTTGCCGGCGCGACCGCGGACGCCTTCACGCTCTTCGAGCGGCTGGAGGCGAAGCTCGAGCAGTATCCGGGCCAGCTCATGCGCGCCGCCGTCGAGCTCGCCAAGGACTGGCGCACCGACCGTTATCTGCGCCGGCTCGAGGCGATGATGATCGTCGCCGACAAGGACGTCTCGCTGGTGCTCACCGGCACCGGCGACGTGCTCGAGCCGGAGGGCGGCGTGATGGGTATCGGCTCGGGCGGCAACTACGCGCTCTCGGCCGCCCGCGCGCTGATCGACACCGACATGGAAGCCGAGGCGATCGTGCGCAAGGCGATGGCGATCGCGGCCGACATCTGCGTCTACACCAACCGCAACGTGACCATCGAGAAGCTGTAGATGATCGCGCAAGACGATCTCGGTGACGATCTCGACGCCGGTGTCGCGCAGGGAATCATCACGAACGCACAGGCGAGCGCCCTGCGCGCGCTCGCGGCGGAGCGCGAGAAGGCCCGCGCCGCGGCGCTCAGCCACGAAGAACGCTTCCGCTTCATGCGCGGCTTCAACGATTTCTTCTTCGCGAGCGGCGTGCTGCTGTTCGGCGCCGGCGCGGCGTTCTTCGCCGCCTCCGTACCCGTCGGCAATCTCCTCGCCGCCGCCATGATGTGGTCGCTCGCCGAGCTGCTGGTGGCGCGCTTGCGGCTGGTGCTGCCGGGGCTGCTGCTGGTCGCCTTCTTCGCCTATTTCGTCGCGCGCGCGGTGCCGCTCGAATCCTGGCTCGGCAGCCCTGCCCACGTCACGATTGCGACGTTCAACACGTTCCTCGACACCATCACCGGCCACGGCAATCCGGCGGTCGCGTGCGCCCGGGCGCTTCTGATCGCGCTCGCCGGCCTCGCGTTCTTCGTCCGGTTCCGCTTCCCGTTCGCCATGCTGCCGATGGCCGGCGGGCTCGTATTGGCCGTGATGGCGTTCACGCCGCCGTCAGCCGGATGGGTGCACGCCTACGCGATACTCCTCGCCTGCGGCCTGGCGGTGTTCGCCGCCGCCATGGCGTTCGACGTCAGCGACCGCGCGCGCACGACGCGCCGGTCCGACTGTGCCTTCTGGCTGCATTTGCTGGCGGCGCCGCTGATCGTGCATTCGCTCATCCGGCTCACGGTCGGCAACGCGTTCCAGGCGATGACCGGCCAGGTGGCCGCGACGATCGTGGGCATCGTCGTCGTGCTCACGATCGTCGCGGTCGTGATCGACCGGCGCGCGCTGCTCGTCTCGACCCTGACCTATCTCGGCATCGCCATCGCGTATGCGCTCAAGGCGGCGTCGACCGATCAGAACAAGGTCTTCTTCGCCACCCTCATCGTGCTCGGCGCCATGGTGCTCACCCTCGGCGTCGGCTGGCAGCCGCTGCGCCGCGGCCTGATGACCGTGGTGCCGTCCCGCATCGCGCTCCGCCTGCCTCCAGTGGTAACTGCCGCATGACCGACTTCTCGCCCCGCGAAATCGTCTCCGAGCTCGATCGCTTCATCGTCGGTCAGGGCGACGCCAAGCGCGCGGTCGCGATCGCGCTGCGCAACCGCTGGCGCCGCCTGCAGCTCGACGACAAGCTGCGCGAGGAGGTGATGCCGAAGAACATCCTGATGATCGGGCCGACCGGCGTCGGCAAGACCGAGATCTCGCGGCGCCTGGCGCGGCTCGCCGGCGCGCCGTTCCTCAAGGTCGAGGCGACCAAGTTCACCGAGGTCGGTTATGTCGGCCGCGACGTCGAGCAGATCGTGCGCGATCTCGTCGAGATCGCGATCGCGCTGACGCGCGAGAAGAAGCGCAAGGACGTGCAGGCGCGCGCCTACGACGCGGCCGAGAGCCGCGTGGTCGACGCGCTCACCGGCCCGGGCGCGAGCCCGTCGACCAAGGAGACCTTCCGCAAGAAGCTGCGCGCCGGCGAGATGGACGACAAGGAGATCGAGATCGAGGTGCAGTCCTCGGGCGGCGGCATGCCGATGTTCGAGATTCCCGGCATGCCGGGCGCGCAGATGGGTGCGATCTCGATCGGCGACATCTTCGGCAAGCTCGGCAACCGCACCAAGACACGGCGCGTGACCGTCAAGGAGTCCTACGACATCCTGGTCAACGAGGAATCCGACAAGCTGCTCGACCAGGACGCGCTGGTGCAGGAGGCGATCCATGCGGTCGAGAACAACGGGATCGTGTTTCTCGACGAGATCGACAAGATCACGGCGCGCGAGGGCCGTCAGGGCGCCGACGTCTCGCGCGAGGGCGTGCAGCGCGACCTCCTGCCGCTGATCGAGGGTACGACCGTCTCGACCAAGCATGGCACGGTCAAGACCGACCACATCCTGTTCATCGCGTCGGGCGCCTTCCATCTCGCAAAACCCTCGGATCTGCTGCCCGAGCTGCAAGGCCGGCTGCCGATCCGCGTCGAGCTCAAGGCGCTCACCCGCGAGGATCTGCGCCGTATTCTCACCGAGCCCGAGGGCTCGCTGATCAAGCAATACGTCGCGCTGATGGCGACCGAGGGCGTGACGCTCGCGTTCACCGAGGACGCGATCGACGCCATTGCCGACGTCGCGGTGTCGGTCAACGCCACCGTCGAGAACATCGGCGCGCGCCGTCTGCAGACCGTGATGGAGCGCGTGCTCGACGACATTTCTTTTTCCGCGTCGGATCGCGGCAATGAGACCGTGGCGATCGACGGCGACTACGTAAAGAGCCGCGTCGCGGACTTGGCGAAGAACGCGGATCTGAGCCGGTTCATTCTGTAGGATGAGTTGAGCGCAGCGAAAACCATCCCGCGCGCCTTCACCGTCTCCGTCGCAATCTCACATACAGCGCGCCCTCGCCGCCATGCGCGACATGCGCTTCCTCGAAGCCGAGGACGATGTCGCGCAGCTCGGGCAGGCGCAGCCAGTGCGGGACCTGGCGGCGCAGGACGCCGCGTTCCGGGTCGGCCGAGCGCGCGCCCTTGCCGGTGACCACGAGCGCGAACTTGGCGCCGTCGTGCTGGGCGCGGCGGAGGAAATGCACGAGCGCCGCATGCGCCTGCGCCTGCGTCATGCCGTGCAGGTCGATGCGCGCATCGATCGCGGTGCGACCGCGCGCGATCTGTTGTTTCTCACGGCGCGGCAGCGGCGCGAACGAGGGCGGAGCGATCAGCCTTACGACCGGATTCGACGGGGCCGGCGAAGGCTTCAGGATCTTCGTGGGCTTGGCAGGCGCCTTGGCGGGCTTGGCCGCCTTGATGGTCTTCGGCGTTGCGCCGGCGGCCGTTTCATCATCCGCGACGCGCGGGCGCTTGCGCAGCGGCCGGACGGAGCGCGCGACGCCGCGCCACAGCGCCCGCTCCTCCTCGCTCAGCTCGCGCCGGCTCACGGCTTGTGTTTCGGTTTGGGCGCGGGCGCGGCCACCACGCCGCTCTTGGCCGTGCGCCCGGGCGGCGCGAGCTTCGGTTGCGTCTGGCGCGCGATCAGGTCGACCGGCCGCGGCAGCGGCAGCGGCATTCTTGTGCCGGCCGCTGCCGGATCGATCTCGCGCGGGATCAGCATGGTGAATTGCCCGCGATCCTTGAGCCGGCCAGCGACCAGGCCGGCCTGCCTGCCGGCCCCCCAGTAGAGGTCGGCGCGCGCCGGGCCGACGATGGCGGAGCCGGTATCCTGGGCGATCATCAGGCGGCGGAAGTGGTTCTTCGTCGTGATCGAATCGATCGGCAGATCAGCCTGAATGAAGAACGGCGTGCCGTAGACGTGCAGCGCCTTGTCGACCGCGATCGAGCGTCCCGGCGTGAGCGGCAGGCCTTGCGCGCCGAGCGGCTCCTCGTCGTCGCCGAGCCCCACGATGCGGAAGAACACGAACGACTTGTTCTGCCGCCGCAGCTCGTTAGCGCCGTCCGGATTGTCGCGGATCCACTGGCGGATGCGGTCCATCGACATCTGGTCGCGCGGCACCATCTTGCGGTCGATCAGGATGCGGCCGATCGGCGTATAGGGAAAGCCGTTGTGGCTGTCGTAGTTGATGCGCAGCATGAGGCCGTCCTCGAGCCGGATGCGCGCCGAGCCCTGGATCTGGATGAACAGCGCATCGGTCTGGTCCTTGATCCAGCAGAGCTCGAGATGCCGGCCGTCGAGCGCGCCGTCCTCGATCTCGGCGCGGTCGTAATACGGCACGAGCTTGCCGGAGCGGTCGCGCCGCAGCGACTGGCCCGTATTGGGAAAGCCCCCGCCGTTCGGCGTGCCGGCGGGCGGCAGCAGGTCGGGCGGCCGCCGGTAGATCGGCACGTGGTAGACCGGCGTGGGAAAGCGCGAGCCGTCGACGATCGGCTCGTAGTAGCCGGTGAGAAAGCCCGCGGCGTCGCCGAGCCTTGCGATGCGGGCCGGACGGAAATTCTCCTCGAAGAACCTGCGCGCCGCATCCTCGTTGAGCTTGCCGGCCCTGAGCGCGCGCCGGCACACGGCGTGCAGCGCCGCATACATCGGGCGGCTTTCGCCCGGCGGATGCGCCGTCATGGCAATCGGCCGGCAGCTCGCCAGAAAGGCCGCGAAGGCGGCGGCGTGATCGTCGGCCGCCCAGCCGTCGAGATGGCTCCAGTCGGCCGGCTCGAGCGCGGCATCGTGGATGCGGAATGGACGCGGCACGTCGGGCACCGCCGGTCCGGTCGGCACGAATTTTTCCGCCTAGTGCGGCTTTGCGGCCGGCCGCGACGGCGCGACGCCATGGCCATGAGGTGCCGCAAGGACCCCCTCGCCAGCGGATGCGAGCACGATGAAAGCGGAGAGAAGCGCCGCCGACCAGCGCGAGACCAGACCCAGACGTGGCGTGTCCCCGCGCCCGTCCCCGCGCATCACTGACCCGCTTCGGTCGCCACAAGCTTCCAGTTGGGATCGCGCGAGGTCACGTCGCGCGCGAACGTCCACACGTCGGTCACGTCGACGACCTTGTCGGCATTTCCGTCGGTGACGTTGCCGGACTTGTCGCGCGTGACCGTGATGAGCTGCGAGACGAAGCGCACCGTGACCTGCGAGGTGCGCCCGCGCAGGTCGGCACCCGCGACCTCGGCGGCATCGACGGACACGAAGCGCGTCTCCGCCGTGTCGCCGCGGCTCTCGCGGTCGCGGATGACGGCGTCGAAGCTGTCATAGACGTCCTTGGAGAGCCACTCGCGCAGCGTGCGCCGGTCGCCCTGCGCGAAGGCGACGACGATCATCTCGTAGGCGGCGCGCGCGCCGGTGAGGAAGTGACGCGGATCGAAGGTCTTGTCGGCCGCGAGAATTGCGTCGAGGCCGGCGGCGACCGCCGAGCCTGTCGGCGCGATCCCCTTCCAGCGGTCGACCGGCTCGGGGGGCTCGGGGGGCTTCGGGGGCGGCTGCTCCAGCGTGCGGGGCGGCAGGGTCACGACCTTGTTGTCGCCGGCCGAGCGCACGGCATCGCGGGCCGAATAGGGATCATAGGGCGGCCGCTCGCGGCCGGTCCGCTGCCCCAGCACGCTGCGCAGCCGCAGAAAGATGAAGACCGCGAGCGCCAGGAAAATGATGGTCCAGAGGTCGAACACGTCCTGCATGCTTTCGGCAGCGGTTACGGGGGGCGCCGACCCGCGCCGGTCAGCGGCGGCGCACCGGCTCTCGCACGATCATGTAATTACGCAACTTTGTCGATCCAGAGGCCGGACCCGGATAGCAGGCGCCGTCCTGGCGCGCCATGCTTGTCTTGGACAGGCCCGTTGGGTCAGGTTTCCTGTCGCCGCGCCGGCAAATTTCCTTCAGTCGGCGCATGTTCTTGCCGGCGAACCGGTGTCCAATTCGCCGGAACATGCGCTAGCGTAGCGTCGATGCGACCTTAGACCATCAGGGGTGCGCCGCCAACCGCGCGCGGCGGGATGAGACCCATGCGACTGACGGTGCGGATCGCGATCGCCCTCCTTGTGCTGCCGGCAGCCGAGCTTCTGGCGTTTTTGCTGGTTGCCTGGGCAATCGGGTTTTTTCCGGCAATCGGCATGCTGCTGCTCGCCTCCCTCGCCGGCATCTTGGTGTTGCGCCATGTCGGCGGTGGGCAATTTGCCCGGCTGCGCCGCGTACTGCGCGAGCGGCAAGTGAGCGAGATGGAACTGCGGGGGCGCGGCCCGTTCGTCGCGCTGGCCGGAATTCTCCTGTTGCTACCAGGATTTATCACCGATCTCATGGGTGTCGGGCTGCTCGTCCCGCCGATCCGGCGACGGGTCGGCGCGGCACTCGGCCGCGCGCTGCAGAACAGCGGGCGCCGGGATGGGCCCCCGGTGATCGATCTTGCGCCAGACGAGTGGCACGCCCTGCCCGACCGCAAGCCGCACCGGCCGCGCCGATCTCGCCGGCGCTGAGTTCGGAACCCGTTGCGTTCCTTGTGGCGATCCTTGTGGCGGGCCAGTGCCTATGTTAGCCACACCGCCGTCCGGAGTGCACGGCGCGCGCGTCCAGATCACTTCGGTGCAAGGTCGATCTGCGGCACAGCCGCGTTACATCACAGAACTCGTTCCCTTCCGCGGCCGGAGACAAAAATCCCATGGCGACGACCCCGACCAATGGCGGCGACACGCCCGCGGCCCCGCCGACGCAACCGCAAGGCCAAGGGCAGGCCCAGTTCCGGGTGCTGGCGCAGTACACCAAGGACTTCTCGTTCGAGAACCCCAATGCGCCGAACTCGATCTCGGGCCAGCCACAGCAGCCGTCGCTCAAGGTGCAGATCAACGTCAACCCGAAGCAGCTGTCGAACACCGATTTCGAGGTGGAGCTCAAGCTCGAAGGCAAGGCGGAGCACAGCGGCTCGACCCTGTTCGCGTTCGAGCTCAATTACGCGGGGCTCTTCCACCTGCAGGGCATTCCGCAGGAGAGCCTCGGGCCGCTGGTCATGATCGAGTGCCCGCGCATCCTGTTTCCGTTCGCACGCGAGATCATCGCGTCCGCCGTGGTGAGCGGCGGCTTTCCGCCACTGCTGCTCGACCCGTTCGATTTCGTCTCGCTGTATCAGCAGCGCATGGCGCAACAGCAGCAGCAGCCGCCCGCCCAGGCCTGACGAGAGCATGATCCCGAAAAGTGGCTACCGGTTTTCGGATAAGATCATGCTCAAAGAATAACTAGCGCGTCATGACGCGCTGGCCGCGGGTGCTGGCTCGATCGCCGGCCCAGGTGCCGGCAGATACTCGTTCCAGATCGCCTTCTCGCCGAGCGTCGCCACAAAGGCGCGATGGGCGGCGCGTTCGTCGTCGGTCAGCAGCGGCAGCAGCGGCGCCGGACGCACGCGAGCGATGACCTCGGCGCCGGCGGCGAGCGCCGGCTCGGCGGCCGCGGCCGACAGCCCGAGCTGCGCCTGGCGCGCCTCGATCAGCTCCAGATAGACCTCGGCCAGAAGCTCTGCGTCGAGCAGGGCGCCATGCTTGACGCGACGCGACGTGTCGATGCCGAAGCGCGCACACAGGTCGTCGAGGCTGTTGCGCACGCCGACATATTTGCGCCGCGCCAGCATCAGGGTGTCGACCAACCGCTCGCGCGCGATCGCGACACGGCCGCAGCGATCGAGCTCGGCATTGATGAAGGCGACGTCGAAGCTCGCATTGTGGATGACGAGCGGCGCATCGCCGATGAAGGCGAGCAGATCCTCGACGATATCGGCGAACAGCGGCTTGTCGGCGAGGAACTCGGCCGAGAGGCCGTGCACCTTGAAGGCTTCCTCCGGGATATCGCGCTGCGGATTGACGTAGCGGTGGAACGTCTGGCCGGACGGGATGGAGTTCAAGAGCTCGATGCAGCCGATCTCGACCAGCCGATCGCCGCGCAGGGGATCGAGGCCGGTCGTTTCGGTATCGAGCACGATCTCGCGCATTTCGCTTTATTCCCAAGTCGTTGCGAGGAGGCCGCAGGCCGACGAAGCAACCTCGAACCGCATACGCATGAGCCTGTAGAGCGAGATTGCTTCGGCGCGCTGCGCGCGCCTCGCAATGACCCCTTCCCTAAGGCCGCCGGCGCGGCAGCCGCTTCACGGCCTGCAGAATCGCACGAACCTGGGCGCGGGTAGAATCGAAATCCTTCGAGCTGTCCACTACAAAATCGGCACGGCGGCGCTTCTCGGCATCGGGCACCTGCTGCGCCAGGAGGTGGGCGAACTTCTCCTCGGTCATGCCGGGCCGGCTCATGACCCGCTCGCGCTGGATCACGGCCGGCGCCGAGACGACGACGATGGCATCGCAGCGGCGATTGCCGCCCGACTCGAACAGCAGCGGAATGTTGAGCACGGCGACCTGGGCACCGGCCGCTTCGGCCTCGGCGAGAAAGCGCTCCTCGTCGCGCCGGACCAGCGGATGCACGATCGCCTCGAGGCGCTTGAGCGCCATCGGATCGCCCAGCACGTGCTTGGAAAGACGCGCGCGGTCGACGACGCCGTCGCGCGTCGTTCCCGGAAAGGCCGCCTCGATCGCCGCAACCGCCTCGCCCGCATAGAGCCGGTGCACCACCGCATCGGCGTCATGCACCGGCACGCCGCTTTCGGCGAAAAAACCGGCGGCGGTCGACTTGCCCATTCCGATCGAGCCGGTGAGCCCGAGGACGATCATGATCGCGGCCTCTCGAGGTATGCATCAAGTACGAGGCAGTCCTTCTCGGGATCATGCTGACCTCTTCGACTGGCGCATATCCGTGTCGGCGAACCGGTGTCCACATCGCCGGGATATGCGCTAGCCCGCAAGACAGCCCTCGCGCCGAAGGAACTCGAGGAGCGCGAACAGCGGCAGGCCGAGAATGGTGAAATAGTCGCCTTCGATGCGCTCGAACAGATGGCTGCCCAACCCCTCGAGCTGATAGCCGCCGACGCTGGCCGTCACGGCCTCGCCGGCCGTATCGAGATAGGCGTCGAGGAAGTCTTCGGAAAGCGGGCGCATGGTGAGCTTCGCGGTGTCGACCTTGCTGAACATCACCCGTCCGTTACGCGCGAGCGCCACCGCCGAGTGCAGCTCGTGGGTTTGTCCCGACAGGGTGCGCAACTGCTCGCGCGCGGTGTCGCGATCGATCGGCTTGGTGAACCGGGTGCGGCCGAGCGCGAGCGTCTGGTCGGCGCCGACCACAAGGCGCCCGCGCATCCGCGCGGCGCCGACCCGCGCCTTCTCGCGCGCCAGCAGCGAGGCCGCATCGGCCGCCGTGCCGGCGCCGATACGCGCCTCGACGGCGCGCTCGTCGATGTCGGCGGGCGCGATCTCCAGCGGAATGCCGGCCGCCTCGAGCATGGCGCGGCGCACGGCACTTTTCGACGCCAGCACGAGCGGCTCGGCCGCCAGCCACAGCGCGTTGCTCATGCGATCGGCTGCCGGCGGCGTTCGGCGAGATACGCGATCACGGCCGCGGCGGTCTCCTCTATGGAGCGCCGCGTCACGTCGATGATGGGCCAGTTGTGTCGGGCGCAGAGGCGGCGCGCGAAGGCGACCTCCTCGGCCACCGCCTGGCGATCGATGTACTGATCGTCCTCGCGATGCGCCTTGAGGCCGAGCAGGCGGTTCTGGCGGATCGCCACGATACGCTCCGGACTGGCGGTGAGGCCGACCACCAGCGCCTGCTTCAGCTGCTCGAGCTGGGGCGGCACTGCCATGCCGGGCACGACCGGAATGTTTGCGGTCTTGACGCCGCGGTTGGCCAGATAGATCGAGGTCGGCGTCTTCGATGTGCGCGATACGCCGACCAGCACCACGTCGGCGCCGTCGAGATCCTCGGGCAGCTGGCCGTCGTCGTGGAGCATGGTGTAGTTGAGCGCATCGATGCGCTTGAAATATTCGGCATTGAGCATGTGCTGGGCGCCGACGCGGTGGGTCGACTCGGCGCCGAGATAGGACTGGAACAACCGCAGCACCGGCCCGAGGATCGAGAGACACGGCAGGCCGAGCTCGCGGCATGTCTCCTCGAGGCGCGCGATCAGATCCTGCTCGAGCAAGGTATAGAGCACGACGCCTGGTTCCGACTCGATTTCGCTCAGTACGCGATCGAGCTGCTTGTTGGTGCGCACCGCCGGATAGACATGCTCGACCGGATGAACCGTGGCATACTGGGCCGCCGCCGCGCGCGCGACCGTGATCAGCGTCTCGCCGGTCGAGTCGGAGACGAGATGCAGGTGAAAGAAGCTTGCGGTCTTCGCGGCCATCATTCTGCGATTCGTGAAAGAACCCTGGGCTGTGAATACGTGGGGACCGGTGTGGAGAAGGCCACGCCGCGCGGGTGAGTGCAAGCGGTGGCCGGCCGGGTCGCGGCGGATGCCCACATACTCACAGGTGGGGAATATTCGGGCGGGCGAATCGACCGATTGGGAGAAGATCGTGGATAGCGTGCGGGACAACATGGCAAGTATTGTATGTCATTGAAAACACGTTCGGATTCCGGTCAAGCCGGAACGGAAAAATTCATGCCCGAATGCATCGGGTCGTGGAAAGCGGCTTGCGAGGACGTGGACAACGATTCATGAGTCTTTTCCAGCGCCCAGTAACTTCAACAAATAGAATCTAGATTTTGATTTGTAGGAAGCGAGTAAGCGATGCCCGTTGTTCCTAAGTCGGCACTTCTCGCTGTCCTGGCGGGCGAGCGGCAGCAGGTTCCTCCGATCTGGATGATGCGACAGGCGGGCCGCTATCTGCCGGAATACCGCGCAGTGCGCGCCAAGGTGCCGAACTTCCTCGACCTCTGCTTCACACCTGAGCTTGCTGCTGAAGTTACGTTGCAGCCGATCAGACGGTTCAGTTTCGATGCGGCCATTCTGTTCTCCGATATTCTCGTCGTCCCGCATGCGCTCGGCCAGAACGTGAGGTTCAGCGCCGGCGAAGGCCCGCTGCTGGCTCCGGCCATGGACGCGGCGGAAATCGCGCGGCTGAAACGCGCGATCGATCTCGCCGTGCTTGCGCCGGTGTTCGAGACGATCAGGCGGGTGCGCGAATCGCTCGAGCCGCAGGTGGCGCTGCTCGGCTTCTGCGGCGCGCCGTGGACGGTCGCGACCTACATGGTGGCCGGGCGTGGAACTCCGGATCAGGCGCCGGCACGACTCCTGGCCTATCGGGACATGGAGACCTTCGCGCGCCTGATCGATCTCCTGGTCGACGCGTCGAGCGAATACCTGATTGGACAATTCATGGCCGGGGTCGATGCGGTGCAGATATTCGACACCTGGTCGGGCGTGCTGGCGGGCGAGGATTTCGATCGCTGGTGCATCGCGCCGGTGCGGCGGATCGTGACCAATGTGCGCGGACGCGTACCGGGCGCCAGGATCATCGGCTTTCCGCGCGGGGCCGGCACGTCGCTCAAGCGATATGTGGAGCAGGTGGAGGTCGACGCCGTCGGACTCGATTGGATGATCGATCGGGCGTTCGCCCGCGACGAGATCCAGAGCCGGCGGCCCGTGCAGGGCAACCTCGATCCGTTGGTGCTGCTCGCCGGCGGAGACGCCCTTGACCGGGCGGTCGATGCGGTGCTCGAGGCGTTCGCGGCGCGACCCTTCATCTTCAATCTCGGGCACGGCATTCTGCCCGAGACGCCGGTCGCGCATGTCGACCAGATGCTTGCGCGTGTGCGGCGTCGATAGGGTCGGAGAGCCTGATGGTTTGCACCGCGAGCGACTGGTACTGCTGGCTCAAGGCCTTCCACATCATCGCAGTGATTGCCTGGATGGCCGGCATGCTCTATCTGCCGCGGCTGTTCGTCTATCACTGCACCGCGGAAATCGGCTCGGTGCAGTCGGAGACCTTCAAGACGATGGAGCGCCGGCTGCTCAAGGGGATCATCAATCCGGCGATGATCGCGGTCTGGGTGCTCGGCCTGGGGCTCGTCTGGATGGGCGGCTGGATGTGGGCGACCTGGTTTCAGCTCAAATTCGTTCTCGTCATCGTGATGTCCGGCATCCACGGCATGCTGGCCCGCTACGTGCGCGACTTTGCCGCCGACCGAAATCGCCATTCGCAGAGATTCTTTCGAATTATCAACGAGGTACCCACATTGCTGCTGATCGGTATCGTGCTCCTCGCGGTGCTCAAGCCGTTCTAGGACGTGACGAGGTCATCACGCCCTAGCTGATTGTTCGAGCATGATCTTTTCCGAAAACCGGCCGCATTTTTCGGGATCATGCTCCGCCGTCCACACCCCGAGGCCCGCGGCCCCTTGCGCAATTAGGGGACATTTCATATTTCTAGGGTGATCTCCCCGAACGCAGGCGGATGGCGACGCGTACCGGTCTAAAGACTGGCGGTCACATCGGGTTCAGGGGCTAGATTCCCCCGTCCCTCCCTCAAAGACCTGCGATTCCCTCCTCGACTCCATCGACCGGCCCCGATTCTCTCCGCCAGTCGAGTCTCAACAGGACCACCCGCATGCGGGAAATGAAACTCCAGGACCTCAAGTCCAAATCCCCGACCGAATTGCTTGCCTTTGCCGAGGAGCATCAGGTCGAGAACGCCTCGACCATGCGCAAACAGGAATTGATGTTTGCGATCCTCAAGCAGCTCGCCTCGAAAGAGATCGAGATCATCGGCGAAGGCGTGGTCGAGGTGCTGCAGGACGGCTTCGGCTTCCTGCGCTCGCCGGAAGCGAACTACCTCCCCGGCCCCGACGACATCTACGTCTCGCCCTCGCAGATCCGCCGCTTCGGCCTGCGCACCGGCGACACCATCGAGGGGCAGATTCGCAGCCCCAAGGAAGGCGAGCGCTACTTCGCGCTGCTCAAGGTCAACACGATCAATTTCGAGGACCCCGAGAAGGCGCGCCACAAGATCAACTTCGACAACCTCACGCCGCTCTACCCTGAGCAGCGCCTGAAAATGGAAATCGAGGATCCGACGCGCAAGGACCTCTCGCCGCGGGTCATCGACATCGTGGCGCCGATCGGCAAGGGCCAGCGCGCCCTGATCGTATCGCCGCCGCGCACCGGCAAGACGGTGCTTCTGCAGAACATCGCCCACTCGATCACGGCCAATCATCCCGAGACCTACCTGATCGTGCTCCTGATCGACGAGCGGCCCGAGGAAGTCACCGACATGCAGCGCTCCGTGAAGGGCGAGGTGATCTCCTCGACCTTCGACGAGCCGGCCTCGCGCCACGTCCAGGTCGCCGAGATGGTGATCGAGAAGGCGAAGCGCCTGGTCGAGCACCAGCGCGACGTCGTGATCCTGCTCGACTCGATCACCCGCCTCGGCCGTGCCTACAACACGGTCGTCCCCTCCTCCGGCAAGGTGTTGACCGGCGGTGTCGACGCCAATGCCTTGCAGCGGCCGAAGCGCTTCTTCGGCGCCGCGCGCAACATCGAGGAAGGTGGCTCGCTCACCATCATCGCGACCGCGCTGATTGACACCGGCAGCCGCATGGACGAGGTGATCTTCGAGGAGTTCAAGGGCACCGGCAACTCCGAGCTCATCCTGGACCGCAAGGTCGCCGACAAGCGCACCTTCCCGGCGATGGACATCACGCGCTCCGGCACCCGCAAGGAGGAGCTGCTCACCCCGCCCGACCAGCTCAAGAAGATGTACGTGCTGCGCCGCATCCTCAACCCGATGGGCACCATGGATGCGATCGACTTCCTGCTCGACAAGCTGCGCAACACCAAGAGCAACGGCGAGTTCTTCGAATCGATGAACACGTAAGGTCCGGCGACCGGCGCGCCGCGATGGCGTGCCGCGAGTCGACCGCCGTGGGGGCGGATGATGCGGTACGCTTCGCGGCTGTCGATCCTGATCGCGGGCCTGCTCGTGCTGGCGGTCGGCGGGACGCAGGCGGCGGTCAGCTATTTCGGGCTGACGTTTCCGGACAGGATCGGCGGCGCGCGCATCGGACCGGTGACCGACTTCGAGAAGACCGATCCCGGGCTCGGCTACGGCGTGCGCTACGACAAGCCGGGCTGGGTGATCGACGTCTATATCTACGACGACGGGATCGGCCCGGTTCCGGCCGATCTCGAATCCACGGTGGTGCAGAGCCAGCTCAAGCAGGCACAGGGCGATATCTTCGGGCTGCAGAAGCGCGGCGACTACGCCAACGTTTCGCTCAAGCGCTCCTATGTCTTGCGCGACGCGGGGGGACGGCCGCGGTTTCTCTGCGCCGACTACACCTTCGTGCGCAAAGGCATGGGAAACGTCGACAGCTTCCTCTGCCTCACCAGCTGGAACGGCCGCTTCGTGAAATTCCGCCTCACCACCGGCGAGCGTCCCGGCTCGGATCGCGAGGCCGCCGCGTTCGTCAATGCGTGGAGCGGAATGCTGCGGCCGAAGTAGACGCAGCCTAAGCCCGCATCCCCGCCACCGCCTCGGCGATCTTGTCCGGCTCCGTCAGCGGCAAGGAGCAGCGCTCGCCGACGCAGACCAGCATCGCGCTCTCCGGCAGGCTCGCGAAGGCGGCGCGCGCCGGATGATCCTGCGGCAGATCGTCGGCGTCCGCGGCGCGCAGCACCACGCGGTCGATGAACGGGAGCTTGAGCGCCGCGTGGGCGAAACGCGCGGCGTCAGGGCCGATCGCCACGAGCTCGGCGGCGCGCAGGCGCAGGTCGAGCGCATTGAGCAGCGACAAATGGCTGTAGAGATTCTCGGCGGCGGCGGGCAGCAGCGCATCGAACATGGCGTCGGCCTTTTCCCGCCAGGCGTCATCGCCGGTGAAAGCCGCGAGCCGCACGAGGCTCTGCGCCGCCAGGCCATGCGGGTTCGGCAGCGCGTCGTCGGTGGTCGATTTCGGCCGCACCACCAGACCTTCGGCATCGTCGGCCGTGATGAAATAGCCGCCGGCCGGATCGTCGTAGAGGCTTTCGAACGCCGTCTGCCAGTCGAGCGCGCGGTTGAGATAGGAGTTTTCACCCGTCGCCTCATGCAGCGCGAGGGCGGCGCGGATCATCGCGGTGAAGTCCGACGACAGTCCCGGAAACAGGAGCTTGCCGCCACGCCAGGAATGGCCGAGCCGGTCGCCCCGCGACATCTCGCGAGCGATGAAATGGAATGCGCGCCTGGCCATATCGATCCAGGCAGGCTCGTCGAGCAAAAGCCCCGCATTGACGAGGGCCGCGATCATCAGGCCGTTCCAATCGGCCAGGACCTTGTCGTCGAGGCCGGGGCGGACGCGCTTGTCGCGCGCCGTGAGCAGCTTGGCCCGCATCGCCGCCAGCCGGGTCTCGGCCGCCTCGTCGGTCGCCTCGCGCTGCAGGCGGTTGAGGATGTTGTGGCCTTCGAAATTGCCCTCCTCCGTCACGTCGTAGTGGCGCGCGAAGAATGCGGCCTCCTCGGCGCCGAGGATGTCGCGCACCTCGGCAAGCGACCAGACGTAGAACTTGCCCTCCTCGCCCTCCGAATCGGCGTCGAGCGAGGCCGCGAAGGCGCCCTCCGGTGTCGTCATCTCGCGCGCGAGCCAGGCGACGGTCTCGCGCGCGCGCGTCGCGAAGAGCGGCTTGCCCGTCCGCGCAAACGCGAGCGCCAGCAGCTCGAGGAGCTGGGCGTTGTCGTAGAGCATCTTCTCGAAGTGCGGCACCAGCCACTTGTCGTCGACCGAGTAGCGCGAGAAGCCGCCGCCGAGATGATCGTAGATGCCGCCGTCGGACATGCGCGCGAGGCTGAGCTCGACGAGCTCGGCAAAGCGCGTGTCGTTCCTGCGCGCGAAGGCACGCCACAGCATCTCGAGCATCGGACATTGCGGAAACTTGGGCGCGCCGCGAAAGCCGCCATTGACCGGATCGAAGGCGCGGCCGACCGCCGCCGCCGCCGAGTCGAGCTCGCGCGGGCCGATCGTCACCTTGTCGGCGGGTTGCGCCTTTTCGGCGAGCTTGGCCAGCAGCGCGTCGCGGTTGTTGGCGACGCTGTCGGGTTGCTCGCGAAAAATGCGGGAGATCTCGCGCAGCACGTCGACGAAGGACGGCCGGCCGAAGCGCGCGGTCTTGGGAAAATAGGTGCCGCCCCACACCGGCTCGCCGGCGGGCGTGAGGAACATGGTGAGGGGCCAACCGCCGTGCTCGCCGAGATGATGCAGCGCCGACATGTAGATGTGGTCGATGTCGGGGCGCTCCTCGCGGTCGACCTTGATGTTGACGAAGAGCTCGTTCATCACGCGCGCGGTCGCGTCGTCCTCGAAGCTTTCGTGCGCCATCACGTGGCACCAGTGACAGGCCGCATAGCCGACCGAGAGCAGGATCGGCCGGTTGGTGCGCTGCGCCTCCGCCAGCGCCTCGGGTCCCCACGGCCACCAGTCGACCGGGTTGTGTTTGTGTTGCAACAGATACGGACTCGTCTCGTGCGCGAGGCGGTTCTCGTGCGAGGGATGAGCCGAATGCGATGGCGTCTCAACGGACATAACTGACCTCGGTACCAAAAAAGCGCGGCGCGTTGCGCGGCGCTCGTCGCGTCGGCATAACGTGGGCGTTTTCGACGCCGAGTGCAATCAACGCGCAGCCAGCGAATGCCAGGGAATGACACGATCTTCGCGTTGTCGTCGGGGCGGCCGCCTGCCGCGATCGCGGTGGTGCGCGTGTCCGGGCCGCGCGCCGGCGCGGCGCTGCAGGCGCTGATCGGAAAGATTCCCGCGCCGCGCCAGGCGGCGTTCGCGCGCGTGCGCGATCCGGGCAGCGGCGAGATCATCGACGAGGCGCTGGCGCTGTGGTTTCCGGGGCCGAACAGCGAGACCGGCGAGGATACGGCCGAGCTGCAGCCGCATGGCGGCCGCGCCGTGATCGCCGCCGTGCTGGCGGCGCTCGGGCGCATCGAGGGATGCAGGCCCGCGGAGGCGGGGGAGTTCACGCGGCGCGCGTTCGAGAACGGACGCATCGATCTCACGCGGGTGGAGGGGCTCGCCGATCTGGTCGGCGCCGACACGGAGGCGCAGCGCCGGCAGGCGTTTCGCCAGATGCGCGGCATGCTCGGCGACCGCGCCGAGGGGTGGCGCAAGCAACTGATCGAGGCGCTGGCGCTGGTCGAGGCGCGCATCGATTTTTCCGACGAGGGCGACGTGCCCGATGACCTGGTCGGGCCGGCGCTCGCGGCGGCGCGCAAGCTGCGCGACGAGATTGCAGAGACGCTG
>Ga0126371_10000443_pt1 | contig 33919 bp, 30 predicted proteins | sample PanSoiMetaPlot_4_FD_110145 | JGI IMG/M metagenome (GOLD analysis project Ga0126371, IMG submission 110145) | Tropical forest soil microbial communities from Panama - MetaG Plot_4 | ecosystem: Environmental > Terrestrial > Soil > Tropical forest > Bulk soil | place: Panama | collected 2016-02-17 | reverse complement strand
GCAGATTCCAGTACTGCCCCGTGAACGCGATCTCCGTATCCGCCAAACGCGTGATCTGAAACGCGTTCGGCGACAGCTGCGCCTTCCACTCCTGCTCCGTCTTGACCACCTTCGCCACGTGCGCCTTCTTCAACTTCTTGCCGTCGTCCGAGAACTCGACGATCGTCACCTCGCCCGGGACATTCGGAACCGCACCTCCCTCGGCCGCCAGCACCCCCGACTTCCGCAACGACGACCACAACATCGATCCCGCGATCGCACCGCCAAACGTCAGCAGAAAAGTCCTGCGCTGCACCTTGCGCGCCTGCTTATCCAAATCCGACTCAAACATAGATTCCCCCTACTTCACCGCCACCAACTGCGGCGCCTCGCGATACAAATTCCCGAACTCCTTCTTCAGATTTTCAACCTTCGGCGCATCGTTGTAGACGATGTACGGATTGTTCGGATGAATCGTCGCGTAGTTCTGGTGATACGCCTCCGCCGGATAGAACCCCTTTAGCGGCACCACTTGCGTCACGATCTTGTGTTTGAAAACGTGCGCGTCTTGAAGCTGCGCAATATAAGCGGCCGTTATCTTCTGCTGCTCATCCGTCGTATACGAAATCATCGAGCGATACTGTGGCCCATCATCCGGACCCTGCCGATTCAACTCTGTCGGATCATGCGCCACGGAGAAGAAAACGTGCAGCAGCTGACCATACGTCACCTGCGCCGGATCAAACACCACCTTCACCGATTCCGCATGATTCGTGCGCCCGCTGCTGACCGTCTCGTAGTCGGCGGAATTCGCATTTCCGCCCGCGTACCCCGACGTCGCGCTGATCACGCCCTGCACATGCTGATAAACCGCCTGCACTCCCCAGAAGCAGCCTCCGGAAAAAACAACCGTCTGCTCTCCGTGCTGCGTCGCCAATTGCGCATCCATCGCGGGAGGCGGCACCACTGCCGGCGACTTCGCCTCACCTGCGCCCGGGAACGCCACCAGCCGCATCAATCCCACAAACACCGCCGCAAACAGTAAGCCTTTTATGATCGATGACCTCACCATTCACCCCTCCTTGGAACGCTCCAACCCACCCTGTTGGATTGGAGTCCCGAACGCCCAAAAAGTTTCGGCCCCGTTTCCCCCTATGTTCCACCCAATTAGGGGCTTTGCGCCAGCTATAATCCACCGTTCACCCGCCATCCCTGAATTCTCGAGAACGGAGCCAACCCGAGTGCGCCTCCTGAAACCTGCCCTACTCCTATCGATCCCGCTCATCATTGCCACGACTCTTCCTGCCCAGAACATCGCCGTCGACATCACTCCCTCCCACGCCACCAATCACTTCGCCCCTTCACAGGCCCTGGGCGCGGGGATCGACCGCCTCGCCACGAAGACATTCGACCCACTCCTCAACCAGCCCGCCCTCGGGAAGATCCTCTCCGCCGGATGGCAAACCGTCAGCTATCGCCAGAACACCGAACTCCTCGTCGAAGCCTGGCACTGGAATCCCGAAGGCACATGGAGCGATCCCAAAGGCGAAGGCTACTTCACCGGCTCCACGAATCTGGACAAGCCCATCCATTTTTCTTACGGCTACAGCCTTCCGCATCGCGGATTCACACGGAACGACGGCACCGGCAACGCCGGCTACTCTCGCATCACCGATGGCGATCCTCATACCTACTGGAAAAGTAATCCCTACCTCACCGAGCGCTTCGCTCACGAGCCCGACTCTGCCCACCCGCAGTGGATCGTCCTTGACCTCTCCTCGCCCACGAAAGTCGACACGATCCGCATCGACTGGGCCGCCCCCTTCGCCACGCAATATCTCATCCAGTACTGGAACGGCGACGATCCAATCCACTCTCCAACCCGCGGCGCTTGGCAGACATTTCCCCGCGGTCAAATCGCCCCCGGACGCGGCGGAGTTGAAACCATCTTGCTCTCACCTGAACCCGTCGCCGTCCGCTACTTGCGCATCTGGATGACCGCGTCCTCGAACACCTGCGACTCGCACGGATCCGCCGACCCGCGCAACTGCGTCGGCTACGCGATTAACGAAATCTATCTCGGCACCACAACCGCCGACGGCCTTTTACACGACCTCATCCGCCACACCGCCGACCAGGAACAAACCACCACCTACTGCTCCTCCGTCGACCCGTGGCACACACCCGCCGATCTCGCCACCGAACGCCAGGCCCAACTCGGATTCGACCGCTTCTATACCAGCGGCATCACGCGCGGATTACCCGCGATGATCCCGATTGCTCTCATCTACGGCACGCCCGAAGACGCCGTCGCAGAACTCTCCTACCTCAAGAAGCGCAACTATGCAATTTCTTACGTCGAGATGGGCGAGGAATCCGACGGCCAGTACATGTTGCCCGAGGACTACGCCGCTCTCTACGTTCAATTCGCCGACGCGCTCCACCGTCTCGACTCGTCACTCAAACTCGGCGGCCCATCGTTCGAAGGAGTCAACAAAGACATCGAGGTTTGGCCCGACGCAGCCGGACAAGTCTCATGGGTCAAGCGTTTCATTAACTACCTCAACGCTCATCAGCGCATCGGGGAGCTGGCCTTCTTCTCCTACGAACACTATCCGCTCGACCCCTGCAAGCTCACCTGGGCCAGCCTCTACGACGAGCCCGAACTCGTCTCGCACATCACCCAAATTTGGCGCGAAGACGGACTCCCTGCCAACATCCCGCTCTTCATCACGGAATCCAATCTCGCCTCGGGCGTCAGCGAGACTTACATCGACATCTTCGCCGCCGTCTGGCTTGGCGATTACGTCGGCGCATTCCTCAACTCGGGCGGCAATGCGCTCTACTACTTCGACTATCTCCCCATCCCGATGGAACATAGCTGCAATGACTCTTCCGGCACATTCGGCATGTTCTTGCTCGACCCGCACTACCAGATCAAGCAGCCGCTCTCGCAATACTTTGCCGCACAACTAATCAACCTCGAGTGGGTGCAACCCGGATCCGGCATCCATCACATGTTCCCGGCGAAAGCCGACCTCGACGACGGTGCAGGGCACGCGCTCGTCACCGCCTATGCATTGCAGCGACCCGACGGCCAATGGTCCCTGCTGATCGTCAATCGGGATCAGAACAATCCCCACGACGTCCGCATCCGCTTTGGCAAAGACACGGCAACAACATCCTTCGAGGGAACCGTCTCGATCATCAGCTTCGGCCGCGATCAATATTCGTGGCACCCACCACGGACGATTTTTATGGCCCACGCCGAGCACGACTATGACAGCTCCGTGCAAACAGAAAAAGACGGATGGGCCGATCCAGACGGCCCGCCCGTCACATCAACGGTGAACACCTCCGACAGGACGACCTACAGGCTGCCGGCAGCGTCACTCACCGTCGTCCGCGGAAAACTCGCGGGGAACTAAAACAATTAAAGGTGGAGCTCCGCAGTTTTCCTAAAGCCTGCTTGTGCGAGATTGTCGGTTTTGGTACCCAGGTTCGCGTCCGCTTTTTGGACGCTAACCTGGGGCTAGTTCATACTCCGGTTAGAAAATATCGACTTAGGAAAAAACAAAAGCGGCGGGTTTGCCCGCCGCTCAAGTGATACACGATCACCCCCGTTTATCCCTTCACACACACCACCTGCCGCAGCCTGTGCACAACGTCCACCAGATCACGCTGTGCCTCCATGACCGCATCAATCGATTTGTACGCCATCGGCGTCTCATCGATCACATCCGCGTCCTTTCGGCACTCGACACCAGCCGTCGCCTTCACGTGATCCTCCACTGTGAACCGACGCTTGGCCTCCATACGCGACATCGCCCGGCCTGCCCCATGACTGCAACTCATGAAGCTCTCCGGATTGCCCTTGCCGCGCACGATGTACGATCGCGCGCCCATGCTTCCCGGAATAATTCCCATGTCGCCCTCGCGAGCGCGCACCGCACCCTTACGGGTAATCAGCACGTTCTCGCCATAGTGGTTCTCCCATGTCACATAGTTGTGATGGCAGCTCACGACCGCCTGTGGAGTGACGCGCGTCCCGCCAATGCTGTCCGCATCACCACAACTCACGTGGCGGCGGACGCCCTCGGGGGCCTGCCCTGCGCCTTGTCGAAGGGCCCTGCGGAGCAAAGCTCCGCTATCTGGCCGCTCTCCGCCCGCCGTAAACTCCGGCACCAGCCCCGACGCTCGCACCGCCGCGATCAGGTTCCGCATCATGAGCTCGCGGTTGGCGAGCGCATAATCCTGCGCCCAGTGCACGGCGCGCACATAGTCATCAAAGTGCTCGGTGCCCTGTGGCAGGTACGCGAGATCCTTGTCGGGCAAGTTGATCATCCACGGACGCATGTCATTCTTCGCCAGTTCGATGAAAAACGTCCCGAAGCGGTTCCCGACGCCGCGCGAACCCGAGTGCAGCAGGAACCACACGCCCTCGTTTTCATCGAGGCACACCTCGATAAAGTGGTTTCCGGTGCCCAGCGTCCCCAGATGATTAATCTTTTGGGGATGCGCGAGCTTCGGATACTTGGCGACGATCTGCTCGTAGGTCGCGGCCAAACCCGCCCACACCTCGAGATGCTGCGCAGGCGCATTCTTCCAGGCTCCACGATCGTTCTTGCCACCATTGTCAGTACGTCCGACAGGTACGGCCTTCTCGATCGCCTCGCGGATGCCGTGCAGATTGTCAGCCAGGTCGCGCGCGTTCAGCGACGTCTGCACTGCCATCATCCCGCAGCCAATATCGACACCGACAGCCGCAGGAATAATCGCGCCCTTCGTCGGAATCACACTGCCGACCGTCGCTCCGATGCCCCAGTGCACGTCAGGCATCGCCGCTACCCACTTATAGATGAACGGCAACTGCGCGACGTTGCGCAACTGCTTTTGCGCCGCATTTTCCAAAGGGACACCCTTGGTCCACGCCTTGATCGGCACTCCGTTGTCCGGAGTAATTACGTTGTAAGTCTGTTCGGTCACAAGATTCCTCTTTCTACCTAACAGCAAACTTTCGATTCACGTTCTTACAACTTGTCATTCTGAACGAAGCGAAGAACCTGCTCTTAAATCCACCGCTTCACCTCGCTCTTTCATCCAAGCGAAGCGAACCCGTAGTTCAGTTCACGTCATCCAGCCTAACTCTGTCATCCTGAGCGAGTGAGGCGCAGCCGAACGAAGTCGAAGGACCCCTTGTTTCTGAGCGATCACGAGCCGCAAAAGGTAATTCTCCCCAACACACCTCCGAAACTAAGGCTTGTACCAGGGCGCGTCTTCGGGCGAGCCGAGAACAGTCGTTTCACATGCACCTTTAGGCGCTGAGTGATCTTTGCGAGGAGTGATAATTCCAATCCTGTTTTCCCACCCATTCAGACTCGACTTCTCCACCGCAACCAACCGCGTAGCAGCGGCAGAGACTAGCCCAGCACGTCAGTGCTGGGAAGCGTCTCAAGCAAAACGATCGAGTCCCGTAGGGACGGCACAAATTTGGCTGGCATCGGCACCGTCATCGAGCTCTGCACACCACTACCTGCTTCGGATCCCCGCTCGCAAACGGCTTCCGCTCAAAATTCCCAAACTTCTCCACCATCTCAAACCCCTGCGACCGCACCAGCAGATCCAACTCCTGCGGAAAGAAACTGCGCAGGTGCAACTGCTCCTCGCGAACGTCGAGTTCCTCTCCATTCGGCCCACGGCGCACGAAGTAGCACTGGATACGGCTCACCTGGGTCGCATCGTTGTACGTGCCGCTGTACTCGAAGGCCATCGTGCCTTTGCCGTCTGGATCCTGGTACTTGCGTTCCAGCCGGCGATCTCCATTAGCTCGCGCCAGGATTTCCACCTTCGGATTGAACACATCGAAGACGAACCGTCCGTCCTCCGCGAGATGCTTCCGCACATTCCGAAACATCGCCGCCAGAGATTCGTAGTCGTGCAGGTGCTGCATGGAATTGAACGCAATAAAGACGAGCGCAAACTTGCGTCCCAGATTGAACGAGCGGCAATCCCCTTCCACAAATTGGATTTTTACTCCCGCCGTCTCCGCCTTTGCCCGCGCATGCGCCAGCATCGACGGAGCGATATCCAACCCGACAATCTCCACCCCACCTTGCGCGATCGGGATTGTCAGTCGCCCAGTGCCGCACGCCAACTCGAGTACTGGATGCCATGTCCTTCCCGCGCTTTCGGCTGAAGAATGAGGATTTTCATGGTGCGAATCGACTCGTCGCCCCGCGTTCCCACGGTCTTGGTTGTAGGTGGCGAGATCCAACGACTGCGGGTGCCCCATACTCCCCGCACTTTTTACGGGAGGGTGGGGATTCTCAGGGCGCCCCACCTTCCCGCGCTCTTTGCGGTAAGGTGGGATATCCAGTAACTGCGCCCGCTTCGCCTCATTCACGTAAAACGGAATGTCAGCGACCAAAAAACTGTTCAGCGCGTCATAATGCCGCCCGTCGCGATACAGCGGAATCGACTGTTTCGTGTTCATTCCTTAGTGGCCTCCCCAAATCCACAAACCCTCACCCGACGCGTTTCGCATCGGCCAACCGAGAACCGAGAACCGAGAGCCGAGAGCCCAGCGCCCGAGGGCCTCAGGCCCGGAAGCACACTCTGTTTCCCAATCACTTCGATAAGTGACCCAAGTCCTGTTCCCGCTACCAACTTATGACTTATAAGTACCTCGCCGGGCGTATCTCCTGAGCACAAAGCCTTCGACAGCTGAGTCTTTTGTTCGGAAGATTTTGTCTACAAGTTCTTTGACTTCAAAGATTTTGCGAGAAACTCTCCGCAAATCCCTCATTTCACAAGACGAGGGGGAGGGGGGATATACCCCACTCCCATTCCCCGTAGTCCTGCTGGTCGAAAATTTCAGGCCCAAGGCCTGACAGCTAGGACCCAAGACCTGAATTTTCCAGCGTGCGGATGTACTCAACGACCGACTCCGACCAGCCGTCGATGTGCGTCCACTTGCCGTAGCCAACACCGTTCTTGTAGCTCGCCACGTTGATCACGTAGCCCTTCCCCTTCGGGTTCGGAACGTTGTCGTGCGCCTGCTCGTCGGTGATGACGATCAAGCGGTTGTAGCGCTCCTTCTCGTTTAGTTGCTCAACGGCCTTCCCGAGATAAGTACCGTTGTGCGTCTGCGAGGTGTCGATCGCGTCGCGCAACGCGAATCCGCGACGTGCCGGAACCTCGACCAGGTGATCGGAGAACGAGAACACCGAAACACGCTCGCCGATCTCGCGCAGCAACACCGCCAGACCGTAAGCCGCGTCCGTACGCTTCATCTCCGAACGCTTCGAGAGCGCCCAGTTCATCGAGCCCGAGACGTCGACCAGCAATACGGTCTTGCCAATCAGCTTCTCCTGCTCGGCGGTCGACTTCAGCATGAGCTGCTCGAGCGCCTCCTCCCACTGCGGCGCATAACGCGCGGCAGCAAGAAAGCGGAATGGCAACACACGCTGCGTGTTCGCACTGCGCAGTGTCGAGAGCACAAGCTGCTCCTCCACACCTGCCTCCTTCATATTGCGCAGGTTGCGGAGCAGAGCCAGCGCTCCGAGCTTGTTCTCGGCCAGCAAACGCGACCATGCCTCGCGCTTGTCCGCGCCGGAGCTGAGAGCAACTTCCCACGTGTCGGGCACCGCGAGACGGCCCCAGATCAGCTTCTTCCACACGCCGGCCTGCTTGTCGTCACGCGGCTTCGCGTGACACAGGAACAGGACGTCGCGCAGCTTGATCGGTCCGCCGCGGTCGTACTTCGCGAGTTGGTACTCGTCGAACTTCGGGAACGCAGCGGCAAGCCCCTTCTTCACCTGGCCGGAGAGCGGAACGCGTCCGTCCTTCCAGTAGATCGCAACGAACTCGCACAGCTCGTCGGCACGCTGGATCACACGTTCGAGGGTCTCGGCCACCAGACCACGATGAGTCTTGTGACGAGCCATCTCGCGAACCAGAAGCAACGGCACGTGACGAAGCTTCATCTGCTCGCGAGCCTCAACCGCAAGTGCAGCGACACGCTCGGCCTCAACCTTGGGCACGAGCTCCGCGATGCGGCCGGCGATTTCGACACCGTCTTCGTAGAACTGGTTTTCCCAGAGCAGGCAAGCCAGCACCGAACGGCGCAGTTGCAGTTCGTTGGACAGGTGACGCGCAGGCGCACCCTCGTGCGTGCGTAGCCCCTTCGCAAAATTCATAATGTTCAGTCGTGCCATGTTGAGCTCCTCGTTGCTAGCTTCTAACGGCTAGCTTGTGTAATCAGTCGTCAGCAAAATCGACATCGTCGTTCGTTCTTTGACATTGCCAAACATCGCCCGGGAAATGAGCGGTAACAGCATGGCAGTTATGAGCTGCCTCCGATGTCCACTATTCGCAGACTTGTCGGTTTCGAAGTAGCTGTTGCCTTCGCCACCGGCGAAACGAACAACTTGTGCCACACTCGGCCTTGCCGGCTCACTCCGATCGAGTGAACCGGGGACGCTCGGATGACTAGAGCACGACGATGCAGCCGCGACTCGCGCTCGCTGTCATTCCGAAATCGAAATGCTTTCAGGCTTACTCAGAAGGAACAATTTCCAATTCTCCTTCGCCCTGCCCGTCGACTTCCTTTTGAGATGCGAACCCAATCGCGCGATTCACATCCTTCGTACGGATGATCCACGCGATGTCTTCCATGTCGCGCTTGCTCGGAATTCGTTTGTCGCTGTAGTCAGTGCACTGGCTCACTTTGAACGGAACTGAGCGCGCTTGTCGCAGGAACGCGCACAGTACGACTTCTTCACTCTCGGCGAAGCCCCGCTGGATGTGCGCCCAGTAGCACGAGTTGCAGAGCGACTCGGCGCCCTGCGGTGTTCCGGACCGAATTCGTATGACCGTCATACTTTGCCTTTTTCAACAAACGCTTGACGCCTTGTTGTCCGTCTGTTCCTCGGTTAGTTTCCGTTCGAAGTCGAGTGCGACTTGCACATCCCTACTTATGTTGCTTCTGCTACTTTCTTCAAGGGCAAGCAACGCGCCCTGGAATTCCGCCATCGTCTGGGCTTCCCCCTTGCCCGACACAAACAGTTGGGCTTCCACTATCGACGACTCCGGAAAGAATCGGCGATACAGTTCTACCTTCTGTTCCTCTGTTGCTGGCCCAAGATACAGGCGATAGTCGATGCGTCCTGGTCGCAACAGTGCTGGATCCAGAGCCTCGATCTGATTGCTCGTCATCACGAACAGTACGTTGTCTGGCGCGCTAAATCCGTCGAGGGCATTCAATAATCCTGACAACGTCACATTCACACCATCTTTCTTCTCGGCTGAAATAGTCGGACCGCTCGTTTGTTGTATATCCGGTTTTTTGCGCGCGTCACCACTTCTCATACAGTCGATGTCCTCAAACAAGATCACCGAGTTCTGATCCACATCGTTCATGGCACTGACCAAAGTCCGATCGTTGAACTGTGCCAGGTTGACCACGTAGATCGACATACTGAATCTTTCGGCCAACGCCGATACCAGCGACGTCTTGCCAGTTCCTGGCGGACCGTAAAACAAGTACCCGCGATGGTAAGGAACCCCGAGAGTCCGATAGCGCTTTCGCGAGTCCTTGAATCTGGTGATGTCCTCGAGCAGCCTTTCCCTTTCACCCGCCTGCAAGATCACCGAGTCCAGCTTGCGTGCGACATAACCAGAAGCGCGCGACCATCCATCGTCATAAACGAACAACCACGACCTCGCCGAGTTCTGGTGATGGCAATCGACAATCTCATTCACAAACCTCCACACAACACTCTGCCCGCGACCGATGGTTCGGAACTGCATGTACTCGTGACGTCGCGGCCGAGCACCATCGGTCTCCTCGCTTCGATAGAAATCAACGCGAAATGGTCGGGCGCTTCGCCAGAACCAGTGATGACCCGGAGCTGGAACAAGAGCGACTCGCCTGCCTTGCAATGTTGTGTCCAGGTCCAAACGTCGGACGCGCTTAAGAAACTGCTGATCCAGAAACCACTCCTTGACCCATATGAAAGCGACGTCTTCGCGCTGGATCGTGATGCTCATCGTTGCCTGATCAACGATCCATTGCCACACCCGCAACGGAACGGCACGCAGATAAACGCTGATTCCGCCGATGATCATCAGCAAGAGCCCACCCGACGCAAACTGGTTCTGGCCAGTAAGCACTCTCTTTAACAGCTCGAACATAGTTCCTATTGCTTTCTAACCGAATCCGCCAGAGTCTTTGGATACAATTCATCGACCACTAAGTCGATCTAAACTAGGCCGGGGAACATGCGACTAGGGACATCTAGGTGCTCTATCCACTGAGCTACACGGGCCCAAATTCCCGTGGCAGGATTCGAACCTGCGACCACCCGCGTATCAAGCGGAGTAACCCTGGTCTTTCACCACCGGCCGAGATTGTTTTCACATTTTCCGCACCTGTTGTCTCCATTGAGCAATGCGCTGGTGAATGCTTCGGACCTCTTCCCGATTGCATTGTCGTTTACTGACGGCAATGCGGTTATTTCTCCACGTCACCTGCACCTGCCTGCGCTGAACAACGTCCCATGCCGTGCGAGGGCGCTCATGACGACCGATCTCGACGATTTCATAAGTAACGAGATACCACTGTCCATCGATCAGCTTGAAACTCCTTCTGTCGTCGATTCGGAGTTCGTCAATCTCCTGCTGCATGAGTCGCTGCTTCTTTCTCTCGCGTGCGCTAGGCCGCGGCGCAAAGCACAAGAGCCTAGTTCTCGGGTGCACATAGAATCCGGTAATCTCATATCCCCGCGGATACTGGTACACTTTGCGATCTGCGTCGATCGAGCAGTCGGTTTCGACCATTCGCTCCAAATGATCGAATATGTGGCGTCCTGTCACTTTGCGCACATCGAGTCCCTGGCGCAATTCGCTGAATACCTTGTCCCACGGCCGTCGCAGCCTGCTGTGCAAGAATCCTTCAAGCGGAGCGAGCACGTCGCTGAAGCCTTTGGAATCGCCACCATATTGGCGTCGCCGGCCAGACGAAACGAATTTTGGCTGATTGTCATATTCACCATCCGGAACGAAAGCAAGCCGCAGGCCCCACTTACGACTCTTGCGAGTACTGCCGTAGCGTTCGCGTTCTACAACGACTTTATGCATGTCTGCGCGCATTCTTAGTCCATTTCTTCTGCGGTGCCACGGGCGCCACCGGTCGAAGTTTCGATCGTTCGCCGGGGAACGGACGAGGAGAGTTCGAGGCCGATAGTTCCAGCCACCTTGTACTTCGGGGCTACGCCCCCGTCGCTGGAACTCAGCACCTCGGCAGGATTCGCAATCCTGCTTGGTCGTTTTGAGCGAAGTAACTCTCTTCTTTCACCACCGGCGCAATTTTCGTAACCATGTGCTTTCGTCTAACGTTTCGGACACACTTCCGCACGTGCGTACGGTTCGGCTTTCGCCTCGCCGTCGCTTTCAGTTCATCGTTGCGCGGGCGAGGGCGCCGCGCCACACATGTAACGTTCGGCCAGGGAACAGGCAGTCACGGCAGGGCTTGCGCCCCATGAGGATTCGAACCTCGTAGCCCCATTACGGGCAACTTACCGAGAAGTATCCGTGACCAATCACCACTGGCCCTGTGAAGCTAAGCTGGGGGAATATGCGGTGGCGGTATTAGTCGATTGATAGTCGAAGGAACCGCGACCTGCGCCGCCCAGCGGAGTTATGGTGTTGCTTGGATTGCTTGTGGATACAGGTTAGTAACTGACGTTACTAATCGACGCCCACATGCAACCCAAGCCGTCTAGCGGCCGGCATTGCCTAGGTGCGAGATGTGTCTTAAATCCCTGCAATGGGCGTCCTTTCTTCGAAAAGATGTCTGAAGATGCCATGACTTTGAAATTTATGCAAGAGGGAAAATAGGGATTTTTGTAAGAAAATTGTAGACTTCGCGGCTCGCGCACAAGAATGTGTGCGCCACACGCTGTGTCATCGCAATAATGGAAACAGTCGAAGGATATGGACGCAAAACCTCGCAGCATTACTAGAAATGCCTTTTGAGGCCGATTATGACGTTAGAGGACATGAGGTCCCCTTCGAGTTCGCTCAGGGCAGGCTCTCGATTGCGCTCGCCTCTCGGCTCTCTCCGCTCAGGATGACAGGGTTGAAAGTGATGGATTCAGCTAAGGCTTGGTGCCGTTTTCGCTACCTTCGTCAATCTGCTTCATCGCTGTTTTGAAACCGCGGATGCCGTCGCCGATTCCCTTCCCCAGCTCCGGAAGCTTCTTCGGACCGAAAACAAGCAGGGCAATTCCGAAGATGACGAGCAAGTGCATGGGTTGAAATAATCCTTCGATCATGAGCGTCTCCTTTTTTTCTTCATTCCGCGAATAAGGCAAAATCCGCCACGATGTACCCAGGTTCGGTCGTCCCCCCGGGGCATCGCGCGTCATAGATGCACGCCTACGCAGCGCCGAAGTGCTGGACAAAAATCGGTTGCCGCTTCGCCTGTCTGGGCTAAAATCGCTTTCACAAGACAATAACCAGGAACGCACGAAATTATTCCCGCACGCTCCTGATTCCAGTTACATCTCGCGTTTTGCCTTATCTGCGTCTTCTGCCAGATCACGCAGGTATTCGAAAAATGCTTTTGACTGACCGATGAAAAGGCCGTGCGCGGTGAGGCCTCTCACTGCTCCCATTGCAGCTCCTTTCGTCGCCGTGGGACGGATAATGGAAACGGCCGAAAAATTCTTGCTCAGAAAAAACGTGGGCTCGGGCATGATCAAGTTGGTTTGCAAATCCTCCCCCAGCATGTGATCCGCTCCTGGGAACGTGACTTTGACTCCCGTGACTGGGTCAACCACGTCCACTAACCGCGGGGAATTGCCGGCCTTGTCGTGCCACGTCTGGAAATGTGTGATCTCGACTCCCCCGATGCTAAGCAGTATTCGCAAGACCTCAGGACTGGTAACGCGCTGTGCAAGCATCGGGTAGAGGCTGGTACCGCCCTGCTCGATGAAGGCAAAGTGAAAACCGGCGGTGTTCGCAATGACCTGAGTGAGATCCGAGATATTCATAAGCTTGCTGGGATCGGGCTTTACATCGTCATCGGTGCGTGGGATAGCGGTATGTCGATTCACGCCCAGAGTCGGAATGGGGTTGGGAAATGTATCCCCGAGGTCCGGGTTCTGGGTGCGGCTGCGATAGCGAGTCCACCAACTCGTGTCGACGGTGAGCTGCATCAAGTTGGTGAGGCGTCCGATCTGCTGAGCACCTGTGGCTTTACTACTGGGAAGGGTGCGGAACTGGTCGAGGTTGGCTATGTCCGCGCCCTTCGAAGCCAGGTACGCGTTGATGAACTGCTCGTGGGTCAACTCGTCTTCGGTGTTGTCGTGAATGTATTGCGGCATGTCGCCGTCGAGCTGCTGGAGGGCGAGTGTGTAGAGCGTGCTTCCGCCGGTGACCGTGTTTGGGTAACCCGGAATCAACTGGCTGGCGAGTGCGGGAACCTCGCTATCCTGAGTACCACCGAGTTCGGTGTACTGCAGCCACAGGTCGCTTTCAATGATTTCCGCCGCGGCCAGAAAGCGAAGGATAGCCGCGTCACCACTCGTGAGTGAACCGCTTTTTTCTTCAGCGAAGAGGATCGGAAGAAAGCCCCAGAGGACAACGCCGCCCCGGCGATGCCCATGCCTTTTAAAATCGAGCGCCGCGGCATGATGCGCGGAATGGCCGGAGCGCTTTCAGAGGGTTCGTAAGTTGTTGACGAGGGTGTAGCAAGGAGAGTTTTTCTCGGCATATGCACGCTCCACTTCTCAGGAAGAATTTGAGATGAGTTCCAATCACCGGTGCACGCAGCTTAGGTATTCGCATGTTTGTACGTGTCATGCCCGCGTCAGGGAGGTGTAATAAGTTTGGTGTCCTGGCGGATGATGCCAGTGAACTTGCAACAATCGGAGGATTGCGGCGATTATCGTCGCGTCATTAAGGTGTCACCGCAGGGAAACAGTTTTCTAACTATTCCCATACGTAGGATTTTGTTTCGATTGTGTCTTCTGGTAGCTTTGATCCTCGTTTTCCCAGGGAGGGCCCCAATTGATCGGTCGCAGGTTTGTGTTTTGTTCAGCCGCTCTGTTTTGCATCATGCCGCTGATTTCGTTTTCGCAAATTAATGATGCCACCAAGCAACTCTCGCACGACATAGTCAAACAACTGATCGAGATCAATACGACGGATTCTGTCGGTAACGTGACAACTGCTGCCGAGGCGATGGCGAAGCGTCTGCGCGACGCCGGCTTTGCCGAAAGTGACGTTCAGGTGCTCGGGCCAAACGATCGCAAGAAAAATATGGTGGCCCGGCTACACGGTAGCGGAAAGAAGAAGCCAGTTCTGTTGATTGGACACCTCGACGTGGTGGAGGCGCGCCGCGAGGATTGGACCACGGATCCATTCCAATTTGTCGAGAAGGACGGCTACTTTTACGGGCGTGGCACGCAGGACATGAAGAGTGGTGACGCCATCATGGTGACGACTCTCATCCGTATGAAGAAAGAAGGGTACAAACCGGATCGCGACATCATTCTGGCACTCACGGCGGATGAAGAAGGAGGCAAGTCAAACGGAGTTGACTGGTTGCTCAAGAATCATCGCGAACTGATTGATGCCGAGTTTGTTCTGAACCATGACGGCGGCGGAATCACAAGCGTTCAGGGCAAGCCACAGATGATGGAAGTCGATGCAACCGAGAAGCTTTATGCGGACTACCGATTGACGGTGACGAATCCGGGCGGCCACAGTTCGCTTCCGGTTCCCGACAACGCGATTTATCGATTGGCGAATGCCCTCGTGCGGCTGGAGCACTATGAATTTCCAGTGCAGCTCAACAATGTCACGCGGGCGTATTACGAAAAATTGGCGACGACTGAGACTGGACAACGCGCCGAGGACATGAAGGCGATTCTAAAGACGCCGCCGGACCCGGCGGCGGTTGAGCGCTTGTCGAAAGATGCAACAGACCACTCGAAGATACGAACCACGTGCGTTGCGACGCGTCTCGAAGCGGGCCACGCGAATAATGCCTTGCCGCAAATGGCACGAGCGAATGTGAACTGTCGAATCGCACCGGGAAGCTCTGCCGAGGACATCCGGTTGAAGCTCGTCGAAGTGTTGGCAGACCCGAAGGTCAGCGTGCAATACATCGGGGCGATCGGTGAAGTGGAGGAGCATCCGACGGGACGGCTCGCGTACGCGCCTCCGCCGCTGCGGCCCGATGTATTTCAGCCTCTGGAGAAAGTGGTGGCCGAAATGTGGCCACGAACTCCGGTGATTCCAACCATGTCGACAGGCGCCTCAGATGGTGTTTACACGAACGCAGTGGGTCTACCGACGTACGGCATCAGCGGCGTGGCCATCGATCGAAATGACATACGCGCCCACGGAAAGGATGAGCGCGTGGAAGTGGGGTCGTTCTATATCGGCGTCGACTTCTATTTCCGATACTTGAAGGCCGTCACGTCTGAATAGATAGTAACTCGTTACTGATTGGCGAAGCACGGGCTTGTACGATGATACTTATCGTGATCGGCCGGTGCGAAGCTCGCCAATTTACAATCCTGAAGCATCGTGTGGCGAGATATCTTCCAAGTCCAATTTCTGGACTGGCTTGGAGACAAAAAGTTTACTATTCGCGCAACTGCCGGTTTTTCAGTGACCTGATGCGCTATTTCTCCGAAAATCACACAAGACATTACTTCGGTTAGGTTCCCCTTCACATTTCATTCGCCGACAATCGCCAAAAGTTCGCTCGTGGGGATGGCGGTTGCGTTTCCTATTTACAAGGGTTGGTGCCTGTCAGTGGCGGAGAAAAATTCTTCCGCGGCTGATCGGCGCGATTTTGTTGCAGCTTTTCGCGTCGGCCCGGTTGCATTCACAGACGGCGGATGCGGACAAGCCTGTTCCGATTCTTAGCGGGAACGCAGGATTTCTCACGAGCGTCACAGCCGGGCAGACACTGCTCGATACGCAGTTCAACCCCGTGTTGCTCGTTCCACTTGGGGACCGGTGGCTAATGGAGTCCCGGGGCGAGTTCGAGGGCGAGTTTCAGCGTGCGCCGAGCGGATCGTTCGGCGGTCCGGTCAACAAGCATCTTGACTATCTGCAGGCCGACTACCTAGCGAACTCGTATGTAACGATCACGGCAGGTCGATTTCTCACACCGTTTGGAGTCTTCAACGAACGTTTGTATCCGGAATGGATTCGGGCGCTGCAACCGGATCCGCTGATCTTGCCGCTCGGGACTGCGTCGAGCGATGGCGCGATGCTGCGCGGCGGATTTCCGTTGAACACGCGCGCGAATCTGAATTATGCCGCTTACGTTTCTGCGACCAGCATTGGCGTGAACGGCGTCGAATCGGAACGGCAGGTCGGTGGCCGCGCCGGTGTCTTCTTTCCGGGCCCACGGCTGGAGGTTGGCGCGTCATGGCAGAAGTTACTCCAGGATGATCGGAAGAATGCGTTCGGTTTCCATCTCGCATGGCAACCGAGAGCCGTGCCGTTGAGCGTGCACTCGGAATTTGCGAGGGCGAACGCGGGCAGCGGGTACTGGATTGAAGGCGCGTACCGATTGAGCCAGGTGAGTACGTGGAACAGAGTCATGCGGCGGACGGAAGTTGTTGGACGCATGCAGCAGTTTTTCAACGGCGCGATTGGTTTTGATGAAGCTGCGTCGCTCGGACTGCCGACCGCAAACACACGCGAGGCCGACTTCGGCGTGAATTATTTCGTGCAAGATGGACTGAAGGTCGTTGGAAGCTACGGGCGGCAGTTGAGTTCGTCCGGCAACTTCAACCAGTGGACAGTCGGGATCGTGTACCGCTTGCTGGTTCCGCTCGGCAAGGGAGAAGCGCGATGAGAAGAGCTTTCGTTTTGAGTTTCGCGCTGGGTATCGCGATTGCGGCCTCTGCAAGTTCTCTGTTTGCCGGATCTTCGAACAGGAAGGACGAGGGCACCAGCACGACGGTCGTGAGCAATGCCGATGCCGACATCAAGCGAGCGTTGGGTGAGCAGCGATTTCGGGCAAACTGTGGACGCTGCCATGCGGCTCCGCAGAAATTTCCGCCGCGCGCGATGAGCACAGTACTCCGGCACATGCGAGTGCGAGCGACGATCACGGATGAGGACATGCGGCTGGTCCTCTTTTATATGACGCAGTAAGACAAGTTATGAGACGAGAGAATGGTCTTCGCGTCGGTCTTGCGGTCGCAGGTTTGCTGATCGCGTCGGTCGGCGCAGTGGCGCAACCGAGGGTCATTGAGTTAACCGCGGATCACGACAGCCGTTACCGGATTGCGGGTCAGAAAAGTCCTGAGATCACCGTGAAGGCGGGGGAACAAATTCTGCTGCGCGTCACGGCTCGCAAAGCGAAGTCATGGAATCGCGATGGATCGATCCACGGATTTACATTGTTGAAGGCGAAGGAACGCACCAGAGTGGAAGGGTGGGATCTTCTTTTCAAACCTGGCACGCAGGAATTTGTACTCACCGCCCCGACGGAACCGGGGGAGTACGAGGCGGTCTGCACGGTGATTTGCAGCGAGGACCACGAAGGTATGCATTTGAAATTTACGGTAGTGCCTTAGAAAGTGGGTTGGTGAGGTTATGAAACGGATTTTTGTTCTTTGCTTTGCGGGGGTATTAGGACTGGCGGGAGTCGCTTATGGACAGAGCACACGCGTGTTTCGGGGCGAGGTGTCGGATAGCCAGTGCGCGTTGAATGTTCACTCGCTCACCCGCTCGCACCAGGAGATGTTGAAGTCGAAGACGATGGGTGGAACGTCGAATACATGTTCCGACTATTGCATCGAGCATCTGGGTGGAACCCTAGTGCTGGCGGCGGGCAAGGACGTATATCGACTCGATCGTCCGGATCTGGTGCACGGATTCGAAGGGCAAAAGGTGAAAGTTACCGGAACACTTGATTCGAAGACGAACCAGGTTCACGTTATCAAAATCGAGTTGGATAATTAAGCGCAAGTCGAATCGCAGGATCCGCGCGTCTCTCTCAGTGTCTCAACCACATCCGCATGGAGACGAATTTCCCATGTCAACGTTCTTTCTTGACATTCGCCTTTTATTCGCTCACAATCCCCGCCTATGGCAATTACGCGTCGTCAACGAGAGGTATACGACTACATCTCGAGATTCGTGGCGGAAAAGGGCTATTCCCCGTCGTTTGAAGAGATCGCTGAGGGACTCGGCTTGAGTTCACTGGCAACGGTGCACAAACACATATCGAACCTCGAGAAGAAGAGCCTGCTGACCCGCGACTACAACCGCAGCCGTTCCATCGACCTGGTTGCGCCGAAGGGCAGGCTGAAGCAATCCATGGCGGTAAATACCGGATTGGTGCTTCCGGTGCTGGGACGGATTGCTGCCGGGCAGCCGATCGAATCGCTTCAGCAGCAGAATGGCAACACGATCTCGTTGGCGGATTTTGTCCGCTCTAGAGAGGTTTTCGTGCTGGAGGTTCGCGGCGAATCGATGCAAGACGAGCACATTATGGATGGCGACTACGTGCTGGTGGAGAAAGCCAAGGTCGCCCGTAATGGCGAATTGGTAGTTGCGCTGGTGAATGGCGACGAAACGACGCTGAAGCGCTTTTATAAGGAAGGAAGCAACATCCGCCTGCAGCCGTCGAATGCGACGATGCAGCCCATCATCGTGCCGGCTGCCGCGGTTGAACTTCAGGGCAAGGTGATCGGCGTTTTGAGAAAGTACTAAGACCGGTTCGCGAAGTAATTCGTGTTTCAGACTGCGCAGCCGAACTCCTGATTGCCCTCTTTAATTGTTCCTGCCTGTTTTCAATTGAGGGACTAGACCCACCGTGTCCTTAATTCCTCGGCTCTTTTGGGCTAAGATCTGATTCTCTCCCCGTTTGTAAGTCTTGATTGTTCCTTTTGGAGGTGGGTGGCCAGGATGAGGATGCTGGTCGCGGTTGCTGTGCTTGCAGCACTGATGTGCGGGACTGTGATGTCTGGCCAGACCGCGCCGTCGAACGCATCGCAATCTGCCGGCGCGCCTCCCAAAGTTGTATTGCTCGTGCATCATCACTTCTTGCCAGGGAAAGCGGGCGAGCGCGAGCGCCTTGAAGTTGAGACGTGCAAGAAGTTCGACGAATTCGGTGTTCCAATCGCATGGATCGAACTGGAATCGGTATCAGGAACACCAGGCGCTTTGTTCTTCGATCCTGCGAATTCATTTAAAGAGATCGACCGGGCCGGTCAGCTTCTGGGCGAAATGTACGCAGCGCATCCGGAGCTGGTGCAGTTGCAGAATGAAATTGAGGATCGGATCGAGAGTTCAAAGACAGTTTTCGCCCGACTGAGAGAGGATTTAGGCCGCGTGGATCGCGTGGACCTGTCGAGGGCACATTACTGGCGGGTCACGACCGTCAATGTACGTCCCGGACATGAAGCTGATTTCGCAGAAGCGGACAAGGCGCGCAGTCGAATGCATCCTGATGCAGCGTGGTTCGTCTACGAAGTGGACTCGGGAACTGCGGTGCCGACGTTTCTCGTGATCGAGACAATGACGGCGCTGGCGGATGCCGACAAGAACGAAACGTCCAGTTCCAAGCAAGCTCAGAAAGAGCGCGAGCAGATTGTGCGGGATGCTTATGTGTCGGTCGAAAGCAATCTATACGTGGTGCATCCGGAGATGTCGCACGTGTCACATTCGTTTGCCGCAGGCGAGCCAGAATTCTGGGCGCCGGCAGCGGCCAAGCAGTAAAGCGCGAGTTCACCTCCGGGGTGGATCCAGTTCGAGAGAGACTCGCTTGAAATTGCAGGGGTTTTAACTTATGCCGGATGGCCTTCGGGTCGCTGACAATCCAATTTCGGTTCAGCAAACAATTTCGCCGACCGCGGCGACAAGCAAGCGTATCCCGACGCTGGACGGATTACGCGCGTTTTCGATCATCCTTGTCTTGCTGAATCATCTTGTCGGCACTCTGTATTACCCGGCGGTTCTGAGTCCGCTGGGAGCGTTTGGGAACTTCGGTGTGCGGGTGTTTTTTGTTATCTCCGGGTACCTGATTACTTCTCTGCTAATCAAGGAACACGAACGAACCGGGGCCATCTCGCTGAAGAATTTTTATCTTCGCCGGGTATTCCGGATTTTTCCGGCGGCCTACACCTACCTTCTGGTTCTTGCAGTTTTGAACGCGAAGTACCACATACTCCACCGGCATGATCTGCTGTTTGCCGCAACCTATCTCACGAACTTTCGTCTCTCGCGGGCTTGGCACGTGGGACATCTTTGGTCGCTGGCAGTAGAGGAGCAGTTCTACATGCTTTGGCCCATGGTGCTTGTGTTTTGGGGTATCCGACGGGGGTCTCGCATCGCGCTGGCCACAATTCTGCTGAGTCCGATAGCCCGGGTAGCGTCATGGTTTGCACTGCCGATGATGCGCGAACGAATCGGAGAGATGTTCTTTACGATAGCGGACCCGATTGCATTTGGATGCCTGTTGGCCATTCAGCGGCGATGGCTCTGGCAGCAGCGCTGGTATGTGGCAATCATGAATTCGCGATGGTTCTTCGTGATACCGATTGCGGCCTTGGCGTTGCGCTTCACAGGCCAGCATCCGATGATCAACTTTGTGATCGCGCAACCACTAATGAACCTGGGGGTCATGTTGACTCTGGACTGGTGCATGAGCCACGCGAGCAGTCCAGTCGGACGATTCCTGGATTGGAGACCGATTGCATTCCTTGGAACCCTCAGCTACTCGCTCTATCTGTGGCAAATGCCTTTTCTTAATCACTTCTCGAGAGCACCCTGGACGGTATTTCCGATCAACCTCGGCTTGGCCGTGCTAACGGCGTTGGCGTCATACAAACTGGTAGAACAGCCCTTCCTGAGGTTGAAGGATGCTCTTCACGAAAAGAAAGCAGCGCTCGCACGAAGCCCCGCATAGGAAATTGGTTCGCGCAAAAAGGAAAACGCCCGGCAACCATGCCGGGCGCTCTTGCGACAATTGAATCAATTACCCAATGTGCTTATCGAGAGCCTTCTGAATCTGCTCCTTGGGCACGTAACCCACGATCTGTTCCTTCACCTGCCCGTCCTTGAAGACAAGCAGGGTAGGGATTCCACGAACGCCGTAGCGCATCGGCGTGGCAGAGTTGCGATCGACGTCCATTTTGCCAATCTTCACTTTGCCCTGATACTCGCTCGCGAGTTCATCGACGATGGGAGCGATAGCCCGGCACGGGCCGCACCAGGTCGCCCAGAAATCGATGAGCACCGGCTTGTCAGACTTCAAGACATCAGCGTCGAAGTTCGCATCGGTGACTTCGACGATTCCATTTGCTGCCATTTGCGGTTCCTCCAGATACCTCGTTCCGGCCCCGGTTTTATAAACTTGCCGGCCGTGGCACCGGTATGAGTGCTACCGCCTTTCGGCGGAATTGTGATTTTAACAAACTATTAGATGCAGAGCGGTGATGAAGGGTGCAGGAGGGAAAAAGCAGGTCTTGGGTGTTGGGTTTCGGATCTTAGCAAGTCGAGATTCACGGTCGCCATTCGTACAGGTCGACACAGCTTCGCTGAAAACTAAAAGGCGTCCCGATTGCTCAGGACGCCCCGGCAGCCCTCCCCCAGAACTGCCAAACCACGAGGGGAGAATACGTCGGATGCGCTGGAGTGTAAATGTCACTTTCGTAATTCTGTCGTTATGTGCGGTAACGCGGTGGAGTCTAACCAAAGTAATGAAATGTGAATGGCAATCGCGACTCGGTCTTTGCTATCTACTTGTCTGAAACCAAAAGAGAAAAACCTGCGAACGAATATTCCCGACGGCCGTTGATTACCACGAATTTCGCTTCTCCCGACTGGACCTTTCTCACCGCTTCGTCGAGGCGAGTTAGCGCGTCCGGCCGGGCCACGGGGACATGGGCTGGGTAAGAGTAACTGCAGATCCGGCGTCAGCTTCGCTAGGCGGGCGATGGACCGTCCATAGGCTGCGAAATCCGTTTCGGGCGTGAATAGATAGATCGGTCCTTTGTAAAACGTCTCTCCCGTGAAGAGCAGTCCGTTCTTGCGATCCAGCAGGCTCAGAGAGTCAGGTGTGTGACCGGGCGTGAAGAGGACTTCGAGCTCGCGTCCGCCGAGATCGATGCGATCACCATCGCGAACCGCTCTCGTGAGGTGCCACGGACGGATCGCATACGAATCCGCGCGAACGAGAATCTCCGAGAATTCGAAATTACCTCCAGTGTGGTCGAAATGCATGTGTGAATTCAGCACGGTTACCGGGAGTAGCGTGAGTTGCGCCACAAGGTCCTTGATGCTGGCCACCCCAAGTCCGGTGTCGAAACGAAGTGCGCGACTATGGCCGAGAATCAGGTACGAGATGACTTCTTCGAACTGGTGCGGCTCGTAGATCGCGAAGACATCGGGACGAATTCGCTAGACCTCGAACCAGTCACTGCGTACGTCAACGCGTGTGAGACTCTTGTACTCGGACCGTGGCAGTTGTTGGCACCATTCGGGGCGCAGGGCTCGCCCGAACTTTGCGCCGGGGATTGGCAAGCAACAGCGAAAATTAAGGTAAGACAGAAGAAGACCGGACGTGTCCGTTTCAAGTTGCGTCTTTCAGTTGCAAGCAAGTGATGCTACTGCGATTCGTTCCAGCTCTGACCGCCGTCGGCAGTGGTCCACGTTTCGCCATTCGACGTTGTGATCTTGCCGTGCTGCGGATCGGTGAACGCAATCGCCGCAATGTCCGAGGAGAGCGACGAACCGTTCGCCGAGGGCTTCACCAGTTCCCAACGCGTGCCGGCATCGGGCGAATGATAGAGCAAGCCGGCGGCTCCGCCGACCCAGATGTCCGGGCCATTGTAGGAAAGCGCGCGGAACGCAGCACCCGGCGGTGCAGCAACGGGCTGCCACGTTTTTCCGGAGTCGATCGAACGTTGCAATTGACCGTCCGAGGAAAGATTCCAGCGAGTGGATTCCGAGTGAGAGAACAGCCGCCGCTTCGTTTTCGCCGTGGTTTCTTGAGTTGCAGGAGAGGAGGTCTGCAGACGGTCGAGTTGATCTGACGGAGCGACTGCCAAGGCATTGCTGCTTGATCCCGACGACGCCTTGGCGCGACCGAGGATTTCGACTTTCTTGTCGGAGTCCGCAGATGTGGGAGCATCAACCAACTGCGCCTGCACTTGCGGCGATTGCGCTTGTGATGGCGACTGCACTTCGATCGACGCAACCGGCCCCGAAGAGAATTGAGCGTACTGGCTATACGTGCGTCCGTGGAGCGGCAGATTCTGCATTTCCTTGTTGCGGGGGGTCTGGAGGGGCTTTGCTGGCGCTGGGACCGGTGGCAAGAGAACCGGGGCGCCGCCCGTGGCGACGTTCCCGCCAACGGCCGCACCATTGGAACGATTCGCGTGCCACCCGTTGCTTAGCTCTTTCCCCGCTATGCCGGCTTCTTTTCCCGACGTAGAGCTGTAGCCATAAGCCTCCAAGGTTCGGATATCTTTCTGGGCGGAAGCATCACGCCGCGGGGTCATTTGCTTTTTAAGCTCGTCGGATATATCCGCATTCGGAAGAGCAGCCCGCGTGGGCAAATCATCTTCGCGCCGTTCACTGACGCCCGGAGGCTGCGGTACGGGCGCCGCAGCAGGAGATGCCGGCACATACTGGGCCGGGGCCTCCAGTTGTTTCGGGGAGGCTGCTCGCTGGTTGTAATTAAGCAGAACGGCTGTGCCCACAATAACCACGCAGGCCGCAGCCGCTCCCCATCGCAGCACCGACCACGTGAACCAGGGAGCCTTCTGCGCATCGGCGGTGTCTTTCGTGGTAAAAGCCGGGGATTGCGCAGGTACAGAGGCGAGCGCCAGCACATCGCGGCAGGTGCTGCAGACCGAAAGGTGTTCGAGCAGCGGAAGCCGCTCGCGGTCCGGCAGAGCCTGTTCGGCGAAGGCGGCGAGCAGGTCAGAGTCTGGGTGGGTCTCGGGCTGACAGGCTCGCATTCGCTCGCGTACGATATGGGGCAGCTTACTCATGCTTCTTTAGTCTGCGATCTTAGCGCTTTGTTCTGTGACGACGACGCTATTATTATTTCTACTACCGACACCGTATCTTCCCTCTAAATCAGCTACTTCCATCTCCGGCCGGGGCTTCCACCTTCTTTTTATGGAACGCCGGAACTGCAGAATCTTGCGCCAGCCGTTCCCGGATATTTAGGCCCAAATCACGCACATCGACCTCCAAGGCCTCCTCGGCTTGCCGGCGGCTCATCCCTTTGCGGGCCAATCCGGCCAATATCTGCTTTCGCAACGACTTAGACAGCTTGTTGAGCTTGCGGCTGATGGTGGATTCGTGTACCCCAAGCATGCGGGCGATCTCAGCAAGGGTGCGGTCGTCCAGATAATATGCGGCGAGAATGAACCTCTCGTCTGCAGGCAAGCTTGCCAAGGCTTCGTCGGTCGCGGCTTTGAGGCGCGGATCCACCACGGAAACCGGCTCGGGCTCGGGACTCGCGAACTGTTGGCCCTCTTCGGTCTCCTCGTCAAGGCTGACCATGCGCTTCTGGCGCCGGTAGCGATTCACGTGCTCCTGCGCCATCACGGTGCGGAGCCAACCCTCGAGCGACCCCCGGCCGGTGTAGGAGGCGAGTTTGGAGACGCGCTGTCCGTCTTTGGAATTGGTCCCGTAAAGCTCAGCGTACATGGAATCGGAAAGGTCGCGAGCCGCTGAATCTTCGCGGGTGATGTGCAGCCCGATATCGTAGAGCTTCTCGCGATAGCGCACCATGAAAGTTTCCCAGGCGCGCTCGTTCCCGGCCGCGCAGGCACGCGCCAGCACTAGCTCTTCAAGCTTCAGTGAGAAACAGAATTCGCGGAGTAGCGCCGGTTGGGATGGCGCGGCGAATTTGCGCGCGATTTCGTCGAGAATGCGAGCCAATTCGTCGCAGCTCAGATTGAACTTTGCCGCGGCACACTTCTGGTGAAGTTCTGCGGCGATGCTGAGCAGTTCCGGCGAGGCGACTACAGCGTGATTGGCGCGATCCATCGAGAGGAGTCGTCCTTCGCGATGCTACCGATTTTTTTTGATGCAAGGAAGCCTGAAATTCCCGTTCCCCCAGCGAAGAGGGAGCGCGAGTGCCCGAAAGTTGGATGCGCGCGGACGTCGCCGTGTGGCTTGGCGTTGGGAGGATCCTATGAACGGCAAAGTGTTCGTGGGCTTGGCATTGGTGGCGATCGTGGCCGGTTTGGCAATCGGGAGGGAGTACGAAGCGAGGGCGGGCGAGATCGGCGGACCTTCGGACTACAAGATTCTGCCTCCAATCCGACATGGGAATCTGACCGTGTTTCCGGTAGTGAGTGCATCTGTGCACGATACCAGCGGGTTTCTGACACTGGACGAAGGGCTGAAGTCGGGAGAAGTAGAAGTCACTGAATCGGGGAATGTTCGCGGCATGGTGCGTCCGCGGCACGCCGACGGGATGGTGGTCGTGCCGAACTATCCGGTACACGACGGTGCACAGGTGAACAAGCTCGTGCTCGTGAACAACTCAAAACGTCCACTGCTGTTGCTGGCGGGCGAAATCGTCACGGGCGGGAAACAAGATCGCGTGATCAGCAAGGATCGAATTGTTCCGGCGGAGAGTGACCCGATTGACCTCGATGTCTTTTGCGTGGAACCCGGCCGATGGGTGGGCAGCAGTTCAAAGTTCATGAACAGCATGTCGCTTGGCGTAATGGCGGCGCCGTCGGTTCGCGGCAAGGCGATGGCGGATAAGAGCCAAGAGAAGGTGTGGGCCGAGGTGGGTCGCGCGAACGAGCAGATGACGGTGGAAGTCCAGGCGGAGGCAGCGCCCTCGGTGAGCCGGGAACTGGCGAGCACGACGTCGTATGCAAAGGTCAATCAAAACGATGCGGTGCAAGCGAAGGTGGACTCAGTGGCGCGCCCAATCGAGCAGGAATACGAAAGCACTATCCAACAACTGCGCGATCGCAAGGCGGTTGGCGTAGTGGTCGCGGTGAACGGAGAGATCGTGTGGGCGGATCTTTTCGCGAGCACGAGTCTGCTGGAAAAGTACTGGCCGAAGCTGGTGCGATCGTACGCGAGTGAAGCAGTGGTCACGCGGGCCAAGGGTGCTCAGGTGAACCAGGCGGCGGCGCAAGCCTTTCTGCAGGATCTGCACGGACGTCATGAGACAACGGACAGCGAACCTGGGATTTATCGGCACACCGAGATTTCGGGAGACGGATTCAAGGCGTTCGAACTGACGTCGCTGTTGCCAAAGACGAATTTTCCGGTACATGTCGCGAAGATGGCCCAATAAAGCTACGAAAGCTCCGGATTCGAAGTTGTGACCCTCGACTGGTAGTTCCTTTCTCCCCGGGGAGAGCGCGTGCTCTCCCCATTTTTTCTGGAAATTAATAATTGAAACGATTGTTTCAATTATGCTAGCCTTGGGCGTGGCTCGAACGGCGAACCCGAAACGGCCAGAGGAACTACTCGACGACATCGCCGATCACCTGGTCGAGAAGGGCGTGGGCGAGTTGTCGCTTCGCCCGCTAGCGAAGGCGGTGGGGTCGAGCCCGCGCGTGTTGCTCTATTATTTCGGCTCCAAAGAAGATCTTGTGGTCAAGGCCCTGGCCCGTCTGCGAGAGCGGCAGCGGAGCACGTACAAGCGCATGCAAGCGACGAAGTTTGCGACTTCGGAAGATGCGTGCCGGGCAATCTGGAAATCGATGAGCGCGCCGCAGTCGGAACCGCTGTTCCGGATGTTCTTTGAGGCGTATGCGATGGCCCTTCGGCATCCTCGTCGCTTCTCAGAATTTCTGGGCACGGCCATTGAAGACTGGCTGAGCTTTCTCTCATCGCCGTTGATGCAACGCGGCTGCTCTGAGTCAGAGGCACGAGCCTACGCGACCGTGGTCATCGCAGGCTTTCGCGGGTTCATGCTCGATTACTGTGCATCGCGCGATCGCGCGCGCGTTGATCGCGCCGTGGAGATGTGGCTGAAAGCGTTGACTGCGATTTCACTGAATTAAGGAGAGTTCTCATGGAGACTAAACGGCGCGCCGCCCTTGGCTTCATCTTCGTCACGGTGCTGCTCGACATGTTGGCGTTCGGCATCATTGCGCCAGTCATGCCTCGGCTTGTCTCCGATTTTCTTCATGGGAACATGGCGAGCGCGTCGAAATACATGGGATTGTTTGTGACGACGTGGGCGCTGATGCAGTTTTTTTGCTCGCCGATTCTGGGAATGCTTTCGGATCGTTACGGTAGACGGCCGGTGGTGTTGCTTTCAAACTTTGGGCTGGGCCTGGACTACATCGTGATGGCGCTGGCTCCCACGATCGGGTGGCTGTTCCTCGGCCGTGTGTTGTCGGGAATCACTTCGTCAAGCATGCCGACAGCGAACGCATATATCAGCGATGTGACTCCGCCGGAGAAGCGGGCGAAGGCCTTCGGCATTTTCGGCGCTGCGTTTGGCGTTGGATTCATCCTTGGACCTGCGATTGGGGGATGGCTGGGAGCTATCAATCCGCGACTTCCTTTTTGGGTCGCAGCTGCATTCAGCTTGCTGAATGCCTGCTATGGCCTGCTTGTTCTGCCCGAGTCCCTGCCGCCGGAGAAACGCCAGACAAATCTGCGTTGGAAGAGTGCCAATCCGCTCGGGGCACTCAAGCTGCTGCGATCCCATCATGAACTGTTTGGACTGGCCGTCGTAAATTTCCTTGGCTATTTGGCGCACGAGGTTTACGCCACGGTCTACGTTCTGTACGTGACGTATCGCTACTCGTGGAATGAAAAGCAGATCGGGACGTCGCTGGCGGTGGTGGGAATCACATCGATGGTGGTTTCGGCGGGTCTGGTCGGCCCGTTCGTGAAGTGGGCGGGCGAACGGAGATCCCTTTTCGCTGGTCTGTTTCTCGGTGGATTGGGCTTCTTTCTATTTGGGTATGCCACGGTCGGTTGGTTGTTTTTGTTGGCGATCCTGGTGAATGCGTTCTGGTCGCTGGCGGGTCCGCCGTCGCAGTCGATGATGACCCAGCATGTGTCGGCTTCGGAGCAAGGAGAACTTCAAGGCGCGATCGGTTCGATGCGCGGCGTGGCCATGATTGTCGGACCACTTATGTTTTCCTCTGTTTTTGCGTTTTTTGTGGCACCCGCGCACGTGTTCCCGGGCGCGCCCTGGTACCTCGCTGCGGCGTTATTGGGAGCGGCGCTGGTGGTGGCATGGATGGTCGCGCCGAAGACAGCGATTCGCATCCCGCCACCACTTACTCCGGAAATCGTGGCCGAAGAAAATCCGCTCGCTTAGCTACTGCAACGTAACCGACTGTTTCAGTGGCAAAGCCTGGGACGAACTGCCGGCCATGATGTTGTAATCCCCTGGAACAAGCTGCCATGCGTTCTGTTGCACGTTGAAGATGGAGAGATACTTCCGGTCGACCTCGACCGACACTTCCTTGCTTTCGCCGGGCTTCAGTCGCACTTTGCTCCAGCCGATCAAACGCTTAGGCGGCTCGCCAGTGCTCGCCGGCAAAGATGCGTAAACCTGCGCGATTTCTCCGCCCTCACGATTGCCTGTGTTCTGCACTGTGAAGCTCACGGTTACTTTGTCGCCCGGCGTGACTTTCAATCCTGAATAGGAATACGTGGTGTAAGAGAGTCCGTAGCCGAAGGGGAACAGGACGGGTTTGTTTTCGGCGTCGTACCATTTGTAACCGACCTTCAGGCCTTCGTCGTACTTGATCTGAAATGCCGGCAGTCCTTCGAGAACCTGCTTCCAATGGTTTGGATCGGCTTCGTTCGGGATGGATTCTTTCGGCGGTTTCACGATAGTCGTGTGCGGCAGATCGGCGTCGCTCTTGGGAAAGGTCATGGGAAGCTTGGCACTCGGATTGACGTCTCCGAAGAGAACGTTGGCGGTCGCTTCTGCACCGCGCGAGCCTGGAAACCAAACCTCGAGAACGGCGCTTACCTGGCCGATCCATGGCATCAGAGTGGCGGTTCCTGTTTCGAGAACCACGACGGTGTGCGGGTTAGCAGCCGCGACAGCGGAGATCAGTTCGTTCTGATTGTGCTGAAGGCCGAGCGTGGGAAGGTCCATGCCTTCACTTTCCCACTGATATGCAAAAACGATGGCGACATCGGCGGACTTGGCGACGGCTGCGGCCGAGGAGGGATCGGTTCCGGGGTCGTGCACAACCTTCGCTTGCGGCGCCTTGGCTTTGATCGAGCGTAGAGGCGAGGTCGGGAACCAGATTTCATCCTGCCAGTGCGTTCTTCCCTGCCCACGGGGCTTAATCGCGTTTCCACCCGGCGGATCAACTTGCGCGGAACCTCCGCCGGAGATCATTCCGACGTCGGAATGCGCGCCAATGACAGCAATGCTCGAGACAGAGGAACTGAGGGGAAGCTGATTACCTTCATTCTTAAGAAGCACGATGCTCTGTTCTTCGATCTTTTGCGCGACGTCCAATCCGCCCATCACATCAACGACGCTCTTCTGAGGCGGATCATCGATGACTCCGCTGGCGAACATCGAGCGTAAAACCCGGTGGACGTGTTCATCAAATTCGGCCATCGGAACCTTGCCCGACTGCACCGCTTTCTTTAATGGGTCGCCGTAGAAGTACTCGCCGGGCTCCTCATGATCAAGTCCGGCGGCCGAAGCTTTCTCCGCGCTATGCGTGCCACCCCAATCGGAAACAACGAAGCCTTTGTATTTCCAATCTTTCTTCAGGACGTCGGTCAGCAAGTATGAGTTCTCGCAGGCATAATCGCCATTCACGCGGTTGTAGGAGCACATGACCGCGGCTGGATCTCCCTGCGCGACGCCGATTTCGAAAGCCAGGAGATCACTCTCGCGCATGGAACGCTTGTCGACATTCACGTTCACCGCATTGCGGCCGCTCTCCTGATCGTTCAGCGCATAGTGTTTGATGTCGCCGATGACATGCTGTGCCTGCGTTCCCCGGATTAACTGTGCCACCATCGTGCCCGCGAGGATCGGGTCCTCGCCCATGTATTCAAATGTGCGCCCATTTCTCGGCTCGCGGGTGACGTTCACTCCACCACCAAGCGACATGTTGTAACCCTGATCGCGCAGTTCCCGGCCAATCAGCGCGCCATATTCGTAAGCGGCGTTGGGATCCCAGCTCGCGGCCGCACCGACATTCGAAGGAAGCGCGGTGGAGTAACGGCCGTTCTCGCCGCTTTGACGCACGCCGTAGGCGGCATCCGACATCTGAATGTTGGGAATGCCCAGGCGCGGAACGCCGATCGAACAACCGGCGCCGCCGTTGGAGTGAATGGCGAGCGGACTGATCGGGCTGATTCCCTCCATCCCGGTGCCATGGAGGAGGGAGATTTTCTCGTCGAGCGTCATCTCTTTAAGCACCAACGATGCACGCTCATCGGGCGACCAGCTCGAATCCATCCAGCGGCCTTTGACTGGTTTTTGTTTTGCTGCGGTTTGGGCAACAACTGGGAGCGAAAGACAAATCATTGCCACGCCTAAGATCGCGGGGATTTGCAGGAAGGAATACGGACGCTTGCGCATGAGTTTGGGGTTCCTCGATTTGGTAAGGTAACGAAGAAAAACGCAATAGTAAATCGTTTTTGCAGAATCGTTGGCGCAGCCTTATTGGGTTTGTCCCTTAACAAAATCGTAACCATGAATACGGGAACGCGGGATTACGCTGCCGTCGCGAACATCGTCAGGTTTTTTTCAGAATCAGGTTCTATGCTGTGTGCCTCGGATCTTTAGAAATCGCTTGAGAGGTCGACATGAAATCTCGTCTTCGCACCCTGATCTCACCGCTCCTTGTCCTCTCCTGCGCAGCCACCGCAATCGCGGCTGCTTCCGGATATCACCTGGTTCAAACATGGAAAGTCGGGGGCGATGGCGGCTGGGATTATTTGAAGATCGACAGTCAAGCTCGCCGACTCTACATTTCAAGGGCGACGAGGGTTCTCGTGATCGATGCCGACACGGGCAAATCTATTGGCGAGATTCCCGACACTCCGGGAGTACACGGAATTGCCTTGGCTCCCGAGTTCGGCAAAGGGTTCACCAGCAATGGCCGGGAGAACACGGTCAATGTTTTTGATCTCAAGACCCTGAAAGTTCTGAACAAGATCAAGGTCGGCGCGCGCCCCGATGCAATCATCTACGACCCGGCAACCAAGCGCGTTTTTACGTTTAACGCGGGCAGCCAAGATGCGACGGCGGTCGATGCCGCGAAGGGCGAAGTGGTGGGATCGATTCCACTTGGCGGGAAACCTGAGTTCGCCGCCAGCGACAGCAAGGGCACGGTGTTCGTGAACCTCGAGGACAAAAACCAAATCTTTGCGCTGGATCCCGACAAACTGACGGTTAAGCAGCGCTGGGATTTGCCGGGATGCGAAGAGCCAAGCGGTCTCGCAATGGACCAGAAGAATCGCCGACTGTTTGTGGGATGCGGCAACAAGACGATGCCCATCGTGGATGCCGATTCCGGCAACATCCTCACAACGCTTCCAATCGGTGACGGGGTGGACGCAACTGCATTCGATGATACGACCGGCTTGGCGTTCGCTTCCTGTGGCGAAGGCGTCCTCACCGTGGTAAGGGAAGAGTCCCCAGACAAATTCACCGTGGTGGAGAATGTTCCCACACAAAAAGGAGCGCGGACCATGGCGCTGGATTCGAAGACGCACAACGCCTACACGGTGACGGCAAAGTTCGGACCGCCTCCGGCGCCCACGGCGGATCAACCACATCCGCGTCCGTCGCTGATTCCGGACACTTTCGTGGTGCTAGTAGTCGGCAAATAAAAGGCCGCCGAACCGCCGGTAAAGTGCATCTGAAAGAGGCTTGCTACCGAACCGAATGGGACAAACACGATCTTACAGCGTCGCTAACGCGACGTGGGTCCGACTCTGGCGCATAATTCTTTGTCTGTCAGTTTTGTTTACTGCGGCAGCACCATCGCCCGCTTACTCCGTACTCACGCATGAAGAGATCGTCGACCTGCTGTGGCAGGATCAAATCGTCCCGTTGCTGAAACAGCGCTTCCCGAAAGCGACCGAGCAGGATTTGCTGAAGGCGCATGCTTACGCTTATGGTGGCTGCGTCATTCAGGACATGGGCTACTACCCGTTCGGAAACAAGTATTTCAGCGATCTTCTGCACTACGTTCGCAGCGGCGATTTCGTCATCAACGTGATTCGAGAGTCGGCGGACCTGAATGAATATGCCTTCGCACTGGGAGCCCTTTCCCATTACGCTGCGGACAACAGCGGCCATCCGACGATCAACCGCGTCGTGACGATTGAGTTTCCGAAACTTGGCAGAAAGTTTGGTGAACGCGCGACGTATGCGGATGATCCCAAGGCGCACATTCGCACTGAATTCGGATTCGACATGGTGCAGGTCGCGAAGAACCGCTACACGTCCGATCGGTATCACGATTTCATCGGCTTCGAAGTTTCGAAAGATCTGCTCGACCGTGCGTTTTTTGAAACCTACAGCCTGCATCTGAAGGACGTGTTTGGTGATACCGATCTTGCTATTGGCAGTTTTCGGCGCGCAATCAGCATAGTGATCCCGGAGATGACACGCGTCGCATTGCTGGCGCGCAAACAAGAGATCGTCAAGGACACGCCGAATTTCGATCAGAAAGAGTTTCTCTATTACCTCTCGCGCAAGAGCTATGAAAAAGAGTGGGGAACGACGTATCGCAAGCCCGGGTTCGCAACGCGCGTGCTCGCGTTTTTTCTGCGCTTGATTCCGAAGGTCGGCCCGTTCAGCGCGCTGAATTTTAAAATTCCAACCCAGCGCACCGAGGACATGTATATCAAGAGCGTCGACACGACGGTCGAGGATTACAGGCATCTGCTGCATGAAACGAAGGTCGAGGACCTACGGCTTCCCAACAAAGATTGCGATACGGGCCGCGATACAAAAGCGGGCGAGTATCAACTCACCGACAAAGCATACGAGAAGCTGGTCGGGCAGTTGGCCAAGAAAAACTTCGAACACCTGACACCCGATCTGAAGAAGAATGTCGTCGACTTCTATGCAGATCTAAATGCCCCGATCTGGACCAAGCGCAACAAGAAAGCCTGGGATGAAACGCTCGCGGACCTTGAGAAGCTGCGGTCCGCCCCAGTGGAGTCGGTCACTCCGGCAGCCACAATTGGGGATGTCTTTCCCATCACCGCCAGTACCAGCACTTGTCAGACGTACTAGTCACTTAGCCGAGCCAAGATCGAAAGGTCTTCCGTTTGCATCTTGTTTCGGTAAGATATGACATCCTTACTGAGAAACACCGAAACCTCCTCCAGGCAAACCATCATGGCTGCTTTAACCGATGACAAGCATTACCGGGCGAAGATTACGAAGCGGGTCGACTTCGCTCCTGAGCTGTGGATGATCCGCATCGACCCGGGCGCGGAGTTCAAATTTACTCCTGGGCAGTATGCGACGCTCGGGGTTCAGGGCGAGGAAAAGCGCTCAGAACGGCCTTATTCCATCGCTTCGTCGCCTTACGAACACGAGATCGAGTTCTTTTTCGAACTGGTCCCCAATGGCGAGTTAACGCCTAGAATTTACGAGCTCAAGCCCGGCGATGAATTGCTCATGCGCAAGGCCTCCAAGGGCCGATTTGTGCTCGATACATCGAGTGGGCGAACCAAGCACTTGCTAATCTGCACCGTGACCGGCGTCGCTCCGTATGTAAGTTTTGTACGCACACTGTATAAAGACTGGAACGAAGGCAAGTTCAAAGGTGAGCACCAGCTATTCCTGTTGAATGGTGCCAGCCGCTCATGGGAACTGGGCTATGTGGCGGAGTTAGAGCGGTACGCGAAAGAAGTGCCCTGGCTCACTTATGTACCCACGGTGAGTCGCCCTTGGGACGATCCGGATTGGAAAGGCGAGGTCGGCCGG
>Ga0126371_10000442_pt1 | contig 33960 bp, 31 predicted proteins | sample PanSoiMetaPlot_4_FD_110145 | JGI IMG/M metagenome (GOLD analysis project Ga0126371, IMG submission 110145) | Tropical forest soil microbial communities from Panama - MetaG Plot_4 | ecosystem: Environmental > Terrestrial > Soil > Tropical forest > Bulk soil | place: Panama | collected 2016-02-17 | reverse complement strand
TTCTGGTTCAGCCGGCAGAAGCGCGTGCCGCAAGGGGCTTGTTTAAACGGTGATGAAATTGTGGTGGTGCATCACGGGAAAGAAGATCGCGTGATGAAGGTGGAGCAACTTGCGCTACCGGGAGCACACAATCTTGAAAACGTGCTGGCGGCGGTGTTAATTGCGCGGCTGGCGGGCGTGGATACGGCGACGATTAAGAATGCCATCAAGAGTTTTCGGGGAGTGGAGCACCGACTGGAGTTTGTGGCGGAGATCGGCGGCGTGCGTTACTACAACGATTCGAAGGCGACCAACGTAGATGCCACGCTGAAGGCGCTCGAGGCGTTTCCCGGAAGGGTTTTGATCGTGCTGGGAGGGAAGGACAAGGGAAGCGACTACACCGTGTTGCGGAAGCCGTTGCAGGCGAGGGCGGTGCTGGCGCTTCTGATTGGCGCGGCTGCCGACAAGATTGAATCACAGATTGCCGGAAGTGTGGCGATCGAACAGGCAGGCACGATGGATCGGGCAGTGGAAACCGCGGCGACGGCGGCCCGACCGGGGGATGTGGTGTTATTGGCACCGGCGTGCGCGAGTTTCGATCAGTTTCAAAATTATGAGGAGCGGGGAAGAGTATTTAAGGAATTGGTGCGCCAGCTAAGAAACAGAGAGTAGAAGATCGGAAGAAGGTCTTAACGTGCGGCGGCACAAAGAAAGCGCAGAGAAAGGGAAGAAAAGTAAACGGTTATCTTAACGAACCAGCGGTACAGGGAAGAGGGAAGAGAGGGAAGAGTGGCGAAACGAGCGGAGACGGACCGGTGGTTATTTTTGGTAACCCTGGCGCTGTGTTTACTGGGGACAGTGATGATTTTCAGCGCGTCAGCGGTGACTGCGCAGCAGCAATATGGGCACTCCTATGTATTTGTGCTGCGGCAGGCGGTGTGGCTGGTGGCGGGGCTTGCGGGGATGTTCGGCCTGATGAGGATGGACTATCACCGGTTGCGAGAGCCGGTAGTGGTATACACAGCGCTCTGCGTGGTGGCGGTGCTGCTCGTCTCTACATTCTTTCTGGATAAGTCCCATGCGACGCACAGGTGGATCAAGGTGGGTCCGGTGAATCTGCAGCCTTCCGAGATCACCAAGCTGGTGGTGATTTTGTATCTCGCGTGGTTTCTGGACATGAAACGGCGGGCGGTGACGAGCCTAGAGTTCAACAAGCAGGACCTTCTGCAGACGATTCTGCCGGCGGTAGCGCCGATTCTGGTTTGCGTCGGACTGATCGTTTTGCAGCCGGACCTAGGTACTTCGGTGGATATTTTATTGATCATGACAGCGATCCTGTTTGTGGCTGGGCTCTCGTGGAAATGGCTGGCCGTGGGAGCCGCCGCGGCTATGCCGGTGTTGTTTGCCCTGGTGATGTTTGTCTCCTACAGGCAGGCACGGTTGATTTCGTTTTTGCACCCGGACCAGGACCCGCAGGGAGCGGGTTTCCAGTTGATGCAGTCGCTGATTGCCGTGGGCTCGGGGGGATTCAGCGGTGTGGGACTGATGGAGGGCAAGCAAAAACTTTTCTATCTACCAGAGGCGCACACGGACTTTATCTACGCGGTGATCTGCGAGGAGTTGGGATTTCTAGGTGCTTTGTTTGTGATTGTTTTGTTCGCAATGTACGGCTGGCGCGGATTGCGCGCGGCGTTCAACGCGCCGGACCGGTTTGGGAGCACGCTAGCGCTCGGCGTGACGGCGATGGTCATTTTTCAGTGCTTGATCAACTTTGCGGTGGTGCTCGGAATGATGCCGACCAAAGGGATTCCGCTTCCGTTTGTGAGCTACGGAGGATCGAGCTTGCTGGTGATGTTGCTGGCGACTGGTGTGCTGTTAAACGTGTCGCAGCAGGCGATGCGGGGCACGGCGTTTCGTGCAGTTGGCGACTAGGAAGGTGAAAAGGCCGAGCGTCGAACCACAGAAGAGCGGCGTCTAAGCCAACAACACGGGCTGAAGCTGGAGCTACTGGAGCGGAATTTGAGGATGCAGGCGTGAAGTTGCTGATCGCGGGCGGTGGAACCGGGGGGCATGTTTTCCCCGCGATTGCGATTGCGCGGGAATGGATGTCGCGAGGAGCGGATCGGCAAGTGGTCTTGGTAGGAACACAACGTGGGATTGAGATGAAGCTGGTACCGCAGGCCGGACTCCCGCTAGAGACGATTCGCGTGGCCGGGTTGAAGGGCAAGGGTGGCATGACGCTGGTAAAGAATTTGGCGATGCTGGGAGCCGGAATTGTGGATGCTTTTGGCGTATTGAGGCGGCACAAGCCGACAGTGGCGTTTGGCGTTGGAGGCTACGCAGCAGGGCCGATGCTGCTGGCGAGCTGGATGCGGCGGATTCCCAGCGTGATTTTTGAGCCGAATGCGGAGCCAGGATTCACAAATCGGGCGGTAGCGAGATTTGCGAAGCGGATTGCGACCGGATACGACATCACGGCGAAGCGGTGGGGAGCGAAGGCGGTTCTGACCGGATGTCCTGTGCGGCCTGAGTTTTTCGCGATTGGGCCACATGCAACCGGAAAACCTTTGCGCTTGCTTATCACCGGCGGGAGCCAGGGCGCGCTGCCGGTGAATCGCGCGATTGTGGATGCCATGGATTTACTGGCGGCACGGAAAACAGAGCTGCAGATTGTGCATCAGACCGGCGAACGCGACTATAATGCGGTAAGGACAGCGTACGCGCGACGCGAAATTCTCGCGGAGGTTGTGCCTTTTCTCGCTAACATGGCGGAGCGTTTTGACTGGGCGGACCTGCTAGTCTGTCGGGCGGGCGCGATCACCGCGGCGGAAGTAGCCGCGGCGGGCCGGGCGGCTATTTTTGTCCCGTTTGGACGTGCCACCGACAGCCACCAGTTGCGCAACGCGCAGGCCATGAGCAACGCCGGCGCGGGCCGGCTGATCATCGAAACGGAACTTACCGGAGAACGATTGGCGCGCGAAATTTTCTCCCTCCTCGACCAGCCTCGGGAGATCGAGACTCTTTCCAGGAATTCACGGAGCCTTGCGTATCCGGATGCGGCGCGGGAGATCGTGGATTTGATCGAGACGGTGGCGCGGTAAGGCCTGCGCCAGGTTGGGTCAACAGGCGGACTCTACCAGGAGAAGCAGGAGAGAAGGCGGCGGGGTTACGAGGACAAGAGAATGGTATCGTTTCGGAATTTTCAGCGGATTCATTTGGTGGGCATTGGCGGGATCGGGATGAGCGGGATTGCCGAAGTGCTGCTGACATTGGGCTATTCGGTTTCCGGGTCGGACTTGAAGCCCTCAAATATCACCGAGCGGCTGCAAAATCTGGGCGCGACGATTTATGAGGGACACCAGGCCTCCAACGTGATTGACGCGCACGTGGTGGTGCTTTCTTCAGCGGTAAAGGCGCAAAACCCGGAGGTTGTGGAAGCCCACAAGCGGAAGATTCCCGTGATTCCGCGAGCAGAGATGCTGGCGGAACTGATGCGCCTCAAGTACGGGATTGCAGTGGCCGGGGCGCATGGGAAGACAACGACGACTTCCATGGTGGCTTCGATTCTGGCGGCTGCGCACCTCGACCCGACGTTTGTGGTGGGCGGCAAGGTTAATCAGGCAGGAACGACAGCGCGTGTTGGGCGCGGCGAGTATTTTGTGGCGGAAGCCGACGAAAGCGACCGGAGCTTTTTGTTGTTTGCGCCGGTGGTGGCGGTGGTAACGTCGATTGACCGAGAACACCTGGATCAATATTCGTCGCTCGAGGATATTCATGGCGCATTTTTGCAGTTTGTGAATCGGGTGCCGTTTTACGGGGCCGCGGTACTCTGCTTGGACGAGCCCAACGTGCAAGCGCTTATTCCAAACGTGAAGCGGCCGATTATTACCTACGGAACTTCGCCGCAAGCGGATTTGGTTATCACCGACGTGGAGATGCGTGGTCTCGGCTCGGAATTCCGTTTTACGTACAAGGGCGAGGACCTGGGAATGTTTCGGCTGCCGCATCCACCGGGAATTCATAATGTACGGAATGCGGCCGCGGCGGCGGCGGTGGCGCTGTACCTGAACGTCGGGAGCGATCTGATTCGTGAGGGACTGGCGAAATTTGCAGGTGTAGGACGACGGTTCGACATCAAGGGCGTGGTGAACAACATTACCGTGGTCGACGATTACGGACACCACCCGGCAGAGATCCGCGCGACGCTCGACGCGGCTCGGGGCTGCAAGTTCGACCGGCTGCTGGCGCTGTTCCAGCCACATCGCTATACCAGGACCCAACATTTGTGGGACGAGTTTGTTCTGGCGTTCAACGAAGCGGACGTGCTGGCGCTGCTGGACATTTACCCAGCGGGTGAGGCGCCGATCTCGGGCATTAGCAGTGAAGCACTGGCCAACAGCATCCGCGAGGCCGGCCACAAGAACGTGCACTACTTCCGTTCGATGCAGGATGCGATTGAGTTTTTGTTGCGCGAGGCTCGACCCGGCGACGCGTTGATGACCATCGGCGCGGGAAACGTGAGCCGAGCAAGCAACGAGTTGATGGTGCTGCTGGGGACGGAATTACGGGTGGAGGACCGGGCGCGGCGTGCGGATTGAACAACAAAGGGTTCTCGGAGCGTTCGCTGGGCTGGGCGTGGAGTTGCAGCGCGGCATATCGCTGGCGGAGATGACCTCGTTAGGCATTGGCGGCACCACGGATTTGATGCGCATCGGCCGGCACGAGACGATTCCGGAATTGCTGACGCTGCTCGGGGCGGAGGGAGTGCCGCATAAGTTTTTGGGTGGGGGATCGAATTTGCTTGTGATGGACGGGGAATTGCCGTTTGTGGTGTTGCAGTTGGTCAAGGGAGATCCGGAGGTGGTGCTGGAAGGAAATATCGCTACGGTGGATGCGGCCGCGGATCTGGGGCGCACGGTGACCTACTGTGCCAAAAACAATCTGGGCGGGATGGAAGGTTTGATCGGCGTGCCGGGCACAGTTGGCGGCGCGTTACGGATGAACGCGGGCGCATACGGAATGCAGATCGGAAGCTACGTGAGAGAAGCAAAGGTCTATCGGGCCGCGGAGCGCCAGATTGAGACTCTGCGCGGGGAGCAAATTTCCTTCGAATACCGGCACACTTCATTTGCGCCGGATGATATGATGCTGGCAGTGAAGCTGGCACTTCCCTCCAAACCGTACGCGGAAATCCTGCAAGGCATTCGTATCTGTAACGAAAAGCGGCGTTCGAGCCAGCCGCTGGGGCAAAAAAGCGCCGGGTGCATCTTTAAAAACCCTCCGGGCGGTTCGGCTGGCTGGATGATTGACGAACTCGGTTTGAAAGGGCTTTCGCATGGTGATGCGCGGGTGAGCGAGCGCCACGCGAATTTCTTCGTGAACACGGGGCAGGCCTCAGCGGCAGACATGCTGGCACTGATAGACGACGTGCGCGGGCGTGTGCACAGGGCCTATGGGGTCGCTCTCGAAAACGAGGTGGTGGTTTGGAACGCTTGAAACCCATGCAACGGAATGCTTCGGCTGCGGCAGCAGACCAGGAGACCTACCGGCCGGAACTGGTTACCGACGACGAGCCGAAGTATCTGCGGCGCCAAAAGCCAGTGGAAATTCGACGCAAGAAACTCGGCGGGCGCGGACTGTCATTTTATCGCCGAGCGTTGATGTGGGCGCTCATCGGGGTTGCGGTGATTGCGGCGACGACGTTCGCCGTACGGCAAGCGCTCTATTCGCCCGAGATGCTGTTGGTGAGGCCCGACCAGATTGACGTGAGCGGCAATCGCGTCGTAACCAAGGAAGACATTCAGAAGCTTTTTGTACACGACCGCGGCCGCAGCGTGTTGCGGATTCCACTGGATGCGCGGCGGACGCAAATTCAGGAGCTTTCCTGGGTGGAAGAGGCGAGCGTGGCGCGCATTTTGCCAAACCGTGTTCGCGTGGAGATCACCGAGCGTACTCCGGTGGCCCTTTTCCGGAATGGGAATGAGCTGGCGCTGATTGACGCGTATGGTGTGCTGCTCGACCGGCCGGACGGTGAGGAGTTTCATTTTCCGATTGTGACGGGAATGTCTGAAAACCTTTCACGGGACGAGCGTGGAAAGCGCATGCAGAACTATCAGGAGTTTATGAAGGACATCGACCTGGTGAAACCCGGCTCGCCGGAGCTCGTGAGCGAAGTAGACCTGGGCAATCCGCGTGATTTGTGCGCGGTACTGACGGGCCTAGGCAGCGACAAGAGCATTCCAGCGGTTACCGTGCATTTCGGCAACAGCGATTTCACGGGAAAGTACCGCACGTTGATTGACAACTTCGCCCAATGGCAGGCCAGCGCAGGGCCGGTCCACGCAATCGATCTTCGGTATTCTCGGCAAGTGGTGGTGAACCCCGACACCAGCACGCCGGTAGCGAAGGCAAGGTAGAGGAGCCGTAGGCGGTCACATCTGAATCCATGGGTGCGTTGTAAGGCAGCAGTGCCTGTGCGACGCGGGTAGCCGCACAAGGGCTCTGACAGGAGAAGGTCTTGGCAAAGAAGGACAAGTATCTGGTCGGGCTGGATATTGGAAGCACAAAAACATGCGTGCTGCTGGCGGAATTTGAAAACGAGCAGGCGCGCTTCCTGGCGCTGGGCGCGGCGGAATCGAAAGGGCTGCGCAAGGGGTTGATCGTCAATCTCGATTCAACGGTGAGTTCGATCCGACGTGCGGCGGAAGAGGCCGAGGGCGTTGCCAATGTACCAATTGAATCGGCGGTTATTGGTGTTGCCGGTTCGCATGTGCGCGGCGTGAACAGCCGCGGCGGAGTCTCGCTGGGCAACCGGGCGCGGGATGTGGAGCGCGACGATGTGCGCCGCGCGATTGATACGGCGCGCAATATTGCGATGCCAGAGGACCGCGAGGTCCTGCATGTCTTGCCGCACGAGTTTCTGGTGGATGCCCAGGACGGGATTCGCGATCCCATCGGGATGGTGGGTCAGAGGCTGGAAGCCAATGTGCACCTGGTCACGTCCTCGATGGCCGCGACGCAAAATCTGGTGACGGCGGCAAATAAGGCCGGAATTCTAATTTCAGATACGGTTTTGGAGCCGTTGGCGTCTGCCGAAGCGTGCCTGACGCAGGACGAAAAGGAGTTGGGCTGCTGTTTGCTGGATGTCGGCGGTGGTACGACGGACCTTGTGGTGTATGGCGGGAGCGGAGTGCGCCACTCCGCAACAATCGCTATTGGAGGCGACCATTTCACAAATGATCTAGCGGTTGGCTTGCGCACGCCGATTCCCGAGGCGGAAAGAATCAAGCACCGGCACGGCTGCGCGTGGAGCGAGATGTTGCACGATGACGGGGCGATAGAGATCGCGAGCGTGGGCGACCGACCGCCGCGCACGATTTTTGCGCGTAACCTGACAGATATTATCGAGCCGCGAGCCCAAGAGCTGCTCGCCTTGGTGGAAGACGATTTGCGGCGTTCGGGGCTCGACCGGCAGATTCCGGCCGGGCTGATTTTGGCGGGAGGTGGAGCGAAGCTGCACGGCTTGGGGGAGCTGGCGGAACACGTGTTCCAACTTCCGGTACGCATCGCGGAACCTAGGGGGATTCTGGATTTACCGGAATCCGTGATGAGGCCGGAGTATGCAACCGCCGTGGGATTGGTCTTGTATGCGGCGAAGAGCCGCCGCGCCGCGACGCAGAAGAGTAATGGATTCGTTTCGAAACTGAAGGCCATGATTGCGGGTACCTAGTAGAGACCCGACCGGCAGAATTGACTCAATCCAGCCGCCCGGTCGGGTTTTCCACAGGCTCCAAAAACTGGTTGTGGAATCAGGGGAATACGAGTTTTATAAAGGATTTGGACCAGCCGGACAGGAGAGAGGCATGACACCGAAAGACGCAGGAATCCGGATGAGCTTCAGCGAGGAGTTGCAACCCGCGAAGATCAAAGTGATTGGTGTCGGCGGCGGCGGATGCAACGCCGTCAACCGCATGATCCGCGCCAAACTGGAAGGCGTGGAGTTCATCACGGCGAACACGGACCTGCAGGCGTTGAAAATGTCACAAGCGCCGGTGAAGTTGCAGCTGGGCGCGAAGCTGACCAAGGGACTGGGAGCGGGAGCGAATCCCGAGGTTGGACGCAAGGCGGCGCTTGAAGACACCGACAAAATTATTGAGGCGCTCGAAGGCGCGGACATGATTTTCATTACCTCGGGCCTCGGAGGAGGAACAGGCAGCGGGGCGGCGCCAGTGGTTGCGTCGCTGGCGAGCGAACTGGGTGCGCTGAGTGTGGCGGTCGTAACCAAGCCGTTTGCCTTCGAAGGAAAGCGCCGGATGCTGCAGGCTGAGCAGGCACTGCAGGATCTGGTGGGCGTGGTAGACACGGTCATCGTGATCCCCAACGAACGGCTGATGGAAACGGTGGAGCGCGGGACCAGTTTCTTTGATGCGTTCCGGATTGCCGACGACATTCTCCGGCAAGCGGTGCAGGGTATTTCCGACATCATCACGGTGCCGGGCATTATCAACCGCGACTTTGCCGACGTGAAGGCCATCATGCATGGGCAGGGCTACGCGGTGATGGGCACAGCAGTGGCGACGGGTGCGAGCCGCGCGATTGATGCGGCAAACCGCGCGATTGCCAGCCCGCTGCTGGAAGACAATTCGATCCAGGGCGCGCAGGGCATTCTCATTAACATTTGCGGGAGCTCTTCGCTTTCGCTGCATGAAGTGCACGAGGCCTCGAGCGTGATTCAGAAGGCCGCACACGAAAACGCGAACATCATTTTTGGTGCGGTGATGGACGACAACATGAAGGATTCCGTGAAGATCACCGTAATCGCGGCGGGCTTTAAGGAATCGGCAAAAAAACAGGCGCAACAGAAGCAGTCGGTTCTGCCAAAGACATGGAAAGCGGGGCGCGACGTGCCGGTGCAGCAGGAATTGCCGGCCCCGCCGCCGAGCGTGGTGCATCAGGTGGCGCAGAATGTCCGGGAGGTCGCGCCGGAAGTGCCGAAGGACGATTTGGATGTGCCCACATTCTTGCGGAGGCAGGCGCAAAAGGCGTAATAAAAGACAGCAGGATTTGGCACGTGGGGCACGCGAAAGCGTGCCCTTTTTTTGTCGCGACGTGCTTCACGGTACAGGCGGAAAGCCTGCGTCGGGGGAGCGGTCATTGCGGCGAATAGCCAGGGCGGTGACGCAAGCGCGAATCGCGGATTCGCATTTGACAATGTCGGGATCGCTGTAGGGAAGAACGGTGCCGAGGCCGGTGTGGAATTCGGCGGCGCCTGTCCTACGAGCGACTTCGGCGATGTTGGCGGGATGAAGGCCGCCACCGGGCAGCACGAGTGTGCGGCCGCTGGCTTGTTCGATGAGTTTACCGATGATCGGCGCGCCTTGGCCCGCATCCGGTGCGCCGCCGGAAGTGAGGATGCGCCTGGCCCCAGTTTGGATAATGGACTCCAGGGATTCGGAAAGATCGGGGGTCTCATCGAAAGCACGATGGAATGTGACCGGGAGTGGAACAGCGAGGTCGACAAGTTCGCGAGTCCTGGCCCGGTCGACACAGCGACCCGGCTCGAGCACTCCAACGACGATACCTTGTACGTCTTCCTTCTTTAGTGCGGCAATTTCCGATTTCATTGTTGCAAATTCTTCCGACGAGTAGACGAAGTCTCCGGCACGTGGCCGCACCAGCACGTGGATAGGGATTTGGACGGCCGCACGAACCTTGCGGATCATCTTTAGGTGCGGGGTCAGGCCGCCGACTTCCAGACAATCACACAATTCGAGGCGGTGCGCTCCCGCGCGTTCGGCCGTGAGGGCACGGTCGAGGGAGGCTACAGCGACTTCGAGGAGGAATAAAGGAGGCGAGCCTAGACGGGACTGAAAATCCATGATGGAAGGATTCTATAGCAGCTAAGACAGGTTGCGTGGCGTAGAAAGTGTGGCGGCTTTGATGTCCGCCGCCACGCTAGGCGAGGCCGTAGGAAGCGCAGACCACAATGGCGGCAAGACCCAATCCCGAGCCAAGGATTGCACCAGCCAAAACGTCGCTGAGGAAGTGCATGCCGAGGACGATCCGGGAGATGGCGATGCTCGCGGCCAGAAAATAGAGCGCGCCTTCAAATCCTGGGTAATAGTAGCTGATCACCAAGGCGATTGAGAATGCGGTCATGGTGTGGCCGGACGGGAAAGAAAACTGATCTGGCGGGAGCACGCTCGACCAGCAATGCGGTTCAAGCTGGCAGGGGCGCTGGCGGCGGCTGATTTTCTTAAGGGCCTTGAAAACGAAAATCCCCACGATGGCTGCCGAGCCCGCGGCGCCGACGGCTGCGAGGCGATGGGGGCCGCCGAAGACGAGGAGCATGACGCCGAGGCTATACCAAATCCACCCGTCACCAACACGCGTGGCCGCGATCATCCAGTAGCGAATCCATCGCGGCGCCTTCCAGCGATTGACGCGGCGCATGACGCGGTGGTCGCGGTTCTGAATGTGTCCCCAGACGGTCTTCGCCAGTGCCATGGCTGTACCTCAACTCGCCCAGTTGGCCTCGAACGTGGAATCGACGTCCCAGAGCATACGCGGACGCTGCAGTTTGCCTGCCAGGCGGGAAGTCCACAGCTTGCAAAAACGGATTTCGTTGAGCCAGTGAAATCCCGTGACTGCCGGAATGAAAACGGTGAGCGGCAGAAGCGCGACGGCGGCGGGTTTTTCCTTCAAGAGGCCGCCGGCGAATGCGAAGATGTCCAGGGTGATTTTGACGAAGCTGCCGTCCTGGCCGTGGATGATGCCGCGGCCTGCCCGCAGGCCAGTGAAGAATTCTTCGACGGTGCGCGCTCCGGGAACTTCAGTGAAGGTTTGCGCAATGCCAGCAAGGGTGTGTGAATCGCTACCGGCAACTCCGGCCTTAGCGAACTCGCTGGCCAGTCGTTCCGCCCGCCGATTCGCCTCTTTCCACATCTGCCCATTGCGCACTTCAAACGCGGGAACGTAAGAGGCAAACCAGTTGAAGTCTTCGGCTTCGCGGCGGCCGGTGAGGCTTGAGAATATGTGATTGGCGCTGAAGAAAATCTTACGCTCAGTGAGATACATCAGCAGCGCAATAAAATCGTTGCGCCGGCGCTGAATTTCCGCGTGGTCCCTTTCCGTGATGCCGTAAACGCCGAGATGCGTCTGGGTGCCGGTGGGCATCTCGACGGTGACTTCTTCGCTGAGGAAAAAGTCCGGGTGGTTACGAAGGATTTCCGCGGCGTCAATGGAATCGTGGTCGGTTAGCGTAACGATGGACATGCCGAGGCGCTTGCAACGGCGGTAGACCTCGGCGGGGTCGTTATAGGACTCCCTGCAAATCCGGCGCAATCCCGGGGTGTCGCACATCCCAGAAGCAGTCGAATGAACATGAAGGTCGCAACGCATGTTAAGAGGTTAGATGCGGGATATGAACAGCGCATAAAACAGGGGCGAATTACCTATGAAATTCCAAGCGGAACTAATTGAGCACAAATGACTTTCTGAGTTTTCCACATGGCATGGAGCGTGCCTGGAGTTCGTTTGCAAAACGTTCACAATTCTGTGGAACAATGGGCCGCCAATGAGAAAGATTCAGGTGTTGTTTCACGACGCCGGAGGGGGGCACCGGAACGCCGCCGTAGCCCTGCAAACGGTGATTTCCCAGCAAAATCGCGGCTGGGAAGTGGAACTGGTGCAGTTTCAGGAGCTTACCGACCGCCTCGATGTTTTGCGAAAGCTGACCGGCATCCGCATCCAGGAACAGTACAATACACTGCTGCGCAATGGCTGGACGTTGGGGGCCACACCGCTGTTGCGCGTTTTACAAACGACGATTCGGGTGTTTCACGGGCCTCTCGTGAAGCTGCTGGCCGAGCACTTCCAGGACAGCAAAGCGGATCTGCTGGTTTCGGTGATTCCACATTTCAACCGGGAGATTGCCGAAGGCTGGAAGCTGGTGCATCCGGACAAGCCGTTTGCCACACTGATCACCGACCTTGCCGATTTTCCACCGAGATTCTGGATCGAGCCCGCAGAAAACCAGTATGTGATTTGTGGATCGGAAAAGGCTGTGGAACAAGCCCGCGCGATTGGCAAGGACGAGGTCCACATTTTTCCGACATCCGGAATGATTTTAAGGCCGGACTTTTATGTGCCGGACGGTGTTGATCCGGTGGAACTGCGCAGGGAATTGGGATTACACGAAGCCGTGACCACCGGCATGCTACTGTTTGGCGGTTTTGGATCCAAGGCCATGTACGACATCGTCGAGCGTCTGGATAAAACGAACTTGCCCCTCCAATTAATTGTGGTTTGCGGGAGGAACGAGAAGCTTCGGAAACAATTAAAGGCCAGGACTTGGGGGCTGCCGATGCATGTAGTGGGTTTCACGAAGGAAGTGCACCGGCTCATGCGAGCCGCGGATTTTCTGATTGGAAAGCCGGGTCCCGGAAGCGTCGCAGAAGCGATGATGCGCAGGTTGCCGGTGATTCTGGAGTGCAACGCCTGGACGCTGCCCCAGGAGCGATACAACACCGAGTGGGTGAAACAGCAACGAGTCGGGATTGTGCTGCATGACTTCGGCGAAATCGTGGCGGGCGTGAAGCAGATGCTGGAGCCGGGAACGCTTGCGGAGTTTCGAGCAAACGTAGCGCGGCTCGAAAATCGGGCGATCTTTGAGGTGCCGGAGATTTTTGCGAAGTTGATGGGAGAGGCCCCGCGGATCGATTAGTGCCCGCCCGTTTGCCAAATCGCTAAAACACGGTGTTGAGATCGTTGGGCGTGGCCTCAAGATAAAACGCCGGGCGATGCGCCGGAATTTTGGGTGGCCTCAGATGGGATGTTCCGTGCTAGTTGCTGGCCCGTTCAGCTCGCGGCCCGCGCGGGTAGTGCGGTCCGGCGCCGGGGTTTTCAGCGGGCGCTTGCGCTCGGGGCTTGGCACAGCTTACGGCCCACCAGCGGGAAGAATATTTCGGCAGCTCACACATCTTGGTGCAACCTGCGCCAGTTTTTGACTGCGCGCAATTGCAGTAGCAACCCGCGGCGCTTGGCTTGCGGAGCCTGCCGGAGGTGTCGGCTGAAGTCGAGAATGCCAGAGCCCCGGCGAACAGCACGAGATCGAGGGTCGCCCAAATCGCTAGACGGCGGAGACGGCGCAGCAGCGGGGAACGCATGATTGAGGAGTTTCTCAGGCGGAAGAGAAAAAACCCATAGGGCAGGGCTACTGAGAGTAATACGACCCGGGTCATGGTACCGACGCAGCCGACGTTTTTAGCTGGCACCCTTAGAGCGAATGCGAATCCTTTGTATATGTTATGAACGCACTTACGGGCTTCTAGCGGCTCGTTCGTCTGTATTCAGGCGGAGCGCGGTGGCTTGTCGCGCCCCGCGTTCATCGGGGCAGAGAGGCCTTTTCGACCGGGAGGGGATCGGGGACGCTGTTGGTGTCGAGTTTTTGGGCGACGGAGATCCCGACCTGAGCAAGGGCGTGAAGGACCTGAGTTTCCCGGAGGCGCGAAGCGTCGTATTCGAAGGTAAGGCGGTTGTGCCGTTCGTCTACGCGCAGGCGGCGAAGACCGTAGGTGTTGGCGAACTCGCCCAACCGCTCGAGCTGCTCGTAGCTGAGCGGCGAGTGCAGTTCATAGGTGATTTCGAGAAGTGTCATGTCGGGGATTATACCAGTGGCACGCGGCGAGTGACGAGTGGCGAGAAAAAAATGCAGGGCCCGAGGTCGAGGTAGAAGGTTCAAAGACGCGAGGTCGCATAACCGCAATCGCGGGCGTTCCGCTTCCGCTTTGACTATTGATAGGGGCCAGGGGTATAAATAGGGACAGGGGGTATATAGATGGATGGCAAGGGGCGGAAGGCGGCGGCGGTCGACCCGCAATTGAAGTTGGCGAGCCTCAACCGGTTGCGGCGGATTGAGGGGCAGATCCGGGGGTTACAGAAGATGGTCGAGGAGGACCGATACTGCGCCGATATTCTGGTGCAAATGGCTTCGGTGCAGGAAGCATTACGCGGTGTGGGACGGAATTTGATGAAGAATCATTTGCAGCATTGTGCCACCAAAGCGATCGCCAGCGGGAAGCCGAAAGAGGCGAGCGAGATGTATGACGAGTTACTGGAGTTGGTCTACAGGCACTTGCGGTGACGAAGAGTCGAAGGCAGAGGCGCCGAGAACCCAGAGAAGAGGAAAGAATATGGAACAGGATCCAGTTTGCGGGATGGCGGTTGCCCCGGAGAAGGCCAAGACGAAGGTCGATTACGGCGGGAAAACCTATTACTTTTGCAGCGAAGGCTGCGCGCAGAAGTTTCAACAAACACCGCAGAAGCATTTAGCCGATGGGGCCGGACAGGTGATGCCAAGGAAGATTGCGGCCGCGGCGACGCAAATCTCTGGAGGGCTGGCTAAACCGGGGGCAGTATTTCCCATTGTCGGCTCGGCACCTCGAGTGAAGGACCCGGTTTGCGGCATGATGGTGGACCCGCGAAAGGCGGCGGGGAAATTGGAGCGTGCCGGGAAGACGTATCACTTTTGTTCGACTCGATGCGCAGAGCGATTTGCGAAGGATGCGGAGAAATTTCTTGCCGCGCCTGGTACAGGAGGGATGGAAGCGTCTGCCGCAAAGCCCGCCAGCGCCGAGGTTGCCAAGGAGATTCGCTACACATGTCCAATGGACCCGGAGATTGTGAAGATTGGGCCGGGGACGTGCCCGATCTGCGGGATGGCGCTCGAGCCGATGGACGTTGTGGCCGAACAGCGGACCGATCCCGAATACGAATCGATGAGGAAGCGGTTTTGGGTCGGAGCGGCCCTGTCGCTGCCGTTACTTGTGCTTTCGATGTTCGGCCAAGCGCTGGGATTGCACTGGGCGCCCGGGGTAAAGAATGGGGCGGAACTCTTTTTGGCGTCTCCTGTGGTGTTGTATTGCGGTTGGCCGTTCTTTCGGCGTTTCTGGGCTTCGTTGGTGAATCACAGCCCCAATATGTTCACCTTGATTGGGCTCGGCACAGGTGCCGCGTATGTCTACAGCGTCGGAGCGACCCTGTTTCCCCAAGTCTTCCCCGAATCGTTTCGCGGGATGCATGGCCAGGTTGACGTTTATTTCGAAGCCGCGGCAGTAATCACTACTCTGGTGGCCTTGGGTCAGGTCCTCGAGTTGCGAGCCCGGCACCAGACAAGCGGCGCGATTCGCGAGTTACTGCATCTAGCGCCGCAGACGGCGCATGTAGTTTCCGGAGACAGGGATCATGACGTGCCCCTCGAGCAAGTAAAAAAGGGGGATCTCCTGCGCGTGCGGCCCGGAGACCGCGTGCCGGTCGACGGCAGCGTGCGCGAAGGAGCGAGCGCGGTAGATGAATCGATGGTCACCGGCGAGCCAATGCCAGTGGAGAAGCAGGTGGGCGACAAGGTGACCGGCGGGACGCTGAACTCCGGTGGTAGTTTCGTGATGGCGGCCGAGCGAGTGGGCAGTGAGACGCTGCTGGCGCGCATTGTGAAGTTGGTGAACCAGGCGCAGAGAAGCCGCGCGCCAATGCAGCGGTTGGCGGACAAGGTGGCGGAATATTTCGTGCCGGCCGTCGTCGGGGTGTCGATTCTAGCAGCTGTGGGTTGGGTGCTTTGGGGACCCGAGCCGCGGCTTGCCCATGCGCTGCTTGCGGCGGTGTCGGTGCTGATTATTGCGTGCCCTTGTGCATTGGGACTGGCGACGCCGATGTCCATCATGGTCGCCGTCGGACGCGGGGCTACCGCGGGCGTATTGGTGAGGAATGCCGAGGCGCTGGAGACGCTGGCGCGGGTCGATACGCTCGTGCTGGACAAGACCGGAACTTTGACGGAAGGGAAGCCACAGCTGGTGAGCGTTGCAGTTTCGTCGGAAAGCGGCATTTCGCAGGAGCGCTTGCTGGCCATTGCGGCGAGCCTAGAGAAGCCAAGCGAGCATCCTCTGGCCCGCGCCATTGTCGATGCAGCGCTGAAGACTGGGCTTAGTCTTGAGGATGTCTCGGATTTTAGGGCCACACCGGGCGGCGGTGTGGAAGGAATTCTGCGCGGTGAGCGTGTGTTGGTCGGCACACAGAAATTTCTTAGTGAGCGAGGCGCCGAGGCGATTGCGGGCGAAATGCCGGGCCGTGGGGTCGTGTCGTCGTCAGAGACGATGAGTGCGGTCTATCTGGCGATCAGCGGAAGGATCGTCGGGTTTTTAGGATTGAGTGACGTAGTGAAGAGCTCCGCGAAGGAAGCTATCACCGAATTGCGTTCGGAAGGCTTGCGTCTGGTCATGTTGACGGGCGACAACGCTGATTCCGCCCTGCTAATTGCGAAGCGGCTTGGACTGACGGAGTTTGAGGCGCAGGTAAAGCCGGACCAGAAGGCGGCGGTGGTGGAAAAGCTGAAAAAGGAAGGACGCGTCGTGGCGATGGCCGGGGATGGAATTAACGATGCGCCGGCGCTGGCCTTGGCGGATGTGGGAATCGCAATGGGAACGGGAACCGACATTGCAATGGAGAATGCCGGGATTACCTTGGTAAAAGGGGATTTGCGGGGGCTTGTGCGGGCGCGGCGCCTGTCGACGGAAACCGTGAAGAACATCAAGCAGAATTTGGCGTTTGCATTTGTTTATAACCTTCTGGGAATTCCTGTTGCGGCGGGGGTGTTCTTTCCGCTCTTTCACTGGCTGCTAAGCCCGATGATTGCCAGCGCGGCAATGAGTTTTAGCTCGGTATCGGTGATTTCGAACGCCTTGCGATTGCGGGCGGCAAAGATTTGAGACGATAGATCGATAATCTGCATGTAACAGTGATGCGATCCGATCGCCTGCGCAGGCTGAAGCGTGCACGCCGTTTCAAGCGCTGCCTTGTCAACCGGTTCGGCAATTGGAGTACAATTCGCCCGACGAACTCATCCGAGGACATTTCATGAAAAGAATTACTTGGGCCCGCCTTTTGTGTGGCTTTGTTTTCACTTTTCTGCTCGCGGTCTGGGGCTCTGCTCAGCGGAAACCAGCGGCCGATTTGATCATCATAAACGCAAATATTTGGACCGTAGATGCCAGACAGCCAGAGGCGGAAGCGGTGGCGGTTTTGGGCGAACGGATCGTGGCGGTTGGAGCAAACACCGAAATCGAGCAATGGCGTGGGCCGCAAACGCTTGTGATCAACGCCGAGGGAAAGCGAGTGGTGCCCGGATTCAATGATGCGCACGTCCACTTCATTTCCGGCGGGATGCAGCTGGACGCGGTGCAATTGAAGGACGCGACGAGTGCACAGGAATTTGCTCGTCTGATCGGGGAGCGAGCGAAGGCTTCGGTGAAAGGCGAATGGATTCTGGGTGGAAACTGGGATGAGACGAAGTGGAGTCCAGCGAATATTCCCAGCAGGCAGTTGATTGACGAGCTTACACCCGACAACCCGGTGTTTGTGACACGCTACGACGGGCATATGGGTGTGGCCAATTCCCTAGCGTTGCGGATGGCCCAGATCACGGCGAAAACACCGGATCCCCCCGGCGGCACGATCGTGCGTGACGCGCAGGGTAATCCCACAGGCGCGCTGAAGGACGCGGCTACGGGCTTAATCGAGAAAGTGATTCCGCCGCTGACGCATGACCAACGGATCAGAATTATCAAGCGATCGATGAACCATGCGGCTTCGCTTGGCGTGACCAGCGTGCAGCACATGGTTGCGGACTATGAGGACATCGCCGCCTACGCCGAGTTGTTGGACAAAGGAGAACTGACTACGCGAATCTATGCGGCGCCCTTGATCACGCATGTGCATGACTTGGCGAAAATAGGGGCGCGCCGTGCGTTTGGCGGTCCGTATCTGCGGATTGGGGCATTGAAAGCATTTGCGGACGGATCCCTCGGTTCGGGCACCGCCTATTTCTATGAACCGTTCCTGGGCCAGGGCGCTAATCGCGGGTTGCTTTCCGACGAGATGCAGCCGCCTGCGCTCATGCAGGATCGGATGCTGCAGGCGGATGGCGCGGGACTGCAACTCTGCATTCACGCCATCGGAGACCACGCCATCTCGATGATTCTCGATATGTATGCGGAAACTCAGAAAGCGCACGGGCCGGCGGACCGGCGATTTCGCATCGAGCATGCCCAGCACATGGCGGCTAAGGATTTTCAGCGGTTTGCCGATTTGCACGTGATTGCTTCGGTGCAGCCTTACCACGCGATTGATGACGGGCGGTTTGCAGAGCGAAAGATTGGGCGGGACCGGGCGAGCCGAACCTACGCCTTTCGGACGTTTCTGGATCACGGAGTGAGCCTGGCTTTGGGCACTGATTGGGAGGTGGCGCCGCTTGATCCGATGCAAACGATTTATGCGGCGGTGACGCGGGCGACCTTGGATGGGAAGAATCCCGGTGGGTGGTTTCCGGACCAAAAGTTAACCGTTAAAGAGGCGCTAGAGGCTTACACGATGGGGTCGGCGTATGCGGAGTTTCAGGAGAAAGAGAAGGGGTCAATCACGCCGGGGAAATTGGCGGATATGGTTTTACTGAGTGAGGATATTTTGGGGATTGCGCCGGAGGAGATCCAAAAGGTCCATGTTCTCAAGACGATCTTAGGGGGGCGGGTGATTTTTGAGAGCAAGGCGAACTAGGGGTGGGCAAAATGGAATAACGATTGGCCATGCGATTGGCTGTGCGAAGGTGGCGGGTGGAAGGTGGGCCCGGGCTGACCGACGGGCAGGTTTGTTCGTCTATTCCTTCAGGATCGCGGAACATTCTACTAAGAGATGCGTACTTCTCTTTAGAAGTCCCAAGACATCGCACCTGGGGGTCGGTTATGTCCAGTAGTGGCAATGGGTTAACAAATGGAAAAGCGGCAAAGAAGCGCCGCCGCCGCATCCTCATCGGCAGCATCGTGGCATTGGTTGTGGTCGGAGGAGGGTATGGAGTCTTCGCCGCTTTGCGCCCTAACCATGAGATTGACTCGTCCAAACTGGCGAGTGTCGAACGCGGAGATCTGGCGCGCGTGGTGGTGGCGACCGGGAAGATTCAACCGTTGTCGAAGGTTGAAGTGAAGTCGAAGGCCAGCGGCATTGTGAAAAAGCTTTATGTCGATTATGGCGACCGCGTCAAAGCCGGGCAGGTGTTGGCGGAGCTCGACAAGGTACAGCTTGAGGCGAGCTTGCGGGCGGCTGAGGCGAACTACCAGGCGGCCCAGGCGGCCAAAGATTCCGCAACCGCGGCGCTCGAGCGCAACAAGGTGGATGCCGAGGGACCGGACGTGCCGTACCTGAAGCTCAACATGGAACGCGCGCAACAGATGTACAAAGACGGTGTGATGTCGAAAAGCCTGGTGGAGGACGCGGAGAAGAATTATCAGCTGGCCTTGAACAAGCAAGTGAGCGCGCAGCGGAACCTCGCGGTTTCAAAAGCCGAGATTGCCAAGGCGGTGGCGCAGGAAGCGCAGGCGAAGGCTGCGCTAGAAAATGCGCAGGAAGATTTACGGAATTCGACAATCATCAGCCCGATTGACGGGTTGGTGTTGTCGCGCGACGTGAACGTGGGCGATGCGGTGAGCTCCATTTTGGTGCTGGGCTCGCAGGCGACGCTAATCATGACGCTGGGCGATGTGAGTGAAGTGTATGTCCAGGGCAAGGTAGACGAGGCGGATATCGGCAAGGTTTATCTTGGGCAGGCGGCACGGATCGTGGTGGAGTCGTTCAAAGACAAGAAATACACCGGCAAGGTGACGAAGATTTCACCACTGGGCAAAGAAAAGGACAATGTTACGACCTTTGAGGTGCGCGTTTCGATTTCGAATCCGACAGGTGAGTTGAAGGCGAACATGAGTGCCAATGCCGAAATCTTGTTGGAAGAAAAGAAGAACGTGCTGATGGTGCCGGAAGCTTCCCTGATCTACGACAAGGACCGCAAAGCGTCAGTGGAGATTCCCGATCCGAAGTCGGACAACGGGAAGAAGAAGATTCCCGTGCAACTCGGGATTTCGAACGGCGTGAAGACCGAAATTGCCTCGGGACTGAACGAGAAACAGCAAGTCATCCTGCAGTAGAGAGGCGAACGTGACGTTTCGCGACCTATTGCGGGATACGATTTTGACGTTGTGGGCGCACAAGCGACGAACACTGCTGACCATGTTCGGCATCGCTTGGGGAATTATTTCCATCACCCTTATGGTAGCAGCCGGAGAAGGCTTGGGCCGAGGCATCCAGAAACAACAAGAGAATTTTGGAAAGGACGTGATGATCGTCTTTTCCGGCCGCACGAGCATGCAGGCAGGTGGGACGCGGTCCGGCCGTGTGATTCACTGGACCGGAGATGACTACAAGCAAGTCGCGGCGGAAGCTCCGGCCTGTAAATACGTGATCCCGGAAGTTGGAAACAACGTAAAGGTACACAGCGCGTTCAACAGCGGAGACATCGACACCGTTGGCTCGCTACCGCCATTCACCGTGATTCGCAGCATCGCGGTTTCGCAAGGCCGCTTCTACAATTTTGACGATAACGAGGCCAGACGGCGCGTCGCGTTTCTCGGGAGCGACACAAAGAAGCAGCTATTTGCGGAGCGTGACGCCTTAGGACAAACCGTGGATTTGAACGGCATTCCCTACACGATCATCGGCGTGATGAAGACCAAGGATCAGAACTCCAGTTATGACGGAGTGGACATCCGCAAGATCTTTATTCCTTTCAATACCATGTTGCAGGATTTTCCAAACAAACCGCCGGCAGAACCCCATTCGGTCGACCGGTTGCTCGTGGCGCCGTGGTCACTCGCGACGCATAAGGAATGCGTGAAACAACTGCGGCGCACACTGGGGCGCTTGCATGACTTCGATCCGAGGGATGAAGAGGCGGCGAGCATCTGGGACACGGTCAAAAATGCCGAGGCCAACCGGATGATCTTCGTGGGCATGGAAATCTTCATGGGCGCGGTGGGTGTCGCGACCATTTTCCTCGGTGGCCTGGGCGTGATGAACGTGATGCTGGTGAGCGTGCGGGAACGGACGCGTGAGATTGGCGTTCGCAAGGCACTGGGCGCGACAAGGGAGTCGATACTCCGGCAGTTTTTCCTGGAGACGGTGATCGTCGTATTTTTGAGCGGTGGAACCGGGTTGATTGTCTCCTACGGACTTTGCTGGGTGGTCAGTTTGCTCCCCCAGATTCCATACTTTGATGGCTTGGATGCGAGTTGGCAATTGGCGGCATTGACCATCACCTTGCTGGGTTTGATCGCCGTTTTATCCGCATTGTATCCGGCGAACAAGGCGGCATCGGTTGACCCGATTGAAGCGTTGCGCTTCGAGGCAGGTGGCTGATGCTCAGCGAAATATTTAAAGAGTCCTGGGCGGCGCTTGGACGGAATCGCGTGCGCAGTTTGCTGACGATGACAGGGATTTCGTGGGGCATCGTAGCGGTGACGCTGCTTTTGAGTTATGGATCGGGATTCCGGAGCGTGCTGCTCTACACGTTTGAGGTCTTTGGTAAGGGCGCGGTGATTTGCTGGCCAGGTACTACGAGCGAGCAGGCCGGCGGCGAGCGCGCCGGAAAACAAGTGCGATTTGAGCAGGAGGACGCGGATTGGGTAAAAGCGCAGTCTCCGTTGATCAAACGTGTGACCCTCGAGTCGGTGAAATTCCTGGGTGTGTCGCACGAAGAGCGGCTGATGGACAGCGCCACGCGCGGAGTCTATCCGGAGTATGGTGAGATGCGGAATGAAGTGCCGTCGGAAGGGCGCTGGATCACCGCCGAAGACATTGCGGAACGGCGGCGCGTTGCGGTTTTGGGCGCGAAGGTGAAGAAGAAGTTGTTCAGCGGGACTCCCGCGGTCGGGGAGACGGTTCGGATCGATGGCGTGCGGTTCACGGTCATCGGAACCATGGACATGAAGTTTTCCGACAGCTGCTATTTCAACTGTGACGATTATTCGGTGTTCATTCCGTATCCGGCGGCGGCGGACATGTGGGACGCACGCTATGCGAGCGTGATGGTGATGGAGCCGGTAGCGCCTCAATTTGAGCCGCAAGCGATGACGCAGTTTCGCACGGCGGTGGCGAACCGGCAGCACTTTTCTCCGAACGACAAACGGGCGATCACCATGTTCGGGCGAATGGAATTCAAACCAGTGTATGACGGGATAACTCTGGGCATTGAAGGGCTGCTGTTCATGATCGGCTCGATGACACTGGCAATTGGTGGCGTGGGCGTGATGAACATCATGCTGGTGTCGGTCGAAGAGCGGGTCCGGGAAATCGGTTTGCGGCGTGCGTTGGGAGCGAAAAAGTCGCACATACGCTGGCAATTCTTGCTGGAGGCACTGGTGCTAACGCTGGCCGCTGGGGCGATCGGAATGCTGTTGTCGGCGGCGCTGACGGCGGCGATTGGGACGCTGCCGTTTCTTGGGCCCGCGTATGAGGATGATTCGGGCAAGGTCGACATTCATCTTACACTCTCCATGACGACGATGGTGCTTTCGACGCTGATCCTGATTGTGGTGGGCGTGTGCAGCGGCTGGATGCCCGCGATGCAGGCGGCGAAGCTGGATCCAGTCGAAGCGCTGCGGTATGAGTAAATCGATTCGGACCGTCTTGCTGGCGCTCCATCCCTACATCGAAAACCGGTAGCTGGGCGGATTGAGTTGGGGCGAATCCTGCTCGCTGCTATAGTAGTGGTTGAAATCGTTTCGCACGCAATGGACTTTGTTTGGAGAGGGACATGAGCGATCGAAGGTTGGGGCTGGCACGAAGACGGCGCGTATTTGCTGTGCTTTTGCTGTCGTTTGCGGCAACGGTGGAGGCGCATGCGGTTTTGAAGTCCAGTTCTCCGGCTCCCGATTCGACCGTCACCGGACCGGATGTTCCGGTAGTCCTCAAATACAATGTGCGTGTGGATGCGGCGCGTTCGAAAGTGCAGTTGCTCCATCCAGACAACAGCGTTACCGATCTTCCTCTAGACAAACAGACAGCCCCGGATACCCTGGCGACGAAGGCCACCGGGCTGACGCCGGGTGCTTACAAAATCCAGTGGCAAGTGCTGGCGCCGGATGGGCACATCACGCGCGGGATGGTTTCCTTCACGGTCAAGGCTGCCTGAGAATAAGAATGAACGATCTGCTGGGCATTTTTGGCTTCCTGGCGGTTTTGTTGCGGGCGGCGATTCTGTGTTTTCAGACCATCGTCGCCGGTGGAACTATCTTCCTTACCGTTGTGGCCTCGAGCGAATCGCTACGACCAGAACAGTTGAAGCGGCCGGCGTGGAAGTTGGTGCGGTGGTGCGCAGCAGGACTGGCGGTGATCCAGCTCTCGTTCTTGATGGTGAACGCACTGGTCCTGCAGTCCTCCACGGAAATTTCCTACTGGCAAGTGCTGGGAGCGAATTTCGCGGTTGCGGCAATGGTGGCGCTGGCTGCGGCATTGGCGATTTTGTTTTGGCCGAAGCGCCTGCAGGAGAGCACGAATCCGATCGTGCTTCTGCCGGCGTTGCTGGCTGTCGGCTCGTCAGTTATTACCAGCCACTCGTTTTCCCGCATGGAGGACCGCGCGGTTTTGGTTGGTTTAACGACGCTGCACTATCTTGCGACGGCGAGTTGGATCGGCGGACTGCCGTTCTTGTTGCTGGCCATGAAACGCGTGCCCGACCAGGAAGTGCGCGTTCGGATCAGCCAGCGGTTCTCGCGGTTGGCGCTGGCCAGTGTAGCGATACTGTTTCTGGCCGGAATAGGGATGAGTCTGGTGTTTGTGGGCTCGTGGAGTGCGCTCTACGGGACCGCCTACGGCGTCATGGTAGGAACGAAGATTGTTCTATTCGGATGCCTACTACTGCTCGGCGCGGCTAACTACTACATCGTGAGGGGGGCGGCCGCGGCTTCCCCTTCCAATTCTAGGAGCCTGATTAGCTTTGGAGAAGTCGAGATCGGCATCGGGCTGACTGTAATTCTGGCGGCTGCATCGCTCACGTCGCAGCCTCCGGGAGCGGACCTTCCCGAGGACCGCGTGACTCTACATGAGATAGCGGTGCGCTATGCGCCGCGAAAGCCGCAGCTCACCAGTCCTCCACTAGCGGATCTTTCCGAGGCGGGCAAAGAGACCGTGAGGAAATTCAAAGCTGCGGGCGTCAAGGTGCCTGCAGCCTTCATGCCCGGAGTGGCGTTTCCCCATCCGGACACGCCGGGGGATATCGCCTGGTCGGAATACAACCACAACTGGGCGGGGTTGATCGTTCTGGCGATGGGGATTCTGGCGCTGCTTTCACGGAATCGCTATTTCGCCTGGGCCAAGATTTGGCCGTTGATGTTTCTGGGATTGGCGGTTTTTCTGTTTCTGCGCGCTGATCCGGAAAACTGGCCACTTGGGCCCAACGGGTTCTGGGAGAGTTTTGGCCAAGCGGATGTGTTGCAACACCGGGCGGCAGTACTGTTGATAATTATCTTTGCGATTTTTCAGTGGGCGGTGGAAACAAATCGCGTTAAGTCCCATGCGGCGGCGCTGGTATTCCCCGGAGTTTGCGCGATTGGCGGCGTCGTGTTGCTGACGCACATGCATGCGGTGACGAATATCAAACAGGAGATGTTGATTGAGCTGAGCCACACCCCGCTGGCGATTTTGGGAATCGTCGCCGGGTGGTCGCGATGGCTAGAGTTGCGTCTGCCGGCGGATAACAACATGCGGAAGTACCTGGCGTGGGTTTGGCCTGTAGCGTTTATTTTGGTTGGGTTTGTGCTTTTGGATTACCACGAAGCGTAGGGATAGAGCGAGATGAGAAAAGCGGCGCTGGTGGTAGTGGATGTGCAGAAGGATTTTTGTGAGGGCGGGGCGCTGGCGGCGGCCAACACAATGTCGCTGCTCGAGCCGTTGAAGGCGTTCATTGATGAGGCGCGTCGGCGAGGCGTCTTGATTGTTTACACCCGCGATTGGCACCCTGAAGATCACAGCTCATTTCACACAGAAGGCGGGCCGTGGCCGGCGCATTGCATGGCAGAACAGGAGGGCTCGGAACTGATGCCGCCACTGCGTACCGAACCGCAGGATCTGATGATTCACAAGGGCGTGGGCGTTGATGGTGCGGGATACTCTGGATTTGACGAAACCGTTCTTGAGCCAGAGCTAGTGAAGGAGGGAATCACGAAGGTAGGCATCGCGGGGATCGCCACGGAATATTGCGTGCGGGCTACAGCCCTGGATGCCCATAAAGCGAAGTTCGAAACGACTGTGTTGAATGATTTGATTCGCGCTGTAAAGGATGAAGACGGACCAAGGGTGCTTGCCGAGTTGGGACAAGCTGGAGTCAAAGTGGCGGACGCGGCCGCATGGCTTGCAGAAGTTCGCGAAGTCTGAGCGCTCACTTGAACAGCCTCGCCTCAAAGGCCGGCGCTAGTTAGAAAGGTGATGAGAGGCAGAAGGGAAATTCAGTTTTGGGCGAGGAGGGCGTCAAAATAGGCGACCATTTCGGCGGAGTTCCAGTCCTGCGGGCCGATTACCTTGCGGGCAATTTTGCCTTTGCGGTCGATGATATAAGTTTCCGGGTACATCAGGGTTCCGTAGTCCTGGGCAGATTTTTTGGAGGCGTCGCGTGAGGTGGGAAAGTCGATGCCGTGATCCTGGATAAACTTTTTGTAAGCCTGTTCGTCTTCATCCACGCTGACGCCGAGCACCACGCCGTTGCGCGGCGAGATGCGCTTATTCAGCTCAATCAGCGCGGGGGTTTCTTCGACGCACGGTGGACACCAGGTGGCCCAATAGTTGAGCACGACGATCTTACCGCGGTAGTCAGACAGATGCCCGGATTTTCCGTCCACATTGAGAGCGATGTCTTCAGCGGTTTTTCCGGCTACGGAAGATTCGCCTTGCCGATAGTGGGGAAGCGTGAAAAAGGCCAAGACGAAAGCGGCGAATCCCATGCTGCCCCAAGCCATGATTTTCCGAAGAATCGTATCCATAAGACGTTATAATAGCGTACAGAGCCCTCGCCGAAAACCGGGAAAACGTCCCGAAAAACTCGACGGTCATGCGTCACAGTCCCTCAAATAGCGATCGTGTTAGTGCCATAGTCCCCGCGCGGAATGAAGAGCTGGTGCTCGCTGAATGCGTGAGATCACTTGCCGTGCAGCCGCAGATTATCGAGATCCTGATTGTGAACGACCACTCAACAGATGGCACGGCCGAAGTTGTGCGGGGGCTGATGCAAGAATCTGCAAAAGTGCAGCTTTTCGAGGCGCCCGATTTACCGCCGGGGTGGGTGGGAAAGAGTCACGCGGTATGGATCGGAGCGCAAGCGGCGGCGGGTGACTGGCTTTTGTTCACCGACGCCGACGCCCAACACTGGCCCGTGTCTGCTGCGAAGGCGTTGCGCACGGCGGAGAGAAACGGTGTGGTGATGGTTTCCTATTCGCCCGAGCAGGTGATGCAGAGCTGGTATGAGAGAGCGGTGATTCCGTATGTCTATTCGCGATTGGGCCGGCGGTTCCGGTTTGAGGAAGTGAACGATTCGAAGTCCACCGCGGCAGCGGCCAATGGCCAATTCATTTTGATTCGGCGCGACGTTTACCAGGCAGTCGGCGGGCATGCGCGCATCGCCGGTGAAGTTTTGGAAGACGTGGCGCTGGCGAAGCGGGTGAAGAAGTCCGGGTATCCAATCTGGTTTGGAAGCGGCAAAGGAACCGTGCGGGTGCGGATGTACCGCTCGTTTGAGGCGTTGTGGCAGGGCTGGCAGAAGAATTTGTATCCGTTGATGGGAGGCTCTCTGGAAGCGGTGATCGGCGAGATTGCGAAGGCCATTCTTCCATTATGCGCAATTGCGTTTCTGGCGCTAGCGGTATGGCAGGCAACGCTTTCGGCGCGATACACGGCGGTCGCAGCGCTGTTTGGAATCCTGGTGCTCTGGAGATTGGATGGCAGGGCACTGCGGCTGGCTGGATTTTCACCGCAACTGGCAGTTTACTCGCTTCCCGGCAGGATCCTATATGCGGGCATTCTCTGGAGCTCGCTGCAAAGTTACCAGCGCGGGCGGCTCGTGTGGAAGGGCAGGGCGTATCCTGCGGATACCCCTCGCGCATCCAAAGGATAGACATCGCAATGATATACCTGACGCGAAAAATGGAGTTTTGCGCTTCGCATCTCTATCATAATCCGGCGCTAAGCGCCGAGGAGAACAAGCGGATATTTGGAAAATGCAATAATCCCCACGGCCACGGGCACAACTATACGTTGGAGGTGACGGTGGCCGGCGAGCCGGATCCCGTGACTGGAATGGTTTTGGATTTGAAGGAGTTGAAAGAGATTCTAGAGCGGGAAATCGCGCAGCGCATGGACCACCGGTTTTTGAACTACGAGGTCGAGGAGTTGAAAGGGCAGATTCCAACCTGCGAGAACATCGCTCGGGTGATCTTTAATCTGCTCGAGCCGAAAATAGAGAAGGGACGGCTTTACAAGGTACGCCTGTACGAGACGCCGGAGCTGTTTGCGGAATGTTACCGCAACGGAGCGCGACCCGCGTGACCGACCGACTGAAGATCGAATTGGGTCGGCGCTACCGGTTTTCCGCGTCGCACCGGCTGAACAATGAATCGCTGAGTGAGCAAGAGAATCGCCGCGTCTATGGGAAATGCAACAACCCTTATGGACACGGACATAACTACGTGGTGGAGGTCCGCGTGTCAGGTACCGTGGATCCCGCGACGGGCATGATAGCGAGCCTTGTTGACCTCGACAGCTTTGTGGACAGGGAAGTGATCGAACCCTTCGACCACAAGTTGCTGAACGAAGAGGTGGCTGCATTCCGCAAGGTTGTGCCAACGACCGAGAACCTGTGCAAGGAGATTTACCAGCGCCTGAAACACTTTCCGAAGGCGAAGCTCGAGCGCGTGCGGGTGGAAGAGACGTCGAATAACACGTTTGAATATGCCGGGGAAGAACTTTAGGATCGCTACCCGGTCTAGCAACGGGGAGACAGCAGTGAGCAAACCAACGGAGATTTTGCTAACCGAAACGAAGATTGAGACACCCAAAGAGACCATTGCCGATCTAGTACGTAAGGTGATCGCGCTGTTGGGCGAGGACCCGTGCCGCGAAGGATTACGGAAAACGCCGGAACGCTTCGAGAAGGCGATGAAGTTTTTGACCAGCGGATACCATCAGAACCTGGATAGCGTATTGAATGGCGCGACCTTCAGCGTGCACTACGACGAGATGGTGGTGGTAAAGGACATCGAGTTTTTCAGTCTGTGCGAGCATCACTTGCTGCCGTTTTTCGGGAAGGCCCATGTGGCGTACCTGCCAAGCAAGCGCGTGCTGGGGTTGAGCAAGATCGCACGGCTCGTGAACATGTATGCGCGCAGGCTGCAGATTCAAGAGCGCATGACCAGCCAGATCGCGGAAGCGATTTCAGAAAAGATCAGCCCGGAAGGCGTGGGCGTGATTATCGAGGCGCGGCACCTGTGCATGCAGATGCGCGGTGTCGAGAAGCAACATGGTCAGGCGGTGACCAGCGCGATGCTAGGCTCGTTCCGTCATAACAAGCAGACGCGGGACGAGTTTTTGTCGCTGGTGCGTTCGAAGAAAAGCTAAGGCCAGCTAACGGCTGCAAGGTCGCATTTAAGCGAGGGGGAGTATGCGAAAGGGCAAGCGGATTGTTTCCTGCGCGCTCCTTTTCGCTGTTTTTGTTTCTGCCGCCTCCGCGATTTCTGATGCGGAGATCCGGCGCCTGGCCGAAGTGATGGACTGGAAGGCCGGGCAGACCATTGCTGACGTGGGGGCGGGCGAAGGAGAAATCGGCTTTGCGGCTGCGGGTCGAGTAGGGGCGAGTGGCAAGGTGTATCTGACCGAACTGGACAAAAAAAAGCTCGCTGCTCTGGAGGACGCGACGAAGAGCCGGAAATTGACAAACGTCACGGTGGTTGAGGCGGCGGAAAAGGAAACGCGACTGCCGGACAATTGTTGCGATGGAATCGTTGTTCGCCATGTGTACCACCACTTCACGGCGCCCGCGGAGATGGACGCGAGCCTACTGCGTGCGGTGAAACCTGGCGGATTGCTGGCGGTGATAGATTTTGCTCCGCGAAAGGAGCTGAGCGAAAGCGAGCCGGTGCCGGGAGTGCCGAAAAATCGCGGCGGGCATGGAATTCCGAAAAAAATCCTCATGGAAGAGGTGAAAGCGGCAGGATTTGCCTTGAAAGAGTCGATTGACGACTGGTCAGACGGCGACTACCTGCTTGTGTTTCGCAAGCCCCTGAACTGACCCGCGTCATTTCAGGCGTTTCTGCGTCGCCCGCGAGCGGCGCACGCGATCACGATTGCCGCAAGTGGCATCGTTGCACCAGCGTCGGATGTTGCCCTTGGTGCGATCCACAAAAACCCATAGACAACCGGGATTGGCGCAAAGTTTCAGGCGTTGCTGCGCTTCGCGGGCCAAAGATTCCGCCAGGGAAGCGGCGATGCGTGCCAGTGCCTCGGGCCAACCAATTTGCACCGCTTCGCATTCAAGCCGTAACCCATTTTGGTCCTCCACGAGCTGGCGGAAGACCGGTATCTTAAGCCATGAATTCAATGCTTCGACATCGGCCCTTTCAATGGCCATACCCTTGGAGGTTTTTTTTACCACTTCACGCAAGAGTTTGCGTAGGGTGCGGAGTTCGCGAATCTCGGCCGGTCCGGCCGGCGAGACGCGGAATCGCCAGAACTCGAGAAAGTCTCGAATCCACTGTGGGTCGTTGAGAAAGTCGGTCAGCTGGCCATAGCCGTCCCACATTTCGCTGTTGGCCAAGTCGACCCAGGGTGAGGCGCCGAAATGATGCATGCGAAAAGGATGGGAAGCGGGAATCATGGTAACGAGATAAAACTCCTTGACTCATTACGTCGCGAGCGTTACGATGAAATGAGTATAGCACTGTTATCTCATTACACGGGAATGCCATGAGCGATACCACACAAGCCATAGGGTCGGCGGGGCTGCTGACCAAGGGAGAAAAGGGTAGAGTGGAGCGGGTTCGGATAATCCTGGCGTTTCTGGCGATTTATGTCATCTGGGGCTCGACCTACCTGGCCATCCGCTATGCCGTGGAGACGATTCCGCCGCTTTACGCGGCAGGGTTCCGGCATTTGGTGGCCGGAACGATTTTGTTGTTCTGGGCACTTGCCAATGGGCAGCGACCGTCCTGGGCACAGATAAAAGCAAGTGTCGTGATCGGCTTTTTCTTTTTCCTGTTGGGGCACGGCTCGCTGCATTGGGCCGAACAGTATGTGCCGAGCGGAATGGCTTCGCTGTTGATCGCGGTTGAGCCAATCCTTGTATTTCTGCTCTCTTCGGCCGCCGCGCGCGTGTGGCGCATGAACGGACTCTTGTTCGCAGGGATTCTGCTCGGGTTGGTCGGCGTGGGAATCCTGGTAAGCGGCGCTGGCCTCGAAGCGGGCCAACGTGGCGCGTGGGGACCCATCGCCGTGTTGTTAGGAGGATTCTTCTGGTCGGTGGGCATTATCTATTCCAGGCGATCGAAACTCTCGGGCAGTCCGCTGCTGCTGTCTGCTCTGTCATTGCTGGCCGGAGCCGCGATGCTGCTTACCACCGGGACGCTGGCCGGCGAAGCGAAGGGATTTTCTGCTTCGCAGGTCACTGCAAAGTCCTGGTGGGCACTGGCGTACCTTATCGTGTTCGGTTCGATCATCGCGTTTACAGCCTACAACTGGCTGCTGGAGCATTTCTCACCCACGCTGGTGGCGACACACACGTATGTGAATCCAGTGGTTGCCGTCGTTCTAGGATGGCTATATGGCGGCGAAGTGGTGACGCTTCGCGTCGGCCTTGCGGCTGCCCTCGTCGTGGGGGCCGTCGTCTTGGTCGACCGTGGCACAAACAGGCTGAAACACCTCGAGCGTTAGCGATCCCGCAACCCGCACAAACAACATGACTTTTGCTTGCTCCGGGACCTAGCCTGTGATGAACTCTCCTACATGCCGTTGGGTCCGCTGAACTGAGCGACGGAAAAAAGCTGTCAAAATGATCGGCACATGGGCTCTTATCCGCATAGGGGCGGGCCGGGAGATGACAGCGTTAGGTGAACGCCGCAAGCCTCCGGAACAACGCTGATTACATGATCGGTCAAAAATTCGGCCACTACCTAATCGAACAAAAGCTCGGCGAAGGTGGCATGGGCGTGGTGTATCGTGCGAGGGATGAAAAACTCCAGCGGCAAGTGGCCTTGAAGTTTCTGGAGAGCTTGCCTACGGGCGGCTCTGCAAGCCACGAACGCGTTCTGCAGGAAGCGCGTGCTATCTCTGCGCTGAATCATCCCAACATTTGCACGGTGTACGAAGTTGGCGACATCGAGGGCAGACCGTATATCGCCATGGAATTCGTGGAGGGCCGGCCACTGTCGATGGAGATTCCCGCCAACGGCATGAGCCTGGACCAAGTAGAGCGATATGGAATGCAACTGGCCGATGCACTCAGCCACGCGCATAGCCGGGGAATCATTCACCGTGATCTGAAAGCCGCAAATGTGATCGTGACACCGCAGGGTCGCATGAAAGTGCTCGATTTTGGCATTTCGCGGCGGCTGGAGCCTGGAAAGGGCGGGGACGGGACCACGCAGTTCGACAAGTCCTGGGAATCGCAGCATACCTTCACAGGCACGCTTCCCTATGTCGCACCGGAGGTGCTGAGAGGGGAAGAAGGAGATGCGCGAAGCGATATCTGGTCGCTGGGTGTTTTGCTTTATGAAATGGCTGCTGGTAGGCGGCCGTTCCGCGGCAACACGGCGTTTGAATTGAGCGCGGCGATTCTGCGAGAGCGCGCGCCGTTGATTAAGCCGCCGCTACCGCCCATTCTCCAGAGCGTCGTCGACCGGTGCTTGGACAAGGATCCAGGGCTGCGCTATCAGAGCGCGGGAGAAGTACGGGCGGCGCTGGAGGCCGCAACAACTGGTTCCCGGTCGCATGAATATCTAAGTGTTTTGGCGAAGCGCGACGGCGAAGCGCAAACGCACGCCACCCGGAATATTCTCCTAATGACCCTGGCGCTTCTGCTAGCTGGTGGATTCGGGTACTGGCTGTATAGGCGGTCCACGGCTAAGCCGGAAAAAGTGATGGTGGGGGCCATCCAGTCGATTGCCGTGCTTCCGCTGGAAAACCTTTCGGGGGATCCGGGGCAACAGTATTTTGCTGACGGAATGACGGATGCGTTGATTACCGAGCTGTCGCAAATCAAGAAGCTCCGCGTAATCTCACGAACCACGGTCATGCAGTACAAGAAAACGCACAAGTCGCTGCAGGAAATCGCACAGGAGCTCAACGTAGATGCGGTTGTGGAAGGCACGGTGGTGCGTTCCGGGGATCGCGTGCGGATTTCCGCGAAATTGTTTCAAACAAACGTCGAAAGCGCGCTGTGGGCCGACAATTTCGACCGAAAGTTCACCGACATTCTTGCACTGCAGAGCGATGTGGCCACGGCAATCGCGCGCGGGATCCAGGTGGAATTGAGTCAACCGGAAGCATCGGAACTGGCGCGAAGCCGGACGGTTGTGCCCGAGGCGTATGAAGCTTATTTGAAGGGACGGTACGAGGATTCGAAGCGGACACCGGAGGGGTTACACGCCGCGCTGACATTTTTTCAGGCAGCTACGCAGAAGGATCCCACCTTCGCTGAGGCCTACGCAGGACTCGCGGTTACGTATATGAATCTCAGTAACTATCAGTTGGCTCCGGCGACCGAGGTGATGCCGCAGGCTTTGCGGGCAGCGGCAAAGGCTTTGGCATTGGATGACCGGTTGGCGGAGGCCCACGCGGCACTAGCGGTGATCCGCTTCTATAACCTGGAGCGCGGCGGCATTGAGACCGAGTTCCTGAAAGCGATTGCGCTCAATCCCGGTTACGCACAGGGATTGCACTGGTATGCATTGTATCTTGGCGCCCAGGGGCGCAAGGAAGACTCGATCACCGAGATCAAGCTGGCGCACCAGATTGACCCGCGTTCACAGATTATCAACGCGAATATCGGCTGGTGTTACTACCTGGCCGGGGATTACGACAAGGCGATCGAGGCGGAAAAGGAAACCCTGCGTCTGGATCCGGGCTTCGGCGTGGCCTATGGCTATTTAAGCCAGTCGTATTCGGAGAAAGGGCAATTTGCGGAATCGATCGACGCAGGCCGGAGCTATGTTTCGCTGGCCCCGGGCGACGTTTCAAGGCGTGCGGAACTGGCTGCGGTGTACGGGCGCGCCAAAAAACGGGCCGAGGCAGGCGAGATTCTCGCATCCTTCGCAAAGATCAAGGCGGATCAGTATATTTCCGCCTACGACTGGGCAATGGCGTATTCGGGGCTGGGCAACAAGCAGCAGACAATCGACTGGCTCGAGAAGGCATTTGACGAGCGTAATGGGCGGCTTGCAAACCTGGCCGTACACCCGCAGTTTGCATTTTTGCGGAACGAGCCCGCTTTTCAGGAACTGATTGCCCACTGGCATGACGTTTCCGCAGACGCCTCCAAATAAAGCGCGTTGTCACTAGAGATGACTTATCCATTTTGTGGAGTGAACTTCTTGACGGCGTTCGCGGTGTCGAATAGACTCCGCTCGCTGAGGCGTGCGAGTGCCGAGCGGAACGACGTCCGCATCGGAACAATGCATGCCGTGGCGGCAAGGAGGGTGCAATGGCGAAGAAGTACAAAGTGGGCTTCAAAACGATCAACGCCAAACTGACGGTTACCAAACGGCATCTACAGAAGATCAAGAAATATGTCACAGCGAAGGACCGGAAGGCCATTGCCGCGCAGATTGAAGCAATTGATGTGATTCTCAATTCCTGTGGACGCGGCAATCCTCGCATGTCGGCGTTCTTCAATGCCAAGTAGGCAAAGGCGAACCAAGCTGAGCAGTCCCGTAAGCCGGAAAACGATTTCAAGCATCGGCGGCAAGGAGGGCAAAATGGCGAAGAAGTACAAAGTGGGATTTAAGACGATTAACGCCAAGCTAGCGGTGACCAAGCGGCATCTGAAAAAGATCAAGAAGCACGTGAAGGCCAACGATC
>Ga0126371_10000441_pt1 | contig 33986 bp, 35 predicted proteins | sample PanSoiMetaPlot_4_FD_110145 | JGI IMG/M metagenome (GOLD analysis project Ga0126371, IMG submission 110145) | Tropical forest soil microbial communities from Panama - MetaG Plot_4 | ecosystem: Environmental > Terrestrial > Soil > Tropical forest > Bulk soil | place: Panama | collected 2016-02-17 | reverse complement strand
TGGATACTGCGCGGACCGTGTTCCGGGAAGCGGTCGATCTTGTTGGCGTCCCCTACCGGATTCGAACCGGTGTTGCCGCCGTGAGAGGGCGGTGTCCTGGGCCTCTAGACGAAGGGGACGAGGCGCGCGCCGCTGTTAATAACGGTTGGCGGCGGCCCGATCAAGCGCGAGCGGCCGCCGTCCTAGTCGCGGAAGTTGACGTACTGCAGCGGCTGTTCGACCTTGAGGCCGCGGGCGAGCGCGATCGCGGCCTGTAGGTCGTCGCGCTTTTTGCCGGTGACGCGCAGCTCATCCCCCTGGATCGACACTTGCACCTTCAGTTTGCTGTCCTTGATCTCGCGGATCAACTGCTTGGCGAGATTGGCGTCCACACCCTGCCTGACGATGATCGCTTGCCTCAGCGTGTTGCCGGAGGCCTTTTCTGGCGTCTTATATTCAAGAGCCGCGGGATCAACCTTGCGCCGCGTCAGATGAACCTTGAGGAGTTCATGCATTTGCTTGAGCTTCAGTTCGTCGTCGGCGACGATCGAGAGAACCCCATCCTGCCGCTCGATCGAGCACTTGCTGCCTTTGAAATCAAAGCGTGTCCCGATCTCTCGCTTTATCGCTGCGAGCGCATTGTCGACCTCCGCGACGTCGATCCGCGAGACAATGTCGAAGCTCGGCACGGCTGCCTCCTTCGCTGAGGGCGATTTGCTCGATATAACGCGACGGCCACGAAAATCAGCGGCGAACGCCGGCAGCCTGGCCCGGTCGGGCGAATACCGGCTGCTCCATGATCGATTGCATGTAGCCGCGAATGCGCCGGTACGCCGGATCGTCCGGCAGCCGGTGCGGCGGTTGCGTCGTCGCCTCGTCGGTTTCGGTCGTGCGGCCCCACTCTGCCACCGCGTTGCGCAACTCTGCGTCGACAAGGATGAAATCGACGACTTGGTTCTGCGTGCCGAGGGCCGGGGCGCCGTTCTCCTCGGTCAACTCGCGGAAAAGCTCGATGACGTAGGCGACGGCATATGCGATCAACGCGGTATCCTCGGTAGCAGCCATCGCCTGTTCCTTCCTCGAAGATCTTTAATCAACACCGCCGCAACTCCTTGGGTTCGCGGTCACATAGATTCGCGAAAGGCACGCGCTGTCGCGGTGAGCCCGATCTCCGGCAAAACCGCGGGAGACCAGGCGAGTGCCGCTCGGGTCTCCCCGTCGTCCACCTGCAGCGAGAGTGTCAGGCGGGAGATCAGCGATCCCAACGCGGGAAAGAGGTGAAGTGCCGCCAAAAGCCCTTGGGGGACCGCAAAGAGCCGCGCTGGACGCCCCAGTCCTGCTGCCAAAACCCGAATCAACTCGGGCGTCGACAAATCGACTGCGTCGCGAGCCAACAGCACGCGCCCGGCGGCATGGTAATGCTCGCAAGCGCGTGCGGTGAGATCGACGAGATTGTCGATAAAAATCAGGCTGCGACGATTATCGATACCCGCGAATGGAAGCGGCAGTCCGCAGGCCACGAGCCCGATCAGCATTCGAAAGTTCGCTTCGACCCCAGGTCCGTAAACGAGCGGCGGGCGCAAAATGACCAGCTCGAGCGCCGTATCACGTGTCGCAGCTTGCAGCGAGCGCTCGACTGCGAGCTTGCCCCGTCCGTAGGGGTCGCGAGGAAGCGGCCGGTCGGTGCAACGAAACGGCGCTCCCGGCTTAGTTACATTGCCCATGGCCCTTACGGAGCTCATATGGACGAAGCGGCGCACTCCCGCACCTGCAGCGGCGCGCGCCAAAACTGCCGCGGTTGCCGCCTCATCCCCTCCCGCCCCGTGGCCTACCCGACGATGCGCCCGATTCGCGAGATGAACCACGATCTCTACGCCGTCGAGATGTGGCGCCCAATCGGTTTTCGGATCAATATCGCCGATTGCTCGGAGTCGCGCGCCAGGAATCGGTTCCGCGAGACGTCGGGTCAGGCCCAAAACGGAGTGGCCGCGCTCCACCAGGTCACGACACAGTGCGCGCCCGATGAAGCCGGCTGCCCCGGTCACCAAGATGAGCGCCAAGCCCGCTTCCTCCCGACGATAGGAGCCGATTGCGTGAGCGAAACTATCGTCAATGCCTTAAGGTGGGTCGGCGCCCACCTAGCCCTACCTGTTACCAGGTGACTAACCCCGATACCCACGCGGCGGCGGTCATGCCACCGAACGCCGCGCCCGGTCCGGCGGGACGCCGGAAGTTGCTGTTCCTGGTCACCGAGGACTGGTATTTCTGGTCGCATCGCCTGCCAGTCGCCCGCGCCGCGCGCACGGCCGGGTTCGAGGTCGTCGTCGCGACCCGAGTTCAGGCGCACGGCGAGCGTATCCGAGATGAAGGCTTTGTCCTGCGCGCGCTCGCTTGGCGCCGATGCGATGCGCTCATCGGCGCCTATCGGGCCATTTGGGAGATCGCCCGGCTCTATCGCGCCGAACAACCGGACCTTGTGCACCACATCGCGTTGAAGTCGGTTTTGTTTGGGGGCATCGCCTCGCGCCTCGCTTTCATAGGGTCGCCGGACGCCCCGGCCGTAATCGATGCGATTATGGGCTTCGGCTCGGGTTTTTCGCATGCGAGCTTCGCGGCAAGGCTGCGCCAGCAAATGCTGGGGCTTTGCCTTCTGTTCACGGCCCACCGACGCTGCAGGTGGGTAACGGTGCAGAACGCGGATGACCATGCCGTTCTCGTTGGGGCCGGGATGGATCCCGATCGGGTTACGGTTATTAGAGGTTCGGGGGTTGACCTCAGCCACTTCCTCCCCCTCCCCGATCCGGGCTCCCCGATCGTCACCGTCGCGCTTGTATCACGTATGTTACGTGAAAAAGGCGTTCTCGACGCCGTTGCCGCGATCCGGCTGCTGCGACAGCGGGGGCTGGCGATCGAACTATTGCTCGCCGGACCCACCGATCCCGACAACCGCGGCCATCTGACGGTGGAACTGATGGCTTCACTTTGTGAGGCACCGGGTATCGCGTGGCTCGGTCCGGTTGCTGATGTGCGCACCGTTTGGCGGCGAGCGGCAATAGCGATCCTGCCGTCGACCTATGGTGAAGGTGCGCCGAAGGCACTGCTGGAGGCCGCGGCTTGCGCACGCCCGATCGTCGCCACCGACGTGCCCGGCTGCCGCGAGGTGGTGCGCAGCGGTCAAACCGGCATTCTTGTTCCACCACGTGATATTATTCGATTGGCCGAAGCCATTGCCGTGCTCGCCGGGGACGCGGCGTCGCGCACCAGGATGGGGCGGGCGGGGCGCGCGATGGTTGAGAAAGACTTCAGCGAGCAGCGTGTTGCCCGCGAGACGCTCGAAATTTACCAATCCGCACTCCGCGAGAGGGCGGCATTGGGATGATCCGCGCATGGCTTGCCATTGCCGCGATCGGTGGTTTCTTCTCCGTTGCGGCGGGCGCAATCGCAGCGCACCTTCTTACCGGAGATCGGCCGACCGCCCTACTGCGAATGGGTGCTCTTTATGGCATGGTTCACGCGGTAGCGCTGATTGCTGTGGCGGCGATAGCTGAGGTGCGCAACCGGCTGGAGTACCCGTTGATCATCTCGGGCTGGGGCTTTGCCGCCGGCATGCTCTTCTTCAGCTTCAGCCTCTTTGGGCTGGCGCTAACCGGGATCGATTGGCTCGGGCTAGCGACGCCGTTTGGCGGCGCAGGCTTGCTCATCGGCTGGGCAGCGCTCGCATTATATGTATTCCGACGGCGCAGCTAATCGATGGCGCGGGGACGGCCTCGCTATTGCCAGAGCGGCTGTACGAGAATCGATCCGATCTCGCTGGGAGAAGCCTGCGATGACGACCTGCCTCTTTACTCACCCGGCCTGTCTCGAACACGATCCCGGCCGACACCATCCGGAGTCGCCGGCGCGATTGCGCGCCGTCCTCGCAGCCCTCGATGATCCGGAATTCGCCGGGATCGAACGACGCGAGGCCCCGGAAGCGACACTCGGCGACCTGTTGCGCGTTCACTCGCGACGCCATGTCGAGCGCATCCTGAGCGCGATCCCACGGTCCGGTCATGTCGGCATCGATGCCGACACCGTATTGTCCCCAGCATCGGGAGCGGCGGCGTTACGCGCCGCCGGGGCGGTCATTGCCGCGGTTGATGCCGTCATTGCGGAAGAGGCCGATAATGCGTTCTGCGCGGTCCGCCCGCCCGGACACCACGCCGAGCCCGAGCGCGCGATGGGGTTTTGCCTGTTCAACAACGTTGCTATCGGCGCGATGCGGGCGCGTGAGGTGCACCGGCTCGCCCGCGTGGCGGTCATCGATTTCGATGTCCATCACGGGAACGGCACACAGGCGACCTTCGAAAACGACGCCGGCCTCTTCTACGCCTCGACGCACCAATCTCCGCTCTATCCGGGAACCGGTGCGGCGAACGAAACCGGGGTCGGCAACATCGTCAATGTCCCGCTCCGCCCGATGTCGGGTTCGAGCCAGTTCCGCTTCGCAATGACCCAACAGATCCTTCCAGCGCTCGACCAATTCCGGCCCGAGCTCGTCCTCGCATCGGCGGGTTTTGACGCTCACAGGAATGATCCGCTCGCGCAGCTCCTGCTCGACGAAAGCGACTACGTCTGGGTGACAGAAAAACTGCTTGAGATTGCCTATCGCCACGCCAAGGGCCGGCTCGTATCGACGCTTGAGGGCGGCTACGATTTGGCTGCACTGGGCGAGAGTGCAGCGGCGCACGTTCGCGTGCTGATGTCGGTATAGCGCGAACGCGCGGGCCGTTGTTGTTGCGGTTTTGCAACGGCCGCCGGGTTTCACACTATCGTTATCGGCTGAGAGGCGGTACCGCTTTCTCCTTTTTTGGTAAAAGGCTGGCATATGATCGATCCAGGCGTTCCTCCTGACATCGCCGCCATGAGTTTCGAGGACGCGCTTGCCGAGCTCGAACAGATCGTACGGCGGCTGGAAGGCGGACAGGTCAAGCTCGACGAGGCGATTCTCTCATACGAGCGCGGGGCGCAGCTCAAACGGCATTGCGAAAGAAAATTGAACGAGGCGCAGCAAAGGGTCGATCGGATCGTTATCGGTCCTGACGGTGCCGTTACGGCGGAGCCGGCGAAACTTGACTGAAATGTCGTGGTCGGATGGGATTTCATTCCCCGAAGGTCTGGAAGCGGCTGCGAAGCTTACCGATGCCGCCCTTGAACGGCTGCTTGTCGTGCCGCCAGGTCTCGAGGCTAGGGTCTACGACGCGATGCGCTACGCCGTCCTTGCGCCCGGCAAGCGCATGCGCCCGTTCTTTGTGCTCGCGTGCGCCAATCTGTTCGGCGTAGCGCGACGCTGCGCTCTCCAAGTATCGGCAGCGATCGAGATGGTGCACGCGTATTCGATGGTTCACGACGATTTGCCGGCAATGGACGATAGCGCTCTGCGCCGTGGCCGACCGACATGTCATCGACAATTCGACGAAGCGACAGCGGTGCTCGCCGGAGACGGTTTGTTGACTTCCGCCTTCGACGTGCTCGCCCACCCGGACACGCACGGCGATCCCGCGGTGCGCTGCGAGCTTGTCGCCGCGTTGGCGACCGCGGCTGGGCCCGCCGGCATGGTCGGCGGCCAGATGATCGACCTTATTGCCGAGCGCCAGAGATTGGACATCGGCGCGATCACTCGGCTACAGCGAATGAAGACCGGAGCGCTGATCGCCTTTTCATGTGAGGCGGGCGCGATCCTTGCCAAGGCGCCCAGCGATTTGCGAATCGCGCTGCGCGGCTATGCTCATGACCTGGGACTGGCCTACCAGATCGCTGACGATCTCCTCGACGTTGAGGGCTCGGCGGCGGAAACTGGAAAGCCGGTCGGCGCCGATGCCGTGGCCGGGAAGGCGACGTTCGTCTCGATCCTCGGAGTGGAGCGGGCGCGCGCCCAGGCCGAGCTGCTTATTAGGCAGGCGATAGCCCACCTTGATTTGTTCGAACAAAGAGGGGAACTTTTACGAGAGGCGGCGCGATTCGTAATCACCCGCCGTACGTGAGGAGCGCAGAATTGGATTCAAACCCAACACGCCCGATTTCTAATCGGACGCCGTTGCTCGACCAGATCGATGTGCCAGCCGATCTGCGCAAGCTTCCGGAAGAGGATCTGCGGCAGCTCGCGGATGAGTTGCGCGCCGAGCTGATTGACGCAGTCTCGATAACCGGCGGTCATTTCGGCGCCAGCCTCGGCGTCGTTGAGCTGACGGTTGCTTTGCATTATGTCTTCGATACGCCGCACGACCGGCTGATCTGGGATGTCGGCCACCAGGCTTATCCCCACAAGATATTGACTGGCCGTCGCAGCCGTATCCGCACCATTCGCCAAGGTGGTGGACTTTCCGGCTTCACGAAACGCTCGGAGAGCGAATACGACCCGTTTGGCGCGGCGCACGCTTCGACCTCGATCTCTTCCGCGCTCGGCATGGCGGTCGCGCGCGACCTCCGCAGCGAATATCGGAACATCATCGCTGTGATCGGCGACAGCGCGATGAGCGGAGGGATGGCCTATGAGGCCATGAACAATGCGGGCGCGATGGATTCACGGTTGATCGTGATCCTCAACGACAACGACATGTCGATAGCGCCGGCGGTCGGCGCGATGAGCGCCTATCTGTCGCGGCTGTTATCGTCAAAATCCTTCATGTCGCTGCGCCATATCGCCAAAGAAGTGGTGCGGCATTTTCCGAAGCCGCTGGAGGACGCGGCGCGGCGCGCCGAGGAATATGCGCGCGGTTTCGTCACCGGCGGAACGTTGTTCGAGGAATTGGGCTTTTATTATGTCGGCCCGATCGACGGCCATAACCTCGACCATCTGCTGCCGGTGTTGAAGAACGTTCGCGACAGCCGCGAGCCGGGGCCGGTTCTCATCCATTGTGTCACTCACAAGGGCCACGGCTATCCGCCAGCCGAGAATTCGGAAGACAAATGGCATTCCGTTGCCAAGTTCGACATAGTCTCGGGCGCTCAGGTCAAGAGCAAATCGACCGCGCCCTCCTACACCTCGGTCTTTGCCAAATCATTGATCAAGGAAGCTGAGGCCGACGATCGCGTCGTGGCCATCACGGCGGCAATGCCGTCGGGCACGGGCCTCAACCTGTTCGGCGAGAAATTTCCGAGGCGCTGCTTCGATGTGGGCATCGCGGAGCAGCATGCGGTGACCTTCGCCGCCGGGCTTGCCGCCGAGGGCATGAAGCCGTTCGCCGCGATCTACTCGACCTTCCTGCAGCGGGCCTACGACCAGGTCGTGCACGATGTCGCAATCCAAGGCTTGCCGGTGCGCTTCGCGATCGACCGCGCAGGTCTCGTCGGCGCCGACGGCCAGACCCATGCCGGGTCGTTCGATGTGACCTATCTCGGCTGCTTGCCGGGTTTTGTCATCATGGCGGCGGGAGACGAGGCCGATCTCTTTCATATGGTGGCCACCTGTGCCGCGATCGACGATGGTCCCTCGGCTGTGCGCTATCCGCGCGGCGATGGCGTCGGCGTGCCGCTCCCCGAACGGGGCGTGCCGCTCGAAATCGGCCGCGGCCGGATCATGCGCGAGGGCACCAAGATCGCGCTGTTGAGCCTGGGCGGCCGCCTGCAGGAATGCATGAAAGCGGCCCAAGAGCTTGGCGCGTACGGGCTGTCGACAACAGTTGCCGACGCGCGCTTCGCGAAGCCGCTCGATGCCGACCTCATCAATCGGTTGGCGCGCGAACATGAAGTGATGATCACGATAGAGGAAGCGGCGATCGGAGGATTCGGCGGCCATGTGTTATACTATCTCGCGATGAGCGGAGCGCTCGATCACGGGCTCAAGATCCGCACCATGATCCTGCCCGACGTCTTTCTCGACCATGATTCGCCACAGGCGCAGTATGAGAAGGCGGGGCTCAACGCCCGGCACATTGTAACGATGGCGCTATCGGCGCTCGGTCGAGAAAGCGCGCAGCAGCCCGCGCGCGCCTAGACCTCCTCAAGACTTGCCGGCAAAGCGACGCGCCGATCAGCTTCTTGTCGAGCAAGGCCTCGCGGAAAGCCGGGCCAAGGCCCAAGCACTGATACTCGCTGGCCTCGTCAATTGTGCGGGTCGGCGGATCGACAAGCCCGGTGAGCAGTTGGGGTTGCATGCCCAGCTCGCAGTCACCGGCCGTAATCATCCCTGGGTCTCGCGCGGCGGCCTCAAGCTCGCCCATGCCCTCGACCATTTCGCGATCTCGGTGGACGGCAGGATCGCGCTGGATATCGGCGCCTCGACCGGCGGGTTTACCGATGTGCTACTGTCGCGGGGCGCCAGGCGCGTGTACGCCGTCGATGTCGGCTACGGCCAACTCGCGTGGAAGCTGCGCCGGGATTCGCGTGTGGTGGTCCACGAACGCGTCAATGCACGGCATTTGACCCGCGAGCACATTTCCGAACCGGTCGACATCATCACCTGCGATGCAAGCTTCATCGGCCTCGCAACGGTATTGCCAGCACCGCTCATGCTGGCGGGCGAAGGTGCCGACCTGGTCGCGCTCGTGAAGCCGCAATTCGAGGCCGGACCGGACCGTGTCGGCAAAGGCGGCGTCGTGCGCGACCCTGACGTTCACCAGGAGGTCTGCGAACGCATCGCCGCCTGGGTTGCGGCGCAACCGCGATGGGACGTGGTCGGCGTCGTCGAGAGCCCGATCCTTGGTCCCGAGGGAAATCGCGAATTCTTGCTTTTTGCCCGTCGCAAGCCGGAGATAGCTCGATCATGAGAACGGCCAATGCCATTTGACGGTTTTCGCCCGGCATCGTTGGCGTTTTTCCGTGCGCTCCGCGACAACAACGACCCTGCCTGGTTCAAACCGCGCAAGGCGGTCTACGACGCTGAGGTGCTCGCGCCATTTCGGGAGCTGATCACGACGGTTACTGCAGCGCTCCAACAGGCCGAGGTGCCGCTGATCGGCGATCCGCAACGCGGGATCTTCCGCATCTACCGCGACGTACGCTTCTCGCCGGACAAGCGGCTCTACAAAACGCATGCCGGCGGCGTGCTGACGCGCTCCGGCAACAAGCACGACCCGGGGCTCCTCTACCTCCATGTCGCGCCCGACGAGTCGATGGTGGCAGCCGGGTTCTGGCATCCCGAGCCTGTTCTCCTCGCCCGATTGCGCCGCGCGATATTCGATGACCCGGAAGAGTTTGTCACAATCGCCGACCGGCTGGCGGCAGCTGGGTACCCGATCGCGAGCGATGAGCGGCTCAGCCGTCTGCCGCGCGGCTTAGAGGCCGCCAGGGGCACCCCGGCGGCCGAGTATATGTGCTGGAAGTCGTTCACCACCCACGGGGCGCTGAGCGATAAGGAGATGCAATCGGCGGCATTGATTGACCGGGTTGTGGATTTCGCCCGGATGGCTCTGCCGCTGCTGGAGTGGGGGTGGTCGGTGGTCGACGACGAGAGGCCGACCGTGATCTCGATCCGCGCACCGACGCGGCCGCTGCCGAAACCCGATTTCTAGTGCCACACCCTCGGCCGGTCTCCATCAGACCGTCGAATTATCGGTCGAACGGCTGGGAGCGCGGGGTGACGGTATAGCGCGTTTGGGGGCGAGCTGATCTTCCTGCCCTTTACGGCGCCCGGCGATCGCGTGCGCGCCTAGCTCGGCGCGCTGCATACTGCCCTCGAACGCGCCCGGATAGGTTCTGGCGTCGTTGGCCCGCGGCGATCCGTCCCACCCCCAAAGCGGCGGGCACACGTGGGGCTTATAATTATCCGCCCGCGCGATACAGCGGCCGCTCCGCATATCAGGTTCCGCGAGCGATTCCGGCATAATCTGGTCGATCTTCGGGAATGCCACGTACTCGAAGGCTCGCCCTTCGGCCTCGGAGCTGGTGATCGCCGCCCGGCTCGCCGAAGCGTTGGCCGCATCCACGCTCGACACGGTCGTCGCGGTATCTTGCAACCCAGCGACTTTCGCGCGCGACGCGGCCAACTTGATTACGGCCGTCTCGAGCGGGTGACCCCGGTGGACCAATTCATCCGGACACCACACTTGGAGCTCGTAGCGGTGTTCCGCTGCTGGCGCCGCACGAGATGCTGCCAAAAGCGAGAGATGACAATGCCCCTGATAATTGCGAGCCCTGCGATCCCGCCGGGCGGTGAGATCCCGTCGCAATATACCTGCGACGGCGCCGATATTTCGCCGCCCTTGACATGGTCCGGCGTGCCCGATGGGACCCAGAGCCTCGTCCTCGTGGTCGAGGATCCGGACGCACCGTCAGGCGTATTCCGGCATTGGGCCGTTTTCGACATTCCGCCCGGCTCGCGCGGCCTCGATGCCGGCTATTCTGCGGCTAGGCCAGCACCCGGTTCCCACGAAGCGCGCAACGATTTCAGCAAGCCCGGCTACGACGGCCCGTGCCCGCCGAAGGGGCATGGCGTGCACCATTATCACTTCCGACTTTTGGCAATCAGCCGGCCTAGCTTGCATCTAACAGCTTCGACAAACGCTCTCGACGTCCTCAACGCAGCACAGCGCTATGTGATCGAGCGAACCGAGCTTGTCGGCACCTATCGCCGTTGACCGCCGTTAGTGAATTTCTTCTTGCTCGTCGAAGGCTTGGCGGAGGCGCGTGACCGAGAAGCCGGCAGCCTTCGAGGCGTCGATGATGACCTTTTCGCGCCGCGCAAGCAGGTCGGCGGCGGCGGGGATTTCTTTTATCGCCTCGGACGGGATCACGACGGCGCCGTGGCGGTCGGCATGGATCACATCATTCGGTGAGACGGTCATGCCCGCGACACTGACCGTGCCGCCGTAATCGACGAGGTGGACATGCGCGTGCGACGGCATGATCGAGCCGGCAAGCACGAAGAAATCGGGGGCCATCGCGTCGAGATCGCGCACCGAGCCATCGGTGATGACGCCGACACAGCCGAGCCCCTTGTGCACATGGGACTGAACCTCGCCCCAGAACGCTCCGAACCCCGTATCGGGTGCGTCGATGTCCTGGATCACCGCGATGCTCGGCAGCGGCTCGGCCGCGATGTGCTTGTAATAGCCGAGCCGCACCTCTTTCGCCTCCTCGCGGCCGCGCGGATGCGGTTCGCGCGCTCGGATAATAGCGGTGCGGGCAAAGGCGACGACCGGCTTGATATGCGGGAAGGCAGCCACCAGCGGCCGGCGCGTGAATCCTATCGCCCGCCGCGCCGGCAGGACGAGTTCGAGGGCATTGCAGATAGTCGGCGTATCGAACGCCTGCAAAGGCTCGAGTTCGGCCGAGCCGGGCAGTTCCATGGCGGCTTCCTCGGAAGGCAAATGATCCGCCGAGGCTTTATTGAGAACGCCCGCTGGCATCAAGACTTTTTTCGGCGCCGGTCCCTCGCGATCGTACCGGGTTTATCCAAATCTAGGTACCGCTAATCCCGCCGCGGATCAGAAAGCCGAGCGGAATCACCAGCGCCAAAATGATGAGCATTATTGCGAAGCATCGCTCCGCCCGGCTCCATCGCTTCCAATCGGAAATCCAGTCGCGCATGGTATATGGTATAGTGTCCCCCGGCCACTTTTCGCCCCCTTCGGCAAGGCTCTTTATGACCGATCAACGTGGAAAAAATTCGACCGAAGTATGGCTCTGAGATGATGAAGAAGAGGTAAATTCGCCTAAAGTCTTACGACCTTTGGATGGAGAACCCGAAGATGTACGACCCGGATAGTGTGAGGAGTTTGCAGCGGCCGCAGGGACTGCCCTTCCGGATCGGAAAGCTGGGCCATGTCGTGCTGAACGTGCGCGACGTCGAACGCTCGGCGCGTTTTTATACCGAAGTCCTCGGCTTCCAGATCTCGGACGTCTATCCGGAGGAGATGGTCCCCGGCGGCATGGTGTTTTTGCGCTGCAACCCGGACCATCACGGCATCGCGCTTGTCGGGTCGTTGAAGGAGCCCGCTAGCAATATCGATCTGAACCATGTCGCGTTCGAGGTTGCGACACTCGACGAGGTGGTGCGCGCACACGGCCATTTGCGCCGGCACGGGGTCGAAATCGATTTTGCCGGACGGCGCCGAGCGGGTTGCCAGATCGCCGTCGAATTCCACGATCCCGACAACCACCGGCTGGAGATCTATTGGGGCATCGATCAGATCGGCAGCGACGGCCGGGCACGTCAGTCCAGCGAATGGAAGGGCGCGCGCAGCCTCGAGGAAGCGATTGCCGACCCGGTGCGCGGCCAGGACACGACCTTGCACGACCCGACGCTCGCTCGGTAAGCGGCGTCATATCGGCCCGCGCGGACATGGTGAGCCTATGATCGAACGCGGCCAGAGCGGGCGGAATTCGCCGCCTCCGACAGAAGACGCCCGGTACACCGTTACGGTGCGCGGGCTCGTGTTGATGTGCAGCATCGGTATCCGCCGCCGCGAGCGCGAGCATGTGCAACGCGTCCGCGTCTCGGTCGATTTGCTGGCAGCCGAGCCCTTTCCCGGAGAAGACCGGCGGCGCATCATCAATTACGAGAAGGTCGTCGCCGCAATCCGTGAAGTCGCACGGTCCGGGCATATCGAACTCTGCGAGGGCTTTGCCGAGCGGGTCTGCGCCGCCTGCTTTGCCGATCCGCGCGTAGAGCGCGTCCGCGTCTGGGTCGAAAAGCTCGATGTTTGCCCGGATGCCGAAGGCGTCGGCGCGATGCTGGAGCGGAGTCGACGGGTCCGAATCGAGGCCGGTTAAGTCGAAGTTCAGCCCGCCTCAATCGCCCGCCATACAGCGAGTGCCTGAAGCGTTTCGCCGACATCGTGCACGCGCAGGACTTGGACGCCCTGCTGCACGGCGAACAATGCCGCAGCGAGCGAGCCGGGCAGACGTGCGTCGGGCGGCTCCCCGCGGCTCAACCGGGCGATTGTCGATTTGCGCGACGCGCCGATGACGACGGCGCAGCCGAGCGTATGAAATGCGCCGATCCCGGCTAGGAGCTCGAGATTGTGCGGCACGAGCTTGCCGAACCCCATCCCCGGATCAACGGCGATCGCCTCGTGAGGAACGCCGGCGGCGATGCAGGCGCCGATGCGTGCCTTCAGATATTCCAGCACTTCGACGAGCGGCGAGTCATAGACCGGGTCGTGCTGCATCGTGCGAGGCTCGCCGCGCATATGCGTCAGGACGATCGCCGCCCCGCGGCGGTAGACGAGAGCGAGACTTTCGGGATCATGGGTCAGCGCCGAGACGTCATTGACAATGCGCGCTCCGGCGTCGAGCGCCGCCTCCATAACGGCAGCGTGCCTCGTGTCGATCGACACGACCGCACCCGAGCCTGCGAGCGCCCGCACGACCGGCTCAACCCGCCGGATCTCTTCGCCGGGCGGCAACGGATCGGCCCCGGGGCGTGTCGACTCGCCGCCGACATCGATAATGTCGGCTCCCGCGTCGAGGAGCGCGTGGCCACGCGCAATGGCGCGCTCCGGCTCGAACCACCGTCCGCCATCCGAGAAGCTGTCGGGGGTGACATTGAGCACCCCCATGACGAGCGGTCTGTCGAGACCGAGCCCCGCCCACCGGACGGGCGGCGCCGATAGGTTTTGGAGCTGCTCCCGGGCCCGCCGCGCGAAGCGGACGCCTATCCCGGTAAGCCATGCCTCGAACTCGGCAATCGAGCCCGTCGCCGAGACTAGGTGCCGATCGGACGCCAGACCCGTCGCTTCGATCAAGGCGAAGGCACGATCATTGCCGCCGAACGGGTACCCGTAACCCGACGCGACCGCCTCCGCCGCGGCGGAGCCGCAAATAATCCCCCGCGGCCGCAGCCACAGACGATCCGATGGGAGGCTGTCGAGCTGCGTCCAATCCATCGGCAATCCGAGAATCAGGAAGGAGGCGGCAGCGGCTGCTGCTGAATCGGCGGGTTCAGCGGCTGCGGCGCGCCCGGAGGCGGACCGGCTTCGTTTGACGGTGCCGGGGGCGGCGGCGGGACTTGCTGAGTGTAGGGACCCCAGGGGTAGGGTTGCGGATAAGGATAGCCCCACGGGTAATAGCCATAGCCATAGGGGTAGTAATAGCATCCGGAAAGCAGGCCGGCGCTCGCCAGCGCGATCATTGCCGCCCACCGGCGAAGGCGGCGAGGTTTGGTCATGGCGGGCTCATTCCTCCGAATTGTGGCGGACGCTTTTCCAGGAACGCTCTGACCCCCTCGACGAATTCCTCGGTGGCGGCACAGGCGGCAAAGCTCTCGGTTTCGCGCTGCAACTGGGCGTCGAACCCGTCCCCGAGGGTCGCCTGCAGCAACGCTTTGGTGCGGCCATAGGCATGGCTGGGACCGTTGGCCAACCGCATCGCCAGCGCCCTAGCTTCGCCATCGAGAGTGGCGGGCGGGACCAGCCGGCTTACAATGCCGAGCTCCAATGCTCGCCGGGCATCGAACCGGTCGCCGAGCAGCATCAACTCCGCCGCGCGCTTCAGCCCAACAACCCGCGCCAGCATCGCGGTCAGGCCGCCATCCGGGCTCGTGCCGAGATGGATGTATCCGCCGGCAAAGATCGCATCCTCGGCGGCGATCGCCAGATCCGCAGCGACCACGAGGCTCAGCCCGAAGCCGGCGGCGGCGCCCTGCACCGCTGCCACCACCGGTTTTGGCATGTGGCGCAAGCGGATCAGCAGCGGATGCAGGCCGTCGACGATCTCGTAAAGCGCGCGGCGGCGTTCATCCGGCGCCAGTTCGATCAACTCGCCAAACATCGTAATGTCGCCGCCGGCGCAGAAATGGGTTCCGGCGCCGCGCAACAAGACGGCGCGGGCGCGCCGGTCTTCCGCGGCTTCGGCGGCCGCGGCGGCGAGCTCGCCGATCAGCTCCCGGTTGGCGGCGTTGAGCCTCTCGGGGCGGTTCAGGACGATTTCGAGAACGGCCTCCTGCCGCTGCAGGATAACATTGGGCATTGCTCGGCTCCTTGCGCGCTCCGCTCTATGATAGGGCGCCATTGAGGAGACCATAGCATGGCCTATACGATCTTACGCGGCGGCCGCGTGCTCGACATTGCCGCGGGAACGGCGGATTTCGCCGACATCCTGATCGAAGACGACACGATCCGCGAGATCGGCCTGGCCGGCTTAGCGGCTCCCGAGGACGCCGCCGAAATATCGGCGGCGCGGCGGCTGCTTCATCCCGGCCTCGTCAACGCGCACACGCATGGCAACGGCAATCTCGCCAAAGGCATGGGCGACCGCTGGACGCTTGAGCTGTTGTTGACCGCAGCGCCATGGATCAACGACAACCGCAACGCTGAGGACAAATACCTCTCGACCCAGCTCGGCGCGGTCGAAATGGTGTTGAAGGGCTGCACCGCCTGCTACGACCTGTCGTTCGAATGGCCGGCGCCGAGCTCCGAAGGGCTGGCGCTCGCGGGCAAGGCCTATGCCGATGTCGGCATGCGGGCGGTCGTGGCGCCGATGGTCGCCGACCGCAGCTTCTACGAAGCCATCCCCGGCCTACACGATGCGCTGCCGCTGGCGCTCCGCGACAAAGTCGCCACCTTGCGCCTGCCGTCCGCCGAGGCGACGCTGGCGGGGATCCGCACGGCGCTCCGGGAGTGGCGCTTCGACCGCGGCCAGGTCCGCCCGGCCGTCGCTCCGACGATCCCGCACCACTGCTCGGACGGGTTCATCCTCGGCTGCGCCGAATTGGCGCGCGAGTTTGATGTCGGGCTGCACAGCCACGTCGCCGAATCGAAGGTGCAGGCGGTCGCTGGGATCCGGCTCTACGGCCGCTCGCAGACCGCGCATCTCGACGCGCTCGGCGTGCTCGGTCCCCACTTCACCGTGGCGCACGGCGTTTGGCTCGACGAAGACGACATGGCCCGCCTTGGCGACCATGGCGCTTCGGTCGCGCACAACCCGGGCAGCAATATGCGGCTCGGCAGCGGCCTCGCCGATGCGCGGGCGATGCTCGAGCGGCGCGTCAATCTCGGGATCGGCACCGATGGGGCGAATTGCGCCGACAACCAGAACATGTACGAAGCGATGCGGCTGGCCTCCTTTGTCTCGAAGGTGCAAGGGCCGGACTGGCGGCGATGGCTGATGACCCGCGAGGCGGCGCTGGCGGCGACCGAAGGCAGCGCCCGCGCGCTCGGCTTCGGCGGCCGGATCGGCCGGCTGGCGCCGGGCTATAAGGCCGACATCGTCATGCTCGATCTCGACCATCCGAACTGGCTGCCGTTCAACGACCCCGTCAACCAGCTGGTGCATACCGAGGACGGCACCGCCGTCGCCAGCGTGATGATCGGCGGCCGGCTCGTCGTCGACAACCACAAGCTCCTCACCGTTGATCTCGGCCGATTGCGCGACCGCGTCGCGGCGGCGCGCGAGCGCCTCGCCGCCGCCAACATCGATAACCGCCGCCTCTACGAGGCCCTCGAACCGGTCGTCGGCAGCTACTGCCCCGGCCTCGCGCTTGCGCCGTATCACGTGCACCGGTACGGCGCGCGGCTCGAGTAGCCGCAAATTCCCGTTCGACGGGAAAATAACCCGGAATTTTTTCGATTTTCCCGTTCGGCAGCCGTCGAGCAGCAAAAACAGCCAATCGGATCAACGCGTTGCCGGTCAATTCCTGTAGCCGACCTAATCGGGAATTTTGATTGGCCTAAACGGGAAAACATTTCGCCGAACCGGGAATTACGGGAAAACAATGTTAGCATCGCAAACTCGTCATAATCAAATATAGTTTAAGTAATTAAACCAATATCTTACCGCCAAATTTTGCCTTTTATAGGGCGCAGCGCGAGTTCCGCCTGACTACCCCTTTGCGAAGCCATTCCGCCGCCGGGCTTCGCTGCTGACGCCGTGATGGAGGGTAAAGAGGCCGTCGCGGTCGTAGCGGCGCTTGATATCGGCAAAGCGCGCATGGGTTCGAGCCCCAGAACACCTTCCGCCGATCCGGCTGGGAGTAGTCGCAGTCGTCGGCATAGGCTCCGGTCTCGAGCGCGCCAACGCGGAGTGCGGCCGTCGCCGCACGAATGCGAGAGCGGCAAGCGCCAGCGGCCGCGAGGCCGGGCCGCAGCAAGCCCGGGAAGGCCGGCGGGCCGGCGTCGGAAACCGTAGGCCGCCAACCAACCTTGCGTCATACAAAGTGCGGCATGACATCCGAGGCGAAAAGTTCACGGGTTTCGACGTCGTTCCGTCGATCGGCATTGATCAGCAGGTCGATGCCGGCGTCCTGGTATTGCCCGATCAGGTCGATGGCCTCGGACACCGTACCGACAAAGCCGCGTAACGGCCCGCGGGCGGCCAGCCGCTCGCGCTTTGCCGCCAGCGCGACCGCATCGCGGGCAAGCAGCCAGGGTTGGATACGGGTCTTTTCGATCTCCCCGTAATCGCGGCCCGCGGCTTCGCAATGGCCGCGCAGCACCGCCGGCTTGTGCCGTACCTCCGCAACGTCGCCGTCGACCAAATTGCAGGCGTCGGCGAGCCGGGCTACCGCGCGCAGCGTCATCCGTTCGCCGCCGCCGGCGATCATCACCGGCGGGCGCGGCTTTTGCACCGGCTTCGGTTCGAGGATCGCGCCCTCGACCCCGAAATACCGCCCATGGAAGGTCGTCCGCGGCTCGGTCCACAGCTTCAGGATCAACCGGACCGCTTCCTTCATCTGCCGGATGCGGGTCCCCGGCCGCGCCGGGAACTCCCAGCCGTATTGCTTGTACTTATCCTTTGTTGCCGCATATCTGGATTTTGCTGGCGATGAGATTGTCGGCCAGTGCGATCGCCGGATGGGCTGTCGCCGTGCTAACTGTCCTTGAGAAGCGTATCGATGCCGGCATCAACGGCTATCCTAGGTACATGCTCTCCGGCTGGTGCGACTGCCCGCCCGACAGCTTGCAGTGCTGCCCGCAACCTTCCACTCTCCTGGGGATGCGCGGCAGCGTGCTTTACCTCCGAAAGCGCCGTCTCTGCTTCTTCCCTCACGGATTTCGGTAGATCGGCCGCAGACAATAATTTCGCAACCTGTTCCACAAACTGATGCACGCGATCTAAATTAAGAACGGCATCGACGCCGCCTTGTACTACCGAGTTTGCTGCGCTTGGACGAACGCACCCACCCGCTCGATATTTATGTTGTTGACAGTACGCTCCGTCACAGCGGTGGCGGTCACACGCTCCTTGTGAGTAAAAAGTAGATCATTCCCTAGGACGCCTTGCTTTTCCATCTCCACCGTCCAATCCAAAATGATGTTTCTTACCGCGTTTAGAATATTTGCAGCTTGAGATACGCTTAATCTAACACGGAGGGCTGTCTCCCCAGCTCAGCGATTGGCAGATCTCACTTTGTAGCTCGGGAGGGTAGTGAAACGCAAACTCTCCTCCGGGCCTTGAGGTCGCGTTACGGACCGATTGCTCGATTGCAGGAATAGTCATGCCTATCACTGCGAGCGACAATGTCTTTTGTTGTGATGCGGTTTCAAAGGTTAATGGCAACCATCCTTGGAATGGACTATAGGCTTCTGGGATACCGTGCAGTTTTCGGTAATCCGGGACTTCGTCGCTGGTCTTTCCCATGTAACCGTTCAACTTAAGACTAATCCAATTTCCGAATTCGGTAAGGCCGAGTTTCGTGCACGCAAGTTTGGCTTTCCTTAGAGCATCGGTCATCGAGGAATTGCTATCGAGCGCCGCTTGTTGAATTTGAAGGATCAGTGGGATTGTCACAGTGCTACTCCTTTTGAGAAGGAAGATGCCGGCTCCCCATTCACTGGTCACTGGAGTGGACGGGAGGGGCACTGGAGAGGCATTGGTGACACAACGGTACCCCCTTGCGTCTTCGTCGGCAGCAAATCATGGGGCGGGCCCGACCTCGACGATCGGGTAATCGCCAGTGCGTGAGTGGTCAGTGGATCGTCGCGTTTGAATGCCGATCCGCTCAAAACCAACCCGAACCGCCTCCGCGGCAAGGCTCGGCGCTGGCGCTGAGATGGTGATGCCAGGCGCTAAGCGATGTGTCGTCGGTATTCCAACGTGATTTCCCTGACCGTCATCCTGAATGGGAAAACCACAATAAAGAAACACATCGACCAGGGCGTTCGCAAATTTCGAACTCTCTGGTTCCGCGACTGTCTCAATCCGCGTCGGTGGTAGGTTTCCGCTCGCCCTGATTATCGAGAGAGCCCCTGATTTGAATGTGTTGTTCCGATCGAGCGTCAGCCACGCGGGTGTAAATTCGATACGCGGGATGCGTTCCTCCTGCGCTTGCTTAAGCCAAGTGATTAAGGTCTCCTTCTGCGCTTCAAATCCGGTTTCCGGCCTCCAATGAAGCCAAGCCACAACCGCCAACCCGAACAATGCCACAATTATAGTTCGGTTCTCCCAGAGCGACGCCAGAACTCCTTGTCTTTGAGTTCGGGCCTCCGCGTTTGTCCCGTGACGCCATAGGCGCGGTGGGTAGTGCTGCCACAGCATGAATAAAAGGATAGCGACCTGTACCCAGGTACCAATTTCGGTCAGGGTGTGGTCTGAGAGATCAAGCACCGGATCGCCCTCGATCATTTCGATCGATGATAGTAGTAAAATCTGTCAGGAATTTGTGAGGGCGCTTTCCAGGCCGCCAAAGGCCAAATCCTCTCATGACCCCGTCGATCGGCCAGCAGGCCTCCACGCCCGATGAACCTGCTGGCGGCAGCGGCGGTATTCGGCTTTTGGGCCTTCCCCACCGTAGCGGCAACACTGAGCCCTGAGGACGCGGCGGCCCACATCGGGGAAACCGCGACGGCGTGCGGCGTAGTGGTTTCCGCCGAATACGAAGCCAATGAACAGAACCAGCCGACATTGCTGGACCTTGGCAAGCCGTATCCGAATGCCATCTTCACCGCGGTCATCTACGGGGATAATCGGCAGAAATTCGGAACCCCAGAGACCTCACTCCGTGGCAAGCGGATCTGTGTGACCGGGCCGATTAGTGATTACCAGGGCAAACCGGAGATAGTGCTTACAGATCCGAGCCAGTTGACGGAATAGGTCAGCACGGCTCCCCACGAGTGTGATCGAGCCGACGAGCAGGTGTTAACAGGTCTGTGCAACCGGGGTGTTTGATTTCAACGGTCGCTGCCCACCGTCGTTCAATACCCGGTAAGGATCCTAGCATAACATAGCGTCTGGTTCGTTTTCGGAGAGCACCCTCCGGCTATGCACGATCCGCCGCCCTGGGAAATAGTCGTCGGCGGTGTTGCGATCGGCTTGATATTCGTCTTAATCCTCTGTTTCCTCCTGATAATTCTGCTCAGCTGGTGGACTGGGGTCAGTGAACCCCCGACGTTCATCCAATTCGTGACTGGGAAGATCGGTAGGTATTTTCGTCGTCTGTCCCGGAGAGGGCCGGGTCCGGCTACCGAGCCGGTCAATTCCAATGCGGTCGCACCTCCCCCGACATCTTTGCCCGACTAATTCCGATCAGATGGTCGACTGAAATCGGAGCCGGCGTCCGAGGCTCCATGGTCGCTGCGAGGACGCATCCCGTTATTGACCGACGGGTCGAGGAGCGATTGCGGCGACAATGAGCGGCATTCTCCCCAAATCCATCTCAAACCTCGTTCGAAAAATCGGCAGTCGAATGTGTGATTGACGTCCGGACTGACGCTGCTGGGACGGAGGGTAGAGGACATAGGTGGTCGGATTGTGCCAGTGCAATGGGGGACATCAGCAATGGACACTTTGCCATCTTGGGCTTTGTCGATGATCGCGGCTGCCGCTGGGCTCAGTCTTGGGCTCATTTTTCGCACAGTCGGTGCAATCAGCCGATCTCTCGATCCTACTCTGTGGCCGCAAGGTTCTAAGGGCTCGCCCTGGTTCGGGCCAGAGCAGGTGCGAGCCGAACTGGCTTTTCTAATTCCGCCCATGTGACGGGCCTAGCGGCCAGTTCGGTTGAACAACGGTGACGTCGACGGGCCGGTCAATAGCTTATCAACCGTCCTTAGCATAATATGGCCCAGGTAGTGCGGCATGGACGGCGCGCCATGGGCAAGGTTTCAGTCCGGGGGCAGTGGGTAATGGTGACGGCTGGCGTTTTGCTCAGCCCGGTGTTCGCGTTGTTCTTCGCTTGGTTCATTGGCTGGCCCGCACGTTCGCCGGATGTGGCCGCGCCGGGGGTAGGTCTAGGTCGGCGGGCTTAGTCTCCTTAAGAACGCTGAGCGCCTTTCGCATGGGGCTCGGAGCTTCTCGAGCCTGGTCTCGTTCCAGTCAGGGCCCTTGTCACGGTTCTGTCAGGCCAAAAAGCTAGCATTTCTGCCGGTTGTCACGATGTCACGTCTTTTTCCCCCTCGGCTCTGTGGGGCCTGCCGCAATCTTTAGAAAAAAGTCGGGAAACCCTGACATCGTGATATGGCAAGGAAATCAACGACTTGGGCCTTGACATTTCCATGACATGGCATGACATCGTGTGACATCAATGGCTCAGGCCACCGCTCGCAGTTCCCGAACCCTCGGCGGCGCTCCTCGGAGCTTGACCCCGAAAAACACAAATGGTCGCCCTCCGTCCTCCCCAGCCGGCCGTCTGCATTTGATGTCCGGGTTTGCGTCTTCCATTCCCGACACGAAGGCCGATTTGGACATCGCCTGGTGGTTGTTGTTTTCGCACCAACCTTTGTACGCCTCGAACACCTGATCTCTGCCGCCGGAGCAATCCGCCCCAACTCACATTCGTCATCAATGAAATTGAGCACTGGCGCCGCTTTCCGCTTGAGCTTGTTAAGAACATCGAGGGAAGACAGGGGCAGGACGAAATACCCACGAGCTCGCAACCGCCTCAGACCTTCTATCGCCCAGTTCAAAATACCGGAAAGCTCGGTCAGCAAAATCGGCGGTCAGGTTTTCATTCAGCCGGCCTTCGAAATTCTCCGAGAACACGACCGGGATGAACCTGGTCGCAATCACGCCGCTCGCGTCGGTGAGGTTCAGCAGCGGGTTGGTCAAGATTAGGAACCGAACGCGCAGGGTGCCATGCCACTTCTTCTCGTTTTTCCGGTTGATGGTCATCTTGTCCTGGCCACTGATCGACAGGAGCCGCGAGACCGCTTTGTGAGAACGTCCGTCGAGCCGGGCGTCCCCGACGACCGCCAACCGCTTGTCGATTAGTTCCTCGAGGCCCAACTCGTTATCGAGGCTCTTTAGGTGGAAGCCGGCTACATTGTTCCGACCAATAAACTGCTCCAAGACCCGCGCCAGTGTTCCCTTGCCGCTTCGAGGTTTGCCCATGAATAGGAAGAGCTTCTGCTGTCGTGCGTCCCCGGTGAGGAGATAGCCGAACAAGCTCGCGGCGTATTTGGGCGTCTTCTCGCTCATCATCCCAGGTGTTGAAGTCCTCAGGGCGTTGGGCCGAGCTTCCGGGGAATATCTCGTCGGGGAACTGCTCAAACCACGGGCGCTGTGCCGCAGCGTGATAGGCATAATCGACCGAGTTCATCGTCAGGAAATACGGTGTGTGGAGAAATTCCTTGCCTGTGATGATGTCGATAAGGCGATTTGAACACGCGAGCAGGTCACTAGGCTCGTGCTTACCGGCTGCACTACTGCCGAGCGTCAGCCGTCCCGGGCTGATCACATCGACGCTCGCCGCGATCTTGGCGAGATGCGCGGGATTGCGGTAACCGACCGCCGTGCAAAGGGTGGCGAGCCGGATGCGGCTCGTGACGGCGGCCAGCGCCGCCAGGACTGTCCAGCCTTCCAGCTCCGGCTCGTCAGGCGCGCCGACGCGCGGGATCTGGATCATGTGATCCATGACCGAGAACCAGGCAAAGCCGCAATTCTCCGCCCACCGCGCCTTTGCCTTCACCGCCTCGAATGCCTCGGCCGGATCGGGACTGTCGAGCCAGGACGAGTTGTGAATGCCGAACTTCATGGCTGTTGGCCGTTGCTCCGCTTGCACCGCGTTGTAGGACCGACGCTGCGCGAGTGCGCTCGGGCAGCGGCGAGCTTCCAGCCGTCGATGATCAGACCTTACCGACATCGATCCTGGACTGCCTAGCCAGGTGTCCAGTCCCGACCCCTCACCGGTCGAAAATCGATATTTTTGCAGAGCGACCGGGCGCTCATCCTCAAACCGGCCATAGCAGCCACTGGTTGGACCACCCAATAATGAGGAGTATTAACCCCTTTTCATCACCCTCGCCCGGGCCGCCTCGCGCTGCCACAGCGCTTACGCGAGGAGAAGCAGGTCCACACCATCTAATCTCGACGAAAGCCGCCTAACCCGCGGACATCACACTCGACAGCGCAAGCGAAGACGTCGTAGTCATCGACTTCCCGAATACCTAGAATCGGACATTGCCTGCGAAGACCGGGCGGAATATGCGGAAAATCTCGGCCTGCCTCAGTTTCCCACTTTGCGCCGCAATGCTGCTCCTCGCGATCACAAATGCCGCGCAAACCGGGCGTCTGATCTTTCTGTCGACGCAACTACGCCCGATCGAGGAGGGGCAAAAGATGCGCAATTTGATCCTCAAGGATTTTCCGCGGCCGGTCGACTACATCACCGAGCAGGCGCAGCAGTTGCCGGCGCGCGTCGCGGCGGAGCAAACGGAGGGCACCCACAGGATCGACGTCGTCGGCGCGCTGCACGGCGAACTGGAGCCGCTCGTGAAGCTGGACGAGTTGGTCCCGCTCGATGACCTCGCCGGCAAGCTCACAGAACGCGGCGTCCCGGACCCGCTGCTGACGCTCGGCAAATTTGGCACTGCGCACCAGCTCTACGTCCCTTGGATGCAGGCGAGCTACATCATGGTCGCTAACAAAGCGGCGCTGCCCTATCTGCCGCCTGGGGCCGATATCAACGCGCTCAGCTACGACCAGCTCGCTGCCTGGGCCGACACGATCCAGGAGAAGACCGGCAAGCCTCTGCTTGGCTTTCCGGCCGGGCCGCAAGGGCTGATGCACCGCTTCTTCGAGGGTTTCCTTTACCCTTCCTACACCGGCGGGGTCGTGGTGCCGTTCCGCTCGGAGGCGGCCGAAGCGATGTGGATGCAGTTCGCGTCGTTATGGAAGAGCGTCAACCCGGATTCGACCAGCTACACGTTCATGCAGCAGCCCTTACTCTCTGGTGACGTCTGGGTCGGCTTCGACCACGTCGCCCGGGTCCTCGGCGCGCTGCGCCGTAAGCCGGACGAGTTCGTCGCGTTTCCCGTCCCTGCCGGGCCCAAGGGACGGGGTTACGTGCCGGTGCTGGCCGGCCTCGCGGTCCCGAAGGGAGCGCCCGACAGGAGTGGCGCGATGGCGCTCATCGACTATCTGACCAGGCCCGAAACTCAGATCGTTACCGCCCGCAGCACGGGCTTTTTCCCTGTGGTGAAAGCGCCTTTGGCGCGGGATCTCGAACCTGGCCTGAAGCTGGCCGCGGCTGCCATCGAAAAGATGCAATCGGAGAAGGATGCGTTGCCGGCGCTGCTCCCGATCGGGCTCGGGCTGCGCAGCGCAGAGTTCGACGAGGCCTTCATGGACACATTCCAGCTCGTCGTGCTGCGCCGCCAGAAGCCCCGCGGGGTGCTCGATCTCGAGGCAGAGAGGCTCAACCGGCTGATGACCGAGACCGGCGCACCGTGCTGGCAACCCGATCCTCCCAGTACCGGCGCGTGCCAGGTTCAGTAATGGAGGGGTTGCCTTACCGCCAGCAGCAGATCGAGTTTCTCATGCAACCGCCGAGACCAACTCGTAGACGCGGGTTTCGGTCGTCATCCCTTTGGCGATCACCGAAGCGATGTCCCTAAATCGAAAGCGATGCTCAACCCGATCGCGGACGGCTTCGCTGACGAGGATCGCAGTCCCGTACTCCTTGTTCAGCCCTTCGAGGCGAGCTGCCAGATTCACGCTATTGCCCAGCGCCGTATAATTCATGCGGTCCGCCGAACCCACATTTCCCACCACTGCCTCCCCGAAATGAATACCAACGCGAATGGCAAACGGCGGCAGTCGCTCTGCCTCAAATTGAGTATTGAGCGCGTCGCTCGCTGCCTTGGCCGCGAGCGCGGCACGACAGGCTCGCTCGACATGATCGGGCTGCAAGTGGGGAGCGTTCCAAAAAACCATCGCGGAATCTCCGATGAACTTGTCTACGGTCCCGCCCTCAGCATGAAACGCCTCGGTCAGCGCGGCGAAATGGCGCGAGATCTGGTGCATCAAACTGTCGGGATCGGCTGCTTCGGCGATGCCTGTAAAATTGGTGACGTCGGTAAACAGGATGGTGACCTCCCGCCTGGCGCCGCCAAGCTCGGTGGAGATGGAGCTATTGATAATTCCCTTGACGATGTCCTTTGGGACGAAGCGAGCGAAGGACCAGATGCTGCGCTGGGCGATCGCCATTGTCGTGCCCAGCTCGTCTATTTCCGAGACACGGGATGTGACCGGCGTATCGTCGGGCTCCGCCAATATCCGGAGATTCTTAGCCTGAGCGGTTATCCGTTTTAGCGACGTGGACATTCGGCTGCCGAAAATCCAGACGCCCGGTACGAAGCAGCCGCCGGCGATTAGGGCAATAATTATTCCTCTAATCTGTAAAGTCCGCACATTCTGCGCGAAATCGTCTTCGGCTGCCAGCAACAGAGAGTAGCCGGTGAATTCGTCGCCTTCGGAAAATTTCCGCAGGCGAAACAGGTAATCTCGTCCGTCCTCGCCACGGATGCCTCCTTCGTAGCGGTCACCGCCGTCCCATTTCTGCATTACGCCACCGATCAGCCCGCTTCGGATTTCGCCGATCTCGGGGAGTTGCGGGTGGGAGGAATGCGTCCTCGTGTATTCGACGAGGCGCGCAAACTCAGGGTGTGCGATGAGCACGCCGAACGAGTCGAAGATTATTGCCGTTCCATGCTCTCCGGGCCGCTGCGCGTAGACCAAATCGCTGAAGTTGTCGAGCTTGAGGTCAGCGGCGATGACACCGCGCACGTGCCCATGCAGAGGTGCGCTCAGCGTGATCATCGGGGTGCCGATGCTGAATGAGGCATATGGTGATGAAACGAGGGGCCGGTCCGTTTGCGTCGTGTCACGATACCAGCCCCGCTTGCGCGCATCATAGCCGTAGTCAGGCAAATCGAGCTGCTTGACCTTCTCGCTCTGCGCGTCTTCGAAGACCCGTCGCATCGGTAATGCTCCGCCGGACGTTGGACGGACCAAATTGACGTCGTAGACGGCCTCCGGGGGAGCCTCTAGCCGCTCGCGCTCTCTCTCGTCGAGAACATCGAGGCGCCGCACTTGCAACCAGCAACCGTTGGCGTAGCCGACATAGAGGCTGTCTGCCTGCGGCAGTTCATGCAGCGCGGCCTTGAACAGCCCGACAGCACCGTCGGCCTCACTCCTGTCGTCCGAATCGGAGAGAAAAGGACTCGCCGACAGCGCGCGAACCAGGGTGCTCAGCTCTTCCACGTCAGCCTTGAGGCGGCTGAGAGTGTTGGCGCTTGCAGCATCCATGGCGGCGGACGCCGCCGCTCTTGCCGCCGCATGAAAGGTCGCGATCTGAATAAATATAAGACACGCGGTAAGAGCCGTGATGAAGGCCATCACGGCGACCGTTATCGCGATTCTGAACGTCAACATCCGATTTCTTCCGCAGCCGGGAAAAAAGGACCCAACTACAACGGCGAAGAGGCTCTTGGCGGCCGCCCGTCTGTGGGATCGCTGAAGGGCACGACAGCTACCCTCTCGCCGTTCGCCCGACATTCGACCCTGCTGACTTTGGCCAAATTGCGACTCTGAAACCAAGTTGCGACTCTGAAAGTTGAGTCGAAGACTGGGCTGCGAAGCACTTGTCGCTTGGTTCACCATCGGTGCGTCGTTCTCGTTCCTGTTCGGGCAGGTCGGAACCGCCTTGGGCTGGAGCAGCGCTTTCGTTTGCGCCGGTATTCTCGGTACCGCCTCCGTCCTCCCATGCTTTGCCAGGCAGTCGAAGCTTTTCGAGGATTTCGAGAGCCAAGCGACGCACGGCGCGCTTTGGAAAGCTCCCCGCGCTGTAGGACTTGAATCGGCCTTTGCCCCAATGGTCGATCAGCGCTTCCGCGAGAATGCTCCTCGCCGAGTCGCCGGTGCACAGAAACAGGACATTGTAGTTTGCCCCGCCCGCCATGGTCGGCCCGTTCAGGGTTTGCGGGCTTCGATCATGGCCGAGACGATGTGGTTCTCAAGATTGCGGCCGGAGGCCCAAGTCTTGATCAGCTCGCGGCTTTCCGGTTTCGGCGTAATCCGGATATCGGTAAATCCGGCGCTCGCGAGCCAATCTTCGATGCGTTCCGCCGGCGCCGCGCCGGCAACGCAGCCGCACAGCAGCGCCGGATCGGATTGCAGCTCGGCCGGCAGCGGCGCAGTGTTGATGATGTCCGACACGGCGAGCCGCCCGGCGGGCTTCAACACGCGAAAGGCTTCGCGAAAGACTTGTTCCTTGTCGGGGACGAGGTTGATCACGCAATTCGAGATCACGACGTGAGCCGAGTTGTCGGCAACCGGCAGATGTTCAAGCTCGCCGAGCCGGAATTCGACATTGCGCGCACCGATCCGGGCGGCATTGTCGCGCGCCTTCTTCAGCATCTCATGGGTCATGTCGACGCCGATGATGTGGCCGGCGCCGCCAACTTGTCTGGCCGCCAGGAAACAGTCGAACCCGGCGCCGCTGCCGAGATCGACGACCGTCTCGCCCGGCCGAATCGCGGCAATCGCCTGCGGATTGGCGCAGCCGAGCCCGAGATTGGCGCCGTCGGGAACGGCGGCCAGCTCGGCTTCCGAGTAGCCCATGCACCGCGCTTTATCGTGGGAAGTATCGGTTAGTTCTGGACCACAACAGGAACTCGCCGCCGGCGCGCAACAGCTTGTGTCGGCTGCCACCGCGATGCCGCTGTAGCGAGCGCGCACCATTTCCTTGATCTGCGCATCATCCATTGACGGATCTCCTTATGCGGCGGTGGTCACTGTTTGGTGGGTGCAGGGCTTCGCTCAAGAGGAAGACGTCGCATTCAAAAAGCTCGTTGGCGATTACGAAAAGGCGAGCGGCAACACGATCGACTACAGCATCATTCCCCATGCGCCGATGCGCCAAAAGATCGTCTCGGCGGTGACCAGCGGCGAAGTGCCGGACCTGTTTCAGAATACGCCCGGCGAGATTATCGCACTGTGGGCCTGGGACGACAAATTCGTGGACGTCAGCGATGTCGTGGCCACACAAAAGGAGGAGTTCACCGAAACTGCGCTGCTCACCGCATATTGCTACAACAATGTCAAAAGAGAGCGCAGCTATTATGGCGTACCGTACACGACGGCGGCCATGACGAAACCACATCTGGCGCTCGCTGATCGAGAAGGCCGGTTACCAGATCGAGGACATCCCAAAGACCTGGGACGCCTTCTACGATTTCTTCAAGGGTGTGCAGAAGAATTTGGCGGCGCGCGGTTCGCGTCATCTCTACGCGATCGGCTTTCAGCTCAACAGCACCGGCAACGACTCCAACGCGCTGTTCAATAATTTCCTTAACGCTTATGGTGGCCGGGGCCTGGTGACCAAGGACGGCAAGCTGCATCTCGAGGATCCGCAGGCCGAAGAGGCGGTGGTCCGGGCGCTGGCCTATCCGACCACCGCGTACAAGGAAGGCTTCGTCCCGCCGGGAGCGATCAATTGGAACGACGCCGACGACAACAACGCGTTCCACTCCAAACAGATCGTGATGGATCTCGATGGTTCGATCTCGACCGAGGTCGCGATCTATGACAAGAAGGCCGATTACGACGACATCGTTACAATGGGCCCGCCGCTCAGCAAGGAGGGCCAGCCGGTGGCGAGCCAAGTCGGCAGCCTTTGCGGCCTCATCCCCAAGGGTGTAAAAAACGTTGCGGTCGCGAAAGACTTCCTCAAATACCTAATTCAGCCGCAGGTTGTTAACGAGCTGCTGAAAACCGGGCTTGGGCGCAATCTGCCGGCGATGCGATCGGTCGTCGAGAACGATCCGTGGTGGTTCGCCGATCCGCACCGCAAAGCCTATGCAGAGCAGGTCATGCTCGGTCCAACCTTGCCGAGCTTTGTGACGTTCAATCCGGCCTATGCGCAGGTCCAGAACGAGCACATCTGGGCGGTGGCCTGGGCCGACATCATCCAACGCGGGATAACGCCGCAGGCGGCGGCGGACAGAGCCGCAAAACGGGTCGGGGAGATTTTCGCGAAATACCCGGTCGCACAAAGCTGAGCGTCCAGTCTCCGACAAATCCTCCCACACCAGCCGCTTCTAGTGTCCCGATCGAGAAATTTGAGAGATCGGGTTTTATCGTCATTGCGCGGAGCGGAGCGACGAACAATCTCGATCGCACGCGCTCGGTGAGGCCGAGATTGCTTCGCTGCGCTCGCAATGACATTTCAAAGGTGCGCTCGATTGATCCAACCCGCGCCAATACATCCGCCCGTGCCCGCCCCGGGCGGGCGGCCCTCGTGGGCCGTCCCTGGGGTGATCCGGGCACCCGTGTTTTTTTTGAGCAAGGTCAAAGACGTGGATGGCCGGGGCCAAGCCGGCCAAGGATCATTGGTTATTCGGCGGCGGCGCGCTCCATTGGAGCGGGCGCCGCGGGACGCGATAATGCTTCGCTTTGTTCGCGCAACACGCTGCTCCGCTCGCGCGCGGCCTCACTAAGCCGTTCCGCGGTCTGCCGCGTCAGGGACGCGGCATCCCTGCCGACCGCGCGGAGGTGCGAGGCGGTCCATGCAAGGCAGTCCGAGACCCATTCATTCTGCGCCTGCGCGACATCGATGATGTTGCGCGAGTCGCAGATCTTGCGGACCGAACGGTTGGAAGCGTCGAACGCCTCACGTTGCCGCCGAAGCCAATCGCTCATCATGCTTTCGACGCCGATCAGGAAGTCTCTGTGAGCTCCCATCCACAATTCGGCCTCTTTGATCAACGCTTTGTTGAAAGCGAAGCCAATCGAATCAGTCTCTGCTTTCGGTTCCTGTTGCCGTTTAACGTCGATCATTGTCGCCTCCTCGAGACAAACTCTAAGCTCAGCCGTCGGAGATGACGGTTTTATGAAGGAACTTTGCGCGCCGTTCTTGTTTGTGTGGCTATAGAGTGCCGCGGCTGATGCGGCAGCAATGTAGCGCGATTGTAAGTATGGTTAAAGAGAGCCCGAGTTGCAAGATCGCGCCGAGCGCTCTCAGCCCGAAGCGCGGCGGCCGATCAGCGACAGTCCACGCAAGACATCGATCGCTTGCGTCAACTGCTCATCGCTCGCCGTACCGATCTCGCCGGTGGCTACCGAGGGCGGCGCTTCCGGGGCCGGCGTCGCGGTGGCGCCGGGAGGAGCCTCGGCCGGCGGTTTGGCGAGGCTCCCCGGCTGGTCGGGATTCTTCAGCGCCCCGGGCAAATCGGCTTCGTGGCGTCCTTCGCCGCGGCCGAGCTTCGCCAGCTTGAGCGGCGTGACCCCAAGATCGGGCTCGATCCCCTTTCCTTGAATCTCGCGGCCGTTCGGCGTCGTAAAACGCGCGGTCGTCAAACGGATCGCGCCGCCGCTGGCCAACGGGATCAGCGTTTCGATCGAGCTCTCGCCAAAGGTCTTCGTGCCGAGCAGCACCGCGCGGTGATTGTCCTGCAGCGCTCCGGCGACGAGCTCGGCTTCTCGGGCCGTACCGCCATTCACCAGCGCAACCAGCGGCAGACCCTTGGCGAGATCGCCCGGCGTGGCGCTGATCTTTTTGCTGTCCGACGGTTTGCGGCCTTTGATGGCGACGATGTCGCCTTTGTCGAGGAGGGTGTCTGCCGTGGCGACTGCGGCGTCGAAATTGCCGCCCGGGTTATTCCGCAAATCGAGGATGAAGCCGCTCAGCTTGTTGCCGGCCCGTTGCCGCAGATCCTGGATCGCGGCGGCCAGCGCCGCCTCGGTGCCGCTGTCAAACCCGGCGATCCGGAGATACCCGATATCGCCCGCTTCGACATGGGCTGCCACAGTCGTAAGCTTATAGGGGTGGCGCTTGATCGTTACATCGACCGGGCTCTCGTTATCGCGCCGCACGTTCAGCACGACCTCGCTGTCCGCCGTACCTCGCAGCTTCTGCTCCGCCTCGCTCAGCGTCAGATCGTATGTCGGCTCCTTGTCGATCGAGAAAATCAAGTCGCCCGGCTTGAGCCCGGCCGCCGCCCCCGGCGATCCGTCCTCGGGTGAGATTACCTTCAGCTGGCCGTTTTCGATCGTCACGACGAGGCCGAGACCTGCCTCGTTGTCGTTCGCCGGCTTCTGCATTGTCTTGTAAGCTTCTTCGTCGATGAACGAAGAACGCGGATCGAGGCCGGACAACATGCCCGTGATCGCCGCGCCGACCAGCTTGGTGTCGGATACCGGATCAACCGCGTCCTGGCGGATCCGCTCGAAGGCCTCGTCGAAGAAATTCAGCTCTTCATAGACGCTGTCCTTCCCCGATTTTTGCTGAGCGAAGACGCCGCTTGTGACGAGCAGTGCCGTCAAGACCGTCGCAGCCGTCAATTTACGCATGCACAACTTCCCTCGTCGCAGCAGCCGGGGACGTAGCCGCAAAATAATGGCATTAGGATGATTTGTCCTTCGGCAAGGGAGGGGCGAATGGATGCGCTCACCAGAATCAAGCAAACGAAACTGCCGTTCGCCGAGTTGCTCGGCATCGAGGTCGTCAGCGCCTCGCCCGACAAAATCGTCGGCGAAATGACGGTGCGCGAGGCTCTCTGCACAGTTCCCGCGGTGTTGCACGGCGGCGCGATCATGGCTTTTGCCGATACGCTCGGCGCGATGGGCACGATTGCCAACCTGTCGCAAGGCGTCAGCACCACGACGATCGAGAGCAAGACCAATTTTGTCGCGCCGGCGCCGCTGGGGACCCGGGTGGTCGGGGAAACCACGCCGATTCATCGCGGCCGGCGAACAATGATCTGGCAGACGCGTGTCGTGGGGCCGGACGGCCGGCTCGTCGCGCTTGTCACGCAGACCCAGCTCGTCCTTTAGGGTAGGCCCCTCGCCTCCATCGCCTTCACAGGAAGTCCCGCACGCGCTCGAGCTCATCGAGGGCGCCGGCGGGGGAGACAAGCAACACTTCGTCGAAGCCGATTTGCTCGATGCGCTTCAATCGCTGGCGCGCCTCGTCGGGTGCGCAGACGAGCGAAACCTTCGCGCGCTCGGCGAGGCTTCCGGGCTCCGGGCGGTGGCGTAGATCGACGACGACATTGGCCAGGACCGCGTTGTCGCCGCCGGCATCGCGGTAAAGCCGCATGCCGTTTTCAAGGTCCTCCCAGCTGCTGTAGAGGCCGGACGCGATCCAGCCTTGGCATTGTTTTGCAGCGTAGGTGATCCATTTGGGGTTGCGCCAAGCGCCGAGCAGCACCGGCGGACCACCTTCGCATCCCGGCCACGGCGACAATATGCCGCCGTTGCCCGGCTCGCCTCGCCAAGCCCGCCGCATGATCTCGAGCGAGCTCATCAACGTGCGGAAGCGGTGCTCGTAGTCGGCGCCCAACAGATCGAAATCGGCGCGCGTCGAGCCGCTGCCGACACCGAGGCGCAGGCGACCCCCGGAGAACGCCTGGACCGACTGCACGCGATGCGCGAGCTCGATCGGGTTGCGCAATGAGACTTGCAGCACCGCGGTGCCGAGCTCGACGCGCTGCGTCGCGGCCGACAGCACGCCCAATGCGACGAGCGGATCGAGCGTGGGCCGCCCACGGCCGAGCGAGTCGGTCACCCAAATGCCGGGAAACCCGCCTTTTTCGACGCGGCGTGCGTAATCGACGGTGCGGCCGAGCGGCCGGTCGCGCGGCTCTGTGCTCGGGCGCAGAAACGTCACGACGCTCAGCCGCACGCCCGCCCTCCGATCGAAAACGTCAGCAGCGCCATTCTCCCTCAACCATGCACCTATCCTCGGGGGAGGATGCAACAGATCCCCCCGGCTCGCCAATACCTGGAATGCGTCACCCCTCACCCCGTCCCCGCAAACGGTGAGAGGGAGAGGCCCGAGGCAGCGGGAGGGTGAGGGGCGATGTCTAACTGGCCGGCGTCGGCTAGTTGGCGAGCGGGTCGGGGCGGAGCTGGAAGCGCACGACCTTGGGGAAGGTGCCCTTGCCGGTTTCGAGGTGGAACATCGTCCGGGTTGCGTAGGTCGTCCACAATGCCCGGCCCTTCCAGCCGGCGTTCGGATCGTCGATGCGGCCGTCCATACCCTTCGTGAAATAGTCGTTCACATAGGGGACGCGCAGAACCGCAAACTTGCCGTCGACGAGGGCCAGTAACGCGCTATTGAGGTTGCCGGTGGCGATCGGCACGTCCTTGCCCAGGCCCAGTGTGTTGTGCAGATCGACCCAGACGTAATAGCTCGACTCAGCGCTGCCGGGGTCGCTGATGGTTTTGAACTGCGGCCCCGGGAAGGGGTAGAGGGTCCAGCCCTCCCGACAGTGCTTGCCGGTCGCGGTGGGCCCATTGAGGACCTTGCATTTGCTGCGGTCGAAGCTCGCCAGATGGCCGCTTGCCAGCGACGCCCAGAACACGCCCTTGCCGTCGATGTCGCCGCCGCGCGGTCCATAGCCGGGCAGTGGCGGCTCATAGATCTCGGTCAGCGCCGTGTGGGTCGGATCCGGTCCGGGATTTACGCGAACCACATAGCCGGGATATCCGAGCGAGGTGCCCCAGATCGTGCCGTCGACCGGGTTCACCGACACCGAATAAAGGCCGGCGACGACGCGTTTGTCCTTGCTTGGGTCGACCGGCTGGTCGGGCTCGACATAATCGTCGCGCTTGCCGTTGCCGTTGGTGTCGAGGATAAACGGCGACCAGCCCTGCGCTTTCTGTTCGTCGCCGGTCTCCTCGAAGAGCTTGCGGTTGAGCCAGCCGACGATCGGCGTCTGCGGGCCGCCGGCGCTGGTCCACAGCGTTTGGTTGGCGTCCGACGCGAAGTTCAGATGGTGTGTCGGGAAACAGGTGCTGATCAACGTGAACTTGCCAGCCGCCGGATCATACATCGACAGATGGCGATTAGCCTCCTGCAGAGGGAACACCTGCGCCGACGGATGGCTCGACCCCTGCTTGCAGAAATCGGGATTGGCCGGCGGGCGCACCCT
>Ga0126371_10000439_pt1 | contig 34017 bp, 33 predicted proteins | sample PanSoiMetaPlot_4_FD_110145 | JGI IMG/M metagenome (GOLD analysis project Ga0126371, IMG submission 110145) | Tropical forest soil microbial communities from Panama - MetaG Plot_4 | ecosystem: Environmental > Terrestrial > Soil > Tropical forest > Bulk soil | place: Panama | collected 2016-02-17 | reverse complement strand
GCTGGCGCAGCGTGTAGATCAGACGCATCGCCAGGGCAGTCGGATCATACACCAGCCGGTCCGTCACGCGGAATCGGAGTCCGTGAAGCGACACGCCGTCGTACTTCCCGTCCGTCGGATGTATCGGGGTGAATGTGACGGTGTCGACGGAGACGCCGGGCGCCCGGCGAAGAGCCCAACGCCATCGCTCGGCGTCGATCCACGGCGCGCCCACAACCTGGAACGCGAACGGCGTTCCTCGTCCCACCGACAGGTTGGTCCCTTCGAACAGACAGAGTCCCGGATAGTGGTAGGCGGACTCGAGGTCGGGCAGGTTCGGAGAGGGCTTGATCCACGGCAGCCCGGTCGAGTCGTACGCCATCCCCCGCCGCCACCCCGCGGCGGGCACGACGGTGAGCTGGGCATGGATGCCGAGCTGGTCGTTCGTCATTCTCAGGAGTTCGCCGAGCGTCATCCCGTGGCGCATCGCGACAGGAAGAAACCCGACGAATTCGGAGTCGGGGTCCCCGATTTGGGCGCGGACGTTCCCCTGCACGAGCGCGCCACCAATGGGGTCGGGGCGGTCGAGCACGACCACGGGCTTGCCAAGCTTCGTCGCATCTCGCATCAACGAGGTAGCGCTGGCCGGGTAGGTGTAGTACCGGGCGCCGATGTCCTGCAGGTCGATGACGAGGACGTCGATGGCGGCGAGCGCGGCCTCGGCTTTCGACTCCGAGCCCCCGTACAGACTATAGATTGGGAGTCCCGTGGCCGAGTCGACCGCATCCGGAAGGCCTGGCCGGTCTTCGTTGCCCTGAAAGCCGTGCTCCGGACCGAAGAGCGCGGTCACCCGGAAACCATGGGCCCGGAGGACGTCGACGTCCCGGTTGCCCTGCCGGTCCACGCCGGTCTGATTGGAGAGCAGTCCGATGCGGCGGCCGTCGATGAGGCGGGCGGAATCGGTGAGCACGACTTCGATGCCCGGCCGCACCTGCGCCGACGCGGGGACCGCCGACGCGGCCACAACGAGACTCATGACGATCGAGAGATGATGCGCGCGCATAGACTCTTCCCTTTGATGGTCCTCACAGCCTGCCAGCTTCCCCCGCCGCCGGTGGCCTCTGCACCGGTGCCGGCAGCCGCAATCGCGCCGACTCCGAAGGATCCCACCGATTCCCTGATCGCCGCCATGTCGATCCACGACAAGGTCGGCCAGCTCATCGTCCCGTGGCTCCCGGGGAACTACACCGCGCTGGACGATTCGACGTTCCTCGTCGCGAGCCGGTGGGTCGACTCGCTGCACGTCGGCGGCATCATCATCTCGGTGGGGTCACCGTTCGACATCGCCGCCAAGCTCAACGCGCTCCAGACCAGGTCCCGGCTGCCGCTCCTGATCGGCGCCGACCTCGAATATGGGGCCGGCATGCGGCTCGTGGGGGGAACGTCCTTCCCAGCGATCATGGCGGCGGGCGCGACGGGCCGTCCGGAGGACGCCTACACGATTGGACGGGCCGCCGCCGTCGAGGGGCGCGCGGTGGGCATTCACGTGGACTTCGCCCCCGATGCCGACCTGAACAACAATCCCCTCAATCCGATCATCAACACCCGGTCCTTCGGCGAAGACCCGGTGCAGGTGTCCAAGCTCGTGACGGCGTTCGTCCACGGCGTCCAGGACAACGGGATGCTGGCCACCCTCAAGCATTTCCCCGGGCATGGCAACACCGGCATCGACTCGCACATCGGCTTGCCCTACATCAGTGCCGGGTACCGTCAGCTCGACTCCCTGGAGCTCGTTCCCTTCCGCGCCGGGATCGCGGCCGGCGTCGCGGTCGTGATGAGCGCACACATCGCCCTGCCGGCCATCACCGGCGGCGATGACCCCGGCACGCTATCGAAAGCCGTCCTCACCGGCATGCTGCGCGACTCGCTCAAGTTCAAGGGCCTGGTCGTCACGGACGCGCTGACGATGGGCGCCATCGTGAGCAAGTACGGCGCGGGGGAGGCCACCGTGCGCGCCTTCCTCGCCGGCTCCGACCTCCTGCTCATGCCCGCCGACCCCGATTCGGCCATGGCCGCCATGACGCAGGCCGTGGTCGCGGGACGCATCACGCCGGCCCGGCTCGACTCTTCGCTCCGCGCGGTGCTCGAATCGAAGTACAAGCTCGGTCTCTTTGCCCGACGGACCGTGTCCCTCGACTCCATCATGAGCATCGTTGGGGACTCGGCATTCCAACGTCAGGCCAACGACATCGCGTCCCGCGCCCTCACGCTGGTTCGGGACACGACGGGGACACTCTGGTCCATCAGACGCCGCCGCTCCAAGATCGCGATGATCGCGTATGGCGATGAATTGAATAGCTCCGTGGGGCAGACGTTGACTACGGAGCTCCGCGCCGGCGGGGACACCGTCGAGTATTTCCGCCTCTGGCCGATGTCCGGGCCCGCGAGTTACGACTCCGCGCGGACCGTCATGGCCCGGGCGGGGACCGTGATCTTCACGTCGGTGGTCAGGCCGCTGTCGGGTCGCGGCACGATCGCGCTTCCCGATTCCCTGGCCCGCCTGATTACCATCACCGATTCCGCCAAGCCGACGCTGCTCATCTCAGTCGGCAGTCCCTATCTGCTCGACCAGGTGCCGACGGCACGCTCGTATTTGCTGGGGTGGAGCGATGCGCGTGCGGTGGAACGGGCACTCGGTGACGCACTCCTCGGGAAGACCGCCATCAGCGGACACCTCCCGATTCGCGTCCCGCCCTACACTGTGGGCTGGGGCATCCAGCTGTCACCGACGGCCCAGGCGGCTCCGTGAGGCGCCTCGCACTCATCCTCGCGCTGGCGGCGACGGCCTGCCGGCCCTCCGCTCCGGCCGTCCCGGAGCCCGTGAGCGCCGGAATTCCCGCGGCCTCCCCAGCGAGCCTCGGGTTCGACAGCACACTGCTCGACAGCGTCACCATCTATCTCAAGACGCAGGTCGACAGCGCGTTTCCGGGCGCTACGGTGGCCATTGGTCGCCATGGACGGATGGCCCTGATCTCCGCCGTCGGTCATTACTCGACGACCGATCAGCGGCCCGTCACCCCGGCGACCCTGTACGACCTCGCGTCACTCACCAAAGTCGTCGGCTGGACTACAGCCTGCATGCAGCTGGTCGATCAGGGGAAACTCGACCTCGACGCACCGGTGTCCCGGTACATCCCGGAGTTCACGGGACCCCAGAAGGATCAGGTGAAGATCCGGAATCTCCTCACCCACACGGCTGGCTTCCCCCCCGACCTTCCGCTCTGGCAGGACGCGAAGACCCGAGAGCAGGCCTTCGCCCTGGCGGACACCGCACCGCTCGCGAATCCGCCCGGCAAGACCTACGTGTACTCGGATGTGAGCGCGATCATCGGCGAGCAGGTGGTCGAGCGCATCACCGGTGAGCGCCTCGATCAGTACCTGGCCGAGCATGTCTTCGGACCCCTGGGGATGGTGGCGACGCGGTACTTGCCGCCGGCGAGCTGGAAGCCGATGATCGCGCCGACGGAAATCGACACGATCATGCGTCACCGGCTCATCTGGGGCACCGTTCACGACGAGAGTGCGGACCGGCTGGGCGGGGTGTCGGGGAACGCGGGACTCTTCTCGAACGTGCTCGACCTCTCGCGTTTCGCGGCGATGCTGCTCGCGGGGGGCGCGTGGGATTCGCTCACCATTGTGCATGCCGAGACGATCGACGAGTTCACGCGACGTCAGGATTTCCCGCCGGGGTCATCTCGTGCCCTGGGGTGGGATACGCCGTCGCAGCCGTCGTCCGCGGGAACTAAAATGACTACCCTCGCGTTCGGGCATACGGGATTCACCGGGACGTCCATCTGGATCGATCCCGGCCGGGACCTCTTCGTGATTCTGCTGAGCAACCGGGTCAACCCGACGCGGGCGAATCTCCGGATTGCGAGAGTGCGGCCTCGGGTGGCGGACTTGGTGGCCCAGGCGCTCACGCACCCGGAATACTAGGACGTTGACATGACCCTGCCGGGTTCCTAAGTTGCGGCAGGACAGGAGGAAACACCGAGATGACCACGACGCAACAGACGCCGGTGACCATCACGCTGACCGACCGGGCGGCCGATGAAGTACGGAAGTTCATGGCCGAGGAGCAGGTGCCGGCGGAGTCGGCTGGACTGCGTATCGGCGTGATGCCGGGCGGATGCTCCGGCTTCAAGTACAGCCTCAACATCGAGGAGCGGGCGGCCGCCGACGACATTACGGTCGAATCGGCCGGGGTTCGCCTCTTCGTCGACACGTTCAGCGCCCAGTACCTGAACGGTGTCACACTGGACTACAAGAGCAACTTCCAGGAGTCTGGGTTCGCGTTCGAGAATCCGAATGCGACCGGCGGCTGCGGCTGCGGATCGTCGTTCACCGTCTGACGCTTTGGTGCGTCGACTCCTGATGAGAGGTGAGGCCCGCGAATTTCGCGGGCCTCTTTTCTTCGTCCCCCACCCCACCGGGCCGTGCGTTCGCTCGACATAGTCGTCATCGCCGTCTATTGCGCGGCCGTGGTGGCGTTCGGGCTGATCCGCGCGGGCCGCCAACGGGACGCGTCCGACTACTTCCTGGGCCACCGCGGGTTACCCTGGTGGGCACTGATGTTCTCGGTGGTCGCGACCGAGACCTCGGCCCTGACGGTGATCTCGGTGCCCGGCATCGCCACGCGCGGTGACCTGACATTTCTCCAAATCGGATTCGGATACCTGGTAGGGCGAATCGGCGTCGCCGCGCTCCTGCTCCCCGGCTACTTCGAAGGCAGTCAGGACACCGCGTATCAGCGGCTCGAGCACCGCTTCGGACCAATCGCCCGCCGCGTCGCGTCCGGGGTTTTTCTCGGCACCCGCGCACTGGCCGACTGTGTGCGGATTTTCGCTACCGCGATTCCCCTCGCCATCATCACGCACTGGAGCTTGCCGGCCGGGATTCTGGCCATCGGCGTGGTGACCCTGGTCTACACCTGGGTGGGAGGACTCAAGGCAGTCGTGTGGGTGGATGTCATCCAGCTGGCCGTGTATCTGATCGGCGGGATCGCCACGCTGATCGTCGCGACGCAGGCGGCTGGTGGCGCAGCGGCATTCATCGGGGCGGCGAACGCCGGAAAACTCAAGTTCCTCGACTTCACCCCCTCGTTTCACCTGATCTACACGTTCTGGGGCGGTGTCCTCGGCGGGGCGCTGCTCTCCGCCGCCTCCCACGGCACAGATCATCTCATCGTCCAGCGACTCCTCGCCGCCCGGAATCTCAAGGACGCTCAGCGCGCCCTCGTGGGCTCGGGCGTATTGATCGTTCTGCAGTTCGCGCTTTTTCTGCTGGTAGGAACGAGCCTCTGGCTCGCCGGGGCGGATCCCGGTGGCGTGGGCCGGAGCGACGCGATCTATCCGACGTTCGTGGTGAACAAGCTGCCCGTGGGTCTGTCCGGCCTGGTGGTGGCCGGCATCCTTGCCGCCGCGATGAGCAGTCACGCCTCGGCGGTCAACTCGCTTGCGTCGGCCACCACGCACGACTTCTATGTGCCCCTCACCGGCAGGAACGATCCCGCGCGCGTGCTTTCCGTCGGACGCTGGTTGACGCTCTTCTGGACCGCGGTCCTGGTCGCCGGCGCGATGGCGTTCCGTGACCAGAACACGCCGGTGGTCCAGCTCGCACTCTCCGTGGCGTCGATCACGTACGGTGGGCTGTTGGGCACCTACATTCTTGCCGGCGCGTCGCGGCCCCGGCAGGTGGATGTGATCGTCGCGATGGTGGTGAGTACGCTCGTGATGCTGCCCATCGTCATCGGTGTACCTGTCCGCTGGTTCCCGGAACTCGCGTGGCCCTGGTACGTCCCCCTCGGGACGGCCATCACGATTCTCGTTGATCTCCTGTCTTCTCTGGTTGGGCGGAGGGCGGCGCCATTCGCGAGCTGATCATCGGCGTCGACGCAGGGGGATCCCACACGACCGTCGTCCTCGCGGAGCGAGCGGGCAAGGCGCTCGCCCGGGTCGAAGGGCCGGGATCGGCAATGCGTCCCGGCAGTGGCGCCAAATCCGCGGCCATCATCGCGGACACGGTGCGGCGGGCTGCGACGCAGGAAAAAGTTGAGCTCCCCTCCCTCTGGATGGGGGTGGGCGCGGCCGGTGCCGGTCGTGATGTCGAGCAGGAGGAGCTCCAGGAAGCGCTGATGGCGACGGGCCTCGCCGACGAGGTGCAGGTGATCTCGGATGGCGAGGCAGCGCTCCGCTCAGCCTTCGGGACCGAACCCGGCATGCTCATCTCCGCCGGCACCGGATCGATCGGATACGCTCGTGATCCGGCGGGGCGCCTGCACCGCGCCGGCGGGTACGGCTGGCAGATGGGAGACGAAGGGGGCGGCTACTGGCTCGGCCGCCGGGCTCTGGCCGCGGCGGGCGCTCAGCGCGATGGGCGCGGCGAGGGCTCGACGCTCGGGGCGAGACTGCTGACGGCGCTGGGACACCGGGATTTTGACGATCTCGTGCGGTGGGCGGCGACGGCGAGCTCAGGACAAGTCGCGAGTCTGGCGCCGCATGTGCTCAACGCCGCCCAGGAAGGCGAGCGGGTGGCGCAGATGATCGTCACGGAGGGCGCTTCAGCACTGGGGGATCTGGTGCGGGCGCTGCTCACGCATTTCCGCAGTGGAGGTCCCATCTCTCTGGCGACCGGCGGGGGCCTCCTCCGTCCGGATTCCCCATTACTCGCGGCGTTGCGGACCAATCTCGCCGCCGAACCCGTCGCCCTCGCTCACCGTCCCGTCGACCCCGCGCTCGGCGCCCTCACCCTGGCGCCGAAAGCCTAGCGACCCCCGCTCTTTCCCTGCCGCACCTTGCTGTGATTGATCCCATAGAAGAAGTAGATCACGAATCCGATCACCAGCCATCCCACGAACCGGAGCTGCGTGAGCAGCGGCAGGTTGTAGATCAGGTAGAGGCAGAACAGGATCGAAACGATCGGCAGCCACGGCACGAGTGGGGTCCGAAAGGGCCGGACACGGCCGGGATCGGTCTGGCGGAGCACGATGATCCCCAAGGCCACCAGGATGAACGCGAACAGCGTGCCGATGTTCGTCAGCTCGAGCACGATGCCGATCGGCGCAAACGCCGCGAACAGGGCGACAAAGATCCCGGTGATGATGGTGGTTACGTGGGGCGTCTTGTACCGGGGGTGGATCTTGGCGGCCCAGGGCGGCAGGAGCCCGTCGCGGGCCATCGACATGAAGATCCGCGCCTGACCCAGCTGGAAGACGAGGAGTACCGAGGTCATGGCGGCGACCGCGCCAACCGCCAGGAACATGGCCGCCCAGTCGGCGTGCACGTACTTGAGCGCCTTCGCCAGCGGGTCGGCCACGTTGAGCTGATCCCACGGAATCAGGCCGGTCAGCACCAGCGCGATCGCGATGTAGAGGACGGTGCAGATGATCAGGGACGCGATGATCCCGATCGGGATGTCTTTCTGGGGATTCTTCGCTTCTTCCGAAGCCGTCGAGACCGCATCGAATCCGATATACGAGAAGAAGATGATCGCCGCCCCGGCGCCGATGCCCTTCATGCCGTTGGGCGAGAAGGACGGCGTGGTCCACTGCGTCGTATGCACAAAGCTCACGCCAACCGCGATGAACAGCAGGATGATCCCGATCTTGATCGATACCATCAACGTGTTCACCCATGCCGTCTCCGTGGTCCCGATGACCAGGAGCCAGGTCACGACCATGACGATGAGCGCGGCCGGGAGGTTGAACACGACCGGGATGCCGAAGACATGCGGGAGGCCAGGCATGTTGGTCTGCACGGCCGTCAGCGTATCCGTCATGATCCAGCGCGGGAGATTGACGCCGAGGCCCTGCAGGAACGAATCGAAGTAGCCGGCCCAACCGATGGCGACCGCGATATTGCCGACGGCGTATTCGAGGATCAGGTCCCAGCCGATGATCCAGGCGACCAGCTCCCCGAGGGTGGCGTAGGCATAGGTGTACGCGCTGCCCGAAATCGGGATGAGCGCCGCGAACTCGGAATAGGTGATGGCGGCGAGAGCGCTGGTGACGCCGGCGAGCAGGATCGAGATGACGATCGCCGAGCCCGCACCGGCGTGTCCCGCGTCGCCCGAGATGGCGGAGCCGATGGCGGCGAAGATCCCGGCGCCGATGATCGCGCCGACGCCCAGGGACGTGAGCTGGATCGGACCAAGTGAGCGTTTGAGGCCGCCCCCGGATTCTCCGTCGGCGATGCACTGGTCGACCGTCTTCCGGGCAAAGAGCGACATACGCCTCCAAAGGGGGCGGCACTGGCCGCCGGACGTCTACTGGGGTTCGATTACCGCGAGATCGTGAACGGGACGACACTCGCGACGGGAACGCCTTCGAGTGTCTTCGCGGGATAGAACTGATTCGACTTAAGTTGCCTCATCAGTGTTTCCCGGCAACCGGCATCCTTCGGCGGCGGCTGCAGCTGGACGTCCGTCACCTCGCCATCCACCGACACCGCGATCATGGCAACCGTGCGTCCGTGGAAGCAGGGCGGCGGCAAAATGGTCAACTTCGGAGAGGCGATCAAGATCCGGGACCCGCCCCCATGTCCTGGGCCGGAATCGTTCCCGACGCCTGGCCCGACCCCCGCGCCCTTGCCCCCTCCCGAACCCGGCCCCTCGCCCGGGCCACCGCTCGTCCCGTTGCCCGTTCCCTGTGCCGCGACGACCTGCGTCTCGACCGGCGGAGGCTGCAATTTGGGCAAGTCGAGCTTCGCCGGAACGGGGAGCGGCATCTTCGACGTGACCACGGGGACCGGAGGAACCGGGACCGCTTGCGGCACGCCCGCGCCGGCCAGGAGAAACGTGTGCAGCGCCGTCCGGCCCCCTCCGCCACCCCCGCCCCGCGGACCCGGGCCATCGCCCGAGCCGGCCAGCAGCTCGGCGCTCTTCCAGAAGAGCAGCGCGATGACGAGGATGTGAATGCCGACGACGATCGTGCCCGTCCGCCCCATCCGCATGCGCGGAACGACAAGCTGCGGAGACGGGAGATCGGGCTTGCGATGCCCGGACGGAGGGGCGTAACGGTCGCGCTCGAACACGGTCAATAATTACACCATGCCAATGAAAAAGGGGACGCTTGCGCGCCCCCCGAAGTTTCAGAACCTTCGCCACTTGGCGACTTAGCCCCTGAGCGACCTAGCCACTCGCCTCTTGTTATTTCGCGGCGCCCTGATCAGGCGGCGGCGTAAAGCCGATGACCTGGACTCCCGCACCCTTGGCGATGTCCATCGCGGCGATGACGTCCGAGTAGACCCGGTTCGGCGCCGCCTTGATGAAGATCAACTTCACGCTGCGCTGATCGTAGATGTTCTTGAGGAAATCGCCCAGACCCGTCAGCGGCACGGGCTTGGTGTTCACCGAGTACCCGCCGTCCGGCGTCAGCTCGAGCACGATCTGGTCGGACTGCTGCTGCTTCTGATTCTGCTGCTTTTGTTCAGGCGGTACCTGCACGTCGATGGCCCGGCGGCCCAGGGGCAGCGTGATCATGAAGATGATCAGGAGCACCAGGAGCACGTCGATCATCGGCGTGACGTTGATGTCGGCCTGCAGCGAGCCGCCGCTCGAAACCCCCATCGCCATATCAGTTGTTCTCGTCTTCGGGTTTGAGGCCGCGGGTCTGCTCGGCGATCGCGTCGATCACGCGCACGCCGGCCTTCCGTCCGATCTCGATGGCCTGTTGAATCCGCGAGAACGGCACGTTGGCGTCAGACTTGAGGAACAGAATCTTGTCGCTGCTCCGCCCGGCGTAGACGTTGTTCAGAATGTTCTGCAGCGTGGCATCGTCCGGCACGGGCTTCATCCCGGTGTACGTCCCGCTCTGATCGACCATGTCCAGGAAGAACTTCCCGTTCTTGTCGATGCCGAGCCGGATCTCGCCGTTGTCCTCGGGCCGCTTGGCGGCGTGGCTCGCGCGCGGGATCTGGGCCTGAAAGCCCGCGGCGATCGCCGGCGTCACGATCATGAAGATGATCAGCAGCACCAGCATCACGTCGATCATCGGCGTGACGTTGATGTCCGCCTTGACGGACGAGCCGCCGTCCTTACTTACTGATAGGGCCACTGGACTGCGTCGCTTTCTGCGTCTGGAATTCCTTGGTGAAGATCGAGCGCCCGAACTCCGAGCCCACGCTCTTGATCAGGAAGTCGATCAGCTCCTTGGAGGTGTAGGTCATCTCCACGGAGACGTAGTCGATCTTGGTCGAGAAGTAGTTGTAGAGCCACACCGCCGGGATCGCGACCATCAGACCGAACGCGGTCGTGATGAGCGCCTCGGCGACGCCGCCCGTGATCGCGGCCAGCGAACCGCCGCCCCCCGACGCCGCCATGCCCTGGAAGGCTGCGACGATACCCATCGTGGTGCCCAGCAGTCCGACGAACGGGGCCGTCGCGCCGGTGGTCGCCAGCACGCCCATGCCGCGCTTCATCTCGGCGGTGATGATCAGCATCTGCCGCTCCACTGCCCGCTCCGCCGAGTTGATGTCACCGGCGGTGATGGTGGCGCGGTCACGAAGCAGGGGCTTCACTTCGGCGAGCGCGTCGCCGAGGACCCGGGCCACGTGGCTGGTCTTGTTCTTCTCGGCCAGCGCGATGGCCTGGTCGAGCTGCTCTTCCTGCAGGGAGCGCGAGAACTGCGGCGCGAACTTCGCCGTCTGCTTCTGCGACTTCCGCAGGTACCACCACTTGGTGATCACCACGGTCCACGACCAGAGGGACATGATCAACATCACGACCACGATCCCCTTGGCGAAGGGTCCCATCGTCAGGAATAGATCTTTCAAACTCATCTGTGCGCGCTCCTTCTGAGTGGCTCTGGTGTGAAGCCTAGTGGTGAGTCAGCGTGAAATTGACGGGGATCGAAATCAGCACCCGCACGGCATGGCCGTACACACGCGCCGGGCGGAACAGCGCTTTCAGAATCACGTTCTTGGCGGGCTGGTCGAATCCGGGATTCGCGCTCTGGGTGACCTTCACCGAATTCGGCTCCACGCGGCCCGAGGTGTCGACGATCGCCTGCACCATCACGACGCCCTGGATGCCGGCCTGTCGCAGCAGCTCCGGATACTGGAGGGGCGGCTGCGAGAGCACTTCCGGCTTCTCCTGCACCACGTCCGCGTTGAAGACCTGGTCACCGGTCGGCGTCATGCCCGTGGAGACCCCGCCCTCGACGCCCGAACCCGAGAAGTCCTTCGGATCGAAGTGCTCCTGCAGATTCACCGGAGGGATGTTCTTCGGGATGTCCGTGATGGCCACGACGGTCTGGAAGCCCTTGAGGGGCACGTCAATGGTCGGCGGCGGCGGCTGGTCGGGCTGCTTCTGCTGTTGCTGCTGCAGAAACACCAGGTTGGTGTCCACCTTGACCTTGGTGTCACCGGTGTTCGCGGAAAGGGTCGCGTACACCGCGGCCCCGATGATCGCCGTATGCAGCGTCACCGAGACGAACCCCACGCCCATGAAGCGGCCTTTTTGTGACTTCCGCTTCGACTCGATCAGATTATCGAACACGAACCGTGTCTCCCATGGGAGGACCAAGGAAATACTACCGCGGCGCCGTTACCCGCTAGTGGGCAAGACATTACAATACGATTAAAAGCCGCCGCGGCGCGCCCCGATACTGAACCGGACCGGGACCTGGACGAGGACCCGAACTGCACGGCCGTCGACGCGCCCCGGGCGAAACACGGCTCCCTCCAGGCAGTCCGCGGCCGAAGCCGAAAGCGCCGGATGCGGACTCGATACGACCTTGAGCGTGCTTTTCTCGATGTGACCCAGCGTGTCCACCACGGCCTGCACCACCACGGTCCCTTCGACACGGGCCAGGCGCAGCATCTCCGGATACCGCAATGGCGGTGACGAGAGAAGCTCTGGTGGTTGCTCGACGACATTCGAATCGTAGATCCCGTTGGCATCGCCGATTGAGCCGCTCCCGATGGGTTCGGTCGGCGCCGGGCCCGGACCTGGCTCCCCCTGCCCACCGGGAATCGGAACGGTGATCACCGGAGTGTTCGGGACACGACCCTCGAATGGACCCGGCGCGGCAACGACGGGAGCAACCCCGGACGCTCCAGGTCGCTGCGGTTGCGGAGGAAACACGAGGGGGCCAACGATCACAGGGTCCGAGGGACCCGCGTGCCTGGGCGTAGCGCGCAGGCCGTAGCCGAGAATCGCCGCGTGGACGCCAATCGCCAGAACGCCGCCCCGAATGCCGAAGGGCGACGGTGAGCCGACTCCGAACCGGTCGAACATCGAAACGCTCCAGAAGAGGTTCGATTCGATGGTACCGGCGCAGTCTGTCCCCCTCGTGGGGGGTCAATGACAAACGGATGAAACCGCGGTGAGGGGTGGCTAACGTCCCCGCGGCAGGGTCACGGTGAAGGTGGTCCCCCGCCCCGGACGGCTCTGCACATCGATCGTCCCACCATGCGCCTCGGCGATCCACCGGCAGATGGCCAGCCCGAGTCCGGCGCCCGCGCGCTCCCCGGTGCGCGTCCGCGCAATGTCGGCCCGGTAAAACCGGTCGAAGATGTGCGGGAGGTCACCCGGGGCGATGCCGATCCCGGTGTCCGACACTGCGAGGATGACGCGTTGGGGTTCCTCGGCGAGGGAGATTCGCACGCGCCCACCGGCGGGCGTGTATTTCACCGCGTTGGTCACCAGGTTCATCACGAGCTGCCGGATCCGGGTGCGGTCGACCTCCAGCATCACGGGCGCTGCTGGTACATCGACCTCGATTTGCACTTCCCCGGGTTCCGCGAGCAGCTCGCCAGTCTCTTGGATTTCGTGGACCATCCCCCGCAGGTCCACCAGCTCTCGTGCGAGTGGCGCCCGCCCCTCGTCGGCGCGGGCGAGCGTGAGCAGTGCGTCCACCAGCTCGGTCATCCGATTCACTTCCTGCAGCGTCTCTTCCAGCACCACCAGCGTTTCCTGCGGGACGTTGGGCGTCGTCACCGCCCGCTCGACGCCCGCCCGCAAGACCGTCAGGGGAGTCTTCAACTCATGGCTCGCGTCGGCCGTAAAGCGCCGGAGCGCCACAAAGCTCCGCTCCAGGCGTCCCATCATCTGGTTCAATGTTTCCGCCAGGCGGCCGATCTCGTCCCGCACCATGGGCTGAGGCAGCCGCCGGTGCAGTGAACGGCCATCCGAAATCTCCTCCACCTCGGTGATGATCTGATCCAGGGGGTCGATGGCCCGGTGCGCGATCCACGACCCCAGGAGCCACGCCACCAGGAGACTGAATGGGAACACGAACTCGATCGGCGTGAGCACCTGTTGCAGCCCCATCTCCGTCGACGCTACGTCTGCCCCCGCCAGCACCGTGCCGAACCTCGGCCCCCCTTCCGCCGACCGGACGACGTATCGGATGGTGGGGCCGTCTGGCAGGAGGCGCGCCGTGCGCACGGCGTGATTCGCCGTGTCGGTCCGCGCGAGTCGATGGATCTGCTCGAGGGTAGCGAAAGTGCCGGCGCGCACATCGGCGGAGGCGAAGAGAATGCCAGTGGAATCGGAGGCGGTAATGAGCAGGAAGCCGGGCACCGGTTCGAGGGTCGCGGCCACACTTTGCACGAGCTCGGGCGCACCGTTCGCTCCCCGCTGGACCAGCTGCCCACCGGAGCCGTAGATCTCGGACAGAATGCCGTTGGTCTGGTCCGCTTCAGTCCGGATGCGTTGGTCGAGCTCCTGGTACGACGTGCTCCGTCGTTGGACGTACACGATGGTGGCGAAGGCCGTGAGGGTCAGCGCCATCGCCGTGGCATACCACGCGGTGAGGCGGCCCCGGATGGTCTGCACTTATGTCTTCACCACGTAGCCGACGCCGCGGACCGTATGAATGAGTTTCAGCTCCCGCCCCTGATCGATTTTTTTTCTCAAGCGCGTGATCACGACGTCGACGATGTTCGTGCCGGGATCGAAGTGATAGTCCCACGCGTATTCGGTGATCAGCGTGCGGGACATCACGCGCCCCTGATGCCGCACCAGGTACTCGAGCACCGAGTACTCCTTGGGCGTCAGCTCGATCGGCCTTCCACCGCGCTTCACTTCCCGCGCCCCGGTATCGAGCACCAGGTCGGCGATTTTGAGGGAGGGAGACGCGATTTCCTTGGGGCGGCGGCCCAGGGCTTCGACGCGGGCGAGAAGCTCTTCGAGCGCGAACGGCTTGGTGACGTAGTCGTCGGCCCCCGCGCGCAACGCCTGCACCTTGTGGTCGACCGCATCCTGCGCCGTCAGCACCAGCACCGGGACCGACAACCCGCGGTCGCGCAACGTCCGGAGCACCTCGGGGCCGGTGAGCTTGGGCAAGCGCAGATCGAGCACGATGAGATCGTAGTGACCACTCGAGCCGAGGCGGAGCCCTTCTTCGCCATCGGCCACGAGGTCGGTCTGGTAGCCCGCCTCGCCCAGTCCGCGCTTCACGTACTGGCCGACGGTCTTGTCGTCCTCGACCACGAGCACTTTCATGCGACGGGCAGGAACACTTTGAAGGTCGACCCGACCCCGATCTGACTCTCCACCTCGATGCGTCCGCGGTGGTCGGCGATGATGCCGTAACAGATCGACAGGCCAAGTCCGGTCCCGCGCCCTTGCGGCTTGGTCGTAAAGAAGGGCTCGAAGATTTTCGACAGCTCCTCCTTCTTGATCCCGACCCCGCGGTCGATGAACTCGACGAGCAGCTCGTCGTGCCGGTCCGGGTTCATGCCCGAGCGGACCGTGAGCGTTCCCCGCGAGTTCATCGCGTCCATTGCGTTGAGCAAGAGCGCCATGAAGCTCTGAATCAATCGTTCGGGGTCCGCCGGGAAAGTCGGGAGGCCCTCGGTAAACTCGCGGCTGACCGCCATCCGCTTGAACCGCTCGTGGTGCTTGAGGAGAAAAAGGGTCTGCTCGATGACATCGTTGATGTCGACCACCCGCTTCTCCCCCGTCCGCGGGCGGGAGAAGTCGAGCAGACGGTCGATAATCCGCCGGCAGCGCTGCACTTCCTTGTCGATGATCTCGAGGTACTCGTTGCCGCGGGGGGGAGCGTCATCCCGGAGCTTGAGCGCTTCGGCGCACGCGAGGATGGTCGCCAGCGGGTTGTTGATCTCGTGCATCACGCCGGCAGCGAGCTGTCCGATGGCCGCGAGCTTCTCCGTCTGCGCCAGCCGGTGCTGGGCCTCCCGCCACTCCGTCACGTCCTCGCCGATGGTGATGACGTGCGTGATGCGATCGTCCGCAATCCGCATCGGGATCTTCGTGATCCGGTAATACCGGGCATCCCGCGTGGCCTGGGACTCCATTTCGACCTGCTGGATCTCTCCGGTTTGGAAGACGCGGTCGAACTCGCGTTGCAGGAGGTCGCGCGGCTGGCGGTCCAGGACGTCGAACACCATGCGGCCCACCGCGTCCTCCCGCGCCACACCCTGGGTGCCGCTTTCCCGTTTGCGGTTCCACGCCCTGATCGTGTAGTCCGAGTCGATGACGTAGAGCCCGACCGGCAGGGAGTCGATGATCCGGGCCGCGAAGTTCCGCTGCGCCTCGAGCTCGCGCGTCCGGGCCGCGACTTCCGACGCGAGATCCTGCGACAGCTCGGTCGCCGCAAGCAGGGGCGCGAGAATCCCCGCCACCACGCTGAGCACGGCATGCGCCATGTGCTCGGTGGGGCCGGCGGGTGCTACGGCCTCGAGGGCGCCGAACGGGACCTCGTCGTGCAGGAGCGGAAGCCGGACCAGCGTGCCAAGGCCGCGCGGCGTGCGCGTAGGACCACCCTTGATCCAGTTCTCGACCGGATTGCTTTCCCGTTCCCCGGGCAGCAGCTCCGTCGAGCCGGGGCTCGGCGCGTAAGACACGCCGTCGGGACCGCGCAGCCAGAGCCGGCAGACGTGGATGTTGAGCCGCGATTTGAGGGTGGTGAGCACCGAGGCGAGCGTGTCGTCGGTGTCGAGGCCGCTCCCCAACATCGCCGAGATTTCGGCGATGACCTGGAGACCAGGCAGTTGTGTAAGGGGAATGGGCGCGGCCATCAGGCCGCTAAGCTAGGACCGGCTTCCGCCCCTCGCCAGCGGGGTCTCGAAGCGGATGCCCAAGAAGGTGTGCACGTCGGTGTGCCCGCGCCCCCAGAAGACGGTCGGGCCTATGACGATGACGTAACTGGCCCCGTCGCTCGTACCGAAGCGGAGCCCGGGGAGCGCGGAGACGGAGAGCCAGGCGCTTCCCTGTGGGAACGGCGAGTTCGAACCCAAGGTGCCCGCGGCCTCCAAGGTCAGATCCATCCCCAGCGTGCTGGTGCTGGTCTCACTGCCCATGGAAGCGATCGGCAGCATGCCCGTGCGCGCGGAGAACGCGAGACCACCCACGATCCCCCGGGCGCCCCCGATGATGGCGCCTTCGTCCACGAACGATCCGAGGCGCAGGGTTTCCCCGACACCGCGGAACGGACCGAACCGCGCGTGCTGAGTCAGCCCGATGTCGCCCCCTTCGATCTGCCAGCCACCACCCAGGGTGGCCGCCAGTCCGAGCGAAAGCCATGACTGCGCCATCAACGGCGTAGACAAAAGGACGCCGACAGAGAACATTGCCGCCATGAACCGCCGCACCTTCGTCCTCCTGTCCGGAGCCGTCTCCGGATCGTTACGGGTTCCGCTGCGTGCCTCCGCCAGAGGAGCGGAGACGCCCGAAGCGGCTACGGGCCGTCTGTATTTCGAGTTCGACAACCGTCACCGATGGTCGTTGTGGTACCGTGGGGAGGGCCCCGCCGTTCCCGTCCTGCCATTCACGTCCGCCGGTGTCCACCTGGGTGAGACGACCGGCCGGATCCTGACGCTCGAAGACCTCGATGACGTCTCACTGCAAGCCGGCAACCCCGTCAAAGGGGAGTCGACCATCATCCGCGGGCATGGCGCGGGCCTCTTCGTCGAGGCCACGTTCCTGATGGAACCCCCGGCCCCCGCGCCGCGAGTCCGTATCACCATCCGAATCTACCCGGACACGAGGCTTCCAGACGTGGGGGGAGTCGCGTGGGCCGCATTCCCCATCGACCGGGCGCTTCCGGGGACGGGTGACTTGCTCGCGCAGATCGACGAACGGACCCCGTCGGTGGTTCCACTCCCCTCGTCCAATGCGGGAATACGCTCACAGGGGTCTCTGGCGCTGAGCCGCCGGACAGCGAACGGCGCCGTCCGCGCGGTCGGCCTGATCCAGGACCCGGCCGGCGTGGGCGCATTCAGCGCGTCCACAAATGGCGATCAATTGAGCCTGGACAGTCTTTGGACGCCGGCGCGTCCGGTGTCTACCGCCGGAGACTCCGCGACCGTCACGATCTGCTACCACCCGCACGGGGACGGTGTCGCGGCGCTGGCCGCCGCCTGTGCACCCGCAGCGGGAGATCGCGACTTTCTCGCGACGCTCGATCCCCCAGCCGGCCTCTGGCTGTCGGGCTCCCAGGGGCGGGGCGATGACCTCGTCGATCTCCTCGGACGAGCGGCCAATCTCTTCGACCCACGTTTCGCCCGCTTCGTCGCGTACGACCTCGGCGACGGAACGCCACGCGGTCACCGGTGGTGCACCGACCAAATCCACGCCGCCGGACTCCTGACGGCGGGCTCGCTGGCGCCCTTCGAATCTGATGACCCGGCACCGGATGCGCTGCGCGAGCAGGCTCGTGTCGCGACGCAGGAATGGGGTTACGACGCGTTGATCCTGCACGGACTCGACGCGGTACTCCCCAACATCGACCGTCTCCGCGCCGGACTCGCCGCTATTCACGCCGGCGCCGGCTCGGCCATCCTGTGGAGTGCCTCGGTGGTCCCGCAGACCGGCACCCTGGACGTCGTGCGGGTCGGTGTACCGCCCACGCCGGGATGGGCATCGGTGGTGGAGATGGCGTCGAACGCCGGCCTTCGGAGCTACTACCATCGCTCCTGGTGGCTGAACGACCCCGGCCCGATGATCCTCGGCTATCCGCTCACGCTGGAGGAGACCCGCACGCAGCTGAGCCTCGCCGCCGTCATCGGTGGCGCGGCGACATTTACGGCCGACGTCCTGGAAATCCCTGACGCTCAGGTCGATCTCGTACGGCGCGCGGTGCCCGTCGCCCCAGTCGCGGGACGGCCAGTCGATTCCCTCAGCGGGTCATCGGTGTGGGTCGCACGGACGGGAGACTGGTCCACTGTAGTGGCCAGCAACTGGGGCGACCAGAAATTCGACCACACCCTCCGTTTCGCGGACCTCGGGCTCGGTGCCGGCTCCCATGTCGGTTACGACGTCTGGAATGACGCGCCTCTGCCGGCCACCGATCCCCTCCAGGTCACCCTCGAGCCACATGAGGCGCTCGTCGTGGCTCTGCGGCCCCGCGCCGATCATCCCCAGGTGATCGGGACCACTCGCCACGTGGTACAGGGGTGTGTCGATCTTCAGGACGAGCACTGGGATGGCAAGGCCCAGACGTTGAGTGGCCGGGCCGTGAAGCTGGACGGTCGCCCCTATCGCGTGACGATAGCGGGGAAAGGGTGGACCCCAGACGCGCTCACCGGCGACAAGCCCGGTACGGTCCGGGCGCTCGACTCAGAGTATCTGGTGCTCGAATGGCCCGGGGGTGAGCGGGGAGATTTCGGTTGGCAGTTGACCTTCAAACGAGCTGCTCAGCGTCCGCATCCGCGCCCGGTCCGCCGAGGTCGTCCGGGCACGCGATAGCGTCACCCAGGTCGCGACCGCCAGCGCGGGGATCGCGATGATGACGCCAACGGCCAGAAACTCCGGCACGGTGAGACCCGAAGCGCCCTCCACCAGCCGCCGGGCCAGCCCCTGCTCCACGACTTCCGGGCCTGCCCGTCTCGAAACGACCAGCGGCCACAGGAGCCCACGCCACTGCGCGAGCATCGCGAACGCAGCGACGACGACCAGCGCGGGACGCGCCTGTGGGACCACCACGCGGGAAAACACCTGCCAGTGCCCCGCCCCGTCGAGCCGGGCTGATTCCTCAGGCTCGCGCGGCAGGGTCCGGAACACCTGATAAAGGAACAGAATCGCTCCCGCCGATACGAGCGCCGGCGCCGCAAGCCCCGTGAACTCGCCGGACCAGCCCCAGGCATCCACCATCACGTAGCGTGGCACCAGGAGGACGATCGACGGGATGGCCGCGAGGACGATCACGACTCGCACCAACGCCCGCCGTCCCGGGAATCGCAGACGCGCGAGCGCAAAGGCGGCCGCCGCACCGGTGAGGATCTGCAGCGCGGCGGCCAACACGGCGAGCAGCACCGTCGTGAACAACAGCCCGCTGAGACCGACGCCATTCCACCCGGTCAGGTAGTTCGCGAATTGTGGATCCTGTGGCACCACCGCCGGCGGCAAGGTCCTGATCTCGGCGGGGGTCATCAGCGACACCGACAGTTCGTACAGCACGGGCACCGCGAACGCGAAGCCGGCGACTCCGGCGATCAGGGTGGCACCCCAAGTGCCCCAATTACGCCTCATCGGTCATCCCCCGCCCCCAGATCCGCACTTGAAACACCGCGAGCGTCGCGAGCACCACCGCCAGCAGGATGGCGAGCGCCGCCGCCAGATCGAGCCGTCCCTGCCGCCAGCCGAGCTGATAGAGATGAAGGGCGGCGAGGTCGGGTGCGTTGGGACCAGTGACGAACGCGAGGGTAAAGCCCTGCACTGCGACCACGACGCCCGTGACCAGGATGCTCAGGGTCACCGGACGGAGCAGCGGCTCCGTGATCCGACGGAATCGGATCCACGCACCAGCGCCATCGAGCACCGCGGCATCCCAAAGGGCGCCGGGAATCCGGTCCAGGCCCGCCAGGAAGGCGGGCACCTGATATCCGATCTGGAGTACGGCCGCGATGCATACCAGCGTCCAGAGTGCGGACCACGGTTGCGCGAAGAGTCCCCACGCGGCCAGGCCATTCTTCCAGATGAGCCCCGCGGCCACGACCGACGCGAATGGGGGCGCCACCAGGAGCACGCGCACCACTGGCGTGGGCGCTCGACGGGCCATCAGTGCAAGGAACAGTGCGAGGACCGTCACCACCGGGGCGTGCAGCGCGAAGAGCGCCGTGCGGCCGAGGGCGCTCCACGTATCGGCGTGAGAGAGGACGTCGACCAGATTCCCGAGTCCGACGAACGCACCACTGCCGGTGGTGATGTCCCAATGATGCACGGCCACCCAGATCAACACACCCAGGGGCGCGATGGTCAGCGCGACGAGGTGTGCGCCCGCGGGTGCGAGAAACACCCACGCCGAGAGCGTCTCTTCGATCCAGCCGGGGTGCTCCCGGTCGCCGGAACCCCACGAGAGCGCGATAAGGAGGATGGCGCCCGCGAGTGCGGCGGTGCCCCCGAAGGCGTGCCGCGCCGTCACCACCCAATCCTCGAGCGGGGGCTGCAGCGAGAGCCAGCGGCCTCCACCCAGCCAGATCGGGAGCGGCGATCCCGGTTTCGTCCCGGCGAGCGCACGTTCGAGCACGGGGTCGGACGACGTGTCCGGTGCGAGAGCGCCGTCCGCTGCCAGTGACTTGAACGTTTCCGCGAGCGCTAGTGAAGGTGTGTGCGGCAGCCGGCTCCCGGCATCCTCGATCAGCACGGCGGTCTCGCGCAGCCACTGAATGGTGGCTGTTTGCAGTGACGCGTGCGCCGCGCTGGCCGCGACGCCACCGAAGGCCAGCGCGCTCACCGCGTAGGCGCCCAGCCACCGGGCCCACAGCCTCCGCCGAAGCTGAGTCGCCGCGATCGCGCCGAGGAGCGCGGTCAACCCGAGGAGTCCCAGGAGCCAGGGTGCCGTCGTGTCCGCTGGGAGGTGGGGCCGGATGCGCACGACCCCGACGACCCGCCCCGGTGTGGTCCCGCGAATCGGTGCATACGCCGCCCCGGCCAGCCACTCCGCCGCGTTCCGGCTCGACAGGGACGCAATCGTGGACAGGGGCAGTGAAGCCTCGGTTGGGTGCACCAGAGGTGCGGTGCCGAGGTACACCTCGACGTCTGGTGACCAGTCCGGGAGCGTCGCGAGGACCCGGACCCGCCTCAGGAACGCGGCCGGATCGAGGGGAACCGCGGGCTCCCCTGTGGGCGTCGAGACCCGGGCGAGGTAGGCCGCCGCGCTCGCGGCCGTCCGCTCCGCGTACCGCCGTTCGGCAAAGCGCCGGGACCCTGTCGTCGCCAGGTACGCCGAGGCAACGGTGACCACCGCGGCGAGTCCCCCGGCCCAGCGGAACACGTTGACCCGCGTCACGAAAGCCGCATTCCCGACGAGTCGAAGAAATGGAGCTGCGTGACGTCGAACGTGACACCGACCGCGGTCCCGGGCACAACGTCCAGAAACCCCGGAATCCGGGCGACGACCACTCCCTCACCGGTGTCCAGATGCAGCAGCGTATCGGGTCCCGATGGCTCGACCAGCCGCGCCTTCGCGTCACCCATCCCACGCCCGGCGGGCCCAATCGAGACGTTTTCAGGACGGATGCCGATCAGGATCTGTCCTTCGTACTCCCGCAGCGGCACGGGGATCAGCAGCGGTCCGCATTGGACTTCGGTTCCGGCCTTGAGATGGTGAGCCGTGCCGCTCAGGACGTTCATGCCGGGACGACCCATCATCCGGGCCACCTGGATGTCGGCGGGAGCGAGATAGACCTCGCGCGGGGTCCCGGTCTGACGGATGCGTCCGCCATCGAGCACGGCCACCCGGCGCGCGAGCGTAAAGGCTTCGGTGAGGTCCTGCGTTACATGGATCGTCGTCACCGGACGCTCCGCGTGCCAGCGCGCAATCGCCGCGGCCAGGTCCGAGCGCGACACCGGGTCGAGGTGACCGAGTGGCTCGTCGAGTAGCAGCACTTTCGGCTCGCGCACCAGTGCCCGCCCAAGGGCGACCCGCTGTTGCTCACCTCCAGAGAGGCTCGCCGGTCTGCGATCGAGGATCCGCTCGAGGCCCAGGTGCTCGGCCAGCATGAGGACCTTGCGCGAGATCAGGGCCCGGGAAGTCCCACGCACTTCGAGAGGGAAAGCGAGATTGCCGCGGACGGTGAGGTGGGGGTAGAGTGCCTGGGCCTGGAAGACCATGGCGACGTCGCGTGCGCCGGGCGGTGAGCGGGTCACGACCTGTTCCCCGATCAGCACATCTCCGGCAGTCGGTTGCTCGAGCCCGGCGAGGCACCGGAGCAACGTGGTCTTCCCCGCCCCCGAGGGTCCGAGAAGAGTCAGAAACTCCCCGTCGGGGACCTCGAGCGATACCTGGTGCAGGATGGGGGTCGAAGCGGAGCCGACGGTCTTGGTCACTCCGCGGAGAGCGACGGCGGACATTGGGAGAAACTACCGGACGCCCGCCTCCCCGCGCCAGTTGGCACCCGGTACGGGGGCGGGGTATATCCCTGCACCTGTGCGCACCATTCTTGCTGCCGCCGCCCTCGTCCTGCTCGCCATGGCCTGCGACTCTCCATTCACACCACCCCGTCCGACGAGCGGCACGCCGGTGGGTGTCCCCGCGACCATGACCGAGCGTCCCGACTCCGCCAATCTCTTTGCGGACGATACGATCCAGATGCTCGCCACCGTAAAGGACAGCGCGGGCCAGATACTGGTGATGAACGTCACCTGGTCGGTGGACGACTCGAATGTGATCACCGTCGATGAGAACGGCCGCGCCATCGCCATCGACTCCGGAACGACGTTCGTCCGCGCGACCTTGGCGGGGCTCAAAGACTCGACGCGGATCCGGGTCGTGCGCGCGGTCTACCAGAGTGTGGTCTCCGGCGCGTCACACAGCTGCGCCATCGGCACCAATCGGCGCGCATACTGCTGGGGCACCAACCAAGACGGGCAACTCGGCGTCAAACCGGCGGCCCTCGAGCGCCCGGCGCCCACCTCGATCGCCGCCGGTGCGGTGTTCGCCACCCTCGCCGCGGGCGATGCGCACACATGCAGCACGGGCGTCGATTTCGAATTGCGCTGCTGGGGTGACAACGGGATGGGTCAGCTGGGACTGGGCACCACGGGCGGGACCGCGTTCCCCACCACCGCGACGGTCGCGTTCGATTTCGTGAGCGTGACGGCCGGCGGCAACCACACGTGTGCGCTCACCGCTACTCACACCGTGGTGTGCTGGGGTCTCAATACTTCTGGAGAGCTCGGCCTCGGCGACACCACGCATCGCGACGTCCCGACCACGGTCGACGGGGGCCGGACCTTCGTGCAGGTCGTCGCCGGCGCCGCGCACTCATGCGCGCGTGTTACCACCGGTGCGGTCCTGTGCTGGGGCCGGAACGGGCTGGGGCAGCTGGGTGATTCCAGCACCCTGGGCAAGGTCGAACCGGATTCGGTGCTCGCCGCCGGGTTCGACACGCTGGCCGCCGGCGGGGATCACACCTGTGGTCTGACGTCCGGAGCGGCTTTCTGCTGGGGATCCAACCTGCGGGGAGAATCAGGCACCGGGTCCGCGGATTCGGCCCTGCTGATTCCCACCGCGGTGTCCGGCGGCGTCGCCTTCACGACGCTGACGCTGGGGAGTCAATTCACCTGCGGCTTGACCGGAAACGGAACGGCGTACTGTTGGGGCGCGAATGACCAAGGTCAGGTCGGCGACAGTACCACGACCGACCGTCCCACACCGACGCTGGTCAAAGGGGGGCTGCGCTTTACGATGATCGCTGCCGGAGGCCAGCATGTTTGCGGTATGACCGCCGATGGCCATATCTACTGCTGGGGGGACGGTACGTCGGGACAGCTTGGGCTCGCCGTGCCCGTTCCACTCGAGCTGACGCCGACGCAGATCCCCGCGCCGTACTAGCCGAGGGCCGCGATCTGCGCGAGCAGCTCCGTATCCTCGCGCCGGTGCCCCAGTTCTGCTTCGGTGTGCGCCCACCGCAACACTCCCGCCCGGTCGATCAGGAAGTAGGCGCGTTTGGAAAAGAACTTCTCTTCGATGAGGGAGTCGTAGGCCCGCGACACTTCCCGTTTGAAATCCGACAGCAGATCCACCTTCATGGCGTACTTCGCCTTGTACTCCTTGAGTGTCGGCACGGAGTCGGCGCTGATGGGCAACACCACCGTGTTCGCCGACGCAAAGTGCTCGAAATCGTCAGTAAACGCGCACATCTCGGCGGTGCAGGTACTCGTGAACGCGAGGGGAAAGAACGCGAGCAGGACGTTCTTCTTTCCGCGAAACTCGCCGAGCGCAATGTCCCGTCCGGCGGTCGACGGCAGCGAGAACTCGGGGGCGGGCGTTCCGATGTCGGGCGCTCTTGCCATGACGGAAGCTCGTGGGTCCCGGAACCGCGGGCAACCCGGCTGTGTTATCTTTTTGCAAGACCCGCTTCGCATCACCCTACTTCGGAGTAACGACCGGTATGCCACACACCTTGCCCGCCCTGCCCTATGATTTCGCCGCGCTCGAGCCGCATATCGACGCGCAGACCATGCAAATCCACCACGGCAAGCATCATCAGGCCTACGTCAACAATCTGAATGCGGCCCTCGACAAGCATCCCGAGCTCCACAACAAGACCCTCGAAGACCTTCTGAAAGGCATTAACTCGGTGCCGGAAGACATCCGTACCGCGGTCCGCAACAACGCGGGCGGGCACCATAACCATTCGCTGTTCTGGACGGTCATGGCTCCCAAGGCCGGCGGGGAGCCGAGCGCCGCGCTGGCGGACGCGATCAAGAAGGCGTTTGGGGACTTCGCGAAGTTCAAGGAAACGTTTGCCACCGCCGCGACGACCCGATTCGGCAGCGGATGGGCCTGGCTCACGGCGGGGGGCGGGAAGGTCGAGATCTCCAGCACGGCCAATCAGGACAGCCCGGTGATGGACGGCAAGACGCCCATCCTGGGACTCGATGTGTGGGAACACGCCTACTACCTGAAATACCAGAACCGGCGCCCCGACTACATCGGCGCGTGGTGGAATGTCGTGAATTGGCCTGAGGTCGCCCGGCGGTTCGCCGCGGCGAAGTAGGGGAACGGCCGGCTAGATCCGGCCGGCGTCCAGATCGGCGAGGGCGCGGGTCAGGCGATTGACGGCAGCATCGGCATCGGCGACCAGCTCCGACGGAGCTTCGCCGGTGCCGATTCGTTTGAAGATCTGAATCGCGTTGCGGATGTGCTCACGTGCGGACTCGACGGTCGTCGCGATCGAGGAGCGCGCATGCCCCCCGGAGCGCCGGTCGAGTTTCCGCCGGCGTTCGAAGACGCGGCGGTCGTTCTGGCTGCGGCGGCGTTCCCGGTTGTGATCCACGGCCCCCAATGTAGGAACGAACGTCATTCGCGCTAGGGGATCTGCCTAGGGGATTAGGAGTATTTTCCCAGCGGATTGACGCGACTCGAGCCTGCGATGCGCGTCCGCTACGGCGGCCAGTGGGAATTCGGAGTCGACACGGACCTTGAGCAGGCCGTTGGCCACCCAGCCGAGCGTCTCCTTCGCCCGTGCGACGAGCGCATCCCGGCTCGCGATGTAGTGACCCAGTACGGGACGTGTCAGGAAGAGGGACCCGCCCTTACCGAGGAGCAGCGGGTCGAAGGGCGGGATGCCGCCACTCGACTGGCCGAAGGTCACCAGCATGCCCCGGGGCGCCAGGACGTTCAGACTTTTCGTGAACGTGGTCTTTCCCACTGAGTCGTAGACCACCTGCAGGCCGCGACCTCCCGTCAGTCGTTTCACCGCCTCTTCGAAGTCCTCTTCGACATAGTTGATCACGTGATCGGCGCCGGCGTTCCGGGCCAACTGGGCCTTCTCGGCCGTCGAGACCGTACCGATGACGGTCGCGCCCTTGAGCTTCGCTGCCTGGATGAGGAGCAGGCCCACTCCGCCCGCCGCCGCGTGGATCAGGCAGGTGTCTCCCGATTTCAGCGGGAAGGTGTCGGTGATGAGATACTGCGCGGTCATGCCTTGCAGCAATACGGCCGCGGCGATCTTGCTGGTCACCGCGTCCGGCAAGGGCACGAGACGATCGGCGGCGATGATCACATGGTCGCCGTACGCCCCCATGACATTCGCGAAGCCGACCCGGTCTCCCTCCTTCACGTCTCTCACGTCGGGTCCTATCTCCACTGCTCGTCCTGCTGCCTCCTGCCCGAGCACCGCGGGGAGCTTGATCTGGTAGAAACCGGTTCGTTGGTAGGTATCGATGAAGTTCAGGCCGATGGCTTCGATGGCCACCAGCGCCTGCCCCGACCCCGGCTTCGGAGTCGGCAGCTCGACCAGCTTCAGGACGTCGGGTCCGCCCTGCGATTCGATCCTGACGACCCTCATCGACTCGCCCTCCACGCGCGATAGAACGCATCCGCTTCGGCCACAAACCCACGATGTCGCGGATGCCACCCCAGGATCCGCTCCGCCTTGCCGCCATCGATCCGCTGATCCGCGGCGAGCGCATCCGCGAACGGCCCGAGGGCTTTTCGGGCGTCGATCAGCGGGCGGGATCGGATCTCCCCGCTCAACCCCGCGGCGCGGGCGGCTGCAACGGCCATTTCCCGGACGGTTTCGCTCGAGCGTTCAACGATGTTCAGAACCTCGCGAGTGACGCCGCTCTCCGCGGCCAGGCGGTAGGCCTCTCCCAAATCGTCGATATGCACGAGGGCCCACCGGTTCCCCCCATCGCCGACCACCTCCGGCGGGACGCCGTCGGCGGCGGACGCGAACAACTGCCCCGGCATTCCTCCCGCACCACCATAGACGCACCCCGGTCGCAGGACGAGGCCGCGAACGCCATCGGCAGCCAGCACCAGAGACTCATGGGGAGGGCGCCAGGAGACCAGCGGGAGCGGATCGAGGGGAGACGTTTCGTCTACGAGGGCGCCGCGCGTGTCGCCATGGACCCACACGCCGCTCGTGTAGATCAAGGTCCGGGTCTGGGCGCCCCCGCCCCGCCGGGTGGCTTCGAGCAGACCTTCCACAACCGCACGGTCTTTCGGGATGCCGCGGGAGTTGTTGTCGAACGCGGCGTGAACCACGACGGCGCAGCGCGCCGCGACGCTCGTATAGGTGGTGGGGTCGGCCAGATCGCCGAGGACCGGCGTGATCTCGTGCGCTTCGACGGCCCGGGCCTTGGCCTCATTCCGTACCAGCCCGAAGACGCGATGCCCGGCGCGGCGGAGAGCCCGTGCCGCCGCACCCCCTACATAGCCGCTCGCGCCGGTAACGAAGACATCCATGACGACTCCCAAAGGTAGTGGACCCGGGGTTCGTCGTCATCCGTCAGGAGCCGGCGCACCCCGAATCGGAGGGGATGGCAGGCGGTGGGCGATGCTCGTGGCGTCCCGCCAATTGCTGAAACTTGGCCCGCTGGTCCGGATTGAGGACCGCGGAGAGCTCCGAGTCAACTCGGACCCGCAGCGAATCGAACCGGGGATGCGCCACACGCCAGATGTCGCGCAGGTCGCACCGGTGACGCGCGAAGATGGCCCGGGCCAAGTCCTGCTGGACCGGAGAGAGGCCGAGCTCTTTGGTCAGCGCGGACACCATGTCCCGTCGCCGGGGAACCGGCCTGAACATCATCGGGTCGTGCCGGTGCCTCCAGATGATTACGCCATGATCGACGGCCGCGCCCGCGAGGAACGTGACGAGGAATGCGGCCAGGACCCAACCGCGCGATCCGTTCATTGCACCACCAGTCCGGCGATGGCTTCGGCGTCGGGAGGCCGCGGCGACGCAATGAATGCCGAGGGCGTGCTGCCCGTCGCGGAACTGACCATCGCCCCATCCAACGTGAGCGTGTCCGTGGCCGCGGGCTCGAGCAGGCCGCCGGCGAGCCAGGCCACCAGCGCGATCGCCGCGGCCGCCGCGAGTGCTGGGCGGGCCCAGCGGTCCAAGGTGCTGACCGGCTGGACGTGCAGGTCGAGGGCGCGCGCGAGCACCCGGGTGCGAAACTCGTCCGGCCCGGTCACCGGCAAGAGCCACTCGAGCGCGGCCTTGACCTTGGGATCCGCGGGCACGTCGTGCGAATCGAAGTCGAGAATCATGTACCCTCCGCCTCCCTCCAGCCTTCCAACAGAGGACGTAGCGTCCGGCGGGCGTGAAACACCGCGGACCGCACCGTGCCGACCGGGATCCCCAGAATTTCCGCGATCTCCGGATGCGAATAGCCTTCGACGTCGTAGAGCACCAGCGCCACCCGGTACCGCTCGGGCAGATGCGTCATCGCTGCTTCGAGCTTTTCCCGGAGCGCCGTCCGCTCCGCGTGCAACTGAGGAGACGGTTCGTGCGAGTGCGCTTCGGGTGCCAGCGGCTGACCCCGGCGGACTTGCCGGCGCCGTTTCCGGTCGATTGCCATGTTCGCCGCGATGCGCATGAGCCAGGGCCGGAAGGGCCGCGACGGGTCGTACTGCGCCAACTTGACCAGCACAGACAGGAACGCATCCTGCGCGGCGTCATCCGCCTCATCGGCGTCATGCAGGACGGCCCTGGTCACGCGACGCACGGCGTCCTGATACATGTCCACGAGGGCGCCGAAGGCGTCCCGGTCGCCGTCCCGGGCTCGCGCCACGATCGCCCTTTCATCTTCCGGACTTGGATCCGGCATCGCCCCCCGGGCCCTGGCGGTCACACCACACCTACGGGGAGCCGCTGCCAGCGGTTGACCGCCTCTTACCGCCCTCGGGGGGGCCCACCGGTGTAGATTGAGCGCAGGAGGAGCTCATGCGCCGGATCATCGCGTTCCTGCTGTTGTTGGCGGCACCAGCCGCTGCCCAGACTCCGTATGGCGGAGGCATGGGGAACGGGCGTTCGGGAATGGGAAGCAGCGACACGCCCCGTCCTATCATGGATCCCCTCCCGTCACCGGAAGATCTCGCGGGACCGGCGATCCCCGATTTCGTCATCGACCGCTTCGAGCTGGATTCGCTTGAAGCGAAGGCCTACCGCGTCGTGTACGACTCCTTCATGATCGCCACCAAAGGCCTGCGGGATACCGCGACCCTGGTTCGAAAGCGCATCGACGACACCTGGCAGTCCGGGGACCGGGTCGCGGCGCGCAGCCTGTTCCCCGTGCTCCGTCATTACGGTGACTTGCTGGCCAAGGAAGACGATCACTTCGTGGACCGGGTCAAGAAGATCTTTTCGAAGCCGCACTTCAAGGAGTACAAGGACTGGCGGAGCGATCAGCGGAAGCAGGCGGAAGATGACCGGAAGGAACGGATGAAGCAGATGACGGGCGCTAGTCCGGGCCAGTAAGTCCCTCGGGGTGAGAGTAGACGTTCGCGGTGCGCCCCCGCAGCAGTGCCACCAGCGTCAACCCGCTCGCCTCCGCCAGCCGCACCGCAAGTCCCGTCGGCCGGGAGACGGCCGCCAGCAATCGCGCACCCGCCACCGTCGCCTTCTGGACCATCTCGTAACTCGCCCGGCTCGTCACGAGTAGAAATCCCTCGTCAGCCCGGCGTCCGCTCCGCGCCAGCGCGCCGATCACCTTGTCCAGTGCATTGTGCCGGCCCACATCTTCGCGAACGACCTCCGGCGCGCCGGCGTCACTCACCCATGCCGCGGCATGCAGGGCTCCCGTCTCACGGTTCCACTCCTGGAGCTCGGGCAGCACCGCTTCGGCGCGCCACAGCGCATGTCGCGCCACCGGCGGACGGCCCGCGGGCAACCGGCGTGGAGGCCGCAGCGCCTCCGCCACCGTCTCCACTCCGCAGAGTCCACACCCCGTCTGGCCCACCAGCTGCCGGCCGCGGGATTCCAAACGCCTGGCCGCATCGTCCGGGATCGTGAGCTGGAGCTCGATCCCCTGCGCATGACGGATCACGTCCATCCGGGTGATGTCGGATCCGCTGTTCACGATCTCTTCGGTCAGGGAGAATCCGACAGCGAAGTCTTCGAGGTCGGCCGGCGTCCCCATCATCACCACGTGGGGGCGTCCGTTATAGATGAATGCGATGGGGACTTCTTCGGCGACCGGGGCCCTCCCGCCCCGCTGGCCACCCTCCAACCTCGTGAACTCCCGCTCCCGCACCGGCTCGGCGTAGCCAAGGCCGAAGAGGGGGTGCTCGGGGGAGAGCGCCGGCGGCACCCGATCAGTCACGGCGATTCTGGACGTAGCGCCAGCCGAAGCGGCCTTTGATGCAGAGATTCCCCCGGGTGATCGAATGATCGAAGGGGGACGTGACGCGGACGATTTCGTTGTCCTGGACCCGCAGTTCGAGGTTGCAGCCGACGCCGCAATAGGGGCAGATGGTCTCGGTGACGCGCTGCCGGCTTTCGTCCCACGTGCCCGCATCCCGGTGATCCCGCTCAGTCTTGAACATCAGGGCGCCGGTGGGGCACACCGCGATACAGTTGCCGCAGTACACGCACGCCGACTCCGGCAGCTCCACCGCGAACTCCGTGGAGATGCGGGCATCGAACCCCCGCCCGGCGACGGCGATCGCGAACGTATTCTGGTAGTCCACGCCGCACGCTTCAACGCACTTGTAGCAGAGAATGCATTTCGCGTAATCGCGGATGTAGAGGTCGTTATCGACCTTCATGGGCTGAGCGACCGTCGCGGCCACACCGTTCTGCGGCGGCTCATGGTGTCCGGGTGAGCGGGAGTCGCGGTCTCCTTCGACGCCGGGACGGTCGGGAGGTCCATACCGGTCGGGACGCGCTCCATATTCGGACAGCCATCCGGATACGTTGGGTGCGGTCGACAGGTCCACGGACGACGCGAGGAACTCGAGGACCATCTTCCGGCTGTGTTTCACCCGGGGCGTGTCGGTCTTCACCTTCATGCCCGGTTCAACGGCCCGGGAGCACGCGGGCACGAGCACACGCGAACCCTCCACCTCCACCACGCACACGCGGCAGGCGTTGACGGGATGGAGCGTCTCGAGATAGCAGAGCGTCGGCAGGGTCTGGTCGAGCCGGGCGCACGCGTCCAGGATGGTCGTGCCTTCCGGCACCGTGACCGGCTTCCCATCGATGGTCAGCTCGACGTCGCGGCGCGGTCCCGCCAGCGGAACGAGGGGGCCGGCGTGGGTGGCGGTCATCGGAACACCTTGAGTCGTTTCACCGCGGACTCGACCGCACTGTACGCGGTCTGTCCGAGGCCGCAGATGGATGCATCCTTCATCCCCGCCCCGATCTCCTCGAGCAGCGCGAGCTCCTGAGCCGGTGACCCGAGGGGCTTCCTGGCGACGAGGCGGTGGAGGGCTTCCTCCTGGCGCACCGTCCCGACGCGGCAAGGCACGCATTGCCCACACGACTCGTCCCGGAAGAACGCGGCGATGCGGAGCAGCGTGTCCTTCAGGTCGGCTTGATCGTCAAACGCCATCACGACGCCGGAGCCGAGGGTGACGCCGGCCGCACGAGCGCCTTCAAAGGTGAGCGGGATGTCGGGGCTGTCGCCCGGGACAAACATGCCGGCCGCTCCGCCCAACAGAATCGCCTGCAGGGTCCGTCCCTCCGTCGGGCCACCGGCCAGCGCGACGAGCTGGTGCAGCGTGGTGCCGAAGGGCACTTCGTAGACGCCGGGGTTCGTGAGGGCTCCCGAGACGCAGAAGAGCTTGGGGCCGGTCGAGTCCGCGGTTCCGATCTTGGCGAACGCCGCACCGCCTTCGAGCACGATCGCAGGCACGTTCGCGAGCGTCTCGACGTTATTCACGAGCGTTGGCTTGCGAAACAAGCCCACTGCCACCGGGAACGGAGGCTTGTTGCGCGGCTCGCCGCGATAGCCTTCGATTGAGTTGAAGATGGCGGTCTCTTCGCCGCAGATGTACGCGCCCGCGCCTTTGCGGATCTCGACGTCGAATGGGAAGCCCTTCCCCATGACGGATGGGCCGAGCAGCCCCGCCTTCCGCGCCTGGTCGATGGCTCCCTGTACCCGCCGAATGGCGAGAGGATATTCACCCCGGATGTAGACGTAGCCACGTTCCGCGCCGACGCTGAACCCCGCGATCGTGATTGCTTCCACGATCGCAAACGGATCCTCTTCCATCAGCACCCGGTCTTTGAAGGTGCCGGGCTCCGACTCGTCGGCGTTGCAGATGACGTAGTGCGGCTTCGCCCCCTGCTTGGCCACGGCGTCCCACTTCCGTCCGGTCGGAAATGCCGCCCCACCCCGCCCCATAAGCCTGGACGCGATCATCTCGTTGATCACGCCCTCGGGTTTGAGCTCGAAGGCCCCGGCGAGCGCCCGATATCCGCCGGCGCCCTGGTACGCGGTAAGGCTCGTCGGATCCACCACCCCTACGCGCGCGAGCAGCTTGAGGCCCGGCGCTCCCTTTTGCGGAAGGCGGGCGCGGAGCTCGTCGGGGACCGCTCCGCGGAGCGCGGCCACAGCGGCCGTCGGCGTGACGTGAGGTAACAGGCGCTCGATCGGCCGCTCTCCGGCAACGGTCAGCAGGGCGGCGGGCGCCTGATCGCAGAGACCAAGGCATGGACTCCGCAGCCAGCCATGTTCCCCAGGGTCCATGGTTTCGGACGTCGCGCCATGGCCAGCCTCGGTCACCGACTCGCCGATGTCATGTTCCAGGCGCTCACAGATTCCATTCGCGCCCCGCATGCGGCACGCAATGTCGTCACAGACGTGCAGGACCCGCGGCGGGCGAGGATGGGTCGGCAGCAGCGCGTAGAACGTCACCACACCCCAGATCTCGGCGAGGGGCACGGTGAGTCGCGCGCTCAGGTAATTGAGAGCGCCTTCGGAGAGCCAACCGGTTCGGGATTGAACTGCGTGCAGGGCGGGAAGGAGCAGGTGGCGACGGGCGCGGGCCTCATGCCCGCCGACGGCCAGGTGGCCGTCCCTGCCCGCCACGCGCTCGCCTCCATCCCAACCAGACGCTGGAGCCCCAAGGACCCCATCGATTGCTGTGCGTTCTTCGTCGGTCGGCGTCGCGTCCCGAAGATGGAGATCCACTGGGCCTCAGTCGCCGGCAGCCAGGGCCGCAACAGCCGGAGTCACACGCACGGCGCACGCTTTGAACTCCGCGGTGCCCGACCGGGGATCGGTCGCGTCGATGGTGAGCAGATTCACCCGCACATCGTCCTGGTTGTGAAGGGTCATGAATACCAATCCAGGCCTGAGCCCTGAATCGAGATGCACGGGCGCGGTCACAGTGCCCCGGCGCGAAGCCACAGTCACCGGATCCCCTTCGGTCAATCCAAGCCGCTCCGCATCTTCGGGAGACATGTCGAGCGCCTCGGGCCGGCGGAGTGGCGAGGCATAGCCCATCGTCTGCACCCCGGTGTTGTACGAATCGAGACGCCGTCCCGTTGTCAGCACGAAGGGATACTCGTGGTCCGGGGCTTCGACCGGGGGCTCGTGCTCCACCGCCGAGAAGGGCGCCGCCGGGCCACCGCGCGGCTCAGCCCACAACCGGTCATGCAGGAAGAGCGAGCCGGGATGCGACTCGTCCGGGCAGGGCCATTGAATGCCGCCCAGGGATTCCAGGCGTTCGTAGCTCATGCCGCCGAACATCGCCGGCGCGAGGGTCCGGATTTCTTCCCATACCGACCTGGCCGTCGGCTCACCCCAGTCATGCCCCATCCGCTTGGCGATCTGCGCGAGAATCCAGAGCTCGTCGCGCGCGTCCCCAGGAGGTGCCAGCGCCGCTCGCACCCGCTGCACGCGGCGTTCACTGTTCGTGACCGTCCCCTCCCCCTCGCACCAGGTCGCGACCGCGGGCAGCACCACATCCGCCATCTCGGCCGTCTTGGTCAGGAAGATGTCCTGCACCACGAGATGGTCGAGTCCATCGAGCAGACGCTGCGTGCGATGCTGGTCGGCTTCCGACTGCGCCGGGTTTTCGCCGATGACGTAGAGCCCGGTGAGCTCGCCGCGGTCCATCGCCTCGAACATCTGGGTGATGGTCCAGCCATGATCCGGCTGCAGCGGGACCCCCCACGCCTTCTCAAACCGGCCGCGAACGGCGGCGTCACGGATTTCCTGGAACCCGACGAACTTGTTGGGGATGGCGCCCATGTCGCCGCCCCCCTGCACGTTGTTCTGTCCGCGGAGCGGGCTCACGCCGGACCCGTACCGCCCCACATGTCCGGTGAGCAGCGACAGGTTGATCAACGCCAACACGTTGTCGACCGCGTTGTGATGTTCGGTAAT
>Ga0126371_10000438_pt1 | contig 34028 bp, 30 predicted proteins | sample PanSoiMetaPlot_4_FD_110145 | JGI IMG/M metagenome (GOLD analysis project Ga0126371, IMG submission 110145) | Tropical forest soil microbial communities from Panama - MetaG Plot_4 | ecosystem: Environmental > Terrestrial > Soil > Tropical forest > Bulk soil | place: Panama | collected 2016-02-17 | reverse complement strand
TCCCATCGCCATGGCGCGCTCGATCTGGGCTCGAATCTCGCGTTCTGCTTCTTCTGCCTTGATGTGTTGCTCCCCGGGTTCGGTCTCAGGCCATAGATAGCCGGAGGAATCGAAAAGACTCGGAACCGTATCCTTCGATGCAACCGAGCCCCAGCGATCGGTTTGCCACTCGCTCGTCAGCGTCAGATGCAGTCCGAGATCTGCGTCAGGATGGGTTTTGGCGTATGTGGCGACTTCGGTGAGCCACGGGCAGGGAACCATGATGCTAGCTGAAGTGGCTGCGTCCTTGTCGAGAGCTTCGAAACTCGCCGCATCTTCTGAGTGAGCGACTGCCAGATCGTCAGCATGAATGATGAGCAGTTTGGAGTCGGCAGGATAACCAAGACGCTCGGCGATCGTTTTCGACTGCGCCATTAAAGCATGGATTGAGAAGAGAAGAAACAGGATGGCAGTGATGCTCGTACGAACACCCATAAGACCTCCCATACCGCTTATGAGACCGTAAAGAGTACCACGGCTGATCAGGTGCGGCTATGATCTCGCGCCTGTTTCGCTCTTGCCACTGCGAGTCATCAGTTCCTGGATGGCTTCGCGAGGAGATTTCCCGTCGTGCAAGATAGCATGCATTTGTTCTGTGATCGGCATCTCCACACCGCGGGTGTGAGCAAGACCGACGGCGGCAGTCGTGGTGAAGACACCCTCTGCGACCATCCCGTGCATTCCGGCAATGATTTCAGGAAGTTTCTTGCCACGGCCGAGTTCCACTCCCACCGATCGATTGCGCGAGAGGCCGCCGGTACAGGTGAGGACAAGATCGCCTAGGCCAGCGAGTCCGGCCATGGTTTCAGATCGACCCCCGCAGGCAACTACAAGGCGCGTCATCTCTGCCAGTCCCCGGGTGATCAACGCGGCGACGGAGTTGTGCCCAAAACCCAGACCGTCGGAGATGCCTGCCGCAATTGCGATGATGTTTTTGAGGGCTCCGCCCAGTTCGACCCCGACCACGTCAGTGTTGGTGTAGACACGGAAGGCCGGATCGCTGAATTCCTGTTGCACCGTTTGAAGTAGTCCAGGGTCTTGCGATGCAATGGCGATTGCCGTCGGATCACCGCGCGCGACTTCCTGGGCGAACGACGGACCACTGAGCGCGCCGATGGAATGTCTGGATTCCACATTCTGATTCACTACGCTCGCGATGACCTCTGTCATTCTTTGAAGCGAGCTTTCCTCCAAGCCCTTCGTCGCGCTCACGATTAGCGTACCTGGTTGCAGGTGTGGTCTCATCCGCTCGAAAAGCTGACGGCAATGCTGTGAGGGCATCACGCTCACAATAATTTGTGCTGCCCCCAGTACGCTCGCCAAGTCGTTACTGGCGTCCACCGAATCAGGGATGCGATGCCCCGCTAGAAATCGTTCATTGACGTGCGACTTCGAGATGGATTCGCATACGTCCGTCTCGTGTGCCCAAAGACGAACGCGGTGGGTAGCCTTTCTCCCGAGCACGATTGCAAGGCCTGTGCCCCACGCCCCGCCACCGACAATTGCGATCTTGCTCATTTCCGCCTCAGGGAGAACTTAGGCTCTTCGCTGGACAGCAGACGCAAAATGTTTTGATAGTGGCGGACGATGATCAGCAAGGCGGCGATTCCCACAAGCGCCAGCGTCATCGGGTCTCTTGTCCGCAACCACCACACCATGCTGGGAAATAATGCGGCGGCAACAATCGATCCAAGAGAAATACGCCGGAAGAGCAACACGACCAGCACGAAAATGACAATGGCTGCCAATACCGCAAGAGGATCGAAGTAGAGAAATGCTCCGAGGGCCGTCGCGACGCCCTTCCCGCCCCGAAACTGGAGCCAGATCGGAAACATGTGTCCCATGATCGCCAGCAGAGCGGCCGCTGCCATCACCCGGTCTAGTCGCTGATCGTATGCCCCAAAACCAGAGTATTTTCCGGCGATTTGAACAGCGAAGAATCCTTTTGCGGCGTCGAGGAGAAGCGTCAGAGCGCCAAGGGCGGGAGACTTACGCGAGACATTGGTTGCACCAATATTGCCGCTGCCACTGCTGCGCACGTCTTCGCCGCGGAAGATACGCACGAGGAGATAGCCGAAAGGGATCGACCCGAGAAGATAACTCGTCACGAGGGTGAAGATTACTCTCTGCATGCTTTCTCGTGGCAAGACACCGGTGAGGCGCCCGCGCCACACTCGGCACTACCCTAACGCAAACCTTGCCAGCTTTGTGTATTTTGATCCTCTCGGTGAAAGTTGGCTCTGATACAAAAAGAATTCGCGGGCAGTCATCGTACCAAATTCCGGAGTCGGCAATGCGGCCAACTTTTCCTGCAGGATGTGGAATGTACGGTTATGTCGATCCTGCTTGTTTCGCCGCGGTGATCCTGATGCGCCCGCTCCGCGCGCTAGAGTAAGATGCGGGCTGAAAGCGCGATCCTCTTTCGGTATCCCGAGCGCTGACAACTTTTCGTCGATCGCCGAGGCAAGGCCGGCAAGTTCAAGCCCAGCTTCGATCCCAACCCAGAAGACACGCGACGATTTCGGCGTAGGGAAGAAGCCATAGCCACGGAAGGAAGTCCCAGTTGCGGTTCCCACTATTCCTGATAACCCCTGCTTGATCGATCCGACGGCAGCGTCTGGTTGCTCGCCGATGAACTTCAATGTCACATGCATCGACTCCGGCTTCATCCAGCGTGCATCCGGGGCAAAGTTGTGCAGTCCGTCCACGAAGCGCACGATGCGCTCGCGGATCGACTGATCAATATCGAGAGCAACAAAAAGCCGCATAAAGAAAGTGCCAGCCGCAAGCTATGAGTTGCAAGCCGTAAACCAGGATTGCTACATCAGTTTCTTTCGTACCATGTCCAACGCCATCGTTGACGCGAATCTGCGAATGCGTTTTCGGTCGCCGGGGAAGTTCCGTTGCACCACCTCCGTGCCCGAATCGCTGGCGACGGCATGAAACACCAGGCCTACAGGTTTTTCCGGCGAGCCGCCGCCGGGGCCGGCTACGCCGGTGATGCCCACTCCGAGCGTCGACTCGCAGCGATAGCGAATGCCTTCGGCAAGCGCTGCAGCAACTTCGCGGCTGACGGCCCCATGCCTTTCGATCATCTCAGTAGGAACTCCGGCCAGCTCCGACTTTAGCGCATTCGAATACACAACGGCTCCGCCCAGAAAATAGCGGGAACTTCCGCCGATGGAAGTGATGCGCTCGGCCAGCAGCCCTCCGGTGCAGGATTCGGCCACTGCTAAAGTCGCGTTTCGCATCTGCAGCCAATATCCGACGATTTGCTCAAGCGACTCGCCATTTCGCGAATAAACAGCGTCATCCAGTTCGTCTTCTACCAACCCGGCCACTTCATCAGAACGAGCCTGGGCCTGATCGATAGTCACTCCGCGGCTCTTGAAATGTAGTTCGATTTCTCCGGCACCTGCGAGGATCGTGGTCTCCACGTCAGGATAACGCTTGTAGATGGGGGCCACACGCGCGTCGACCATGGACTCTCCCAGCATGGCAATCTTCAGCGTGCGAGTGAAGAGATGTGCGGAGGGAACTTTCTCCCGAAGCCGCTCACGCACCTCGCTTTCAAATAGCGCTTTCATCTCATGTGGAGGACCTGGTAACAAGATGACGATGCGCTCGCGCCCTTCGAATTGCCCGCTGAGCCACTGTCCGGACGCGGTGCCATTCGCGTTCGGAAGCGCCGTGGCTCCTTCGAGAACGTCCCCCTGCTTGGCGTTATTTGGGCTCATCTTCCATCCGCGCTGAGCGAAGCGCTGCTCAAGCTTCCCAACAATTTCCGGATCGCGCTTCAGCGCAACGCCCAATGCCTCTGCAACGGCCTCCCGCGTCAGATCGTCTTCGGTGGGTCCGAGTCCACCACAGAAAATGATGATGTCAGAGCGGAAAAGGCCATGCTGAGCAGTGGCTACCAGACGGCGCATGTTGTCGCCGACTACGGTTTTGAAGATGACTTCAATTCCCAGCAGGTTGAGCTGCTCGGTGAGATAGAGAGAATTTGTATCGACGCGATGGGGAGTGAGCATCTCGGAACCCACCGCTATGATCTCGGCGTTCACGCGTTAGCAGTGTAAATGAAAAGGAGGGTTGAAAACGGCGGACCGCCGGTCGAAGATGCTATTCGGGTATGAGCCGGAGACCCTGAATATTCCAGGAGAGATGGTGGACCGCGTTGCTGGTCGCGAGAATCACGGATTGACCGGGGGCAAAGGCCAGTCCCACCAGTCCCTGTCCGGAGACCTCGAGCTTGGCGTTCGCATCTGGAGTGATTTTCACAATCCCCCGTGTGCCTGACAGTGATGCGGCCACATAGAGATTTCCGTCAACGTCGAAGGCCAGACCTTGGGGTCTGCCCAGGCCCTTGTAGAACGTACTCACTGTTCCACTGGGATCGATCTTGAATACGCGGTCATTAGGACCGCTAACGAACAGGTCGCCGGTTGGACTAAAGGCCAAGTGATACGCGGAAACACTAATTTCCAGGGTCGCGAAGACAAACATCTGTTGGTCACGCGAAATCTTGAAGATGGTTCCGTTCCGGTCACCGACGTAGAGACTTTCGTCCTTATCAAAGGCGATTCCGGTAGCGACTCCCATCCCTTCGGCATATGTTGTCGTCGTTCCGCTCGGTGCCACCTTATAAACAGCGCCGTCATACCTGGACGAGACATACATGTGCCCTTGCCGGTCGAAGGCCATCGCGGTCGGATTCATCATCTCGCCTACAAACGGTTTAACCCCGTAGTTGGTGTCAATCTTATAGATCGCAACCGGAGCCTTTTGCCCACGAGATCCCGAGAAGGTTGCGTAGATATTGCCCTCGGCATCAAGCGCCGGATTGGTCACAAGATGAAGACTCTCGGCAATTGGGACAGCAACCTTAACCGGATGTTCGTTGCTCGTGTGGCCATCGGTCGCGACGACAACGGTGCCGGATGTCGCGCCTTCGGGGACGCGGGTGACGACAAAACCATCGGAGCTAACTACAATCGCACCTTCGTAGTCGCCGAATTTCACTTTTGGGCGAAGCAGTTCTTGCGGGCGTAGGCCTGAACCGATGATGCGTAGTTCGCCGCCGGTCAGTGCTGCTGGAGGTGTTACGGATTCGATCCGAGGTCCGCCGTTGACATTCTTGCGCCCGAGAATGCGATCAGAAAATCCCATGTACGAAAACCAACACTGCCGGGCCCTGTAGCGTCGACCCTAGCCAACCGGGACTATTTTAATAGACCCGAGTGGAGAAGAAGTTGCATCACGCCGAGCGCGTACAAGCCGGCCGCGACATCGTCCAGCACAATTCCGCTTCCTTCCGGAAGCTTTTCCAGTTGGCGAACGGGAGGCGGCTTAACGATATCGAAGGCTCTAAAAAGTATAAAACCCGCAAGAAAAGTTTTCCATGTGAGAGGTGCTGCGATCAGCGTGATGAGTTGGCCAGCAACTTCATCGATCACCACAAATTGAGGATCTTTTTTCGCGAAAGCCCGGGCAACCTGGGTGGCTGCCGGAATCCCAATCATTGTGACAACGGCTGCCAGAATGATGACCGTGAGGGTCCGCGCCGGGGCGGGGAGCTGGGATGCGAGCCCAGCCCATAAGAGCAAGCCAGCGGCAGATCCCCATGTTCCAGGACCTGGTTTCATGTAGCCGATCCCGAAGAAAGTTGCCACAAGGGTCGACCAGAACGGCGCGCGTGGATGGTCGAGAGCCTTCTCCGTCACCGTTTTCTGTCCAGATCCTCAGGGCTACCGTCCTGGATTGATTCTTCAGTATCCGTCACGGGAGACGAAATTACATATCCCCCACTCGCCCATTTGCCTAGGTCGATCGTTCGACAGCGCTCAGTGCAGAAAGGGAAGTCCGGATCGGTGCGCTTCACTGCTTTGTTGCAAATCGGGCACCGGACTTTTGCGGCACGCTTGCGAGGCATGGATTCGTATTGTAGCGAGAACGCTAGAGGATTCTGGCTACCAGATCGTAGTCGTGAGATTCGGTGATCTCGCACCGATAGAACCCGCCGGGCTTAGGCTGCACAGTGTCCGGAAAATCATTCACGAAAACCTTGCCGTCGATTTCGGGTGCGTGCATCGAAGTGCGGCCTTCCAGCAGCAGCTCCGTCTCTTCCGATTCACCTTCAAGCAGTAGGTCGAACTCTCGGCCGACCAGCGCCTTCTTTTTCCTTTTGCTGATCTGGCGCTGGATCGACATCAGATGCTTGCGCCGGCGCTCGATTTCTGTGCTCGAGAGCTTCTTTTCCAGACCGTAAGCGGCAGCGCCTTCCTGATCCGAATATGAGAATGCGCCCATCCAGTCGAACTGGGCTTCACGAACGAAATCGCAAAGCTCTTCAAATTCCTTCTCAGTCTCGCCTGGGAACCCGACAATGAATGATGTGCGAAGCGTCAAACTAGGGATGATGCGTCTCATCTTATCGATAGACTTCAGAAAAACATCGGCTCCGGCCCCGCGCTTCATCCGCTTCAGCACCGAAGCGGATGCGTGCTGCAAGGGCACGTCCATGTAGGAACAGATCGTTTGGTTCGCGGCAATCGTCTCGAGCAGCTTGCCCGTGATCTTGTTGGGGTAGGCGTAAAGGAATCGAACCCAGCGCAACTCCTCGATTCCGGCCAGCTTTTCCAGAAGAAGAGCCAGACCGTTCTTCAGCCCGAAATCCTCTCCATAGCAAGTCGTGTCTTGTCCGATCAGAGTGATTTCCCGTACACCAGACTGAGCTAATCGCTCGGCTTCGGCAATCACGGACTCAAATCGGCGTGAGCGAAACTGCCCGCGCAGCTGCGGGATGATGCAGAACGTACAGGGATGGTCACAGCCCTCGGCAATCTTGATATAAGCCATGTGCCGCGGCGTCGCCAGCACCCGCGGAGTATTTTCGTCGTAAAGATAATTCGGCAGATCACCGATCGCACCATCCCAGGACTCGCGCGAGAAGCGCCCCTGAGCAGCACGAGCCTGGCCTTCAGGTCGCGAGTTCGGAATGATAAGTGGCGAATTCGTTTGAACTGCAGCTGGTGCAATCCCGGTCGCAGAGAGAATCTGCACCAATTCTCCGGTTCCAACCACGGCATCGACCTCAGGAATGTCTTTGCGGATCTGGTCGCGAAATCGTTCCACCAGGCATCCCGCCACCACCAACCTCTTCGCTCTGCCCGAAGCCTTATGTCCAGCCATCTCCAGGATGGTGTTCACGGATTCCTGCTGAGCGCTGTCAATGAACGAGCAGGTATTAACGACGATCACATCCGCATCTTCGGCTCGCTCGGTCAATTTCGCCCCGGAGCGTTCCAGCATACCCATCATCACTTCGCTGTCGACAAGGTTTTTCGGACAGCCCAGGCTGACGAAACCAACCTTCTGCGGCCGCTCGCCGCCCAGGAGTTTCGATCCATCGATCGACGCATTCTCCGGAGAGTTTTTCTTCTTTAGCTTGGGAGAAGGGCTGATAGTGAGGTCTTTTACAGGCATGCAATCTAATTATTTTAACATCGCGACTTCGTTCGTCTGGCTGCTCCCCAGCAAACGCAGTGCCCATCATAACCACAAAAGGTAGGTTTCCTGGGTCCAAAAAACCTGTCGTCGTGCTACGCTACTCTCACCGCCGTAACAATCTAGAAAAAACCTCCTTGGAGGGGAAATGTCTGCCAAACGGCTCTTGGTTGCACTGATTTCTGCCTTAATCATGCTGACGGCTGCGGCGGTTGCACAAAATGAGAAGAACGAAATCGGCGGGTCGCTGGGGCGCACGTTCATCAGTGATCAGGGCATACAAGGAGCCAACTTCTTTGATCCGATCATTCATACGGGCAAGGGCCTGACCTTTACGGTCGAGTACGCCCGCAGACTGTACGTCGCACCGGTCTTCGCGGTTTCAGGGGAAGTGATATTCATGGATAATCACGACGTTGACGTGAACGCCGGCGAATACGGACACGCGGTTGTGCCTTCGGATTACCGGGAGCTCTTTGTGACCCCCGGAGCACGCTTAAATCTGTTTCCGACCACCGCGGTTTCTCCGTGGGTAAGTTTCGGAGCAGGGTTTGGCCACATCAGCGAAGGAAATCAGTTGATATACGGTGGCGTGAACCCGGGGAAGTCTACGACATCGGCGGTGATCCAGGGTGGGTTTGGGCTCGATGTAAAGGTTTGGAGCAAACTTAGCGCTCGGGGTCAAGTTCGTGACTTCTGGTCGGGAGAGCCCGATTTTCCGCTTGCTCCGACGGGAAAGACTCGCCAGCACAACTTCTATGTGGGAGCCGGAGCTTTCTGGCGATTCTAGCATCCGGACCAATGATCCAACTTTCCAATGTCCATTCCGCGCTCAGTAGAATTCGCGCGGATATTCGCGTTTCACCTTGCACGCATTCCGAAACTTTCTCGGGAATTACTCACAATCAGATTTTCCTGAAGCTGGACAACCATCAACGCACCGGTGCGTTCAAAGAGCGCGGAGCGCTGAACAAACTGCTCACGCTCACCCCTGAAGAACGATCGAGAGGGGTAATTGCTGCTTCTGCCGGCAATCACGCTCAGGGCGTTTCCTACCACGCAGGCCGACATGGCATTCGGGCGCAGATCGTCATGCCGCTTCCCACCCCTTTGACCAAAGTATCTTCCACACGCGGATATGGCGCGGAGGTCTTACTGCATGGCGCGAATTATGACGAGGCTTATCAGAAGGCAATCGAACAAAGCCAGGATGAGGGTTTAACGATGATCCATGCCTTTGATGATGATGCTGTCATCGCAGGGCAGGGAACTCTTGGGCTCGAGATTCTTTCTCAGCATCCCGATATCGAAGTGATCGTTGCCCCCATCGGTGGCGGCGGCTTGATTGGCGGCATCGCCTGTGCCGCCAAGGAGACGAATCCTGCCGTAAAGGTATTTGGAGTCCAGCCGGCGAGAATTCCGTCGATGAAGGCTGCCGTGGAGCAAGGCAAGCCAGTGACTCTCGATTCGGCCAAGACGATCGCTGATGGCATTGCCGTGCGTCGCGCTGGCGACCGGACGCTGCCGTTGGTGCAGAAATACGTCGACGATATCGTTACGGTGGAAGAAGAGGAAATCGCCAACGCAATCTTGCTGCTGCTTGAGCGCGAGAAGACGCTCGCCGAAGGTGCTGGTGCTGCGGCCATCGCTGCTGTGTTGAATCGAAGGCTACCTCTGGAAGGCAAGCGGATCGCCGTACTGGTTTGCGGCGGCAATATTGATGTCACCCTGCTTTCGCGTATCATCGAGCGCGGCTTGGTCAAAGACGGGCGACTGGTCCGGTTGCGGGTCCATCTTCCCGATTATCCGGGCGCCCTGCACAGACTGACCGGAATCCTCGCAGAACACCGCGCCAACATCGTGGAGACCGCCTACGACCGTGCATACCACGGAGTAAATCTCGGCGACACGGCAATCGACATCACAATGGAGACTCGTGGCCCCGATCACATTGCAGAGTTGCTGTCTGCATTAGTTGATGCGGGCTATCCGCACGAAAGAATCTTGTGAGCCTCTATTTAATCCCGATATAAACGTCCATCTGCAAGTTCTGCGGATCCATCGCCCGCTGATCGTAGATCTCGAAATCCGCACGATACACTCTGTCTGCTCCCACGGCATCTTGAGGAAGGGAGTTGATCTTCATCCACAACTCAGGGACCACCTTGGGCGCTGGGCCTTTCTCCGAGGTAAACACTGCAAACTTTTCGGCAGGAACTTTCTTTGCCACCATTCCCTCAGGCACATCCGCATCGGAGTTCACGCGCGCCCCAAGAAGGTAGGTGTAGTCGCCGTTGTGGTCACTGGCGTAATCGGTGTAAACCGCGACAATGTTGGGGTCGGCCTTGTTAGGAATCTTTGCCAGCAGCCCTTCTTGCATAAGTCGTCTCCACATTTTGCCGATTACGCCGTCAGCCGTCATCTCTTTGGCGTTGTTCGTACGGGCAGAGATTCCTACCACCGTGAACCCGTCTTGCTCAACGATCTTCGCATCCATCGCCTGTCCTCCGTCTGCTTTCAGTTTCTTCAACCGCTCCACCGCGTTCTGATTCTTCGGATCCAATTGCAGTGACTTCTCATAATTCTGGATTGCGAGATCTTTTTGCCCCGTCTTCGCGTATGCCTCACCCAGGCTGTCGTACACGTTCCCCGACTGCGGATACTCCTCGACATTCTTTTTGAACACTGTGATCGAATCGACTTCTTTCCCGCCGTACAACATCCGATATCCCAGTTGGTTGAGAGTTTGTTCATCTACACTTGGTCCGCTCGCGGATTTCTTCATCTCATCGTAGCGTTCAAGAGCCATGGGCGTTCCCTTTAGCAACGCAAGCAGGTAGAGGGTTTCGCCACTGTCCTCCTGCATCTTGTAATTCCAACTGTATTCTTTGGAGACACGCCGCAAAACGGTGGTCATGACGGAAATTCCATTGTCCGAATTTGCCATCAAGACCGCGCCGTTTCCGGTGTCTGCGTTCATGGTCAGCAGAGCCTGGAATCCCTCATCCGCGCCATTGTGTCCAAATTGCCCAAGATTCTCTTTCTCCATAAAGAATCCCAAGCCCGCATCATCCATGACTGGTGTCAACATTTCTTGAGTCATTTTTTGCGACAGGACGTGGTTGGCTTTTCCTTGCTTCGACAGCGCGATCTCGATCGCAAACTTCGCCAAATCTGTTGGAGTCGTCCACAGTCCGGCAGCGGCCATTTCCGGATAGATATGCCACTTTCCGTGCACCGGCTTACCATCCGCGTAGGTTCCGCCGGCGGTCATTGCCGCGCGTGCTACAGGCAAAGGCTGTTCATAGCTGCTCTCGCTCATCCCGATTTTGTCGAGCACGGTTTTGCGCATGAGTGCCGGGAAAGCGTTGCCGCTCACATCCATCATGAGCAACTGCTCAATCGTGACCCCGCCGCCGGAGTAGCGCGTTTTCGTTCCAGGCACGATGTCGACGCGGATAGGTGCGGTATTTGCGGGCTTCTCGCCATTCAGAACCTGGACCAGCGAGGGCACGGAATCATTGACGTCGTATCCGGGGAATCCATGGACAGTGAGTCCGCCCGAGTGTGACATCAGCCGCCGTAGGGTGACTTTCTGCGTCTGGGTGAATTCGTTCTCCGGGATCTTCCATGTCTTCAACTTCTCATTCACATCTTCGTCAAGCGACAAATTGCCGTGTTCCACCAGATAAAGTGCACCTGTCGCGGCGACGGGCTTGCTGATCGACCCGGCCTGAAACAGCGTCCGCGTCGTCACCGCAGTACTCGATCCAGCCTCGATCACCCCGTAGGCCTTGGCATCCACGATCTTGTAATTCTCAATCACGGCGAGGCTAAGGCCGGGGACATGGTAGGTCTTCATCAGATCCGCGAGACTCAGTTGCAGCGGCGGCTTTCCCGGCTCGTCCGACAGCTCAATTACTTTCGCCTCGATGCGCTGCAGGCGGGCAGAACTCGCTGAAGGCTTCGAACTGTTTCTCGCCGAGACGATAGTGAGAAGGCAAAGTACTGCAAGTGGAACGCCTATGCGGGCTAGGTTAGAATGTCGGGGGTTCGATCGCATCGCTGGGACTCCTTTCGGGCTTGGTCGATCTCAGAAGTGAACGTCAGCGCAAGTGAACCGCGGGTTTGAAATTTCTTATCTCCCGCAGTTAAGACAAAACATTAGACGGAAGTAGAGGAATTCGGTCACAGTTGGATTTCCCTCAATAGTCGAAAGAAGACGTCTACAGCTTTCCCAGGAAGTCTGTGATTTCGGGCTCGGCCCAATCCACGGCCCCAATGAACTTTCGCCTCATTACTCCGTTGCGGTCGATGATGTAAGTCTCGGGAAACTTGAACGTGCCGTAGAGATTATTGCTCTTCTGCCCCGGATCGCGAACGGTCAGCAGGTTCACGTTGTGATCCTTCAGGAACTGACGGTAAGCATTCTGGTCGACGTCTACGCTGACCGCAACCACAGTGATACCTTTCGCCTTCATGCGACGCTGCATCTCAACCAGCGACGGCATCTCCTCAACGCAGGGTGGACACCAGGTGGCCCAGAAGTTGAGGACCACTACTTGGCCGCGGTAATCACTGAGTTTCACCGTGCGGTCCGCGTCTTGGACGGTGAAATCAGGGGCATTGGACCCAATCCGCGGCGGCCGGGAACCGCTGTAGCAGGCGGACAGACTGATCAGAACGAGATAGGCAAGGAAAAAGGAGACGAAATGGGCTGGGCGGCGCACCCAGTTATAATAATGGATTCCTAGGTGAAGAACGGCGCTATGGCGCTTGTTCCGGGGATTAAGACAGATTACGGCTTAGCCGCCGTGTTGGCTGTCGATCGCGCGACTATGTCCGCAACGAGAACATCGCCGGTTGCTCCTCAAGTTTCCGTAATCATCCCCGCGCGTAACGAGGAGGCCTCACTCCGAGCCTGCCTTGAATCACTTGTCTCGCAAAATGGTGTCGAGTTCGAAGTCATCGTCGTCAATGATCATTCCACGGACCGCACTCGCGAGATTGCAGAGTCGTTTCCGAAGGTTCGCGTAATTGAGGCGGGGCCTCTCCCTGCAGGCTGGACTGGAAAGAATAATGCGGTCGCAACAGGTGCTCGTGAAGCCCGTGGCCAGTGGTTGCTCTTCACGGATGCTGACACCGTCCACTCGACCGGATCTCTGGCGAGGGCCATTGCGGAGGCGAATCAGAACAAAGCGGACATGCTGTCTTATTCGCCGGAGCAAATCACGCTTGGCTTTTGGGAAGTGGCGGTGCTGCCGGTCGTCTTCGCCGAGTTGGCGCGGCAATATCCGCCGTCAAAGGTCAGTGACCCAAAGTCGCCCGAGGCGGCAGCCAACGGACAATACATCCTCATCCATCGCGAAACGTACGACGCCATCGGCGGGCACGCCTCCGTGGCATCCGAAATCCTGGAAGACGTAGCTCTTGCCAGACGATTGAAGGCCTCGGGCTTCAAACTTCGCTTCCGCTATTCCGAATCCGTGCGCACGCGCATGTATCGCACCTTCGCTCAATTGCGCGAAGGCTGGACGAAGAACCTGGCCCTTTTGTTTCCGAACCCGGGATGCTTAGCTAGCAAAACGCTTCTCTGGTGGGCTCTCTCTCTTGGTCTAATCTGTGTTCCGGTGTTGCTGGCGTTGGCATATGGACTGACGGGCGCTGTTGTGTCGGCTTATGTCGTACATCATGGCCTCGCTGGATTCTTCGATTCGAAATTAGTGTGGTTCATATGGTTGGCTGTCCTGGCAGCAGTTTTAGTGCGAAATGTGAGACTGCTGCAGCGCGCAAATTTCAATCTCATCCATGCCGTCCGTATGGGGCTGTTTGGAATGCCAATGTTTGCTTATCTCCTGCTCCGCTCGAAACGAATGCACAGAAACGGAAACGTGGCCTGGAAGGGCCGCACGTATCAACCCACGCCGCGCAACACAAACCCTGAAGGATCTGATTCCATTACGTCCAGAAAAGTATTCATGAAAAGGCCACTCGTTCTAATCTTGTTGACTATCGTTCTCACCCTGGGATCCACAGTTCTGCACGCCCGATCGGCCGATCAGGAATCTCACTTCACCAACACAATGATCGAGCCCGGCCTTGGCATTGGCCCGCTCAAACTTAACGACTCTCGTGAACGTGCACTCGAAATCTTCCCCAAGAAAGATATCGACCAGGAATGGGAAGACCCCTGCGGCAATACAATTGATTGGACGGACTCCACGAATCCCGTCGGCCATGGCGACGTATTTATTCGCATGAAGAAGGGCAAGGTTTTTCAGATCGAGTCCTCGACCACGCGCTTCCACACTGCCGAGGACATCACGACGTTCGATTCGCCGGACAAAGTGGCACAGGCGTACAAAGATATGCGGGCTTATGTTTTGCTCACCGCGCCCAATCCTGCGCTCGGCTCGCGCCCGCTAGTTTTCTGGGTCGACAAAAAGAAGGGAATTGCCTTTGCTCTGGCCTTTGATCCTTCACATCATAAGCGTTACGTTTATAAAATCATCGTCTTTGAACCGAACAAGAACTTCTGCCCGGAGCAGGAAACGATCAACTCAACGAAGTGGCAATCCTTGCCGCCCTACGCGCTCGAACCATCGGCCGAACTGAGCCCTGAAAGGTAATGTCATAATTTCGTTGTCAAATGGCGTCGATCGCTGCAGGATGTGAAATTCCGTGGTATCAGAAGTTAATTTTGAAATAGAAAATGGTTTATCTAACCCGCAAAGCCGAATTCGCTGCCTCGCACTACTACCACAATCCAGCTTTTACTGCCGAGGAGAACCAGAGGATCTTCGGCAAATGCAACAACCCCAATGGTCACGGGCACAATTACACGCTAGAGGTAACAGTGAAGGGCGAGGTCGACCCGCGCTCTGGATTCGTCGTCGACCTGAAGCAACTCAAAGAAGTAATGAACCGCGAAGTGCTCGATGCGATGGACCACCGCTTCCTTAATAAAGAAGTGCCCGAGTTTATCACCAAGATCCCTACAACGGAAAACTTGGCGATCGCTGTTTGGCAACGTCTAGCACCAAAGCTCCACAACGCGCGCTTGCACCGGGTCCGCGTCTACGAAACTCCGGACCTATTCGTTGATTTCTATGGCGAAGAATAGCCAGCAGCTAGGAGCTAGCAGCTAAGAGCTGATCATGATTGCCCACCTGTCCCGCCGCTACCTTTTCTCCGCGTCGCATCGACTTCACAGCGCGGAAATGTCTGCTGCTGAGAATCAGGCCACTTATGGTAAATGCAACAATCCGCACGGACACGGCCACAATTACATCCTCGAAGTCACCATCAGCGGTCCTGTGGACCAGAGCACCGGCATGATTTGCAACCTGGTCGATCTAGACCAATGCGTGCAAAGGGAAGTACTTTCTCGTTACCACCTTGAGAACCTGAATATGCTGCAAGAATTCTCGAAAGCCGTACCTACGACGGAAAATCTCTGCATCGAGATATTTGAAATATTGCAGCGCGCGTTCAGCTATGCTCATCTGGATAAAGTGAAACTTGAAGAAACCATGATGAATTCCTTTGAATATGCGGGAGGGCGAGAGCTGACACCAGCTTAGTCAGAGTGCAGTCGGCGTGGGCAGCCCCGCAGACGACGAGGTGATTGATGCGGTCAGGCCTAGCGTTCATCGAGGAGGGGAAGGTCACCTTAATGAAATCATCCCTGGAAAAGCAGAATGAAAAAGCAAAAGATTCCACTACGTTGACCAGCGCTAGTTATGACGAATTAGTTCGCGAGATGTTGGTTCGTCTTGGCGAAGATCCCAGCCGCGAGGGACTCGTCGACACTCCTGCGCGCGTTCAAAAGGCGATGAAGTTCCTCACTAAGGGCTACGACGAAGATGCCGAAGGGCTGCTCAAGGGCGCTCTTTTCACCGTCAGCTACGACGAGATGGTCATCGTCAAAGACATCGAGATGTTCAGCCTGTGCGAGCACCATATGCTGCCGTTTTTCGGCAAGGTGCATGTAGCCTATATTCCAAACGGACGGGTTATCGGACTGAGCAAAATTCCGCGTCTCGTCGAACTCTTTTCTCGCCGCCTGCAGATCCAGGAACGCCTCACCACTCAGATTGCCGAGACAATTCAAAAAGTGATTGAACCGCAAGGCGTCGGCGTAGTCGTCGAGGCCCGCCATCTATGCATGATGATGCGAGGTGTCGAGAAGCAACACTCCGCGGCAGTCACCAGTTCGATGCTTGGCTGCTTCCGCAATGAAGAAGAAACGCGCAGTGAGTTCCTTTCATTGATCCGCCAACGCCCGAACGGTGTCTAGCGGACAAATATTTGACTTCCACAGAATTTTTTCGGGACGAATTCACGCATGATCCGTCTCACATGAACCGTGAGACGTGCCGAGCTTTCTCAGTCCAACAGCAAATCTCAGGGTCTTGCCCTGGCCGAGCCGACTTCATGGCCATCCACAAGTGCATTGCCGCGTGGTCGGCTAACACCAAACATCTTGATTGTGTTTGTTGTTTGCCTGACAGCCTGCGTCTTCGCCATTTATCGTCACTCACTCGGCTTTCAGTTCATCCTCGACGATCATCGCTTTACTGCGGACCCTCGTATCCAGAATCCTGGCCACATAAGAGACTACTTCACGAACTTCGTCTGGGCGCAATTCACTGGAGGTCCTCCGAGTTTTTACCGGCCCGTATTTCTCCTCTGGATGAGGCTGAATTTCCTATTGTGTGCTCTCTCGCCTTGGGGATGGCACTTTCTCAGCATTGCCAAACATGTTTGCGTAGCAGCATTGCTGGGCATCTTGGTCTGGAGACTTCTCCACGACCGACTCGCCGCCTTATTAGCTCCCGCTTTTTTCGCTCTCCACCCTGCTCAAACAGAATCGGTCAGTTGGAGCACGGTGCCCGATCCTTTGATGACTGCAGGAATCCTCGTCTCATTGCTCTTGTATCTAACATACGTAGAGCCCTCTCACGGAGCCGACAGTCGGGTTAAGAAACTGCGCAGCAAGTCCGGCGGAAGGAAAACATCTCAAATATCACCCCTCTGGCTTCTGGGCGCCACGGCGGCATACTTCGTTGCCTTGCTAGCCAAGGAGACAGCCATCGTCTTTCCCCTGATCATCTTTGCAATGGGAATGTTGTTACCTCAAAAGGACGAGGCAGGAAAATCGAAAGCGCCGCCAAATGTTTCGTTAAGGCAAAGGATGACGACTGGACTTCTTCACGTTGTGCCCTTTGCGGTTGCGACAGTAATTTATCTGTTGCTGCGAGCCAACGCGCTGGGTGGCAAGCTAACTGCGGTTACTCAGCACTTACCGTGGAAAACAGTCGTGCTCTCATGGCCAGCGACGCTTTGGTTTTACCTGCAGACGATTGTGTGGCCCGTTCAATCGCATTCGTTCGCCGACCCAATGCTGATTCAAGCCTGGTCGTGGAGAGGCGTCATCGCGCCGCTGCTGAAGATTGGTTGCTTTGCCGCTGTTCTCGGCGGTGCTCTCTTCTGGGTTTGGCGCCGCACCAAGGAGTCACTTCGAAACCATGAGCACTGGACGTTTCAAGTGACATTGATCGCAGGCGGTTTGCTACTGACATTACCGCTCTTGCCCGCGCTCAATCTGAATGCGCTTAATCCCGACGACTCTCTGCACGGCCGCTATACGTACTTGCCACTGGCTGGAGTGGCATTGCTGTTCGCCACAATCTGCCACATTGCGGGAAGGCTGAGAATTATTCTCGCAGCCGCAATCGCGGCACTGACGGTAGGTTTTACGCCGTTGACCTTAGGGCAAGAGCAACAATGGAAAGATGACTTGAACGTCTTCACCATCGCGCATCAGATTGCTCCGAGCAATGCTCTCGTGGCGCGCAACCTGGAGGATGCACGGATTCGTTCTGCTCTCCTTCTCGAGGAGGACGGTCGCTGCAGCGAAGCGATTCCTGTCTTTGAAGAAGCGAATCGCGAGTATCCGGACGACTGGTACGCGCTCGCAGGACTCGGTTATTGCTTCGTCCAGAGCAATGATCTGATCAAGGCGGAGCAATTCCTACACCGGGCGGCCGACCTCTCGCACGACTCCGGAATCATCCAGCAGTGGCAGGAATTACGCGGGCACATGAGGCTTTCTGTTCCTGTGCAGCCGAACTGACCTAGTTTCCGTTCAATGACGCCCGGCCCCCTTTCAGGAGCGTTTCTACCCGTTCCGATTCCGTGACTTGCGGGAACGTGCTACGGCGTGAGACGATCGCTTGTTTTGGTGACAGTTGGGGTGACCAGCCACCGCCACCAGGAGGGAATCATACATGTATCAGAAGCGCCCCGGAGTTTTCATGGCCGATTGGTGGGATGCCGACGGCCGCCGCCATCGCAAGCAGTTTTCCACGGCCTCAGCCGCTCGCGAGCACGAACACCGCGAGACGGCTCTTGCCCATGCCGAGCGTGCAGGGCGCGAGATGAAACTGGCTGCACGCAGCAGTAGCGGCCGCCGCTGCAAATCAGCGGTGGCGGATCCCGGCACCGTGGGGCCCGCAAAGGGAAAACTCGGCGTAATGATTCCCGGCATGGGCGCCGTAGCGACAACGTTCGTTGCCGGCGTTGAGGCAATCCGCAAAGGCCTGGCAAAGCCCATCGGTTCGCTTACGCAGATGGGCACCATACGCCTTGGTAAACGTACTGATGGCCGTTCACCGAAAGTGAAGGAGTTTGTTCCGCTCGCCGGACTCGATGACCTGGTTTTCACTGGCTGGGACATTTTCGAAGACAACATGTTCGAAGCAGCTTCGAACGCCGGCGTACTTGACTATCGCTTGTTGGAGCAGTTGAAACCCTTTTTGTCGTCGATTACGCCACGTCCGGCGGTATTCGATCACAACTATGTGAAAAAGATCGACGGGCCCAATGTAAAGAAGGGCAAGTCCAAGATGGATCTGGCTGAGCAGTTGCGCCAGGACATCCGCGACTTCAAGAAATCGAGTGGCGCCAGCCGTCTGATCACGATGTGGTGCGGATCGACCGAATCCTACATCGAGCCGACCGAGGCTCATCAATCGGTGAAGTCATTCGAAAAGGCGCTGCGTGAGAACGACGAGATGATCGCGCCTTCGATGATGTATGCGTACGCCTCGCTGATGGAAGGCGTCCCATTCGCCAACGGCGCGCCGAACCTCACGGTCGACCTGCCGGTTATGCTCGAACTCTCACGCAAGAACGAGGCCCCGATCTGCGGCAAAGATTTCAAGACCGGTCAGACACTGATGAAAACTGTGTTGGCTCCGGCGTTCAAGGCGCGCTTGTTAGGGCTCAGCGGATGGTATTCGACCAACATTCTTGGAAACCGCGATGGGGAAGTACTCGATGATCCGGGTTCATTCAAGACGAAGGAAGAATCCAAGCTTGGAGTGCTGGAGCACATCTTGCAGCCGGGCCTATATCCCGAACTCTACGGGAACATGTTTCACAAGGTCCGGATTAACTATTACCCGCCACGCGGCGACAACAAAGAGGGCTGGGACAACATCGACATCTTCGGATGGCTCGGCTACCCGATGCAGATCAAGGTCGACTTTCTTTGCCGAGACTCAATCTTGGCCGCTCCCATCGTGCTTGATCTGGTGTTGTTCCTCGACTTGGCGCAACGCTGTTCAGAACTGAAGGGGCTTGGCATTCAAGAGTGGCTCAGCTTCTACTTCAAGTCTCCGATGACGGTGCCAGGTTTGTATCCGGAGCACGACCTGTTCATTCAGTTGATGAAACTGAAGAATACACTTCGCCACTTGAAGGGTGAGGAGCTGATCACGCACTTGGGGTTGGAGTATTACGACTGAGCAAATGTGACGCGGGCGCCTCGTCCGCGCTATTCTTGGCGCTCTCGGCTCGAAACTCGAAAGATGTGTAGGAGATTATGCGGCCTCCGATGATCTGTTGACCGTCGCCTACTGGCCGCGCCCTACGCCCGTTTACTGCATCCAAAAGTACATTCGCTCCGCGTTTGCTTTCATAAACGGGACTAGTAGATTGGAATCAATAACTTAGAGAAAATCTGAAGGAAGTGGGGAACCTGCGGGTATACGGGGGGCGGGTGAGAAAGTCCGTCTGCTCCGGTGTTAAAATAGCAGGATATCTAAATATGCCTTTGAAAACACTGTTTTTGAATCCTCCATCGTTTGAGAATTTCGACGGGGGCGCGGGTTCTCGTTGGCCCGCCACGCGCGAAATTGAGAGTTATTGGTATCCGGTGTGGCTCGCCTACCCGACAGGAATGCTGGAGGGGGCGCGGTTGCTGGACGCACCACCGCATCACATCTCGGCCGAAGAGACGATCCAGATTGCCAAGGCTTACGAGTTTCTTGTTTTGTTTACCTCCACTCCCGGTTTCCCCGGCGATATTCGCCTGGCCCGGGCGATCAAGCAGGCCAACGCGAGAATCAAGATTGCTTTTGTGGGGCCGCACGTGAGCGTGCTTCCGGAGAAGTCGCTGCGCGATTGCCGCGAAATTGATTTTATTTGCCGTAAGGAATTCGATTACGCCATTGTGGACTATGCCAATGGCAAGCCGTTGGAAGACATTGCGGGTGTGTCGTTCTTGAAGGACGACAAAATCGTGCACAATCCCGATGCGCCGCAGATCCAGAATCTGGATGCGCTGCCGCACGTAACCGAAGTCTACAGGCGTGATCTGGATGTGACGCGCTACAACGTGCCGTTCCTGCTGCATCCGTATGTATCGTTGTATACAACGCGCGGTTGCCCGGCACAGTGCACGTTCTGTCTGTGGCCGCAAACATTGAGCGGGCACCCGTGGCGCAAACGGTCCACAGACGACGTTGCCGCTGAAATGGCCAAGGCGAAGAAGATGTGGCCCGAGGTGAAGGAGTTCTTCTTCGACGACGACACTTTCAATATTCAGAAGGCGCGTACGATCGAGTTGTGCGCCAAGCTGAAACCGCTCGGGTTGACATGGTCTTGTACGTCACGCGTAACGACGGACTACGAAACGTTGAAGGCGATGAAGGAAGCTGGATGCAGGTTGCTCATCGTTGGATACGAATCCGGTGATCAACAGATTCTGAAGAATATCAAGAAGGGCGCGACGGTTGAGCGGGCGCGGCAATTCACGAAAGACTGCCATAAGCTGGGGCTGGTGATCCACGGCGATTTCATTCTCGGATTGCCGGGCGAAACGCACCAGACCATTAACAACACCATCGCGTTTGCGAAGGAGTTGGATGTAGAGACGATTCAGGTGTCGGTGGCTCATGCCTATCCTGGAACTGAACTGTACGACTACGCGGTGAAAAACGCCTTTATGGTCGGCGACAGCAAGATGGTAGACGAGGGTGGACATCAATTGGCGCACATCCAGTATCCGGGGCTGCCGGCGGATGACATTCTTGCTGCGGTGCACCGGTTCTACGATGAATATTATTTCCGTCCGAAGGCCGTTTTCCGCATCTTGAAGAAAGCGGCGTTTGACAGCAGCGAACGCAAGCGGCTTTACAAAGAGGCGAAGACGTTCCTGAAGTTGCGTGCCGCGCGGAACAAGATGGTGAAGAAGCACGCTGAAGCGGCTGCGGCTGCTCCGGCGGGTGCGATGACGGATTAGGCTTGATTCTCAGGGCTGGGTGGTGCGTTCGGAATCCATCTCAAGATGGAGTGTGAGTCCCTCAGGGGCTAAAGCCCGGCCACTCTTCTTTACCCTTGTGCGGTGCGGCTCGAAGCCGCGCCCTTTCAAAACTTTTTTGTGGACGGTGCGACCGGAAATCGCGCCCTTCAAGACAGTTTGTCAGATGGCCTGAACGAACTGGGAACAGATTTTTAAGTGACCTTCCGCAAGTATCTGGTGCTGGCCGGAGTGACCGTCTTTGCGGCGGCGGGCGACTCCATGCTCTCGCACGGGATGAAGCAGATCGGTAGTATCTCTCTCCATCATCTACTGGGTGTGATTCTCGCGCTGCTCAATCCGTGGGTGGCTGTCGGGATTCTTCTGCTGCTCGCTTTTTTTGCTTCCTACATGAATGCGCTGTCGTGGGCCGATCTGACGTATGTGCTGCCTGCGACATCGATCGGATATGTTTTGTTGGCGCTAGTGGCGAAGTTTGCCCTGCATGAGCAGATCAGTTTGCTCCGCTGGTTGGGGATCGTGTTGATTTCCGGCGGCGTGGGATTTGTGGCAGGCGGGGAAGCGCTGACTTCGCATGGACACCATCAATCCCCGCCCTTCGCAAAAGGCGCGCAGGATGGGGCAGCCGAATCTGAGGTTGCTTCCGCGGTATCGAGTGGAGCGCAGCGATGAAGCATCTCTACACCTGGAGCGCAATTCTGATTGTTGTCTTCTTTTCGGTTGTGGGCGACATTTTGATCGCGCGCGCCATGAAGAAGGTTGGCGATGTGCACGAGTGGTGGGATCGCGGCGGATTGTGGACGGTGGTCGGAAGAGTGCTTTCGAGGCCAAGTTTCTTCCTCGGGATCACGGCCATGGCGGTGTCATTTTTCAGTCTGCTATTTGCATTGTCGTGGGGAGATGTAAGCCTGGTGGCACCGGCCGCGGCTTCGTTGACGTTCATCGGGAATGCATTCGCCGCGAAAATCTTTCTTCACGAGAAAGTCGACCGGCGTCGATGGATCGCGGCCATGCTAGTGGCCGCGGGCGTAGCATTGCTGGCCGGGTGAGCCGCTACCGCACTTAAACGTGGCAATGGAACTGCCGCGGGAGTGCTAGGCAGGGCCACCAAAAGCCCGAACCGCGGAGGACGCTAAGGCCGCTGAGATCTGAACACAAGGACGTGTTTGCGGTTCTGGCGGTGAAACGGCATTGAGGCGTTTTTCGAGTTGCTCGCCAGAAACTCCAGGGAATAACGACCGACGACACTAAGGACCAAAAAGGTTCGGGTACCTATTTTCCTCTGCGACTCTGACCCTGGGTGTTCTCTTTGGCACAATTTCCTAAGTCTTTCTCTCCTTTTGATAGAGCTGGGATCTGATCACGCATTACCGTAACGGATGCCTTAATTGAGCATTTTCTTCCAACAGGCAATTATCGATTCGTAATTGGCAAAGAGCTCCGAGCTTCGAGTAAGAGCTACGAGCCGAATTGCGTAGCTCGTGGCTCAGGGGTCGAAGCTCATCAACACTGCGCTGCGATTCCAGAGTCTGATTTTCAGCTCAGAAGCTTGAAGACTTTGCAGGTGCGTTCGATCATCTGCTCCTGGAGCGGAGAAGGATTGAGAAATTCAAGGCCGTGGTTGAAGCCCACGCGGTTGCGGACGACGCCCCGCAAAACGAACTCTGCAGTGTTGTATGGAATCAGGAACTCGAGAATCACGCTTGTTCCCGCTTCGAGTTCGCGCGTCAGGAATAGCCGCATGCCGCCACGGCTGATGTCGGAAGCCTCTCCGCGAAGATTCGATCGCTCACCATTGAGGAACACCGTCACGCTGACCGGAATGACAACCGCGTGGCGTTCCCAACGGCGGTCATCGCCCTCTGGGTTCATTTCAGGTTCTGGCTGTACGGTTTGCATGCTGATATTCAATGTCTCGCACCCTGTCCTTTCGGACAACCCACAACAGTAACGAAACTGTGACTTCCGGGGGGGGTGACCCTTAGGCATTGGCCGGAACTCATTGAGTAGAAAAGGTTTAGTGATGGGCTGCAATCCTCGGTGGATCCCGATGAAACTCTCAAGTGATAGAGTTCAGGTCATGGAGCACCCGGTCATGCTTTATGACGGAGTTTGCGGGCTGTGTAATGGGACGGTGCAGTTTGTTCTGCGGCACGACCGCAAGAAAGTCTTCCGATTTGCTCCGCTGCAAGGTGCGTTCGCAGCGACACTGCTCGGGAAAAAGGGTGTAAACGCTGCGGATCTGAGTTCGTTTTACATCGTGGTGTTTTGCGAAGAAGGGGAAGTACTGCTGAAGCGGTCGGACGCCTTGCTGTTTGTATTAGAGAAACTGCCGGGTACTTGGCCTGCCGTGGCACGGGTTCTGCGGTTGATTCCGCGCATGCTTCGCGACTGGGGATATCGCATGATTGCCCGCAGCCGATACCAGTTGTTTGGTAAGTACGATGCGTGTCCGGTTCCCAGAGAGAGTGACCGCGAACGTTTCATCGAAGTCTGACGGAAGATGCGGGTCTACGCTCCGTGATAGATTTTCGGGATGTCTCACGGCGAAATGACCACGAGCCGTCTCGAAGCCTTCAGCGATGGCGTCATCGCAATTATCGTCACGATCATGGTACTGGAACTGCGATCGCCGTCGCCACCGACCTGGCCGGCGCTGTTGAGAATAGCACCGATTTTTCTGAGCTACGGATTGAGTTTTCTGGTGGTCGCCATCATGTGGGTGAATCATCATCACCTGATTCACGCGGTGCGGGAAGTCACGGCGCGCCTGCTCTGGTCAAACCTAAATTTGCTTTTCTGGGTGTCGCTGGTTCCATTTGTGACCGAGTTTCTGGGGAAGAACTATCACCAGCCGATGGCGGTGGCTTTGTATGGCCTGGATTTGTCACTGTGCGGAATGTCGTTTTATGTGTTGCGTAGTGAGCTTGTTCGGCAGAGCCGGCGTGATGCCGCTCTGATTGAGTATCACGCGAGCGTGCAGCGCAAGAATCTTTTGTCGGCGGGCCTCTATCTCTCAGCAGCTCCGCTGGCTTATGTCTCTATTTATATTTCGTTCTTGATCTTCGTGTTGATTCCGGCGATGTATTTCCTTCCAGAGAAGAAGCTGGCGGGAGCAGGGGAATAGCGGCCACGAGCATCGGCCTCGGGGCGAGACGAGTTTACCTGTTTATGTGCTCGCGTCTGCCCGAGCCCTTTTTACATTTCGTTACTTGCGGTGTTACTGCATCGGCGGAGTGTTCGGTACTGTTCCTGCCGGGCAGGGTGTGCCGTTGGGATTATTCACTCCGGCTTGTTGAGTAGCGCCCGCATTCGTGTTGTTTACAGCAGAGCCTCCCGAAGGCGCAGGAGAATTGCTGGTGGTCGAGCCGGTATTCGTGTTGGGTGGATTGTTGGGCATCGGAGTTTGCGCCGTCACACAGGGTGCCGTGCCGTTGGGAACTGTCTGGCTCGAGGGTTGCGTGGGTGCGGGTGGCATTCCTGTCGGACTCGGTGCAGTCTGTGCTGGTGCAGGTGTCTCTGTGCTGGGTGGGGGAACAGGTTGGGTATCGGGCCCGGCTGCCTTGGTAGTGATCGGAGTGGGTGGCCCGATCGTAATAGTTTGCGGGACCGTCGTCGAGTTCGGTGGCGTGGTTGTTTGATTAGGCATTGGCGCTGTCGTCTGCGTCGGCTGTGCAGCCGGCATTGTTGGTGTCATGCCTCCAGCGGGAGGAGATATGGGTGGTGGTGTTGTGGGCGGAGGCGCTGTTGCACGAGTGCGCTGAGCTGTAACCCAGGTTCCAAACGTCAGAAGAAGAATTAGTGCGAAGATGCGGGTAGTCATGGGATGCTCCAGTCAGAACGTCTGCATTCTTGCGGCGTTCTCCTAAGTCTCAATCTGTGATGTGAGGCCGGCTATACGGCGAATGCCGTAGCAGGCACTGAAGACAGCGGGATGGCTCCGAAGAGCAGGTTCCTCCGTCCTCGCTTCGCGAGTCGTCGAAATGACAAACATGAAGAGAGCGCTTCGCGAGTCGCCGGAATGACAACGGACTACAGGGACCTTCTACGGGACGTTGGAACGACAACGTTGAAGGGGAAACCGCTGTGAGTTCGAGGATTTAGTCCCTCGACGCTACTTGTGGTACTGCGTTGGCTGCGGGCCCTTTTCGAGCGTGGGGCGATCCCAGATCCAGCCCTGGCGCGAATAGCTGGCCAACTCGAAGTCCTGGGTCAGTTCCAGCGCGTCGGTAGGGCAGGCGTCTTCACAGAGTCCGCAGAACATGCAGCGGCTGAGATCGTAGGTGAAATTGGTGAGTTCTTTGCGGCGTGTCTTCTCATTGCGCTCGCTGGAAACAACGATAAGGTGCTCGGGACAGGCCAGGGCACAGAGGTCGCAGGCGATGCACATTGTCTCATCGGTATCGGGATTCACGTTGAGACGCGGCGCTCCGCGGTAGCGCTCGGCGACCTGGGGCCGCTGCAGTGGATACTGCTCGGTATAGATTTCCTTGGGATCCTGATAGCGGAAAGTGACCTTCAGGCCTTGCAGTAGGTCAACAAGGAAGACTTTGCGGAGCAAACTGGGCATGCCCATACGGCCGTAGCATACCACTAATCTGCGATCCTCGAAACTCGCGGTTCTTTCAGGGACTTTCATGGGCTCTCCTAGGCTAGGAGTCGCAATGAGCGCTGTCCGCTGGCGAGTTCATTTCGAAAAAAGGTTGAGGGATGGCAAAATATTTTGACCTCTGCCACGTCTTTAGAGATAAGAATGGCATGAAGGCCTATTTCAACAATCTGCCGACTAAGGTGTGATTCCTGCGCGTCATTCCTGCCGTGGTGATCGCATATCCGCTGGTCTGGATTGGGGTCCGGCTATCATCCATGCTGTTGTGCCGCACGTCGTTCGTGCAGTGCTGAACGTGCTGTAGGGAGCACGGTCCCGCGCAAAGCGGAGCGAACAGTGGTTCGTGCCGTTGTGGTCCGGTTTGAGTCATGTGGTTCATCGCCATGTTTAGGATGACCAAAACACGTCGTGACCGTCTTTATCAGTAAGAACATGGGAACTTCCTTTGATGCGAATCCGTACCCAGGGAGTAGAGGACGCCATGAAGGCCTATTTCAACAACTTACCCACCAAGACGTGGCTCCTGCTCGTTGTGCCACTGGTTGTGCTGGCGTATCCGATTGTGCGAATTGTGGTGCCTGCCGTGTTACACGCTGTCGTGCCTGAGGTGGTGCGGTCGGTGTTGCACGTGATCTGACGGCAATGCCAAATCCGTGATGTGGTACGGCTAAGCCCGCTACAATGCTGCTGATACTCAATGGCAGACCTGCCTCAGTCATTTCCGGGCGTCTCGTCCTCTACGACTCTCGACGAACTCTGGATGGAAGAGGCGCTGCGTTGTGCGCAGCGCGCGCTGGAGATGGGTGAAATTCCGGTGGGAGCCGTAGTGGTGTGCGAGGGCAAGATCGTGGGCCGCGGGTGGAATCGGAATATCGTCGATGCTGATCCGACGGCACACGCTGAGCTAGTGGCGTTGCGCGAAGCGGGTAGAACCGTTGGTAACCATCGTCTGAAAGAGTGCGAGCTGTTTGTTACAATTGAGCCTTGCGCGATGTGTTCCGGCGCGTTGGCGCATGCGCGAGTCAAGCGCTTGGTGTACGGGTCGGATGATCCTAAAGCCGGTGCAGTGCATTCAGTGATGCAGGTGGTGAATCATCCGCAGCTAAACCATAGGATGGAGGTTCAGGGCGGAGTGCTTGCCGGGCGCAGCGCAGAAGTGCTGCAAACGTTCTTTCGAAATCGTCGTTCGTAGAGACGTTGCTTGCTACGTCTTGTTGGCAGCGTTTCTGAGGCAGGGGACGCCAGCAGAGACGATGCAATCTAATGTCTCTACAGTTTGTCCGACGCGGAGAGGTGCGTGAGTGGTTGAAACGATCCGCCTCGAAAGCGGACATACCTTAACGGGTATCGGGGGTTCGAATCCCTCCCTCTCCGCCATTACTTTAGTTATCTAGTATTTGCAACGCGGTGATACCTAGACTGAGTCTCGGGGGTATACCTTTTTCAGTGTACCCCGCCAAGGAGCCGCTAGGTATGGCCGAACAATGGCGCGACATCGCCCGATACGACGGCGTTTATCAAGTCTCTGATCAAGGGCAAGTCCGTAACACTCACACCAGCAAGCTTCTGCAGCCCGTCAAAATCAAGAACGGGCGTCTCTACGTCAGCCTTTCCAGTGACGGTTTTCAGCGAAAATGCACCGTTCACAGCCTGGTCGCTTCCGCCTTTCTAGGCGACTGTCCCCCCGGTCACGAAATCACGCACAAGGACGGCGACTATACCCACAACGAAGTTTCGAATCTCGAATATCTCACCCGCCGCGAAAATCAGAAGCGGTTCGTAATGAGAACCGGCGGCTACTCGGTCAATCTCACGAAACGGGTGCAGACCGACGATGGACTGCGCTATTGCCCGGTCGCTCAATCCCCCAACGGACGGATCAAACCCGATGTTGTCATCGTGAATGGCAAACCCGAACGCCATCCCGAAGGCGCGTATTACCTCGAGTGGCGCGAGCATGGCAAGCGCGTTCGTCTTTCAGTGGGCAAAGATGCCCAAGACGCCGCCGCACGACGCCAGCGCAAAGAAGCCGAACTCCACGCTCTAAACAATGGCGTTTCCGTAGTCCCCGAGAATGGGAATGGCCAGCGATCCGTTGCTGCGGCGGTCGCAGAGTTCTTGGAAGAAACAGAACTGACGAAGAAGCCGAAGACATTGGCTGCCTACACGACCGCTCTCAACTACTTCACCGAGTCTTGCCGCAAGTTCTACCTGCATGAGATCGAACGCTACGATCTGCTCAAGTTCGCCAGCTTCCTACGGGACGAGAAAAAGCAATCACCTCGCTCGGTCTACAACAAGTTTGAAACGCTGATGTCGTTCCTGAAGGCGAACGGGATTCGCGGATTGGTGGGCAAGAACGAGTGGCCGCGCTACACCGAAGAAGAACCCGAAATGTATGAACCGGAAGAACTGGACAAGCTATTCAAGGTTTGCGACCTCGAAGAGCGGCTGTGGTACGAGTTCTTCCTGATGACTGGTATGCGAGAGCAAGAAGTGATGCACACGTACTGGTCGGATGTGAACTTCACAGCCAGCACCGTACAGGTCAGTCATAAGCTGGACCGAGGATGGACACCGAAAGCGTACAAAGAGCGCGAGATTCCGATTCCTGAGAGGTTGGTAAAGAAGCTAAAAGCGTGGAAGGCGAAGGCCGATAAGACTTGTGGTTTGGTATTTCCGACCGCTGGTTGTAATCCGAAGCTGGATTTCTTAGATTGTCTGAAGGCATGTGCGGAACGGGCCAAGCTCAACAAGGACGACTTCTGGCTGCATAAGTTCCGTTCTACGTTCGCGACACGCTGTCTGTGGGCGGGTGTCGACCTGAGAACCGTACAGCAATGGCTTGGCCATTCGGACATTGAATCGACCATGCGCTATCTAAAGCCATCGCGGAGTCACCAGACGCGCGCGAAGGTCAATGAGATCTTCGGTTGAATTCGAGGACGTCGTTGCCCTCATCATCGAGCGTACACGTCCGAAATCGCGTGCGGGCGTAACACTCCAGCCCGACGTAGTGCGGCCTTTCAAGCGAGCTAGACTACCTCATCGTTCGCGGGCTCCTTGTTACACGGAACCACCAGGAACGTCGGCGCAGCGCCGCTAGCTTGCTTATGGCTGGTGACACATAGCTTGTTCCTGCGTGGTTACGACTGCATCCGGATAGTCCGAGGAGGCGCCGTTCAACAAACCAGCCGCTGGCCTGCCTCGCAGATTTACGTCGAGAAATGCTGCCATGTAGTCTCGAACGGCAGCGATCGTCTTCTCCGGACCCATGCTGCCGCTCTTGATGGCGCCCTTCGCCAGCCAGACCAGATCGGAGGGCGTCACGTGCTCGGCGCCTCGGAGATTGACAGCAAGGCGTGGCCCGCGTAGATCGCTCCAAAGCTGGCATTCGTCTTCATTCCGCTGTTCGCGTCCCATAGTCAACAGCATTATTGGCGTTCCGGTCGAGCCCACAGGAATATCGGGCAAGTAAGGATCGACCAAGACGGCTGCCCTGAATCGCGCCTCCCGCTGTACACCGAACCAGGCAGTCAGTCCACCCAAAGAGTGACCGGCGACTGCGAGCCTTGCTAAATCGAGCCTGCCAGCAAATGCATTCCCGCTCGACGCATTCAAGCGTTCCAATTCGTCGATGACGAACTCCAAGTCGTCCAATCGCTCAGACAAAGCGGAAGACAAAGTCTGATCATCGGTCTGCCACGTATTCGTCAGGTGGCTGCCAACCTGTGACTTAACAAAGCGTCCATCGGGGAACTCTACCGCCGTCGCCTCGTAAGTATGATCGATAGAAACAACTATGTAGCCGCGGCTCGCAAGGTCCTCGACCAAGAACGTGTAATCGGTGAACGTACCGGTGTAGCCATGGGTGAAAAGGACTACGGGATGCACGCCGTCGGCGACAGGAGCGTTCAGGCAACTGTTGGTGGTCACCGCGGGCAACGGTAGTCCGGTGAGCTCAGCGAAATAACTCCAGACTCTTGGGGATGTGTAATCAGCCAGGTTGCAGTGCTGCTCCGCAGATGCCGGATACCAGAACCGTACTAGTAGCTCGCGGTTGAGTCTGTTGGTCGCTAACGGATCGATTCGACTTAGATCCACTAGGTCGAGAACGCGCGTGCCGACTCGGTTAGTACCCGTGACGCTCGGCACCGACGTAGATCGCGATTTTGCTAACGTTGCTTGCACCGCGGTGCTAACCGTTGTTACGCATTTGCGATGGCGGTTAATAATCTCCCAAACACAGCCTGCGCCTGAAAGGGGCACCTGCTGCGGGCTGGTTATGTCATTGTCGCTGATAGACACTTCGGCGCTGTCGCCTCCTTTCTCGCTCGGCGTGAAAGTGACGGTAATGATGCACGACTTTCCGGCCCCCAAACCCGTGAGGCACGTATGGGTTTGACGGAACTCGTCGGTGTCTCTTCCTGCGATCACAATTCCTGTAATGCTCAGTGTCGTGCTACCGGTGTTGGTCAGTGTTGTCGACGCGGTGGTGCTAGTCCCGAGGGGGACATTTCCGAAGCTCAAACTGGCGGGACTTAGCTGCACCACAGTGCCCACGCCCCTAACGAGAACTTTTTGGGGACTGCCGGGCGCATTGTCGGTAATTGACAAAGCCGCCGTGCGCGTTCCACCTTGCGTGGGTTTGAACGTCACGCTGATCGTGCAGCTTGCGCCGGATGCTACCAGGCCGCCACAAGTGTTCGTTTGGACGAAGGCACCGGGACTGGAGCCCGTGAAATTGATGCTGGTGATCAAAAGAGCCAAACTGCCGTAGTTAGTGAGCGTCACCGACTGCGCTGGGCTGGTTGTGCCCACAAGCTGGGTCGCGAAAGTGAGGCTCTTGGTTGACAAGATAATGTTCCACCCAGAAATCACGCCGGTCCCGCTCAATGCGACTGACTGCGGACTGTCCTGGGAATTATCGGTAATTGTGATGGTGGCAGTCCGCGGCCCTATTTGAGTCGGTGCGAAGGTTACTTCGATCGTGCAGCTCGCTCCGACTGCCAGGCTCGAAGGGCAGTTGTTGGTTTCACTAAAATCGGTCGCGTTTGTTCCGGTAACGCTAATGCTGGCGATATTGAGCGCTACAGGAAGGCTGTTGGTAAGCGTTACCTTCTGTGCGTTACTGTTGGTTCCGATCACCTGTCCCGCGAATGTCAGGCTAGTTGGCGAGACCGACACGGTAGGGGCCTGTAGAAGAACGGACATAGTGTTGCTGAAATTGTCGGCGACCGCCACGTCTAGCCTGCCGTCAGCGTTGAAATCCCCAACCGCCAGGCCCTGAGCGCCTTGCCCAGCTGAGTAATCAGTATGGGCCTGGAATGTGCCGTCACCATTTCCTAAGAGTACGCTTACCGAGTTACCGCCTTGGTTTGCAGTAACCAAGTCCAGCTTGCCATCTCTATTCAAGTCGGCTCCCCAAAGCACGTTAGGATTAGCACCGACCGGGTAATTCACAGGTGCCTGAAAGGAGCCACCGCCGTTACCCAACAGGATTGATATGTCGCTATCGGTATAGTTCGCCACTGCCAGGTCCAGCTTGCCGTCCCCATTGAAGTCGGCGACCATCCCCACGCGAGGGTTTTCTCCGACCTGGTACGCTACTGGGTTCTGGAAGGTGCCGTCGTCGTTCCCAAGCAGGATCGAGACGCCAGGCACCTGATTATTATCCAGGACTGCCAGGTCCAATTTGCCATCTCCGTTGAAGTCGCCCACCAAGACGCCCACGGGATTCACTCCAGCGGGGTACGCCACCTGGGGGTGGAAGGTGCCATCGCCATTACCGAGGAGGATCGATACGGTACTGTTCTCATAGTCGGGTCCATAGTTCGCGACTGCAAGATCAAGTTTGCCATCGCGGTTGAAATCTCCCACCGCGATCGTCTGGGCACTCGGGCCGGTACTGTAATCGGTCCGCGTCTCAAATGTGCCATCTCCTCTCCCCAAGAGAATAGACACGGTGCCGGAACTCTTATTCGCAACTGCCAAGTCCAGCTTGCCGTCCCCGTTGAAATCCGCGGCCGTAATGCCCTGCGGATTCTGTCCTGTGGCCGCGGTGCCCAGCGCTCTAAAGGTTCCGTCGCCATTTCCGGTGAAAATACTGACCGTGTTATCCCCCCAGTTGGTGACCGCCAGATCGAGCTTACCGTCCCGATTAAAATCCCCCGTCGCCACCGCCCAGGGAACTGACCCCGCGCTATAGGTTGATGTGCTGAATAAAACCGAAGAAGAGGAGAGGGTTATTGGGAAGTAGACAACATTGGACGTCCCGCCGCCCGGACCAGGACTAACGACAGTCACAGAAGCCGTATGGGCCATTGCAATATCCGAGGCCGTGATGTTCGCCGTCAACTTCGACGTACTCGCGAACGTTGTGACTCGGGCGCTACCGTTCCAATGCACGACTGATCTTGAGACAAACCCCGTGCCGTTCACGGTCAACGTGAATCCCGCCCCGCCCGGTTTGATCGCATCGGGCACGAGGGGCTGGTTAATTAGGGGTACCGGATTCTGGCCCGCAGCGACACCAGCAACCGTCAGTGAGAACACCAACAGAATCCCAGCGACGAATTGGAAGGTTCCGATCAACCATGTCCCATTCTTTTGCGCCATAACCAGCCTCTCATTCAAAGTGTGCGAGCTCCTTTACGCCTGCGTGATTTCTCAACAAGCATTACCCCGCTACCGAAACGCATAGGTCACATCAATTGCGGGTGACCACCTCATGTCAGGCTTGGTTTACGCCCAGGGCTTTCGTTTTTCCCGCAGGGCAGCTTTGTGTGATTCTTTCGGCCCGTGCCGGTGACCACCAGTGCCCGATCACGGGACCAGCTTCCTGGCATCACCGTTTATGACGGGCATGAGAACTGTGCCATCGGGCTCTGTAACGGATGTAAAGATGAAGCGGAGTTCCCGCATATTGTCGTCCCATGCGAGATGCAGCGTTGCAGTGAAAAGCAAGTCGCCCGACGAAGGGTCGAAAACGTCAAGAGAAAATGTACCCGTACAGTCGGAATTCACCGTGTACGGTCCAGAAAACGCCTCGGCGGCGATGGCGCCAGCCAAGCTTGACGTTGCCTTGCCGTTCACCAGCTTTCCCGCTGCGTCCAGGGTGAATATCCCGGTAGCTACCCTCGGTCCGACGTTGACAACCGTCCCGCTGTCGTTGAACGCATACTTTCCCGCCGCCCGGGCAAGCGAGCAATTTTGCCCATAGGCTGTTGGCAGCAGTGCCATAAGCATTACTGCAAAGGCGAGGTTCGCTAGCATTCTGCGTACTATGTTCCGTTTCATAAATCCTCCTTTGAAGTTTCTGGTTTAAAACGTTCCCTTCCCCGAGTGGCTGATCAGAGCTTCGTGCTGGCTGCTACTATTCCAAGGCCACCGACCATCGTCGACACACGACAATGTCGGCTCCTTCTTTGTCCCGTTCCGACCAGCGAGAGGTGACGGTGGAACGTCTGCTATTCACTCAAGGCGGAAACGGCGGCAGAATTACGTCACGTTGAGCCAAAAAAAGTTATGCCCAGTTGTTTTGAACGCCGAACGATCGGCGTGAAAGAGTCGCTAAATCACGTAACAAGTTGTCGTCGAGTCAAGTCGGTAAACGGAAGTTCCCGGGTTAAAGAGTCGCTAACTTCCATATTGACTTGGTCTAACAAGCGAGGCTAAGATTCGCCTCACTACGGAACACCGTCTTCCCCGCACATCTTTATGTCTGTCGAGAGTGATGCCGGTCGCGAGCACCTGACCGAGTTGCTGGTCCGGTGGAGCCAAGGCGACAAGGGTGCTCTCCAATCTCTAATCCCGATCATTTACAACGAACTTCGCCGGCTTGCGCACCACCACCTGCAGCGAGAGCAGCGGAGGCAAACGGTTCAAACCGTCACGGTTGTGCACGAGGCCTATCTCCGACTGGCAAAATATTCGCCCCGGGCCCTGCGCGACCGGAAACAGTTTTTCGCCATGGCCTCGGGGATCATGCGCCAGGTGCTGGTGGACCATGCGCGGGAGAAACAGGCTCGTAAGCGGGATGCGGGCATAAGGGTAGAGCTAACGCCGGAGATCGCACCGAGCAACTCCCGCGAGCTGGATTTGGTGGTACTGGATGAGGCGTTAGGGCGGCTTGAGAAACTAGACGCGCGCCAGAGCCGAATCGTCGAGCTGCGTTTCTTTGCCGGCCTTTCGACCGACGAGACAGCGGAAGTGCTCGGAATGTCGCCGCGAACGGTTACCCGGGATTGGCTAACCGCACGCGCC
>Ga0126371_10000437_pt1 | contig 34036 bp, 36 predicted proteins | sample PanSoiMetaPlot_4_FD_110145 | JGI IMG/M metagenome (GOLD analysis project Ga0126371, IMG submission 110145) | Tropical forest soil microbial communities from Panama - MetaG Plot_4 | ecosystem: Environmental > Terrestrial > Soil > Tropical forest > Bulk soil | place: Panama | collected 2016-02-17 | reverse complement strand
GCCACAGCCGGATGTCGAAAATGCTCCCGGACCATCAGAATTCCGCACAGCAGGATCGCCGTATCCACCGACGAGACTTCCGAATCGAACATCCGTTCCCCTGTCTCCGGCTTCGCAAAGTGATAGAAGAATCCACGGTGACTCGGCAATTTCCGCCACAGAAATCGCAGGGTAGCAAACACCCGCTCCAGAGCCGCACTCGTTGGAATGAATCCTCGTTGGTCCCCGATGCACAACGCCGTGAGCCCGAATCCTGTCGCTGCAATGCTTGCGGCATCTCCGGGACGCTCTTGGTGCACGTTGCAGCGGTCCTTCACCATTCCAGTCTTCGAATTCCCCTGCTCCCAAAAGAACTGAATGCTCGCGACCTCCAATTCGTTCAGAAACTGATCATCTTCTGGCGACAGTGCCCCAGTTCCCCCGGTTGTAGCGGTATTTTGTTTTTGCTGCTGTGGTACCAGGGCGGGCCATGACCTGAGCAACGGAAGCGCGAACCCGGCGCCTGCCATCTGCCGCAAAATCTCTCTTCGCGAATGCAGACTTCGTTCGTCTCTACTCATGCGCTGTAATTTTGGATTGCTCGAACGTACGAAAAAGCAACAAATTTTGTGTCGCTACCCTTCCGTTTTACCAGATCGCCTCTGTGTTCCCCAGCGCCCCTCGATGGTAAACACCTTGGGGAAGAAACCCTAGGCCAAGGATCCTCCCGGTTGACACCGCCGTCAAGGGATGCCGAAATCAGTAGCCAACGTTGACTCTCCGAATGGAACCATTGACCCCATCCCCGTCATCATATGAAACTAAGTCCACGTACGGATGACCCGCGCCCACAAAATCGAAGCCTGGATTGCCGCAGTTGTCATCCCGTTAGTCGCCATCGCAGTGTTCGCGATTATTCGCTGGCAAAAGCAGAAGGCCGTTGTCCTGCACGGGGCCGTCATCGTGCAGGATCTCGATACGCGAAGGCAACTGCCCATCGGAGGCGTGGTCGTCTCCGCCGGAAATCCCGCCACCGCAACGGCGAAGACTGATTCGTCCGGCTATTTCTCCCTCACTTTGCCGAAACCCATCCGCCGCGGACATCCCATCGTCCTTCATTTTCGCCATTCGCAGTATCGGCCTCTCGACCAACAGGATTACGTTGGAAACCAACTTTACATTGTGCATCTTGCTCCCCTCGAGAATAAGCCTGCTCCCAACGATCAACCCAAGGAGAAGCTTTCGAACCTTCGTATCCGCTATACCGGGAAAGTTCAGACCGAACTCAACGTCGGGAGTGCAGTAAGGACATTTGAAGTCCAGAACAAAGGCAACGTCCCCTGCCGCAACCAACACCCTTGTTCTCCTGACGGCCGATGGAAGGCCGCGCTGGGGGCGGCCACGATTGATGCGGGTGTGGGAAACCAATTCCGCGCCTCGCGCGCCTCCTGCATTGCCGGGCCTTGTCCCTTCACCCGCATTGAATCGAACCATTTATCCAAAGGCGACCAGGTCCTCACTCTCACGGTGCGCGACTGGTCTGACACAGCAACATTCCTCCTCGAAGCGGAAGTCTTCCGTCCCATGATGACCCAGGTGGAGCACTGGTCCTATCCCGCGATTTTCGGCGACGGATTCTCCTTTACCCTCCCTCCCTCGGCCGAGAGCGTCAGCATGGAAGCTGATGTCGATGGTCAGACGGTTATCTTTCCGCTAGGCCCTTCGCTACAGCTCAGTTGGGCAAGCTGTGATGCCGCCATCAATCCCGACGAAGGAAGGATCTATCGCTGCACCCTGAAGCCCGGCTACCACTTCCATTAGCGTGCGAATTACCCCAGGCTGTGTAGGGGCGGACGCATTCGTCCGCCCCGCCGAGCAAAGCGAGGCGCAGGGGCCACTGCCATGAGTAACTGACGGGCCGACGGCCCACCCAAGGAAAAACGAAACTGGGGTGCCCCACGTCTCGCCGTTTTAGCGAGACGCGGGAGTATCGGCGAAGGTCCTTTGTATTTCCACCAAATCTCGGTTGATGCTAAACTCCGCCTCCAAGTTCCGAGGAGTCCCTCATGCACCAACTTAGTGGCGCAGTCGCTGTCGTCACCGGTGCCGGTTCGGGAATCGGTCGAGCCCTCGCGCAAGAATTAGCAACCGCCGGGGCACAGCTTGCACTGGCTGATATCAATCGCTCCGGCCTGGAACAGACGCTCGCTCTCGTGGGCCCAGCAACGGCACGCACCTATCAAGTCGACGTCGGAAATGCTTCCGAGGTCGACGACTTCGCCGCGAAAGTGCGCCAGGATTTCAAGCGCGCATCTCTGTTAATTAACAATGCCGGAGTCGCATTGTACGGAACGTTTTCAGAAATCTCCCTTGCAGAAATGGAATGGCTGTTTCGCATCAATTTCTGGGGTGTGGTGCACGGTTGCAAATCGTTTCTGCCTCTTTTGCAACAGGAGCCAGATGCTCACATCGTAAATCTGTCCAGCGTTTATGGGTTGTTCGGTCCTCCCGGCCACTCAGCCTACGCGTCCAGCAAGTTTGCGGTGCGTGGCTTCACAGAGGTTTTGCGCCAGGAATTAAAGAGCACCGGAATCCATGTCTCCTGCGTGCATCCTGCCGGGATCCAAACTGCAATCGCCGATAACGCCCGCCTCGGCCATCTGGCAAATCCGCAAGAAGCCGCCATCCTTCGCGAGCGATTCAAAAAGTTGGCCCCTACATCTCCAACAGAGGCAGCGCGCACTATCCTCAAAGGAATGCTGCGGAACCGGCCGCGCATTCTGATTGGTGCCGACGCTTACCGCATCGACGTCATGCAGCGTCTGGCTCCATCCAGAGGTGTCGACGCGCTCATCTCCATGATGGAAAAGAGAGCGCCAGCACCAGACCTATCGAAGCTGAAAGCGTAGTAAGGACAAAGTCCAAAAGTCGGTCATCGAGTGCAAAGCCCGGCAGAATCAAGCCGCGAAAGCGTAAGAATAAAGCCCACGGCGCAAGCCGTGGGTTTGCAGTTTTCGAAAGGGAAGGGGCGAAACGAAAGGTAAAGGTAATCCCGCGCCGCGACAGTCCATCGAAACCCAGCGACGCTGACTACCGTCGTGCGAGCCGACGAACACACCTATGCATCGATCGCAAGGCGCTCAATCGGTCTCCCACGCGCGCGCCGCAACTGACTGCAACACAACTCGGTTACAAGATCGACTACGGCGCAGCTTTACTTAACGTCGTGGTGCGCTTTCGCCCACTGCTCCGCCTGGTTCAATTCGCTGACAGCCTGTTGAATGTGCTCCACGGCTTTCTGCCGATGCCCACCCCACTCCCCGCCCGCCTTTCCGAGGTCGCTAACCGCTTGCTTCAGCGAGGTACGAGCGGAATCAATCTCAGCAGGGACGTCTTTCTGTGGGGGTTGAGGAAATAACGCGGCTGGGGCAACGAGGGTGATTACGGCAAGCAGCAGGGTTGCGATTTTCATATCTCCTCCGTGAATTGGGCAGACTGGAAATACTTAGTGGACGATGTGGCGAGAAGGCTCCTAATCGGACTGCTCACATCTAGGCGGAATAACAACTACCGCTGAACACCAATGGATGAAAATACTGCACCAGCGGATGCCAGGATTACCCGGTTGTTGTGCCTGTATTAGTCACGTCGATAAAGCGATCCGAGATGATCCCGTACCCAGAAACGAATGCCCAACTGGCAAAACTACTAGTCCCGCGCGTCATAAAGTCCTGAACTACTTGGTAAGTTCTTGTAAGTTCCTATGGCCGACTCTCGCGAGCCGACACATGCCCTGCATGAATCCATGCCACGCGCGTGATGGCCGAACCCACCACCGACGATACTGCGGCATATTTCCTTAGTTTCATCGCCCGTTTCGGTTTCATGAACAGACTCGCAGTCCTCAGCGCCAGGGGAATCGGCCCTGAAAGCACTCCGCCGAGACGGATCAGCCACCCGCTTGACCCCCGCTTAAGAGGCGCTTCCGCAGGGTTGGTCTCCTGTTCGATTGCAACCCCTACCGCTGTCTCCACCGCCGCAGCTCCCAGTCCCAGCCACTGCAGTGCGGGTGCGTCATTGCCCGCAAGCTCCAGTGTGCCCACCGAGGCCCCTAGCCCCGATACGAGGAAATGCGCCGGCAAGAGCGCAGCATTGCAGTTCCATACCGGAATCACAGTCGCGCCAATCAGCACGCCGGTATAGCTCGCGAATGGCAATCCAAACACGAGCGCCGTAACATCCCCGACGGTTTCGAGCACTGCCGCAAGGCCCGGAAACACCGACCGGGCGCGCAGCCGCGCTCCCAGGTTGGCGGCTGACGTGGCAGCCGAGAAACCCATCAGAATCCAGACACCCATCGACATCGGGCTCTGCGGCTTGAACACACGCAGCATCGCGAGAAACCGCTCTGGACGTCCGAGATCAGAGATCAGCAGCGCCGGAGAGAGAACTGCCCCCGTGAGGCAGATTCGTCGCGCGTCGCGCACTAGCTTCGGCGACGCGCCGGTTAGTCGTGCGATCCCCGCAATCACGGACGCGGTTCCGGCCGCCCCCCCGATGAAGAGGTAGACGGGAATCTCCCATGTCCACGTAGGTTCCTTGAGCAGCGGTAGTTCGTAATAACCCCGCTCCGCCGAAGCGATCGCTACCCTCGCCTCACTCGGGACGAGCGCTGCCGCTTCCCGCTGAATCAGGGTCAGCCGTTGCTCCTTTTCCAGTTCGCTGGAGAACTCAGGGCGGGATCGCACGATATCAGTCATACCTTCCTGCCTCCAGCGCCGAGAAAGGCAATCATTGTTCCCACCAGCAGAGCTCCGGCCGCGACTGCTGCCGATGTCCACGCGCTTTTCAGATACGTGGTCGGGACTTCCGGATTTGGCGGCAGATTGTATGCTTTCTGCTCGCCTCGCACGATGAAGATCGCATGCGTGCCCGCCACGCTTGTGTCGAGGGGGTCGTAGATGGATGCATCACTGACTCCGCGATCCTGCAGTTCCGTAATCCGCTGCTGTGCCCGATCGCGCAATTCTTCCAGTTCTCCAAACTGAATCGACTGGGTCGGGCACACTTTCGCGCATGCCGGCATCAGATCCGCCTTCTGCCGGTCATAGCAGAATGTACATTTGAAAGCGCGTCCGTCTACGGGGTCCTTGGCCACCACTCCAAATGGGCAGCTCACTACGCAGTACCCGCACCCGTTGCAGACATCCGGCTGCAAATACACGCTGTTAAATTCGGTCCGCACCAGCGCACCCGTCGGACACGCCTCCAGGCACCCCGCGACTTCGCAGTGCTTGCATACGTCGGATAACAAGCCCCACGCCATCGTAGCTGGATCGTTCCCGCCCTTGCCTATCTCTGGAACACCCTCGACGAACATCACATGGCGCCACGTTCGCGCACTCAGCGCCCAGGTGTTGTCATACGAAAGACCGCGCCACTCGGTAAAGTCCGGCGGAACATCATTCCATTCCTTGCACGCGACTTCGCACGCTTTGCAGCCGATACACAGTGTCGAATCGGTAAGAAAAGCCGAAGTCTTCATGAAACCCTTTCCGCCATCGACTGATTGCGCATCTTCGAAAGCTCCCCACCCGCCGGAACAATGTCGCACACCAGCGCCTTGGTTTCCATGATGCGAACGTTTGGCTCCTGGCTGATCACCAGGAGATCGTTTGCCGCCGCGCCCTTCACTAGTCCCGAATATCCCCAGTGATACGGCATTCCAACCTGGTGAATCATCTTGCCATTGAGCTGGATTGGTTTCAGGCGGTACGTCACCAGCACGCGCGCCTCAATGCTGCCTCTCGGCGTAGTCACGCGCGCATACGCGCCGTTGACCAGCGACCGCTCCGCCGCCAATTGCGGCGATACTTCCACGAACAACTCAGGCTGCAGTTCACTCAGCCGCGGCAGATACCGCGACATTCCACCCGCCGTGTGATGCTCGGTCAAGCGGTAAGTCATCAGAACAAACGGATACCGCGGATCCGCCGGACTTTTTGCATAACGATTGTCCGGCCTCTCTCGCTTCTTCGCGGCCGGATTGATCTCCTGATCGTAAAGTGGATTGTGCACCGGCGATTCCAGCGGCTCGTAATGCGTTGGTAACGGGCCATCCTTCAGCCCGCTTGGCACATACAGCCATCCCACCCCATCCTGATGTAACGTAAACGGCCGAGCCCCTCCGAGCGCCTGCACCCCATGCCCCTCGCGCAGATTGCTCGGTGTATCGGGCGCAAGGTTCTCAGTGAAATCAGGATGATCATTCCCCGTCCACTTTCCCTCGGCCGCATCCCACCAGACAAGCTTCTTTCGTTCACTCCATGGCTGCCCATCCGGACGCGCCGAAGCGCGGTTGTAAATGATCCGGCAATCGTTCGGCCATGAAAATCCCCAGCCGTGCCCGAGGAGATCTTTCGGTTTCCGTTCGTTAGCCCGGTTCCGATTCTTATCCGGAAACACGCCGCAGTAGATCCACGCGCCGCAAGCGGTGGATCCGTCGTTCTTCAGATCTTTGATATGCGCGAGTTGCGTGCGGTCACTGACGTGATATCCGTTGATCTCGCGCAGCACAGCCTCCGCCGGCGGTTCGTTGTGTGGCCCTTCGAGCGGATAATCCCAGTTTAGTGCGAGCAAGCCTTCGTTTCTGGCAGCAGGATTCCGTTTCGCTTTCTCCCGTATTCTTCTACCCAGGTGATACATGAACCACAATTCCCCACGCGCATCTCCTGGAGGATCCACCGCCTTATTCCGGAATTGCAGCAACCGCTGCGTGTTCGTAAACGTTCCGGATTTTTCCGCGGTCCCAGCCGCAGGAAACAGGAAAATCTCGGTTCCAATTTTCTCCGGCGGCAACTCTCCGCTCACGGCTTCCGGCGACGCATACCAGAACGAAGCCGTTTCGGTCTCCACCATGTCGCGCACGACGAGCCACTTCAGCTTAGAAAGAGCCGACCGCTGTAGCTTTCCATTGGAAGCTCCGACCGCCGGGTTCTGGCCCATGACGTACAGACCATCCATCTTGCCGTCCTGCATGTCGAGCCAGTACCCAAGCTGAGAGTGATCTCCTGTCACTCTCGGCAGCCAGTTGAAGCCGTAATCGTTGTCCTTCGTTGCCGCCTCACCGTAGTACGCCTTCAACAAACTGATGAAGTAATTGTCGAGCCCCGACCACGTCCCGGTGCGAGTCTTGTGCTTCTTGATGTAGTCCGCCAGCGTGTTCGCGTCCGCCTCGAAAAACGGCATCGGCAAATATCCCGGCAGAATGTCATACAGCGTCGGAACATCCGTCGATCCCTGAATAGACGCATGTCCGCGGAGCGCAAGAATGCCCCCTCCAGGCCGCCCAATATTTCCCAGAAGCAACTGCAGGATCGCTGCTGAGCGAATGATCTGCACGCCTTTGGAATGCTGCGTCCATCCCACCGCATAGCAGATCGCTGCCGTCCTCTCCGGCCCCGACGCATTCACGAAAATTTCAGCGCATCGCAGAAACACGTCCTGCGCCACTCCGCAGCATCGCTCGACCATTTCCGGCGTATACCGCGAAAAATGCCGCTTCAGAACCTGGAATACACACCGCGGATGTTCGAGAGTCGGATCCGTCTCCGCCAGCGCCGGGTCGCCCATTTCGCCGCCGCGATCTTTTCCATGCCCGCCGGAGGCCTGCTTATGTGCCTGTCCACCACCGCCGTTTTCCCTTGATCCCTGATCCTGATGTGCGTAGAGCCACGAGGTCGGGTCATACTGTTTCTTCTCGTCATCCCATCCTGAGAAGAATCCATTCAGATCCTCGGTATCCTTGAAGTCCTCGCGCAGGATTGCCGAGGCATTGGTATAGGCGACGACATACTCGCGGAACTCCTTATTGTTCTGCAGGACGTAATTGATGATCCCGCCGAGAAACGCGATATCACTCCCCGCGCGCAGCGGCACCCAGATGTCCGCCATCGCTGAAGTCCGCGTGAATCGCGGATCGACATGAATCACCTTCGCCCCGTGCTCCCGTGCTTCCATCACCCACTGAAAGCCGACCGGGTGATTCTCCGCCATCGACGATCCCATGATGAGGATCGCGTCCGCGTTACTCAGATCCTGCTGTGCTGTCGTCGCGCCGCCGCGACCAAAGGAAGTGCCCAGACCGGGCACTGTGGAGCTGTGTCATATACGGGCCTGGTTGCTGATGCACACCATCCCTAGCCCAACGGAGAACAATTTCTTAATGAGATAGTTTTCTTCAATGTCGAGCGTTGCGCCGCCCAGGTGCGCAACTGCCGTAGTCTGCATCAGCGTCTGCGCATCACGCTTTTCCTGAAACGTCCGCTCGCGAGATTCCCACAGCCGATCCGCGACCATATCCATGGCCTGCTCGAGATCAATTTCTTTCCATTCCTTCGCGTACGGCGCGCGATGCTTCACCTTCTTCAACCGGTGCGAGTGTGTATGAAGTTCGAACGTGTCTGCGCCCTTAGGACAAAGTCGCCCCCGCGAAATTGGAGACTCAGGATCTCCCTCAATGGAAATCAGCTTGTTACCTTGATGAAACACGAGTTGCCCGCACCCAACGCCACAATAAGGACAGATCGACCTGGCGACCTCAGCCCCCGCAGTTTTCATTTTCAGATTTCGGGTTCGCTCGGTCATGACTTCCGGACCAGTCCCGCGAAGCCCGCCAGCAATCTGGCGAAGAAGAGGCCATTCTCGAAGCAACATGAGGCTCGCTTTCAGTGAGGGGTAATGAGCGGAACGCGAATCGCGTCTCGTACCTCCCCAAACCATAGGAGCCTAACATGCTCCGCACAATCAGGACTTTGCCGTAGAGAGCGCTTGTGTAGGGGCGGACGCCTTCCAGCCCCCGCGAAGGCAAGCCGAGCGTGTCACCGTTGCAGTGCGACGCGTTTTCACCGCTGAGGTCTCTCTCGGCGCAACTTTGATATCAGGAAAAGATGAAGAGTGGGGTTATAGGACTCTCACGCTGTCGGCAGCGTAAACACAAACGTGCTCCCATGGTTCAACTCGCTCTCCGCCCGAATCGCCCCCCCGTGCGCACGCATAATGTGTTTCGCGATCGCCAATCCCAAACCCGTCCCGCCGGACTCGCGGGATCGCGCCTTATCGACGCGATAAAACCGTTCAAACAACCGCGGCAAATGCTCCGACGAAATCCCGGCCCCAAAATCCTTCACATAAAACTCGATTCCTCTCTGCGCCGCCCGTGCCCCAAGTTCCACACGTCCCCCGCCGCGCCCATATTTCATGGCGTTATCAATCAGGTTTGAGAACACCTGGTGAATTGCCTCACGGTCTGCCAACACCAGCGGCAGAGACTCCGCCGCCCCGCTTCCATTGTGCGAGTCCATGATCTGCAGATCGATCCCTTGTCCCCGCGCAATCTCCCGAAAACTCTCCTCCGCATCGTGCAGCAATTCCACCGGAGGTACGGGCTCGGTTTCAAATCGTGTCTCGCCCGATTCGACGCGCGCCAGCGTCAACAGATCTTCCGTCAGGCGTGACATGCGCACCGTGTTTTTTCGAATAATCTCCAGAAATTCCCGTGTGGAGCCAGAGTTCTCAGGAATCGTGTCGAGCAGAGTCTCGGTGTATCCCTGAATCGAAGTCAGTGGAGTCCGCAATTCATGGGACACGTTCGCGATGAAATCACGCCGTGTTTTTTCCACCCGCTCCGTCTCCGTCAAATCGCGCAACACCGCCACCACGCCGCCATCTGGCAGGGGCGCCGCCGTCACGTCAAAAGCTCGTCCCGGCACAATGGAGGTCGCCCGCGCCATCTTCACATCCTTCGTGCTGGTTGCCGAATTTACCGCTGCCAGAAAATCCGGATCGCGAATTGTCTCTACCACCGGCGCGTTCAACCGCGTGTGCTGCGGCGCCAATTGGTCCATCTTGTGATTCGCCCAGCGCACCAGTCCATCTGCGCTCACCGCGATAACCGCATCCTGCATGCTGTTCAGCAGAGTCTCGAGCTGCCGCTGACTCGAGCGCACCGCGTCAAAGCTACGCTCCACCTGCTGTGCCGTCTTATCGATGGCTGCGGCCACTCGCCCAATCTCGTCCATGGGATTCTCATTCACCCGCGCATGCAGGTCCCCTCGTTCGATTCGCGCCGCCACGTCCACAATCCTCTCCAGGCGCCGCGACATCCAGATCGAAGCTCCCGCCGCGATCAGCAGCGCAATCAAGCATGCAATGGCCGATCCCCACAGCAAACGCCATCGCACCTGCGCTTCGACGGTCTCAACGTCTGACAACGGATAAGCCAAACGAACTGCCCCGCCTGAAATCGGCGCCGCCACGTAGAGAAAAGGAATTCCCAGGGTTGCGCTGCGACGTTCGTTCTCTCCCGTCTTCCCCGACAGCGCCGCGGCAAACTCGGCCCGCATGGCGTGATTCTCCATCTGTCCAGGATTCGACTCCGAATCCGCCAGGACTCTTCCGGAGGCGTCAATAATCGTCGCCCGTGCTCCCGCTGCCTGACCTTCCTGCGCCGCGATGTCGGCTAGCGAATGCACATGATCGATCTCGACCCGGTGCGCAAACATCAGTGTCTTTTGCGTGAGGTTCCGCTCGATTTCAGTGCGCAGGGACCGTTCCCATGCACTGCCAAGCATCATGTCAAGAATGAAGGCCGTCGCGGCGATGACGATCAGAAAGATGGCCAGCAGTTTGAAGAAGATGCGGTTCTTCAAGTTTCCTCTACTGTTTTGCCCGGCAGTCTCGAGTCATGTATTGATCAAGCCCGGAGTGTTGCTGGGTGTCCCTAGCGCTTATTTTGGGTGGCGCAGCGCTTCAGCGCTGCGATTCTCGCGTTGCTTTTTGGGCAGCTTTAGCCGCCGAGGTGCTTCTACTTCGGCGCCTCAAACCGGTATCCCGCTCCACGGACCGTTTTCAAATACCGCGGATTCTCCGGGTCCGGCTCAATCTTTTCCCGAATGCGACGCACGTACACATCGACAGACCGCGGAGTCACGTACGCAGTATCCCGCCAAACCGAATCGAGAAGGTGATCGCGGCTGAACACTCGCCCTTTGTGCCGCGCAAAATAATCCAGCAGCCGGAACTCCGTAGCGGTCGTTGGAACCATTGTTCCGCGCACCATCAGCGTCATCGCCGAAGGATCAATCTCAATCTCGCCCACTTTCATCGGGCTCGGTGGCAGCGGCCGCTCAAACCGCCGCAGCACCGCCTTCACACGGGCCACCAGTTCCCGCGGGCTGAACGGCTTCCCGATATAATCGTCCGCCCCCAGTTCCAGCCCAAGCACGCGGTCCGCCTCGCTGCTCTTCGCCGTCAGAAAAATCACCGGGACAGATGCCAGCCCAAGCGTCTGACGGATCGTACGGCAAATCTCCAATCCGTCTTTGCCTGGGACCATGATATCGAGGACGAACAATGCCGGCCGCTGCCGCTCTGCATCCGCCAAGACGGTCGACCCTGTCGGATACACCCGGACCACAAATCCTTCATTCTCCAAATGGTGCCGAACTAGCCGCGAAATGTCAGGATCATCTTCGACCACAAAGATGCTTGGTTTCACGCCCTTATTGTAGCGAAGAGGCTTGTCCCCACCTAGTGTCTACCCTTGCCTTTCGGCTTAGCAGTGGCCGTTTTTCATCGAACATTAACATTTATCGATAACGATGGACCAAATGGGCGAGAACGCACCCCCCGCAGTAGCGACATTAGCCAACAGATGGGTGGCCCACACAACGGGGTTTTCGTTGTGTAGGGGCGAACGACGGTGCTAGCGCCCGCGCTTGCTGCTAGTTCGCCGTGGCTTCACCTTGGGCTTTTGCTTGTTCTTTCCCTCAATATTGAGCGCCACGGCAGCACGGATAAGATCCTTCAATGCTACTTCATTGATCTTTTCGCCTTCGTGGATATCGATAGCGCGCCTGACATTGCCCTCGAGACTGGAGTTGAAGAGACGTTTAGGGTCCTTCAACGAAGCTCCCTTGGCAAATGTCAGTTTGACGGCGTTCTTGTACGTTTCTCCAGTGCAGACTATCCCGCCGTGGGAAAACACCGGAACTCCCGGCGATGTCTCCTTGGCCCACTTCCACTCTTCAACGATCTCAGGATCTGCCGCGTGTATGATCTCGCGCACCTTGGCGAGCGTCGTCCCGCGCCAGTCCCCCAGTTCTTTGATCCTTGCGTCGAATACTGCAGAAGCAGATTCCACCGGAACGGTCTCTTTCATGTTCAACTCCATGTCTTGCACCCAATTTAGTTGCGCTCAGGGTAACCCCGCAACCTACGCACAGGGAAGTGTCTTCCGTCTGCCGTCGACCACCTTATAATCGTTCCCGACGAGCGGACGCCCGTGCATTCTTGCGACGATCAAAACGGCTTCGAGCCAAATCAGCGGCCACATCTCCGCGTCCACGCCATTAATGTCTTTGTTCGCGATCAGGAACAAAGCCTCCGATTCTACCTTGATCAGTTGGGATTTTGCCTGGTCCGCGACGTCCGCGACCGACGTGGCCGCCGCTACGTGGCTGTCGCTCCTCCGGATGGTAGTACGGTGCTTTCGCTCATCGCGCCCGACCTCGATTCCAAAGCGTATCAACTGATCGGCCGTCCTACCGATATCACTTTCATTACAGACAACGTTGCCGCCAAGTTTCGCGAATGGAGTCAACGCGGCGTCCGTTTCGTATTCACTCCGCGCCTGAGGCGCGTGCAGTATGATCGCCTCGCGCCAGTATCTGGCTCACTTGATGCCGAACATCCGGCAGGAGATCCTGGGCCCGTGTGGGGCGGAGTGTTCACCCGCTTTCAGGACTTGGATGGGAACACATTTGCACTGGTCAGTTTTGATGAGGTGAGTCAGGCATTGGAACGCGAGCGCCTTGCGACCGCCGCGAAGGCAGAATTGGAGCGCCGCGCGATCCAGGAACTGGAAATTGCAAAACAGGTACAAGCCGGGCTCTTTCCACAAACGCTTCCGGCACTGGCCACGCTGGATTACGCGGGCATGTGTATTCAGGCCAGTCAGGTTGGCGGCGACTACTACGACTTTCTTGATCTCGGGCGGGAGAGACTTGGGTTGGTGGTCGCCGACATTTCAGGAAAAGGAATTTCTGCCGCCCTCATGATGGCCAACCTGCAGGCCAATCTACGAAGTCAGTGCGCAATCGCATCAGAGTACCCCGAACGCTTTCTGCAATCTGTGAATCGGTTATTCCGGGCGAACTCGTCTGACTACGCATATGCCAGTTTGTTCTTCGCTGAATACAACGAACAGTTGAGAAGCCTCCGCTACGCGAACTGCGGGCATCTCTGCGCCCTCGTTCTCAGAGTGGATGGCTCTCTCGAATCGCTGGAGTCTACAGGCACGGTCGTGGGGCTTTTCCAGGACTGGAATTGCGTGTTTGCAGAGCGTTCGTTGTGCTCAGGAGATACTCTCTTGCTCTACACCGATGGAGTAACGGAATCCTTCAACCATGCAGGCGAGGAATTCGGCGAACAGCGCCTTGTTGATTCCCTGCGCCGCAACCGTGAGCAACCGCCTCAACGGCTGATTTCTTCGATTGTCGACGACGCCAGGAAGTTCAGTGCCGGAAAGCAATATGACGACATCACTTTGATCGTTGCACGGGGCAGATAGAAGATACGCCAGAATCGCGGACAGTACAAAGCGCAAACTCGACTCTGACTCAAAACCAACGGTAACCCGCTCAAGCCCGCTTGTGGCTTGAGTGGGAACATCCAGACTCTCTCTCTCGTGATGTCTCTCTATCCTGTCTCATTGCTGAATGCTGTGTGCTGTGTTCCTTTTAAGTTCGCGCGACGACGCGACATCTTGTATCCGCTCTCTGACGCCGGTTACCGGATGCTGCGACAACCTCTGTAAGGATGCGATGTGAAGCAGAATCGAGAGTGGAACTGCAAAGACCGGAATCAGTGACAGCGGAAACATGGCGATAAGGGCGCTGGGCCGGTCAAACGCAGCGACCTGGAATGGCGATGGCGAAGTTAGAAATCCCAACGTAACGGCGATGACAAGGTCGGCAATGCCGAGCAGGTTCCAAATGCGGACGCTCCGCTCCGCGCCGTCCCCCGACCGAGCAAAGCTCGCAGCCACGAAGGGGGCGAGGATTCCTACGAGCGTATCGCCGACGCCAGCCGGCAACGCAAAGACTCCTGGGAGATGTCCACCTGCGTACAACACCAGGAAGATGACTCCTAAAACACGATAGACTTGCACTCCCACGAGCCAGGTGTCGGGAACGGCAGCCAGCGCACGGCGCAGCAATGGCGACATTCGAAACAACACCACCCCCAAGACAATGGGAGCGAGAAGAGCATACTGAATTGTGGGAGGTCTGCCGGACGGTGGCCGATACAATCCGGCCACGGACGTCACCACTGCAAAGACGAACCATCCCACAAGAATCGACGATATGCTCCAAAACGCTTTGAAGAGGTCCTTTTCAGGCCATGCCGCGCGCCGTAGTGCGCTACGAAGCCCAAGGAGCACCGCTGTGATAACCGTGATCATCCCCATCAACATGAAGGGGGGCAGGTAAGCCGGAACCGAGTAATTCATTGATTTGCTCCCTTCTCACACCCAAAACTTTGAGTGGTTCATAGAAAGCATAGGATTATGTGTGTAATCTTACCGATTAAAAAAAATTAAAAGCTCGCCAGCAAGTGATCACGGACCAGGCCCAAAACTTTCTTTTTTCCCTCTTCATCGGGCAGGGTCCGCGCGACCGATACCGCCCCAACCATAGCTGTGAAGATGAGTGTGAAATTCCTTTCCCTTTCTCCAGAGTTCGCGCCGGGCATAAACTCCTTGATCTGCTTCTTGTACGCTTCCATGCTGGCTTGAATCTTCCTCCGGGTCGCCGGCCGTCTTCGCGCAATGTCGGGAGCAAGCGCGGCCATTGGGCAGCCCATTTCGGGGTGCGCGCAATGTTCCGGCGAAAGATATCGCTTGACGATTTCCTTCCATGCTTCTCCCGTTCGGCCGTGTTTAGCCCATTCAGCGACTCTTGACGCCACATCGCGAACACTCTCCTCAACGGCTTCCGTGAGAAGGTCGTCTTTGCTCCGAAAGTGCTTATAGAACCCCCCGACAGTCAGACCGGAAGCCTTCATAAGTTTGGCGACTCCGGGTCCGTTCATACCTTCAGCGCGGAAATGTCGAGAAGCGCTCTCAACAATTCGACGGTGAGTCTGCTCCTTGTGTTGTCGCTCGTATCGCATGCGCTTTAGATTATAACGATAATCCAGCGATTCATATTATGAACGCTTGGCAAGGTCAAGAGGGGCGTGAGTGGAGCGAACTCAAACGCGGGGAAGCTTGAGTGATCTCGTTATCGTAGAGACGTTGCATGCAACGTCTCGCCAGATAGAGGCAAGAACGCGGTAGTCGAAAAGCGCCCATCGATTCCATGCCGCCGATTACGGTATCGTCAGCTTGCCGAGTGCGGAGCCTTGCAGCGAAACGGTCTTGCCTGCGATGGTGCGAGACGTTTTGATCTGTATGCCATAGATGTACTCGCCCGACAACCACTTGCATGCCGGGTTGCCAACGTAAGGGACAATGCGAATGTCATAGATTCCGTCTCCCTGGTTCAAAAACTCGGTAACTGAAACATTGCAGCCAAAGGGTCGGACATTAAATCCGTCACGCAAAGTCCAGCCCGCAGGCAGAGGTGTGACGCTTGTTTGGTTGCCGGCATTCGCACCCAAGTCCGCGACCGGTTCACCGTCTATTGTGACCAGTACGCTCATAACTGCCGAGGCATCGACGTTAGCCCCGGAATCGCCGGCGTCTGCATTGCCGTGATTAATCTGCATTTGCACGAACAACTCACGGACAGCCGTGTGCTTTTTTCCCTTTTTCGCTTTAGGCATTGGGTAGCTTCCTCCTGTGAAGTTAGTGGGGAAGACAGCTGGGAATTAGAGCGGTATTGTACACGCGCCAGCGGGGTTGTCTTTGACGCAAGAAGAAAGAGCTGGCGAATCGCCGAAACGCTTATTGCTTGCTATGCACTATGAAACAAGAAGCACCCTGCCGATGCGAATCGCAGTCGGCAACGGTCCAGTCAGCTCGTAGGCGTCAAGATCTTTGACCCTCGAGGCTAGGAGGCGAAAATGCTTTACGTTGGTTGCGGGAACTGCCGCGTTATAGAAACTCTGATTTGTGGTGGACGATTCATGCCGCACATGCCTGCATACGTGGAAGGCGGGCCCATGGGAGTGTACTGCCCGTATTGCGGGCCATTGCCTCCGATCTTTACCTGCATGCACTGCCGTGTAACGCAATTGGCATACTTTCCTGGCGCATCCTTTCAACCGCAGATGATGTTGCCCGGTGCGCCCAGCACTGTTGCGCCCGTGGTTCACGCTGCGTCCGGCGCAAATGGAAGTGAACTCAAGAGCCTGTTGTTGAGCGCCGGAAAGTCATTCTTGAAGGACTTCGCGGGTCACGCCGGCGGCCAGTTCGGTGACCAGTTCGGCAATTGGGCGTCAAGCTGGTTTAACGACACCAGTTCCTCATGGTAGGGAAGTAGTGACTCATCGGGCGGCTGGGGACAGTATTGATCCGTGCTATTTGAATCCACCTCGGGCGTAGGAAGGAGTGGATCATTACAAGTGCCCGAATTTTGGCTTGAGTTGGGGACATCGCCAAATCCTTCTGGTACAGTCAGGGACGTCAGCAGACAGAAATCCCTGGAGAATTGAGATGGCGAAGCCACCGCTGATTTTTACGTATTACATTGCCGCGCCCATAGAGAAGGTCTGGAACGGATTCGTCTCGAAGGAAGCGAATCAAACAATCTTCATGGGCGCGCAGTTTGAGGTGGACTTGAGACCCGGCGGCGCGATGACATTCTCAGGCCCGGGCAAGGATGGCAAGCCTGCGAGGTATGTAACCGGTGAGGTGGTGACGGTCGACCCACCGAAGCTGTTCGAATACAAATTCGGCAGGGGCGATGGGGCAGTGATGTCGCGAGTGAAGGTGGAACTCACTTCGGAAACAGAAGCGGTGAAGGTTGTGGTGACAAATGGCGGCTTTGGGGAAGACGATCCAGCCTATGCTCAGAGCGCGGATGGGTGGCCGCGAATCCTGTCGCGATTGAAGACTCTACTGGAAACAGGAAAGACCTTCCGGCCGCACTAGGCACGCGCAAACCCCGCAAGAGGGAACTCCGTCTCCCGTCGAAACTAGAACCGATGGTCCCTGTGTTTTACGCAATTCTGTCTGTCCATCCTTTTTGTCCCCAACAGGCTAAAATCGAACATCTAGATTCACGTGAGACCACCGATGAAGAAAGCGCTCGCGATTGTCACACTGGCGTTCGTTGGCACGATAGGCTTCTCCTCCGACACGACCACGCCCGCCACATGGCAGGCCGATTTGCTGAAATGGCGCGAGCAGCGCGCCGCTGGTCTGCAGGTCCCGGAGGGCTGGCTCTCTCTGATCGGCCTGGAATGGCTGAAGGAGGGTGACAACAGCGTTGGTTCTGCTGCCGACAACCGCATCCGAATCGCGAAGGCGCCGGCCCACCTCGCCGTGGTTCGGCTAGAGAATGGGAACATGCGGTTGTTATCCCCCCAGGGCGGATTTTCCAGGGACCTCATCGTCGATGATCATCCTCCCGGTGAGCAGACCTTATACGCCGACGACGCAGCCCCGCCGTCCAAAGCGTCAAAGCTAAAAATCGGCACGCTCACGATCATCCTCATCCATCGCGATCAGCGCATCGCGCTTCGCATCAAAGACCTCGACGCGCCTACCCGCGCCAGTTTTCATGGCTTGCGCTGGTACGCGCCGGACGCGAGTTACCGAGTCCATGCGAAATGGATTCCCTACAATCCTCCCAAGACGCTCGACATTCCTACCATCCTCGGCACCGTCGACAATCTGCCCGCACCGGGCGCGGCTGAGTTTACGCTGGACGGAAAGGTACTTCGCCTGGAGCCTGTGCTCGAAGATCCCGCCGCAAAAGAACTCTTCTTCATCCTCCGAGATGAGACCAGCAAAACGACTACCTACGGCGCCGGACGTTTTCTCTACACCGACTTACCCGATCATGGCGTGTCCCAACCGGGAGAATTGTGGCTCGATTTCAACGAACTCATAAATCCCCCGTGCGCATTTACGCCATATGCAACGTGTCCATTGCCCCCGCCGCAGAACCGACTGACCATCGCCATTCCCGCCGGCGAGCGGCGTTACCACGATTGAGACGGTGGTTCAGTTGTGACTCAGGAATCTGCGATTTCCGGTTTTGTCCTTAGACTCTCAGCGAGCCACGGAAGCCTCTGGCGGCGTAGTACGACTCCGCGCCGTTGTGGCACAGGAAAACGGTGTCGAAGCGGCGATCACAAAAGAGTGCCCCGCCGAGTCTTCTGATAGTCGCAGGCGTCTTCACCCAGCTTGATGTTTTCGAATCGAAATTCCCGAGTTTCTGTAACTCTCGATACTGTTCTTCCGTTAGCACTCCAATACCCATACGGTCTGCCAGATCAACGGCGCTGCCTTTTGGTTTATTTTCTTTTCTTGACTCCAGCGCTTCACGGTCGTAGCAGAGGCTTCTCCGGCCTTTCGGGCTTTCCGCTGCGCAATCATAGAAAATATATTCGCCCGTCCCTATATCCTGGCCAACAACGTCCGGCTCACCGCCAGTTCTTTCCATTTCATAAAGCGACCACAATTTGTGTGCATTCGCTTCCAGCCTGGCTTGTACTCCGGCCCAATCAACGTCTTTATGGCGGTTCATGTTTTTCTCAAAACGGGAGTTCAATGTTGTCAGTAGTTCTTCCCGTTGTTTTTTCGAAAGGGTCGCGGTCGCCACAGTTTTCATGAAAGTTCTCACGCTCTAGCAGTCGAATACGATAGCTCAACAAACCCGTTCCTGTAAGCGACCACGTTTTTCAAACTCCACCTCTTCTCCGTCGCCGGACCACCGAACAGCCGGAGTCCCTCACCCAATAAGACAGGCGCTATCATCAGGTTGATTTCGTCGACCAGACCGAGTTCGAGAAAACGCTGGGATAGCATCGCCCCGCCCACGAGCCAAATGTTTCGGTACCGAGGCGCGAGTTTCACGTCAACTAGTGTCTTGAGATCACCGGAACAGAATTCGACGCTCTTCCTTGCCTGCGGCCATTCTCTGCTGGTCACGACTACAGCCGGTGTATCGCCATAGGGCCATCCCAGTTCAAGTGCGTGTTCGTATGTGCGGGAACCAAGTACATAGCAGTCTATGGTTTTGAGGAACGCCGCGGCTTCCTCCCCAGAAATGGAGACGCCGGCTTCGTACACGCTTCCACCCTCCAGCCACGAGACATCGTTGTCCTTCTTCGCGATAAAACCATCCAGACTGGAAACCATGTGCAGTGTTACGCGAGTAGCTTTCGCGTTCTCTCCGCTTCGTGACACGGCTCCTCCTGGGTTGAGTCCGTCGCTATAGGGCACCGACTAGGAAAAACGTCTTTGCGTCGAGAGGATCGTACAAGAAGCGTGAGGTGGCCTGCTTGATTTTGCGTCCCAATCGTGAGTGAACGTGGCCACCTGGGTAGGTCATTCGGACGACTTCTCGCAGCGAGGGAGCTTGGTACGACATCCGCACGCAGCGCCTCAATTTAATCCGTCGATCAAAGATTACAGGTTCGCGTACTCACCTGTGCCGCCCGCAGATCGTTTCGAAAGCAGTCTTCGAACAACATGGCCTTTCCACATCCACAATCCCGAAACGATCATGATTGGAACGAAGATATACCTGGTTGGGGTGGCGTACTGCGGAATTTTGTCAAACGGGCTATAGATATACCCGAGGATGGGAATGCTGAAAATGAGGTGAATCCAGCGAAAAATCGAACGTGTGATGCCTCGGCTCACAACGTTGGCCGCATTGGCTGATTGGACCATGATGTCACTCCTAGAATTTGATCTTCGGCTTTATGGCGTCATCCCGAGCGTAGCCGCGTTTCAGGCGGAGCGAGGGATCTCCCCGCACAATGGCATGACGCGGTATGAAACCAGTCAGACTGAGCCTCAACCGATCGCCGACCTACAACTCCTGACCCGACTTAGTCACCCACTTGGGCATTTCAACACCGAACAGCTTGGCGTACTCGGCGTGCAATCGCTGAAAGCCGGGTAACTTCATGCCCTCAGGCCCGGCGATGCGTCCAATCGGCTGGCCGGCAAGAACGCTATCGAGCACATCGAAGCACATGTGCCATCCTGCAGCTCCCATTGCGATGAAGTGCCGATTGATGGTGGTCCACAGCGTCAGGCGTGTGCCGCCACCAAGCGGTTCGAGCTCCCACCGCATATCGTTGCCACCCCACTTGTACTCAAGGAAATTAGGAGCATCGGCCCGCGTGACGGTTGTTTCGGTGACATGTGGCTTGAGCGCACCCACGGTGGTCAGCTTCACCTTGTTTCCAACCGTACCCAGGTTCCCATCGGCGTCAAAAGGAGCCCATTCGCGCAGATGCACTGGGTCCGTAAGGGCCTCCCAGACTTTTTCGGGACGATGGCGCAGTTCTCTGACAAGAATGAGCGTCCAGTTCTCTCCTTCTTCCTTTCGCATCTGCGCCCCGCTGGCCGGACCCGGTATATACTCCACGCGACTGGTCATTTTTCATCTCCTCGTCTTAATTGCTTGCCGCGGTGGCTGCGTCGAACTCACATCAAGTTGAGCACGCTCCGAACCACATCGGGCACGATTCCATGGAGCACAGCGGGAATCACAACCCGTGCAATCGGATACGCGACCAGCACCACAGTGACGGCCCCCAGCACCCACGTGTTAACCGAAAGGTGCCGTTCGAGAGCATCCACGCGACCGGACCACATCCGGCTGAACTGCTCGGCGTTGAAGGGACCTGATATGTCCTGCGCGTGATTGGTCATCGTCATCTCCCTGTATTACCAGCGAGCCAGTTGGGTAATCTGAATGAGGTTGCCGCAGGTGTCTTTCAGCATCGCAATAGTCGAGCCGGTCACGTCGGTGGGCGGCATCGTGAATTCGGCGCCGCGGGCCTTGATCCGCTCGTAGTCGCCCTTGACGTCGTCGGTGAAAAACATGGCGGCGGGCTGGTTCTGCTGAAACAGTGCCTGCTGATACGCTTTGCCCGCAGGGTTGTTGTTCAGTGCCAACTGCAATTGAGTGCCGTCCGGTTCCTCGGACGACGTCACGGTCAGCCACCGGTATGGACCCTGACTGAAATCGGTTTTCTTGGCAAAGCCCAATACCTCCGTATAAAAGCGCAGGGCCTTATCTTGATCGTCCACATACAAACTGGTCAGTTTGATCTTCATTTCGTTTCTCCTTTATCAGTCTCTCGGTCTGGGCCGGGTCGGGTTCTCTTTGTCTTCTTTTTTGTGGGTGTAGATGAGGCCATGCGATCGAGGTAACGTTCGAGAGCATCCAGGTGAGGTGCCCAGAACCGCCGGTACTCCTCGATCCATGAGGCAGCATCCTTAAGTGGCCCGGCGTCCAGTCGGCACGGACGCCACTGCGCCTCCCGGCCGCGCGAGATCAACCCGGCCCGCTCCAGCACCTTCAGATGCTTGGAGACCGCGGGCATGGACATCTCAAATGGCTTCGCAAGTTCGGTCACCGAGGTCTCGCCCAGAGCCAGCCGAGCCAGGATCGCGCGTCGCGTGGGGTCGGCAAGTGCCGCAAAAGTCGAGCTAAGCAGATCCTGCATTTGTAATAAACCAGTCGGTTAAGTAACCGATGGGTTAAATGTAAGGCGCCCTCTCACCGGTGTCAAGCAGTTTTCGAAAAAGTTTTCGCTGGTGCACCGCCCTCGTCGAGCCTTGGCGCTTCAGATATGGACTGAATCGAGAAACAATGAAATTTAAGCCCAGTGCCTCATTACACTCACCGGCTCTGAGAGCAATCGCTGGTTATGCCACCATCGTCAGTCACACTTACTGTTCAGTCCAGCGAGTAAACCAAAGATTCCAGTGTTGCGAGTTCACCGGTAATTCCGTGACCGTGTCTACCGCACCGTCTGCGTAACCGAAGCTGAACTCTTGGCGATGTTCGAGTTTCCGTCGTAGGTCACCGTGACCTTGGTCGAACCCACAGGCAGTGAAGAGATCGCCAGCGTTGCTTTGCCACCGCTCAGTTGAGCTGTGCCCAGCACAGTCGTCCCCGCCTTGAAAGTAACCGGCCCCTTCGGTATCACGGACGGCGACGAAATCTTCGCGGTGAAAGTAACCGCTTCGCCTTGCGTGGACGGATTCGGCGAGGATGTGAGCGTTGCAGAACTCATGGTCTGCACCACCCCTTGATTCACCACGCTCGATGTACTACCTGAGTTAGCCGCATCTCCCAGGTACACCGCCACCAGCGGAAGAGTGCCAGTGTTCAGATTCGCTCGGGTAAGAGTCGCGATGCCGCTGCTGTTGAGTGTGGCCGAACCAATCGGGGAGCCACCCCACGTGAACCGCACGACACCTGTCGGCGTTATTGAGCCGGAGGTGGTAACCGTCGCCGTCCAAGTTACTTTCTGCCCGTAGATGGAAGGGTTCAGGGACGAGACAACCGACGTTGATGTAGGAGATTTGCTGGTTGGATTGACGACTTGCCTGAGTCCCGGTGAAGTGCTGGCCCCAAAGGTAGCGTCACCCGGGTAGCTCGCGGTTATCGTTGAGGTGCCCACGGGCAGTGAGGAAGTAGTCAGAGTCGCGCTCCCACCGCTCATTGATCCGGTACCCAGCACTACCGAGCCATTCTTGAAGGTGATGGTTTCTCCATTGGGCGGAGTTCCGCCCGTCGAACTCACCGTGGCCGTGAAAGTAACTGCCTGCCCGAATAGCGAAGGATTGGGCGATGAAGCCAGCTTTGTGGTTGTAGGAGTAGCAAAGACGGTGTTGTTTATCAGAACACCGACGAATCCTTTCAGTGGTTGGTGGTTAGTAAGCTGTAAATTGGCGGCCACCACATCAGGCTTGCCATCGCCATTCACGTCTGCAACCGCCAGCGCCCAAGCAGCATTGCCGCCCGACGGAAACACGACATTGGGCTCGAAGGTTCCATCTCCATTACCACGGAACACACTGACCCCGCCGTCTCCCTTACTGTCTGTGCTAATAATCACCGCCACCAAGTCGAGCTTGCCATCGCCATTTACGTCTGCCAAGGCTGCGGAAGGAGTGCCAGCTCCGTCCGCTCCGCTGTAGGTCACTGCTGGCTGGAAGGTGCCGTCACCGTTGCCCAACAGCACACCCACGTTGCCACTGTCGAAATTCATCACCACCAGGTCTTGCTTGCCATCGTCATTCAGATCCCCAGCGACTATAGAAGTTGGGGTCGATCCGCCCGAGCTGTACATCACTTCCGGCTGGAAGGTTCCATCACCGTTGCCCAACAGCACCCCTGCACCACTGCCATCGGCAATAAGTACATCGGGGTTGCCGTCGCCGTTGACGTCGGCGATCGTCGATGCCTGTGGTCCTCCCGCGGCATAGGTCACGACCGGTTGGAAGGTACCGTCACCGTTGCCCAGTAACACCCCCATGCTGCCTGGACCCCAGGTCGTCACCACAACGTCGGCCTTCCCATCCCCATTTAAGTCCGCCACTGCCACGGAACTCCCTGTCCCCTTGCCCGAAGCGAAGCTCAGTGCCGGTTGGAAGGTACCGTCGCCGTTGCCTAGCAGCACTCCTACTCCACCAGTTGTACGGTTCGCGAAACTGAAATATTGATTAGCAACCAGCACATCGGGCTTGCCGTCACCGTTCACATCCGCAACCACCAATGAAACCGCGCGCGACCCGCCGGAGCTGTAAGTCACTGCCGCCTGAAATGTGCCGTCACCGTTGCCCAAAAGGACGCCCACCAGGCCAGTTATACAATTGGTCATGGCAATGCAGTAATTGGCGACTAGCACATCGGGTTTTCCGTCGTTATTCACATCTGCGACCGCAACCGAGTACGCATCCCATGCGCCCGAGTAATAGGGCACTGCCGGCACGAAGGAGATCGCACTAGGAGTTGTTGCCTGCGAGCCGATCCTTTTTTTCTGTAGGCGATTCACAGCAACCTGCTCAGCGTTGTTACCCTTCAGCTCGACCACGCTCAGAGCGAGCGCAGACTGGCTGACATCTTGCGGTGGCGTAACAACAGGTCTCTCAGACTGCCTTGCACCCATCAACTGTACAGTGGTAATCACGATGGCAAGCGTTCCGACTGCGATCAGCACCGCGGCGAAGCGTGTCTTTGATTGTGTGTGAGTCCGCATGGCGGTCTCCTTCTAAGTCCGCGAGGATTGAGCAAAGCGGGTTCGCGGACTTCGCCGAAGAACGGGAGGGGCCTGCTCAGACAGAATCGGCGTTCTGGGACTGACTCTGGTGAGGGGTCGCGATGTACGAAAGCACAATGCGCGCTCCCGGAGGGGTTGTCAAGAAGGGAATCGGGCGGAAATCATACGCCTGGGCTGGAAGGCAGCCGCAATCTCCTCGGCGAAGTTATTGAAAAATCAGACTTCGATAATCAGATTCGACGCATCGTCGATCCGGAACCGTCGCCCGGGTGGGATCACTGTTGTCGCGCTATATTCGGTTACAACTGCCGCGCCCCGATAGCTCTTCTTTCCTGTAAGCCGCTCACGTTCGTAGACGTTCGTACTCAATTTCCCACCATCAAAAAAGGTGACCGCTGCGCTCGCGGTGTCCTCTCGGCGACGCGGTATTCCCTGTGTAGGCTTTGTCCGCACTCTTGACGAAGATGGCAGCAGCGCTCGCAATCGCAGTGTCACGATTTCGATTTCACGATTCGCATGCGTGTACCCATAGCGCCGCTTGTGCTCTTCTTCGAAGTCGTGCAACACTTTCTTGCTGGCCGGCAGGTTGAGTTCGTATCCTTGCCCCCGGTATCGTAGATCAATCGTTCGAACAAACTTCGCCGCGCCATCCCATTTCTCACCCGCGAAATCTTTCTTTGCTATCCGTTCGAGCGCCGTGAACTCATAATTCAACTTCGCTTGCGGAACCTCGCGCGCGACGCGCCACAAAACCGTCCGCGAGTAATCCTTGACGACATTACTCCACAGGATGCCCAGAGCAGAAAGTGCCCCGGGAAATGCCGGCACGATCACATGCGGGATGCTCAACGCTTCAGCCAGGGCGCACGCGTGGAGTCCCCCCGCACCGCCAAACGCGACGAGAGCAAATTGGCGCGGATCGCGTCCTCGTTCAATCGACACTACGCGAATGGCCTTCTCCATCGTGGAGTTCACGACGCGAACCACTCCCGCCGCGAACTTCTCGAGGCTCAGAGTCGACCCCTGCTTCTTCAGCCATTCCCGCGTGATCTGACGCGTGCGCTCCAGATCGAGAGTGAATTCACCACCCAGGAATTTAGTCGGCTGCAAGCGCCCCAACAGCAGGTTCGCATCCGTCACCGTGGGCTGAGTTCCGCGTCCATAACAAATCGGACCCGGATCCGCTCCTGCCGATTCGGGCCCGACGCGAAGTACACCCGCGGCGTCGAATCGCGCCAGGGACCCACCGCCTGCTCCCACAGTATGAATGTCAAGCATCGGCACACTGATCGGTACCCCCGCAATCTGTGCGTCACTGGCCGTCTTGATCTCGCCTTCCACGAGCGAGACATCGGTGGACGTTCCACCCATGTCGAATGCGATGATGTTGTCGAATCCGCTGCGTCGCGCGCTCGCTGCAGCTCCCACCACTCCGCCCGCAGGCCCGGAAAGCACAGTCCGGACCGGTTCCCGCGCCGCAGTTGCCAGAGGAGTGATCCCTCCAGAAGACTGCATCACAAATATGTTGGTTGTCGGTTGAAGTTCCCCCACATCATTGCTCCCTGCTGCCTGACGCCCGACGCCTGACGCCCGACGCCCGGCACTCGACGCCAGCAAGCCGCGCTCCAGATTCCCCAGATACCGCCCCATCACCGGCTGTAGGTAAGCGTTGATGACGATCGTAGACGTGCGCTCATACTCTCGAAACTCTGGCAGGATTTGATGGGATATAGAGAGTGGAACTCCAAGATGCGTCAATGCTTCCGCCACCGCACGTTCGTTTGTCGCATTGGCGAACGAGAACAACAGCGAGATCGCTACAGCTTCCGGATTGGTTTGCGCCACGCTCGCCGCGAGGCTGTTCAGTTCAGAAATGCTGGGCGACGTCAAGATCTTGCCGTCAGCCGCCGTGCGCTCCTGAATTCCAAAGCGCAGTTCCCTCGTCACCAGCGGCTCGATACGATCGAAGAAGAAGTCGTACAGTTTGGGCCGCGCCTGGCGCCCGATTTCGATTGCATCTTCGAATCCCGCTGTCGTCACCAGCGCAGTCCGCGCTCCCTTCCGCTCGAGCAGCGTGTTGGTGCCGACGGTTGTGCCGTGAAGAAGAATCAGCTCTGTTGCCGGAGCAATCTTTCGGATTGCCTCCACGATCGCGCGCGCCGGATCGGCGGGCGTCGAAAAGACCTTGAGCATGCGTAGTTGATGGCTAGAGGGATCGATCCAGACACAGTCGGTGAAGGTCCCACCGGTATCGATCGCAATGCGTAGAGTCTCAGAGCGACGTGCCATGCGGAAAGTAAGACTATCATCCGCAGCGAAGGGGGACCTATCGCAGGTCCGCTAACGTGCCCAGACGATCCCTCAGGCGCATTGGGCCGACTTCACCTTCGCCTGTGCGGAAGTCACGAGCCGACGTTCAGGCGCACGCTCTCCCCTACGGATCAACATGATCGCCCCCAGAATTGCGAGCGACGCCAGCCCCACCCGAGCGGTCAGCTGTTCGCCTGCCAGGAGCCAACCGAGCAACACCGCCACGACAGGATTGGCATACGTGTGCGTCGCCACGACTGCCGGCGGGCATCGCTGCAGAAGCCAGGTGTAAGCAGTGAATGCCACGATGGATCCGAACGTAATCAAGTATCCCAACCCAAGAATCGATTTCAGCGAGACCTGCGACCAGTGCAGGGCATGAAATTCGCCGGTTATACCTGCGGTCGCGAGCAGCATCACTGCGCCACATACGAGCGGGACGGCCGTGCGCGCCAAAGCGTCTGAGGGCAGCTTCAGCCTCGGAGAGAGCACCACTCCGGCCGACCATGAGAGCGATCCGGTGAGCACAGCGAGTAGTCCAATCAGGCTCGCGTCTTTCGTCGAGAGCTCCACGCCGCTGAGAATCGCGACGCCGGCGATGCCGACTGCCAGACCAAGAGCGCTAATGCGGCTGATGCGTTGCTGCCCTGCAGCCCACGCGAGCACCAGAATGAACATCGGTTCGGTTGCGATGAGCAAGGCGGCAAGGCCCGAGGCCACGTGCTGCTCGGCCCAATGCAGGGTCCCATGCCCAATCAGAAAGAACAATGCGCCTACGACAACGCCAGCAAACCAGTGCTCGCGCCGAGGACGATATCCGCGCAGGCACGCCCAGGCAACCAGCACTCCACCCGCGATCGTGTGGCGGATACCTGCCGCAACCAGCGGTGGAATGGTCTCAACTGCATAACGAATCGCGAGATACGTGGAACCCCACACGAGGTAGATCGCGGCGAACGCGAGCGCCACTTTGATGGAGTCGCTACGCACGTTCCGGGTTGGGGCGGATGCGATCACGGGTCTGCCTCCTAGATTAACCAGTTTTGCCGATTGGAGTTTTTGCCGGTGGAGGGTCAGGATTTGGGCCGGTTGCTCGCGGAACATGTGTAACCTCCAAAATAAGTTTCATAAGTTAGTACGAGAATAGGCGCGAAGAACTAACTTGTCAAGTACGTTTTATTGGTTAGATAATGGAATCGAGAACTGGAGGTAGGAAATTTACACGGACACAATAAAGAGACGGCGAGAGCCGCGGTTTGAACTTTGCGGGGGGGCGGTGTGTCTCGACTTCGTCAACACACTGGACGACCGCTTCACTCCGGACGCCAAGGAGTTATTGAAACACTACGTCGATCTGGCTCGCTTTGCAGAGGACACGGGCATTCTGAAGGACCTGCAGGCGGACCGGTTGATGACGAAGAGCATGCAGTATCCCGATGAGGCGCAACGTGTGCTCTCCTCAGCCATTCAGTTGCGGGAGGCAATCAGCGACATCTTCTATGCGCTCGCAAGGAAGAAACCTGTGCCGCCAGCAGCGCTGGCGATTTTGAATCAGCACGTGCAGGAAGCAGCCCAGCACCTGGTGCTTGTGGCAGGGAAGGAGCGCTTTCAGTGGGAATTTGAAGCGGACGGTTACGATCTGTTCGCGCCGCTCTGGCCGATCGCGCGCGATGCGGCTGAACTGCTCGCCTCCGAGCGCGTGGAATATGTGCGCGCGTGCGCATCGAAGACATGCGAGTGGATCTTTTTGGATGAGAGCAAGAACCATCGGCGTCGCTGGTGTGACATGACCAAGTGCGGCAATCGCGCGAAGGTGAAGCGGTTTTACGTGCGGCAGAAGAGGAGCGCGGCGAGGTCTTGAACTTCGCGACAGCAACGCCGTTCCGCTGAAGCGCTACTGACCACCGAACGATTGGGATAGCGCTATAAGATTCTGAGGTACAACGAGAATTGCGCCTCCGCGTGGGCTGTCGATGTCAGAAATAAGGAAAAACGAGATCGCAACAGCAAGAGGCACAACTATAAACGTACGCTGATGCGCACCGTATCCGAGCAGGAAGTTGGAGCAGATCGCTATGGCGAGCATCAGCAACCAGGCAGCGCCAGGAATGCGGTTCCACCACGCAGCCTGAGTATATCCCTGTGAGTTGAGCACATCGTTCATTCCGGAAACGGCAAGGGCCAGGAGCGGTGTGGGCGCGGCTGCTGCTGGTCGGACGGCCGACCACATTTGGGTTTGAAGCTCTGCTGTATCTGCATTGATTTTGGCAATCTTCTGCAGATCGCGAGTTGTGTAGAACAGCACGCGCTGATCGGTATACCTCCGCAGTAACTCGCGGACTTTGGACGCGTCGTTGGCCGGCAACAAGTCGGCTCTCACGTACTCGGTGCCGATTGCATTCGCCTCGGCTTCCTCATAATTCTTGCGCTGATCGTATCGGCTGACGGCCATCGAGAAGGTGAAACCGATCAGGAGTCCGAGCATGGTCAAGGTCGCTCCAAGCACGATGCCAAAATCATTGCGTTCCTCGTCCTTCAGGGGAAGCAGCCGCCTGCGAACTTGATCTCCGATCTGGGCTGCAACAAGCAGAATCACGAAGGAAAGGACGAACAGCGCGATAGGGGAGTCGAGCAGATGCATCCCGAAGTTCCTCCGCAGCCTTTCTTGAGAGGTTCGGCGTATACCTCTCGGTTCGATCCGCAGGAAAATGTAAATTGGGATTCCTGATTCGAGGCAACGAACTTGGCTGCCCTGCGGTAACTCTCACTCTAACCGATTCATTCTTGCAACTGAGCCTGAACTGGCAGAAATGCCAGATGACGGTCAGTCCTGCCCTCGGTACGGTGTAACAAGTTGCAAGAAGTTATGAGACTCCTCCTCCTCACGTTAGTTCTTGGAATCCCGCAACGAGTGATCGTTGAGCGTGGAAACTTCGTGCTGGGGGTTTTTACGGATGGCTGGATCTGTTACGGGCAACGAGAGCCCAAAAAAGTTGACTGTCATCGGGCGATATCGTCACCCGTCGAAGCGATTGTGATCAAGTAAGCGCTTAGGAAGCGCAAGCAATACTAGATTAGCGGGCCCTCTTAAAGATCGAGGTCCGATATCGTGCTGTCTAAAGTCACGAATATTCCTCGGAGGTGCAACTCCTGCTCCTCTAAAGATCTTCGCGAATTCAAAGGGGAGTTTGCCATTCATTACGCGGGGATCGAGGGACTCAGCAAAGCTATTGTTTGGGTCTTCCCTGAAGTAAGCGTGTGTCTGAACTGCGGTGTCGCCCAGTTTCACGTGCCGGGCAGAGAGCTGCGAGTGCTCGAGACGGGCATTTCTGTCGAAGGAGCCGCAGTATTGTTCGAGAAAAGCGCAAAACAACATGGTGTCGGCGCCGGGGTTGAAGACAAAGCCGCTGGATCTAAACGGCCTGAGAGCTGATTTTGGAAGTTAATCTCTTCCACCAACCTGTCCCACCTTTTATTACAGTCTGGAGCGCTTTTGGGGCTTACCCGAGGGGGCCACGCGGCCGACAATGATTGTCGGCGCATTGCGCAACAGCAAAGAGACGCCTCTGGGTACATGCTATGGTGCGCAGGTCGCACATGAACGTGCGCCACCATGACGTCTCCCATTACCGATCCCACCCTGCAAAAGATTGATGATCTAATCAATCGCCTACGCGAGTGGCACAGCGACGCCAGCAAGCTGCTGAACGACACGGATGTTCAAGAGCGGCTGGAACACGCCCTCCTCGACGTCAGCTACATATTTGAGTATCTGAAGGCCGCACGCTCGGAAAAAGAGGAAAAGTTAAAATTGGGTGGCTTGAAGTCGGACGCCGAGGGCGCGGGAAACGATTAAAGGCAGCTCTCCGTCACCAGAGTGCGGCAGCCTTAAGGAATCCAAGCCTTAGATTAGGGCGGCGGTTACAGCCCGCAAGAGGTCATTGGCGCGCTGCTTAATGACATAGCCGCGTGCGCCTGTGTTCAGGGCTTCTCGCACCACATCGGGAGAGGACTCCTGGCTGACGAACAGTATTTTGGATTGAGGCAAAAGTCTTCGAAGCCGTCGGGCCGTCTCGATTCCATTGATTGAGGGTAGCCCGAGGTCGAGCAAGATCAGGTCCGGCCGCAATTGTTGGGCTTGTTGAATGGCTTGCAGGCCGTCCGCGGATTCGCCGACAACTTCCAGTTCCGTGTGCTTTTGCAACTTCGAGCGGACAAACCGGCGCCACGGCTCGTAGTCATCGACAAGGAGAACCCGGAATTTTCTCAAAGCGCCTCCCGCCGGTCACGGCCAGACTTGCCCCAAAGGACAGCTTTGATTCTGGCATAGCACGATAACCGTGAAAAGCCAAAACTGAAACTGTTCGAAGTGCCTACTCAGAGCTATATCGTGTGCTAGAGGTTGCTTGCATTTTTCGCGGTTAACCGCACTGGCTACGGGCCTCGAGAAGAGTGTGGACGGCGGCAATCAGGTCGGTGGCGATTTGCAGCGACTCAGGATAATCGGAGGTAGAAATCAACTCGTACGCGAGGCTGCAGATATGCGCCTCGAGCTTCCTCATTTCCTGCTTTTGTTGCGTGTCAGGGTCGTCGTGGGTCATGTGGGACAGCAACAGCCGCAATTTTAGCGAGGTTAGATCAGGGAAACTGAAAATAACCTGAAGAAGAAGGATTTTTCAGGCTGTCGATGGTGGTGATGCGTTAACGCCCAAGCGATACCTACTGCAGGATGGAGACGGGCTGGAAGTTATTGTGCCTTAAGAAGTTGCCGGCCGTATCCAAGAGTTTTCCACAGTGTTCCTGAAGGAACATTTATTTTACAAAATTGTATGTACATCAACGGGGAATCGGGTAAGTCCAACCGAGAGAGCGGATTAGGAAGAGGGTAGGATGTGAACGCGGGTCACATTCGTCGGGGATAGAGCACGAAAACCGCCGGGATGACAGGGGTTTGCGGACAGCCGAGGCGGCTGTCGCTACGTGTGCGGCGGTCTTCGCTGGGCATTTGACGGGCGGACGAAAAGAGGAAAAAGCCGGCTGCATTCGCAGCCGGCTCGATGTGAAAGCGCCAGGATGTCTGCCTGGCCAACGGATCTATTTGACCACCTGACTCAGCACGGTCGAGGTGCTGGTCAGGTTGTTGACGTTCCCAACATAAACGGCTTTGATTTTGTGCGTACCCACCGCGAGCGCCGAAGTGGTGAACTTGGCCTGGTGAGTGGTTGCGTTGACTGCTGCGCTGGCGAGAAGAGTGGTGCCGTCGTAGAACTGCACCGTGCCCGCGACGGTTCCGCCAAACGCTCCTTTTACGGTCGCCGTGAAGATCACCGGTTTGCCGTGCGTGGAGGGATTGGCGGACGAGACCAGCGTCGTGGTCGTGGCTGCCTTGACCACGGTTTGTTTGAGGATGGCGGAAGTGCTGGCGAAGTTGCCGGCCCAACCACCGTATACGGCCTTCATGTTATGCACGCCAACGGTCAGAGCGTTGGTCGTGAATGTAGCTACTCCTCCAGCCAGTGAAGCCGTACCCAGAACCGCGGCACCATTCATGAAGGTGACGGTGCCGATGGGAGCGGGTCCGAAACTGCCTGCAACCGCAGCCTTGAAGGTTACGGACTGGCCGAAGGTCGAAGGATTAACGGACGAAGTGAGCGTGGTCGTGGTCGCTGCTTCGATGGTGAAAGCGACGGTATGAGCGCTTTCCACGTTGCCGGCCGCATCCGTGCTGTATATCGAGACGTTGTTGGGGCCGGTCTTGGTGACGGTGAACGGAGCCGCATACGCAACGTACGGGCTGCCGTTGAGGTCGCGGAAGGTATGCGACACGCCACTGCCCGGAGCGGCATCGCTGGCTGACAGCGTGACTTTCACCGGCGTGGTGTATACCGAGCCGTTGAAGGTTCCAGTCAGCGTGGCCTTGGTTACGGGCGAGATTGTGTCGAAACCGATCGGACCATAGGTGTAATGGCTGGTAAAGCCGGAGTTATCCCAGGCGCGCACGTTCACGGTGTGCCAGCCTTGTCCGACGCTTCCCGCGCAGGATGCACCCGTTAAGTCGAGACATCCTGTCGTAGCGTTTGGATACTGCGGCCCACTGTAGAACGAGTTACCCGAACCCGGAGTCGCTTCACGGGAGACATCGCCGGGATCAGCGTCCCAAGCCTGACTGAAGCCCGAAACGCCGACGGCGGGCAAACTGCTTGTGCCGTTATCAAAGACGCTCCAACTTACGATCTGATCGCTGTTGTACCAGGTGTTGATCGAAGGGCCACTGAAGAATACTGATGGCGCCACGAAGTCACCGGCATTATAGGTATTGATAGCCCACGCGAGTTGCATCATGTTGACGGAGCCCCAGCCCGTGACCGCATCCCATCCGGATCCCGCGCAGAAGAACGTGAGACCGAAGAACGCAGTTACGTCGTTGTTATTGCAACCCGAAGTGATGTCATAGAACGGGTAGTGCGGCGCATAAGACGGATTCTCGCCGAACCAATACAGGTACCAGTTCCCATTCCCCAGCGGGCCGCAGCCGTGACCGTTGCACAATCCACCGCTGATCTGAGTGCTCAGGTACAGAAGATAGGACTCTTCATTGGCGAAGAATCCCGCCATCTCAGGGGCCACGATGCTGGTTCCGCCGTTGCCCTGGAGAGAGCCTCCAAAGAAAATGTTCTGCGGAGTATTGAACCAGTCGGCGTTGAGTGCGACGTCTGGAAGTCCGCGGCTCCCGAGACCCAGGCTGCTTTGATAGCCGGGAGTTCCAAAGAACGAGCTGAAACCTCCGGTGCTGCCGCCATCATTGGTTCCGCACCCGTCGGGTCCGCCGCTCCATGCTACTTCGGAGCTGAAGACCGGTCCGCCGAACAGGGAGAGCGTGGTGCCGCCAGCGGCCACTACGTTCGGATCGCTGGATGGGAACTGGACGGCCGTTGCAGCGCCGCAACCTGCGGCCGCGCCCTGATCGCCAGAAGCAGCGACGAGAGTCCAGCCCTGACCGATCATCGAACTGAAGATGCTGTCGGCGGTGTTCATGTCACCGCTGTCGTAGCAACCCAGCTCCTGGCATCCCCAACTGGTGCTCATGGTGCGAGCCAAGTTGTCGCTGAGCATGTGGTTCCAGATGTCGTTGAAGGTTGAAAAATTCGCGTTGACTCCGTCGTACATGTAGACCATCGCGGTATCGACAAAACTTCCGAAGCTGTTCGACATCGCGGTGGACCACTCCATATCCATCGTTCCCTCGCCGTCGCAGCAGGCGGGTGTGCCATCGATGAAGAACTGCTGCCAGTGGTCGGCCAAGTACGGGTACTGATTGTGGAAGCCAGTGAAGTCACTTCCCTGCTGTGTGCCTGCAGTCGCGATGGCAATCGATGTCTGAGGCGGAGTGACTGACGGATTGTGCAATGGATTGCAGCAGTGGCCGAATCGATACAGACCGTTGGTGTCATAAGCCTGGGAGCTGAAGATGTCCGTT
>Ga0126371_10000436_pt1 | contig 34058 bp, 36 predicted proteins | sample PanSoiMetaPlot_4_FD_110145 | JGI IMG/M metagenome (GOLD analysis project Ga0126371, IMG submission 110145) | Tropical forest soil microbial communities from Panama - MetaG Plot_4 | ecosystem: Environmental > Terrestrial > Soil > Tropical forest > Bulk soil | place: Panama | collected 2016-02-17 | reverse complement strand
TCCTGGGCTATGCCAGGGTAGGTGCACGCACCGACCAGCAATTCACATTGGCGCTCCCGCCGGTTCTCCGCGCGCACCGCACGCCGATGGGCCAGGCGGCCCCCCCGGTCGCCAGTGAGCCTGCCACTACTCAAGCCGAACTGGGTGTTACCACCCCCGCACACCGTCGCCCGCCAGGCGGCGTGCACGGACACCGGACAGCTAAGCCCTGGTGGCAGCCGTGACGCGCTGGCTTCCGCACCGCCCGCCCCTGGATTTGGGTCTCTTCGGATAGCTCGTGCCGTGATGTGATGGTGTGGTGACCCAACCGACAGCTTCCCGCGCATGGTTAGCCGAACGGGATGGCGCGGGCCTGTCGTTTGTCGCCGAGATGTACGGCGTGCAACTGGATCAGTTAGCTGAGCTACTGCACGTGAACCTGCGGCAGGCACGCTCGCTGATCCGCACCTGGTCGGACCGCGGGCTGGCGGCATCGGGAATCCTCGGGCCCGGCTCGTCATGGGTGTGGCTCACCAGGCTTGGCCTGCAGGTGTGCGGGCTCCGTTATGCCCCTGCGCCGCCGGCACTCCCCCGGCTAGCGCACATCCGCGCGACCGCGGCCGTCAGGCTCGCGCTGGAAGCGGCGCCAGCCTACCGAGCGAACCGCGCGCACTGGCGGAGCGAGCGCAGGCTCCGGTCGAAGCTTGGTGGCAGGCTCGGGGCACGCGATCATCTACCGGACGCCGAGGTGCACTGGCCAGACGGCGGTCCGGCGAGCTGGGCCGGGGAATGCTGGGCCATCGAGGTCGAACTCACCCCCAAAACAATCAGCCGCACGACCGCCATCATGCGCGAACTGCTGGCCAGGACTGGCGACTACGGCTGCGTGGCCGCTGAAATGCGAGTGGCTGGCGTTCCGCCGCGGCACGCCAGGGCGATCTACCTGTGCTCGCCCGCCGCGGCAGGCACGGTGACGAAGGCACGGCAGGCGCTCGGCGGGCAGGGCGCACGAGTCGAAATCCGGGAGCTCCCGCCAACTGCATACCTTCCGGATGCGGCCGCGGGCACTGGATCGTCGGCAATACCAGGGACTGGCAGATAGTGCCCAGGCGTCGTGGCAGCCGGGCCCTGGTCCATGGCCTGCTCGCTATCGCGGCGCGCTGTGCGGCCGTGATCGCGATCGCCGCAGTCCTAGTCGCAGTTGCACCGGTAGCGGTGGTCGCGCTTGCGGGCGCATGGACAGCATGGTTACGGGGCTGGCCGCCGACGAGGCTGTACCGCGCGGCGGCATGGTGCCTGCCCATGCTTGTGGTGTGGCTTGCCGGTCTCGTGCTGACCGGAAGCGGAGTTGGCGAACTTATGACCGGTCCCTACCGTGCCTGGCTAGCCATGTGGCACGACTTCTCTGCGGGCTCGTATCTCATCGCGATCGTCGTCATAGCACCGGCCGCGATCCCGGTCGGGTTGCTGGCCGGCGGGCTCGCCTGGTCCGCGCGCCTGAGGGCAATGGCAACACGAGCCGGTGGTGTGTCGCCGGCCTCGGCTATCACGTTCGACCAGCGGCAATGGCGTCACCAGGTGCGTACAGCAACGGCGAGGATCGCCGCTCCTGGTTCGGCGCCGCTGCTGGCCGCCAACGGCGACTTCGTGGCAGGCGCGGTGATCCGGACGGTCAGTCACCAGGCCCAGGGTCTGACTCAACTGCCGTCGGACCGGCTAAGAGCGCACCAGCTTGTTGTCGGCGCGAGCGGCACAGGCAAGACCACGTTGCTCCTCAGACTCTGGGCTGCCTTCATGGCCACAGGCCTGAGCAGGCACGCCGCGGGTGTAGCCGGGCCGCCGCTGGTTGTCGTGCTGGACTGCAAGGGCGGCGCCGATGCCCGCAAGATCGCTGACCGCTTCCGGCGCGTGCAGCGTGATGCCGGCGCTAGGACCGTGGCCATCTGGCCGGATGAAGCCACCCTTGACCTGTGGTCTTTACCGTCCCGTCAGCTCATCACCACGCTCGTCGACCTGGTCGAGCACGGCAGCGGCGGCGCCGCCTACTACACCGACGTCATGGACGCAGTGGTCGCGCTCGCCGTGGATGCGCCGGAGGGTCCGCCAGCGAGTAGCGCCGACTTGCTGGCTCGCCTTGACATGACCTGGCTCGCTGCCGCCTACTCGGCCGATGGTCATGACGAGCAGCTGCAGCTTGTGCGCACGGCCGCCGCCGCGATCCCCGACATCGCATTGCGCTTCCGGACGCTATTCCGGCGGCTTGGATCGGGGCTTGACGGGCCAGGCGCATTCGCTGACGCAGATGCGTGGTACTGCATTCTTGAGGGAACGGGGGAGGTCCCCGTTGCCGAGGTACAGGCACGCGCGGTGGTCGACTTGCTAGCAAGCTACGTCATCGGCCCAGGCGCCGGCACAGCCGACCCGGTACTCCGGCGCCAGGTGCTGCTTGCGGTGGACGAGTTCAGCGCGGTCGCCCGCCGTCTGCCGATCTGGCAGTTGTATGAGCGGGCGCGCTCACTCGGCTTGGCCGTCCAGGTGTCGGCGCAGTCCTGGCACGGTCTTGCGCCAACCGAGGATGAGCGGTACCGGATCGCCACCGCGGCCGAAGGCGGCATCTGGCTGCTGAGAACCGCCCATCCGGAGCCGATAACCGCGCTGGCCGGCCAGCGCCAGGTGATGGACACCACCAGGCAGCTGGTCCGGTTCCCGCGATGGAGCCGGCGCGGCAGCTCGCGACTGCAGTCTGGCCCCGTCGCGGACCCTGCCATCGTGCGCGCCCTCGACGTCGGCCAGGCGGCCTACCTCCACCGGGGCGGCGTCACCTACACGCAGGTAAAACGGCTAGTCGTCGGACCGGCAGCGCTAACGGGCGCTCCAACGCTGTGGACGGCTCCGGCCGGGCAGGACCGCTCGCTACGCTGCGACCGGACGAGCGTCATTGCCGGTCCGCGGCTCCCTGACGTTGGCCCGTTCCTTGATGAGGCATTCGGTGTCGCGAACGCGTCATCCCGTGCGCATGACGCCAGCAACAGCACGTCGGAAGGTAACCGATGACACCGCTGCCGCCAGCCGACCCGTTCCGCGAGCTTGGGCTGGAATGCAGCGCGAACCTCACCAACGACGACGTCCGCGCGGCGTGGCGGCGAGCTGCGGCCGCCACTCACCCGGACCGGGCAGATGGCGGCGACCCGGCTGCCTTCGCAGCGGCTGCGGCGGCGTATACCGCCCTGCGCACGCGAGCGGGAAGAGGTGAGGCCATGGCCGACCTGCTGGCAGCGCCGAGAAGCAGCGCCGGCCACCAGGCGCTCGGGACGCGCTGGCATCGCGCCGGGCTCAAGTGGGCGCTGCCACGGCTGCCGATGAAGATCCGCAGTGGTCGCCCGCTCGTCCTGGCCATGCGGGTCGTCGCGGTGATCGCCGCATCGGGGCTGTCGGTGTTCGCCACTGGCTGGCAGCCGGCCACCCTGGCGATCATCACAGGAGCGGTGACGTGGCTGCTATTGTCCGGACGCGCCGATCTGGCCGAGCCACCCGCTTAACCGCGCGCCGTCACGCTCCGACGGTCCCGTCGATGGCCTCGCGAAGGAAATCCGCATGACCATTGTGGCGGCCATATTCGAGCAGGACGTGCAGCATGACCAGGCGCAGCGACACGTTCTCCTGCCAGCGCTCTGCGTAGACCGTTAGGTCAAGCGACCTGGCCGCACGCTCGATCCGGCGCGAATGCCCGACCTCCGCCTGCCAGGCCTCGAACGCTCCGCTGACGCTCGCGTCCGCGCTCTCGTATGCGGCCTGGAAGTCCCCTTCCGCTGACCAGACCAGCGGTATGTCCTCGCCGCCGATAACGCGGCGGAACCAGGTGCGCTCCACCTCGGCCATGTGCCGGACTAGTCCGAGCAAGGTCAGCGTCGATGGGGGCGAGGAACGCCTGCGCAGCTGCTCGTCGGACAATCCCTCGCATTTCATTGCCAGGGTCGCCCGATGAAAGTCCAGGAATCCCCGCAGCATTTCCCGCTCAGGACCCGTCGTCGCCGGGCTGGTCCGCTCGGTTCCCATGCTGCCGCCTCCTGCTGCCTCGGTGCCGTCCGTCTGCCGCCGCCGGATCGCACGCTATCTTGATCCGCTTTTTCACGGTCCTATGCCCCGGTACGGCGCTGCATCGTGGCAGTGCCTGGCCGCCTAGGTCTGGCGCACGGCCTATGCTGCAGTCACGTGCTGCGTACCGCGGAAGAGGAGGTCAGCCGATGCATGAGGAGGACCCGCTCGCTGGTACGGAGAACGATCCGTTTGCCCCGAGGCCCAAGCGCCCATGGTTCGGGCGCAAGCCATACGGCTATGGGTACGGGCCGCGGACCTGGCAGGGCTGGCTCGTGACCCTCGTCCTCGTCATCTTCGCCATGAGCATGGCGGCGGTATCTGGAGGGAACGGCGCGCTGATCGCCATCGGCCTGCTGACGCTGGTCATCGCGCCGTTCGTGATCATGGCCGTCCAGCAGCGGCGCTGAGCGATGTATCGGATGCCTTGTTGTACCTGCAGCTGACGCTGCGCCCAGCGAGGTTAATGACGACGTCGCTGCCATCAATCGCGCCAGCCCATGCCCCCAGACTCTGACCATCCCAGCTGACTTGACCTTCGCCCGTCGGCCGCCGGGTTAGCGTAACGACCTCGTGACCGGCAGCAGAAAGCCATGGACCCAGGATCGCACCGATCTGGCCCGTGCCGCCAGGAACCACTACCTTCACCCGAGCTTCCCAGCCGGAGGTTCTACCCGAGGCTCGCGGCATTGGCGCGGCCAAGGTCGAGCGCGAGCACATTCTCGCCCCACATCACGCGGCGAGTGTCGGTGAAGCCGTAGCGAAGGTAGAACCCGCGAGGCGAGCCAGGGCCGTCGGCGCAGCTGGTGTACAGCACGTCGGCATTCGGCCGAGTCCGGAGGTAGTCCTCTACCGCGTTGAGCGTCGCCGCTCCGTAGCCATGTCCCTGGAAGGCGTGGTCGATGAGCAGCTTCCACAGGAAGTATGGGCCGACGAGGTCGTCGTCCATCGGCTGCGGGATGTTGTCGCTGATCATCGCGAATCCGACCAGCTCACCGCTCTTGGTGTCGTGCACCGCCCAAGGGTGGGGCATCGCCCGCTGCTCTTCGTCGGCCTCCGCGAAGATGTCCTCCATAGAATTGAGGTACTGGTCCTGGCCAGGGCCCCTGCGCAGGCCAGTGACATGCGCGCGATCCGCCGGGCTCAGGATGTCGCGCAACTCGACTTTCGCCACATCGCCCTCCCTCGTGCCGCGCCGCTCGCCCTTCGCGGCGGCGCCGACGATCCGCCGCCGGCCTACGCTAGCCCGGCTGCGGTCCCGTCGCCACCGGGCGCTCAGGGTCGGCTATCCAGCCCGACCACGAGCCGACGTAGAGTGCCGCCGGGATGCCCGCCACTTCCAGTGCGAGAACCTCGTGTGCCGCGGTCACACCCGAGCCACAGTAAGCGCCGACCGGAGGTTCCGTCACTATCTCTGCCTCGCCCCGCTCCGCGCTGACGTCCACGCCGAGGTCGGCGAATCGCTCGCGCAGTTCCGCCACCGGCCGGAAGGAGCCCGCTGATGTCACGTTCTCGGCCGTCGGCGCGCTAACCGCTCCGGGAATGTGCCCGGCGATCGGGTCAATAGGCTCGGTCTCGCCTCTGTACCTGGCAGGCGCCCGCGCATCCAGCAGGATCCCGCTCCGGGCGAGGTCAGCGGCACCGGCTGCGTCGAGCACCGGCATATGACCGCTGCTCGCCGTGAAGTCCCCTGCCGCTGGCTGCGCGCCTTCGGTACTGACGAGCTCGCCCGCAGCCGCCCACGCCCGGAACCCGCCGTCGAGCACCTGGACCTGTTCGTGGCCGTAGAACCTCAGCATCCACCAGGCCCTGGCTGCGATGCTCCCGTCAGCGTCGTCATAGACGACAACCGGGTACCCGGATCGCACACCGGCCGCCCGCATGGCACTGTCAAAGTCTGCGACCTCCGGAAGCGGATGGCGTCCGCCAGTACCGGGCGGCCCGGCCAGCTCGGTATCGAGATCGACATACACCGCACCCGGCACGTGCCCCGCCCGGTAGCTGTCGATGCCCGGCGGGCCGCCGAGCCGCCAGCGCACGTCCAGGAGCGTCGGCGGGCTGTCGCTGGCCAGCGCAATCGCCAGGTCCTGCACGCTGATGAGCGGATGCGCTGTGCTGACCATGCTGTGGATAACCTCCGGTTTCCCTGTGGAAAACAGCCCGCGGGGCGGTGCGGTTCCCCGGCCTAGCTGTGGATAAACGACCAATGTCCGAGCTAAGGCAGCCTGCTATTCCCCCTGGTAGAGCAGCAGTGGAATCTCCTGATCTCTCGGCATCAAAGAGCCGTGCATGCCCACCAGGGCGGATTCGCGCGGCTCGGCGACGGTAGCGACCACCGCCCAGTCGCCGCGCGCGGATGCGATGACGTCGCCCAGCCGCGGGGCGGCACGCTGGTCGACGGGCCCGAACCAGCCTTCGTCGATCGCTTCGTCCCGGCTCACAGTCCACGCCGACTCTCCGAGCGTCTCCCGCCATGCCGCCAGCACATCTGGGGCCGCCCCTGGTTCGGCGTAGACGTGCCGTGCACGCGGTTCACCGCCGAGCAGCGCTACGCCCTCCTGCAACTCGGGAATCAGGTCCGCATCTATCCGCCGGGCGGAGGGCACGTCTACCATTCCGTGGTCAGCGGTCACCACGAGCAACGTGCCGGCCGGCAGCGCATCCGCAAGCTGCTCAGCCAGCCGGTCTGTGTGGCTCAGCTGGTAGCGCCAGGCTGGCGATGTGCAGCCGCACGCATGTCCGGTCCCGTCCAGGTCGCCGGTGTAAACCATGGCGTAGGCGCGCGGCTGCGCCGCCATGGCTGTGGCTGCCCTCGCGACCAGCGCGCCTGGCGTGTTTGCGGCCTGGTAGTCCGCCCCTCGCATCGACGCGATCGACAGTCCGCTGTGCTTGAAAGAGCCCTGCGCAACCCGCACGGCGGCGACCCCCGCTGCCGCGGCTCGCTCAAAGATCGTGGATTCCGGCTGCCAGGCAACCGGGTCTACGTCCTTGTCCCATCGAAGCCCATTCAGCAGCCTGCCGGTGCCTGGCACTCGGACCTGATATCCAAGCAATCCGTGCTGCCCGGGCGGGAGTCCGGTGCCAAGCGAACTGAGGCTGGTAACAGTCGTAGCCGGGAATCCCGCATCAATCCGGCGACCGCACTCGGCCAGGCTGGCCAGGAACGGCGCGGCGGCCTTTTGCTCATGCAGGAGGTCGGCTCCCAGCCCATCGATGACTAGCAGGCACACCCGCCGGACGGCCGGCAGCCCAAGAATATTGCGCTCGCCGGGCACGCCGAGGCAGCTCAGCAGCGACGGTCCGACGTCTGCCAGCGTGGCGGCACCGTACCGCGGCGCCACCGGCCAGACTGGATCGTCTGAGCTAGCCGTCGACTCCCCGCCAGCCTCCCGGCTCGTTGTTGCCGCCAGTCCCCCGGCGCCCCCCGGCCACGAATTGCTCACGGGCTGCTCGTAGCCTCGGCGAGCGCACGGGCGAAGACGACTATTTGCTGCACTGCCTCCTGGCCGTCGGCCGCCTCGCTCACCCGGACTGTGAGGTCGTCGGCGGTCATGGTCCCGGTGTAGCCGTGGTCGGCTTCGCAGTTCTCGTCGCCGCAATGCGCAGGCTCGAGCTCGATGTGAGAGAGCACGTTCCAGCCGATGGTGAGCACCACCTCGCTCGGCATGGTCGCGCCGGGCAGGTAGCTGGCTGGATCCGGGATGACCCTGGTAAGAGCGACGGAGGAGATCCGCGAGTGCCGTACGGCCTCGGTGCTGGTTTCGGCTTGCGGCCTGGAGTCTGGCTCGCTCTCGTCGGCCGGGTACTCGTCCGTATGCGAGTAGACAAGGCGGGTCGGTGTGAGTGCCATCACCGTCACATGCCGCCGCACCTCCATGCCGGGATCGAAGTGGGCGTCATGCAGCACGAAGTAGGAAACTACCTGCTCGCTGCCCACCGCCGACGACACCGCATCGTAAACAAGGCCGGGGTAATAGCCGCTCCGCTCAATAGCAGCCTGCAATCCGCCCGAAGCCGCCCTGGTATCGCTCATTCTCCCATCCTGCACTGTCTCCAGGCGCTCCTTCACCTCGTGGGCCACACTTGGGCTAACTGGTCGTCCCAGGCGGCTAGTCGCCGAGCAGGTAGCGCAGGACCGCCATGTCCCCTGCCTGCGTGGTACTGGCCAGCTTCATCCGGCCGGGTCGCCCGCGGTCCGCTGCTGGCCACGACCCGGCAGCCAGCAACCTGGGCGCGGCTGAGTCGGCTACGAAGACCGGCGCCACAGCAAGTTGAAGCTCATCAGCGAGATCCTCGGCCAGAGCCTGGCTTAGCAGCGAGGCTCCGCCCTCGATCATCAGACGCCCGACCCCGCGCTCGGCCAGATCCGACAGTACCCACGCCAGATCGGCCTGCGCTGGCATCGCGATGACCTCAGCGCGGCTACCGAGCCGGTCGGCCAGGCTCGCTGACACGCCTGGCGCGGCGTAGACCAGCTTTGGCACGCCGTCGCTGGCGAAGAACAGGCCAGCCGGATCGAGAGCGCCGCTCGCGCTGATCGTCACCTTGGCTGGAGACGAAGGCAGCCCGAATCCCTCCCGACGCCGGATCCGCCGCGGCGACCTGACCAGCAGACGCGGATTGTCGCTACGGATCGTCTGCGCGCCAACCATGATCGCGTCGCACCGCGCCCGCTCTTCATCGACCCGGTCCAGATCGTCAGGACCGGACAGGACTAGGCGCTGGGCCGATGCGTCGTCGAGATAGCCGTCGGCCGACATCGCCGCCGACAGCAGCACATACGGCCGCCTGGCCATCGAGCCCCTCCCGCGATCGTCAGCCACAACCTATCTACCCAGCCCGTAGGCTCAGGTGCCATGCCCTGGGCTGGACTCCGGCTTGCGATAACGCTGCTGACTGCCGTTCCGCTGCCGGGTCGCAGCACCCGGCCGACCGCCCCGAGCCGCGCTGCTGCTGCCGCGGCCATGTACTGGGCGCCAGTAGTCGGCCTTCTGCTCGGTGCCGCCGCGGCGGGCATCCTGCTGCTCGCGACACGCATCGGCCATACCGGCCAGCTGCTGGGAGCAGTCCTGGCAGTAACGACCGCAGCCTTGCTGACCGGCGGGCTGCACCTGGACGGTCTCGCCGACTTCGCCGACGGCCTCGGCAGCCACAAGCCGGCGAGTGCGGCGCTTGAGATCATGAAGCGCTCCGACATCGGGCCGTTCGGAGTTGTGACGCTCGCGCTTGTACTGCTGGTGCAGGTAAGTGCGCTGGCCAGGGCTACCGAACTCGGGCGCGGGCCAGTGGCAGTCGTTGCGGCCGCTGTCACGGCGCGGCTCGCCATGACGCTGGCGTGCCGGCGCGGCGTACCGTCAGCCCGGCCATCCGGACTGGGTGCGCTGGTTGCGGGATCCGTACGGCTGCTGCCTGCGGCCGCGCTGATTATCGCCACGCTGGCGGCTGCAGCCGCAGTGGGCTGGATTTACGCAGTCGCCGTTGCGGTCGGCCTAGCCTGTTCCGCCGGAGTCACAGCGCTGGCAGTTCACCGCCTGGGCGGCATCACCGGCGATGTTCTCGGCGCCCTGGCCGAGCTGACCACAGCGGTCTGCCTGGTTGTGTCGGCCCTGCGCTGATGCTCGCTCGTAGCGGCTAGGCGGCGTCAATGGCGGCACGAAGCAGATCCGCGTACCTGGTTGCTTCCGCCTCGGACTCATATTTCTGCCGGGGCCAGAAGAAGCCCCGGAGTCCGTCGCCTTTCGTCCGCGGAACGACGTGGAAGTGCAGGTGCGGCACGCTCTGGCTGACGACGTTGTTCGCGGCCACGAAAGTGCCCTGACTGCCGAGAGCGTCCGGCATGATCGCGCTAATGTGCCTGACCCGCAGGAAGTAGGGCCCGACCGCAGCTGGCGGCAGGTCAGCGAGGGTTTCGGCGTGGACGCGCGGCGCGATGAGCACGTGTCCCTTGAATACCGGCCGCGCGTCCAGGAAAGCCACAACCTGCTCATCAGCGAGCACGATCTGCGCAGCGACCCGCCCGGCGATGATGTCGCAGAACACGCAGTCGCTGATGGCGCTTCTCCTCACCCAGGCGGGCTTGCGACCTGGCTGCAGCGTAAGCCTGCTGGTGAGTGTACGTCTGCCGGGTGACACGGGTCGGCCAACAGGCTGACGCTGCCCGGTGACGTTCCGCATACGCTGTCACCATGTCCGCCATCTACGCCTGGCTACGGCGCCATCCCGTGCTGGTCGACAGCGTCCTCGCGGCGATGCTCGGCCTGCTCAGTATTCCCCAGGTGACGCAGCGGCCGCTGGCGGAGCTACCAGTCGTGCTGCTCATGGTCGTTCCCGTCGCATTCCGCCGGCGGGCACCGATCGCAGCGTTTGCGATCTGCGCAGTCAGCGGCCTGGTGCAGCTCGCCGGGCCCGGGCCGATCGCCGCCGATGTCGCGATTCTGGTCATGATCTACACGGTCGCCGCCTACCGGACCCGGCGGGACTCGCTCATCGTGCTCGCCATCTGCCTGGCCGGCTCGGCTCTGGCCGTGGTGATGTGGATGCCTTACAACAGCGTGCAGGGACTGCTCGCACGAATCACTCAGGCCGCAGTCTTGTTCGGCGGCACATCCCTGATCGCCTGGGTTCTGGGCGACTCTATGCGCTACCGGCGCGGCTACTACGCAGCGCTCGAGGACAGGGCCGCCAGGCTCGAACGCGAGCGACACGCCCAGGCGAAGATCGCCGCTGCGGCCGAGCGCGCCCGGATCGCCAGGGAGCTGCACGACGTCATTGCGCACCATGTGAGCGTGATGGTGGTCCAGGCGGACGGCGCAGGCTACGCGCTGCGGACTGATCCGGATACTACCGAGACGGCGCTGAAGGCGATCGCCAGCACTGGCAGGCAGGCACTCACAGAGATGCGCCGCCTGCTCGGCGTGCTGCGGACGGCTGGAGATCAGGCTGAGCTGGCCCCCGTCCCCGGCCTTGGCGAGCTGCGAGAGCTGCTGGACCAGGCTCGGGCCGCCGGACTCGCTGTCACCTACACGCTCAGCGGGACGCCCAGGGAGCTACCGGAAGGCGCGGAGCTTGCCGCCTACCGTGTGGTTCAGGAGTCGCTGACCAACACCCGCAAGCATGCCGGACTCGCTGCGGCGGCCGCCGTGACATTGCGGTACGAGCCGGCCGGCCTGACTGTGGAGGTGACCGACGACGGCATGGCCACACCCTCGACTGAGGGAGCCGGTCACGGCCTCGCAGGCATGCGCGAGCGAATCGAGATGTACGGCGGCACTGTGCAGGCCGGGCCGCTGCCTGGTGGCGGTTTTAGGGTTCTGGCGCACTTGCCCTGTCAGCAGGTCGTGAGCAGAGGCAAAGTTGTTCTCGACGCTGTACACAACGGGACGGTAGCGCCGGTCGCCATGAGCGGAGGTCCTGGATGAGCCAGGATGCACTTGCAGTCGACCCGCCGATCAGGATCGTGCTGGTCGACGACCAGGAACTGGTCCGTACCGGGTTCCGGATGGTGCTCGAAGCTCAGCCGGACATGCACGTTGTAGGCGAGGCGGGCGACGGACTCGGCGCGATCGACCTGGCCAGGCGCCTGCACGCCGATGTCATGGTGATGGATGCGCGGATGCCACGCCTCGACGGGGTCGAGGCCACCAGGCGCATCCGACTCGAAGGCGACAGGCCGCGGGTGCTGATGCTCACCACCTTCGACCTCGATGAGTACGCCTTCGCCGCGCTGAAGGCAGGAGCGAGCGGGTTCCTGCTGAAGGACGTCCCGCCCGAAGAACTGCTCTTCGCGATCCGTGCCGTGCACTCGGGCGACTCGGTGGTCGCGCCATCGACGACTCGTCGACTGATCGACCAGTTCGCCGCCATGCTGCCTGGCGGCCAGCCAGAGGCGCCCGCGGAGCTAGCCGAGCTCACCGAGCGGGAGCGAGAAGTGCTCCTGCATGTGGCACATGGCTTGTCCAATCAGGAGATCGCGCAGCTGCTGTTCGTGTCGGAGGCAACAGTCAAGACGCACGTCGGCCGGGTGCTAGCAAAGTTGGGCCTGCGCGACCGTGTGCAGGCTGTCGTCTACGCCTACGAGCACGGGCTGGTCAGGGCCGGCCGAAAGTAGCAGCGCAGCCCGCGCACGTGCAGCCCGGCCCTCGCACTTTCCTAGCTAAGGCGGCTCGCGCAATTGCGTAGCCGGGACAAGTTATCCCTAAGTGCCCCTCCTCGTGGTGCTTGTCCCTATAGTCTGGCGGCAAATCGTCGGTTCGGGGATGCCCTTAATGCTGAACGTGCACAACTTCTCTTATGGCTTGCTCACGCCCGCGCTCGCATATGCCATGTCGTGCCTCGGCGCGTTTCTCGGACTGCGGTGCACCACCAGGGCCACTGCCTCGGAAGGCGCGAGCCGGGTCCGGTGGATTCTGCTTGCGGCACTGTCGATCGGCACGACCGGTATCTGGGTGATGCACTTCATCGCCATGCTCGGCTTCACCATCCCTAGCGAGACCATCCACTACAACGTGCTCATCACCATCGCGAGCATGCTGATCGCCGTGGTTGTCGTTGGCATCGGCCTGCTGATCGTTGGCCTGCGACCGCAGACGTGGCGAACCTTGCTGCTGGCCGGCACCTTCACTGGCATTGGCGTCGCGAGCATGCACTACAGCGGCATGGCGGCCATGCGGATGCCGTCCCGCATGAGCTACAACCCGCAGCTATTCGCACTGTCCGTCGTCATCGCCATCGTCGCCGCGACCGCCGCGCTCTGGGCAGCGCTGCGGCTCAAGGGGACCACGACGACGCTCGGCGCCGCATTGATCATGGGTGTCGCTGTGAGCGGCATGCACTACACCGGCATGGCAGCAATGCGCGTTTTCCCGTCTGGCTCCGGCGACGGGATGCTCATGACAGGCGGTGGTGCTACGGCGGAGGACTTCCTCTTGCCACTCGTCATCGGCATCAGCATCGTCGCGTTCATCCTCACCGCTACCCTCGCGCTGTCTCCGACCGACAAGGAAATGCGGGCCGATCAGGAACTGCTGGAGCGCATCGAGCAGACCCATGCCGGGGTCGCGCCGGTCCCGGTCGCGATGCCGCAGCCGCCAACCGTATATCCGGGCCAGGCGGTCAGCCGCGGAACTCAGGCACGTCGGCAGTCCCAGTCGGGAAAGCCGCTCACGCCGAACTGATGCCGCGCGATGCACCTAGCCCGGGTAGCGGCGGACCCGCAGCCCGCGACCGGGCAGAATGACGAGGGTGCAGGCGGAAGACGGCAGCAACAAAGGCAACCAGGCTGAGGGCTGGCTGCTGCTTATCTACCGGGTGCCGTCTGAGCCAAGCAGGCTGCGAGCCACCGTCTGGCGGCGGATCAAGAGTCTTGGCGCGATCTACCTGCAAAGCTCGGTTGCGGCGCTGCCAGCCAGCGTGCACGCCGAGCGCGCGCTGCGGAAGCTACGCAGCGAGATCCTGGATATGTCCGGGTCGGCGGTGCTCATGTCCTGCTCGGTCATCGTCGGCGAGCAGGAGGTGAAATCGGCGTTCCAGGCGGCGAGGAATGATGAGTACGAAGAGATCGTCGACAAGTGCCATGACTTCCTCGCCGGACTGCGGAAAGAGTACGCCGAGAACCACTTCAGCTATGCCGAGCTGGAAGAGAACGAGGTCGACCTGGTGAAGCTGAGGACCTGGCTGGACCGGGTCCGGCAGCGGGATGCCTTCGGTGCTTCAGGACTGCAGACGACGCTCACCGCGCTGGCGGAGTGCGAGGAGCAGCTGGAGGCGTACGCTGCGCGGGTATACGCCGAGGAAGCAGAGGGCCGCTAGCCTCCCGACTCAGGCTGATCGGCAGCAATATCGCGATCAGCAGCGGCGCGAGCCACCAGGCTGCCACTCCGGCACGATCAAGGCCGTAGGTTCCGGCTAGACCGATCACCACGCCCGCCGCAACTAGCCAGTCATCGCCAATGACGAAGTCATACCAGAAGGCACCGAAGGCGCGGAGGTTGCCGGCTACGTCGATGCTGGCCATCTCAGCGCACCCCCTGACCAGCAGCAGCCGGAACATCAGCGGTGCCGGCGCCCCCAGCTCCGCTGCGGCCGGCCCGGCGCAGCAGGGCCGTCAGGCCGAGTGCGTACAAGGCGATGGCCGGGATGATCACAAGCAGCGCGGCATCAGAACCCGGCCAGTTGGCGCCCGCGCCCTCTGCTCCCCAGAAGACGCCGAAGCTTGTCAGCATGACGCCAACGACGAACTTCATGGTGTTCTCAGGTACGCGGGCCAGCGGCGCCTTCACCGCGAACCCGACGGCTGCCACGATTACCACAGCGCAGCCCGCGGCGATTGCGGCTAGTCCGACGTTGTGGTCATTGGTGCCGAAGGTCAGGACGATGAAGACGACCTCAAGGCCCTCGAGCAGGACGCCTTTGAACGACAGGGTGAAGCCATACCAGTCTGTGACGATGCCCGAGCGCCGAGCCACCTGACTGCTTGCGTCAGCGAGATGCTTGGCGTACAGCTTGTCTTCATCGTGCAGCGCCTTATGGCCACTAGCCCGCAGTATCGCCTTGCGGATCCACTGCAGACCGAAGACCAGCAGCAGCGCTCCCACTACTACCCGCAGGCCGCGCAGCGGTATCTGCGACACCGCTGGGCCTAGTACGGCCACGATGACGGCCAGCACCCCGAGAGCGGCACCAACACCTAGCCCTGCCGACCGCCAATTCCGCGCGGTTCCTGCGGCCAGCACAATGGTCGTTGCCTCGACAGCTTCAACCGCGCAGGCCAAGAACACCGCGATGAACAGTGCGCTGGCAGCTCCCACCTGGGGGCCTCCCGTTCGGTTCTTCTAGGATGACCTTACCTAATATAACAGCCGTGATGTCTGGCATCTCACGGTCGTTAGTAGCGGACCAAGCCACCCACCACCGACCAGAGCGACGCGTGGCAGGCACTAGGCTCAGACCGTGACGACCAATCCCCTCATCACCAGTATTGATTCTGCGCGCAGCGTAGCCGCAGACGCCCTCATCATCGGAATTACCCAGGGTCCCGACGGACCCGTCCCCGGCCCCGGCGCCGAGGATGTCGACGCTGCTCTCGGCGGCACGCTCACTACCAGCCTGACCGCCCTCGGCGCCACCGGCAAGCAAGATGAGATCACCAAACTGACAACTGGCGGCCACCTCGCTGCGCCGCTCATCACCGCGGTCGGGCTCGGTGAGTTCGACGCGGCCGGCCCACTGGCTGCCGCCGAAGCCCTGCGCCGGGCCGCTGGCGCCGGCGTGCGGGCGCTGTCCGGCAAGGCGGCGGCAATCGGCCTGGCTCTCCCGGCCCGAACTGAGACCGAGGTTGAGGCGGTCGGACTTGGCGCGCTCCTCGGCAGCTACCGGTTTACCCGCTATCGCCGCGAGGACGGGGTCACGCAGCCCGCCCTGACGGTTCTCACCTCGGCCGACGCGGCGGCCGGCGCCGTCGCGCGCGCGCAGGTGCTAGCTGAGGCCATGCAGCTCACCAGGGATCTGGTTAACACCAGCCCGTCGCACCTGTACCCCGAGACCTTCGCCGCCGAGGCCGGGCGGGTAGCGGCCGACTCTGGCCTGGAAATCGAGGTGCTGGATCCCGATGCACTCGCCGCCGGAGGCTACGGCGGCATTGTCGGCGTCGGCCAGGGATCGGTGCGCCAGCCGCGGCTAGTGCGACTTCGCTACAGCCACCCTGACTCCTCGAAGACCGTGGTGTTCGCCGGCAAGGGCATTACCTTCGATTCGGGTGGTTTGTCGCTGAAGCCATCCAACGCCATGGAAACCATGAAATCGGACATGAGCGGCGCGGCCGCAGTGTTGGCGGCGCTGCGGGCCATCGCTGCCTTGCGCCCGAAAGTCAACGTCGTCGGTTACCTGCCGCTCGCCGAGAACATGCCAGGAGGGAACGCGCAGCGACCTTCCGACGTCATCACGATCTTCGGCGGGAAGACTGTCGAGGTGCTGAACACCGATGCAGAGGGTCGGCTCGTCCTGGCCGACGCGCTGGCCAGATCCGGTCAGGACAGCCCTGACCTCCTCGTGGACGTGGCCACTCTCACCGGAGCCCAGGTGGTCGCCCTTGGCACCCGCATTGGCGGAGTGATGAGTAATGACGACCAGGTACGCGATGGCGTTGTTGACGCGGCCCGGAGGGCGGGCGAGCAGGTCTGGCCGATGCCGCTACCCGAGGACCTGCGAAAGGGCCTGGACTCCGCTGTCGCCGACATCGCCAACGTGGCCGGAGATCGGTGGGGCGGGATGCTGGTGGCCGGCCTGTTTCTGAAGGAATTTGTTCCAGACGGTGTGCGCTGGGCACATGTGGACATCGCGGGCCCGGCCTTCCACGAGGGCGAGCCGTACGGATACACCCCCAAGGGCGGAACGGGAGCCGCGGTGCGGATGCTCGTCCAGGTAGCGGCCGATGTAGCAGACGGCCGCCTCTAACCGGGCACCCGGCAGCTGCGCGACGACGGGCAGCTGCGAGCACGGATAAGTGAATGGAGTCTTGATCGTGACTGACGGCGGCTACGACATCGTCATCCTCGGCGGCGGCAGCGGCGGGTATGCCTGTGCACTGCGCTCGGCCGAGCTGGGTAAGCGGGTCGCGCTCATCGAAAAAGATAAGGTCGGCGGCACATGCCTGCACCGGGGCTGTATCCCCACGAAGGCACTGCTGCACGCGGCCGAGGTCGCAGACCTAGCCCAGGAGGGTGCAACCTTCGGCGTCCGGTCCACATTCGATGGCATCGACATGGATGGCGTCAATGCCTACAAGGACAAGGTCGTCACCAGGCTCTGGAAGGGCCTAACCGGCCTGGTTGCCAGCCGGAAGATCGAGGTCATTGAGGGTGTTGGCAAGCTCGTCTCGCCGACGGCTGTCCAGGTCGGCGACCGCCTGATCGAAGGCCGCCACGTGGTGCTGGCCACAGGGTCGGAAACACGCAGCCTGCCTGGCCTTGAGATCGACGGCAACCGCGTCATCACCAGCGAGCACGCGCTTCAGCTCGACCGGGTTCCCGCCTCCGTCGTCATCCTGGGCGGCGGTGTCATCGGCGTCGAGTTCGCCAGCGTGTGGCGCTCGTTCGGCGCTGAGGTCACGATCGTCGAGATGCTGCCCCATCTGCTGCCAATGGAAGAGGAGTCAAGCTCCAAGCTCCTGGAGCGGGCGTTCCGCCGCCGCGGTATCGCGTTCAAACTCGGGACGAAGTTCGAGAGCGTGAAGGACACCGGCTCCGGCGTAACCGTGACGCTGGCAGGCGGCGCCACGATTGATGCTGAGCTAATGCTCGTGGCCGTCGGGCGCGGGCCTGTATCCGCTGGCCTCGGGTATGAGGACGTGGGCGTAGCTATGGACCGGGGCTTCGTGCTGGTGGATGAGTACTGCCAGACGAACATCGCCACCATCTCCGCGATTGGCGACCTGCGGCCGGGCCTTCAGCTAGCCCACGTTGGTTTCGCCGAGGGCATCATGGTCGCCGAGCGGCTCGCCGGGCTGCGGGTGGTGCCAGTTGATTACGACGGCGTGCCGCGCATCACCTACTCCGACCCCGAAGTGGCCTCCGTCGGCATCACTTCTGCCACGGCAGCAGCACGGGGGATCGAGTTCACCGAGTTCAACTACGACCTGGCCGGGAACGGCAAGAGTCAGATACTGCAGACGGCCGGCGCAGCCAAGGTCATCGCGACAGCCGGGAATGGCCCTGTGCTCGGCGTGCACCTAGTCGGGGCGCGAGCCGGCGACCTCATCGCTGAGGCCCAGCTCATCGTGAATTGGGAGGCGGTGCCTACGGACGTGGCCCAGCTCATTCACCCGCACCCAACCCAGTCGGAGGCCATCGGCGAGGCATTCCTGGCCCTCGCGGGCAAGCCGCTGCATAACCACGGATAACCATCGGCAGCCGGGCCGCCGCTGCGTGATCCTCACGCTAGAGTCAACAAAAACGAAGGAGTTACGGGAGCGATGTCGGTCTCCGTATCGATGCCACAGCTCGGCGAGAGCGTCACCGAGGGCACTGTCACGCGCTGGCTGAAGCGCGAGGGCGAGCACGTCGAGGCCGACGAGCCGCTGCTGGAGGTGTCCACCGACAAGGTCGACACTGAGATTCCGTCGCCGGTCTCCGGGGTCTTGCGGAGCATTACGGTCGCGGAGGACGAGACTGTCGCCGTCGGCGCCGAGCTCGCGGTGATCAGCGAGGATGGGACCGGCGAACAGCCCGCTGCGGAGGCGTCTGCCCCACCACCGGCCGCCCAGGCGCCGACCCCGGCTGAGGCCCCCCCGCCCGCACCAGAGCCAGCGCTGCCTGCGGCGGCGCCAGAGCCCGCCGCTGAGCCTGCCCCGCCGGCGCCACAGCCCGCCCAGGTTGCAGCGACATACGCGCCACCCCCAGCTGTCGCACCGCCTGCGGCCGCTCCCCCGCCACCGGCACCGTCAGCGCCGGCAAGTGGCTACCCCAGCTATGAGCAGCCAGCTGCGTACGCCGAGGCCGCGCCACCACCACCGCCACCACCCGCCAAGTCGGCGGCAGCCTCGTACGACACCGGCAATGGCGCAGCGGCCGACACCGGAACTCAGTTCGCTGATGGCCCGTACGTGACCCCGCTAGTCCGCAAGCTTGCGGCCGAGCACGGCATCGACCTGGCCACCGTCAACGGCACGGGAGTAGGCGGCCGAATTCGCAAGCAGGACATCCTCGATGCGGCCCGGGTCGTTCGCGGTCCGGAGACGCAGCAGCCCGCGGCGCAGGCGTACGCCACCGGCGCGCCCGCTCCGGTTGCAGTTCCGCCGGCCGCGCCCGCCCCGGCGCAGCCAGCTCCCGGACCATCCACCCCAGCGTTCACGGCACCGTCGGCTGAGCCTGCCGCGCCGCCGCGTCGTTCGGCGATCGTGCCGTCAAATCTCCGCGGCACGACGGAGCGGATGTCGCGAGCACGTCAGGTCATCGCCCAGCGGATGGTCGAGTCGCTGCAGACGTCGGCGCAGTTGACCACCGTGGTAGAGGCCGATGTGACCGCGATTGCGCGGCTGCGCGACCGGGCGAAGGCAGCGTTCGAGGCGCGAGAGGGCGTGAAGCTCTCGTTCCTGCCCTTCTTCGCGCTGGCCGCAGTGGAGGCATTGAAGGTACATCCGAAGCTCAATGCGGTGATCGATACCGCATCGAACCAGGTCACCTACCACGACGCTGAGCATCTCGGCATAGCAGTTGACACCGAGCGCGGACTGATGGTGCCGGTAATACGAAATGCTGGTGACTTGAATATCGGCGGCCTCGCTCGCAAGATCGCGGATCTCGCGGAGCGCACACGAGCCGGGCAAGTCAGCCCTGACGACCTCGCTGGCGGTACGTTCACGCTGACCAACACCGGCAGCCGTGGCGCTCTGTTCGACACCCCGATCATTAACCAGCCGCAGGTTGGCATCCTCGGCACCGGGACCGTCGTCAAGCGCGCGGTGGTCGTCGAGGATCCGATGCTCGGCGAGGTAATCACCGTCAGGTCGATGGTGTACCTCGCACTGACCTACGACCACAGGCTCGTGGACGGCGCGGATGCGGCCCGCTTCCTCCTGACGATGAAGGGCCGGCTGGAGGAAGGCGCGTTCGAGACCGAACTGGGACTCTAACTCGCCAGGTCCGCACTCCGCGCTGCGACGTAGCGAGGAGGGCAGTATGCGGGTCGCAATGACCGGCGCGAGCGGCCTGATCGGCAGCGCGCTGGCTCGCAGCATGGATCGCGACGGCATCGAGGTCATCCGCCTGGTTCGCCGGGCGCCGGCCAGCGCCGCCGAAGTTCGCTGGGACCCGGACGCAGCTGCTGGAGCGATCGACTCTGCCTCGCTGACCGGCCTGGACGCGGTCGTCCACCTGTCCGGCGCACCGATCGCGAGCGGTAGGTGGACGGCTGCCAGGAAACTCCAGCTGCGAGCAAGTCGCATCGGCACTACCTCTGCCGTCGTCGCGGCGATGCTGGCGGCATACCGGCCGCCCCCAGTGCTGCTTGTGGCGTCCGCAATCGGCTGGTACGGAGACACCGGTCAGCGACAGGTGGACGAGACTGCGCCCAACGGCACCGGTTTCCTGGCCGAGCTGGTACGCGACTGGGAGGCTGCCGCGCAGCCCGCGGTGCAGGCGGGCATCCGGGTGGTGCACCTGCGAAGTGGCGTCGTCCTCTCCCGCCGCGGCGGCATGATCGGGCAGCTATTGCTGCCTTTCCGGCTGGGTCTGGGCGCCCGGCTCGGGTCAGGTTCGCAGTACCTGAGCTGGATTAGCCTTGCTGACCATGTCCGCGCAAGCCGGTTCATGCTGGACGCGCAGGAGCATTCCGGTCCGGTCAATCTAACTGCGCCGGTGCCGGCCACCAACGCCGAGTTCACTGCCGCGCTGGCCAGCGCACTGCACCGGCCAGCGCTCTTCTCACTACCGGCCGGGCTCCTGCGCGCGGCCCTCGGGGAGGTCGCAGGCGAGTTGCTCGCAAGTTACCGGGTCGAGCCTGCCCGGCTCAACCAAGCCGGGTTCAGCTTCCAGTACCCGCAGATCGGTCCGGCGATGTCAGCAACGCTGGCAGATCCAGCTAGTCAGTAGTGCCGCCCTGCCCTGCGCTGGCAGAAATTGCTGAGTGGGCCTCGTCCGGGTCAGCCAGCAGATCATGCAGGGGCCGCCCAGCGCTCGTGCCGATCAGCCGCATGTGCCGCAATCGGGGCGTCAGCCCGGAGTGGCCCTGGTATCGCATCAGCACACCGCTGGTCATCCGCAGCAGCCGGTGGGCGCCAGCGATCGCCAGCGCGGCGAGCGGCAACTCGACGAGCAGCGCCGAGAGGAGGCTGAGGTAAAAACCGGGTGTTCGCTCGTCGAGAACCACGTCGAACCAGGCATCGCAGCACAGCAGCGTGGCCAGGACGATGAGGCAGATGATCAGCACCTGGCGCCGCCGCCACGATGCCCAGCCGGTGGCCGCGAATGCGGCAAGCAGCGCGATATCGAATCCTACCCAGGCGCCACGCCAGCCGCCCGTGCGGTAATACCTGGGCAGCGTCGTCGCCAGTATCCCGGTCCAGGCAGCCAGGACCAGGCAGCAGACGATGATGACAGCGAGAATGATCTTCCTGCGCCGGTTCCCTGCCGGGCTTGGCGACACGCCGAGCGGATCTATGGCCGCGAGCCTGCGCATCAGCTCCAGCCGCTCCTGCGGGTTCAAGTCCCGCAGCTGCTCCTCGCTGAGCATCTGGTGCGCACCTCCTGAATCGGATAGCTACGGACTCCCGCATCACACTGCTGCACTAGCCCGCAGACTGGGGCACGCCACGCCGGGTTAGCTTACTGTCACCGGTAGTACGTCGAAGCCGCGAAGCACAAAGCCGTTGCGCCGCTCCGGCGTACCAGCTGCCGCCAGCTGCGGAAAGCGGGCGAGCAATCGCGGGAACGCGACCGCGCCCTCCAGTCGGGCAAGGGCTGCGCCCACGCAGAAGTGCGCGCCCGCACCAAAGCTGAGCGGCCCGCCGACAGCTCGCTGCGGCCTGAATGCATCTGGGTCGGGGAAGCGCCGCCCGTCCCTGTTGCCAGCCCCGAGCATCAGCACAACCTCGTCCTTCGGCCCCACCTGGACGCCGCAGATCTCAGCCTCATCACGGCGCCTTCGGCTCGTCGCCTGCACTGGCGAGTCATATCGCAAGACCTCTTCCACAAAGGACACGGCCGGAATGGACCCGTCGCGAAGGGCACCGGGCAGCTCAGGATCTGACATCAGGATGGACAGGCCGTTCCCGAGCAGGTTGGTTGTAGTTTCGAACCCCGCAACCAGCAGCAACGTCAGGTTATCCAGCAGCTCACTGTCGGTGAGCTGGGCGTCTTCTCCGTCACAGAGACCGACCAGCGCAGTCATCAGGTCGTCGCGCGGCTCGGCCCGTCGCCGGGCGGCGAGCTCGGTGAAGTAGTCCTTCAGCCAGGTAGCGGCCACGTCGGCCCGTGCCAGCGTCTGCTCGTCGATGTTGACCTCAATAGTTGCGGCGAGGTCCCTTGCCACCGGCCGGAAGTTCTCCCGGTCCGAGTCAGGGATCCCGATCAGCTCGCAGATGACTCGCACCGGTAGCAGGAATGCGAAGTCGTGCATGAACTCCATCGGGCTGCCATCGGCGCCTTTGATCGCCATCGCATCGAGCAACTCGTCGGTCATCCGCTCAACCGGCGGCTGCAACGCCGCAACTCGGCGCGGAGTGAATGCGCGCGAAATCAGGCTCCTGATCCGGCCATGATCCGGCGGGTTCAGGTTGAGGATCGAATCCATGCTCATCGAGGGGTGCTCTCGCCAGCCTGGAAAAACCCGATCGAGCCAGGCGGCGTCCTGGACGCGGTAGGCAGGATCGCGCAGCACCGAGCTGATCGCATCGTAGCCAGCCACCATCATCAGGCCGGGCCCGATGGGAACGACGTCTCCCAGCTTGTGCAGCTCCGCGTAGAGCGGGTACGGATCATCCCGTCCAGGGGACTCCAGCAGTGCCGTGAAGATCTCCTCTGCGGTCATCGCGCTTCCTCTTTTGCCCAGGTTTCCTGCTCTGCATAGTAGTAAACGCGATACATCTTGAGAAGAGGGGTTAGCGCTAGCGGCGGGCAACCCCTGGGCGCTGACCGGCATAGTCTTAGAACGTGCACGGTCAACTCGTTTTCGCCCGGATCGGGCTCGGCAGTCAAGCAACTGATTACCTTCAGACCTGGGACTTGCAGCGAGGGCTCCACGAGCAGCGAGTGCGTGGCGAGATACCCGACACCTGCCTGCTGCTCGAGCACCGGCCTGTATATACGGCGGGCAAGCGCACCAGCCCGCTCGACCGCCCCCTTGGCGATCCAGGAGCGCCGGTCATAGACGTGGACCGCGGCGGCAAGATCACGTGGCATGGCCCCGGTCAGCTGGTCGGCTACCCGATTGTCGCCCTGGATGAGCCAATCGATGTAGTCGGCTACGTACGCATCCTCGAGGACGCGCTCATCCGCGTCTGCGGGGACTTCGGGGTGCGAGCAGGCCGGGTTGAGGGTCGCAGCGGAGTCTGGGTGCCGGGCGACGTTGCCGGCCAACCCGATCGCAAGGTCGCCTCCATCGGCATCCGGGTAGCACGCGGCGTGACGATGCATGGCTTCGCGCTCAACTGCGACTGCGACCTATCGTGGTTCGACAAGATCGTGCCCTGCGGCATCACGGACGCCTCCATGACCTCTTTGTCAGCGGAGACGGGACAGACGATCACCGTCGCGGATACGCTCCCGATCGCGGCGCAGCATCTTGCGGCTGTGTTCGGCGCGACCGGCGTGCGTTACACCGACGACGCGGCTAGCGACCGCCAAGTGCAGGCTGCGTGCTAAGACTCCGGCAGCATCGTGTCACCCGTCGCCCTGCTCAGGCGGGCTCATGCGGCAGGTAAGTCGCCGCGCCCGCTCGGTCTTTGCCAGTTCGCGCAGTGAGCGCGGCGAGCGTGCGGCGTAGCCCGGCCGGCGCCAGCAGGTCCCCGAGCTCGATCGGCGCTGCGAATTTGTAGGCGTCCAGCTCATCCTGCTGCAACACGATGTCCTGTCCCGGCTCGACGACGCCCCCGTCGAAGATGAAGTACATCGATGGTCGCGCGCCGGGTCCGTACTCCGGTAGCGCGGGCTGCCAGTCGACTACCAGCAGCCCGCCCACCGACAAAGCCAGCCCGAGCTCTTCGGCGACCTCCCGTGCACACGCTCGGTGCGGTGCCTCGCCGAGTTCGCACATCCCTCCAGGCAGTGTCCAGTAGTCGCGGTAGTTCGGCTTCACGCACAGCACCCGACCATCCTGATCTTGGATGAGCGCTCCCGCCGCCACCACGACACCCGCGAGGCTGGCGTGCCAGATTTTCGGATCCATGAACTCAGCAGCCAAGTTCAGTCAGCGCGGCGGACCACTCACGGCCGCTAGGTGCGCGCGCAGCTCATCCGTCGGCACCTCAGACTGATCACCGCTACGCATGTCCCGCACCGTCACAGCGCCGCCCCGGTGTTCCCGCTCGCCGTATATAAGGCACCAGCGCGCGCCGCTGTCGCTAGCCCACTTCAGCTGTCGGCCGAGCTTGCCTGAAGAGCCCAGGTATACGCTCGCGCGCAAGCCCGCTGACCGGGCCGCAGCTGCGAAGTCGAATGCCTGCTGCGCGAACTCCTGGCCCATCACAGTGACGGCGACATCAACCCGGCCCTGCTCCGGCCCGCTCGTCTCCGGCAGCAACCCCAGGATTCGGTCCACGCCGATCGACGATCCGGTGCCAGGCGTATCGGGACCGCCGAGCGCCTCGATCAGGTGGTCGTAGCGACCGCCCGATCCGATTGCGCCAGCGATCCCGTCCGCTACAACTTCCCAGATCGGCCCGGTGTAGTAGCTCAGCCCGCGCACCATGCGCGGAGTGAACGCGAGCCGCTCAGCCGGGATCTGGCCGGACACGAGCGACAGCAGCGTGTCGACCTCGTCCAGTCCGGCGGTCCCGGTCTCGGTTTGCTTGAGCGCGACCCGCAGCCGGTCTGCCGAGTCTGATGCGGTCAGGGTCGAGACGATGTCGCCCGCGACTCCCGCGGTCAGCCCGCGCTCGACTAGCTCGGTGACGACGTCATCGGGCGCCATCTTGTCGAGCTTGTCCAGCGAGGTAAGCACCTGCGTGCCGATGCTGCCGGGCACGCTGAAAGCCTCGAGCAGGCCGAACAGGACGTGCCTGGAGTTCAGCTGGATGCTGAACTGCGGCAGGCCGAGCGCGGCGAAGGCATCGTGCTGCGCGCAGAGTGCCTCGGCGTCCGCCAGGATCGACGCAGACCCAAGAGTGTCAAGATCGCACTGGACGAATTCGCGGTAGCGGTCCCGACCGGGTCGGTCCGCGCGCCAGACCGGCCCGATCACATAACGCTTGTACGGAACGGGCAGCTGGCTGCCATAAGCGGCCGCCACCCGTGCCAGCGGAACCGTCATGTCATAGCGCAGCGCCAGATCCGCCTCGCCAGACGCCTCGTGCTCACCGCGACGGAGGATTTTGAAGACGAGCTTGTCGCCTTCGTCGCCATATTTGCCGAGGAGTACGTCGAGCCGCTCGAAGGCCGGCGTCTGCAGCGGCTCGAACCCGTAGCTGGCAAGGACCGAGCGGAGCACGCTAAACGCATGCTCACGCAGCTCCATATCAGGGCCGAGAAAATCGCGCGTTCCGGACGGAGGGTCGAACAGGCTAGGCATGCCGTCTATCCTCCCGGACAGCAGGCCTCGCCGTCACATCAGTATCTGGGAGTCGGCCACTCGCTGGCCGCCCCTAACACAGCGATCCTTAAGGCCGACCCGGACGAAACGACTCAAATCGATCTGGTGCCGACCAGCAGTGAGTTAGCCAAATCCGGCAGCACTACCTCGGTCCACGTCAGCCGCGATTCCGCAGCGAACATCTCACGCTTCGCGTCCCGCGCGGCGAACGGCGAGTGCGCCTGCAAGGCCAGTTCCGGGGTCAGGTCGTCCATGACGATCCGCCCGCCTGCACGCAGCATGCCGACAAGCACCCTGAAGGTCTCGACGTCGCGCACGCCATAGTCCGCGAAGATCAAGTCGAACGGAGCATGGGGCGTAATCAGCTCGATCGCGTCGCCGGTCAGGACCTGAACCCGGCTGTCATCGGCCAGCAGCGTTGCTGCCGCATTAGCCCGAACCGGATCGAGCTCAGTGGTCACCAGCATGCAGTCGGCTGGCATCGCCGCCGACATCCAGGCCGCGCCGATGCCAGCGCCGGTACCAAGCTCGGCAATCCTGCCACTGCGACAGCCGGCGGCCAGCATCGCAAGGAACCGGCCGGTCCCCGGCAGACAGGCCGAGCCGCGATCATGGCCGGGATCGTCCCTGCTAACCGGGAAGCCGATCTGCCGCGCCGTCGCGTATGCCTGGCTGACTAGCGCAGGAGTGTCGCTCGCGACCGTCATGTCTTGCGACGGTACACGCGGACTGCGAGTGGCGCGAAGACCACGAAAAGGCCGAGTGCCCAGAGCATGGACTCCCCGGCTGGCACCGCTACCGGGCCGCTCACCATCAGCCCGCGACACGCCGCCGCCAGCAGCGTGACGGGATTAGCTTTCGCGAATGCTTGCAGCCAGCCCGGCATCGTCGCTACCGGCACCAGCAGGCCGCTGGCGAAGATGAGCGGGAACATAGCGGTAAAGCCAAACACCTGCACGCCCTGGGGCGTCTTGACCTTCAGCCCGATCCAGGCAGAGATCCAGCACATCGCCATCGCGAACGCGAGCACCAGCAGGCATGCGGCCACCGCGGCTAGCGGGTTCGTTTCGATCCGGAAACCGAGCACCATGCCGAAGCCCAGGGTGACTACGACTGATATGACGTACCTGGTGACGTCGCCGAAGATCGCGCCGGCCAGCGGCGCCCATCTCGCGATCGGCAGACTGCGGAACCGGTCGAATATTCCGGCGGAGATGTCCTGATTGAGCATCAGGCCGGTACCCAGAGTGGCGAACAGCACTGTCTGCACGATGATGCCTGGCATCACGTACTGCAGGTAGGCATGAACGTTGCCATGGGCGATGGCACCGCCAAAGACGTAAGTGAACAGCAGCAGGAACATGATGGGCTGGAGGCTGAGACCGAGCAGGTCCTCGGCGTTCGTGCGGATCTTCAGCACGCTGCGCCAGGTCAAAGTGAATGAGTGCCGGAGTCCGGCCGCGACGCTCACCTTGCGGGCTGGCGCTACGGCGCCCGGCCCAGAGGCGTCCAGGCTCACTGCTGTCATCGGGTCGCTCCTCCGGTCTTACCTGCGAGCTGCGGTTCGGACCGTCCTGGCCCACGTGCGTCGACCGCCGCGTCCTCCGCCCGATGCCCGGTGAGTGTCAGGAAGACCTCGTCGAGACTGCTCTTATGCAGGCTGAACTCCGCCAGCTCGATGCCACTCTCGTCGAGCTGTCGCACGATGCCCGGTAGCACCGCCGCGGTTGTTACCTGAGCAGACACGCGCCGGGCGGAGGCGTCTGCGACCGGAACGCTCGCGGTCCAGTTCTCCAGTACCAGGGACACGTCCGGGAGCCGGAGGGGATCAGCCGGCACCACCTCGAGGACTTGACCCCCGACCTTCGTCTTCAACTCATCCGGGGTGCCAGTGGCGATCACCCGGCCGTGGTCGATGACCACGATGTCGTCGGCGAGCTGGTCAGCCTCTTCCAGATACTGCGTGGTCAGCAGCACGGTCACGCCGTCGGTGACCAGTGCGCGGATCATGTCCCACACATCGCTGCGTGCCTGGGGGTCCAGGCCGGTCGTCGGCTCGTCGAGGAACAGCACCTGCGGGCGGCCCACGAGGCTCGCAGCGAGATCGAGTCTCCTGCGCATGCCGCCTGAGTACGTCTTGACCGGCCGGACTGCAGCGCCGGCAAGTTCGAATCTATCCAGCAACTCTGACGCCTGGGCGCGCGCCGCAGGTCGGCTCAGCCCGAGCAAGCGGCCGATCATGATCAGGTTGTTCGTTCCACTCAGTCCGTCGTCCACCGAGGCGTACTGGCCGGTCAGTCCGATCAGCTGCCGGACGCGATGCGCGTCCCTGACTACGTCGTAGCCGCCAACCCTCGCGGTTCCGCCGTCGGGTTGCAGCAGCGTGGCCAGGATGCGTACTGCTGTTGTCTTGCCCGCCCCGTTGGGGCCGAGCAGGCCTAGTACGGTGCCCGTCCGCGCGGCCAGATCTACGCCGGCCAGGGCACGTGTCTTGCCAAAGGTCTTGAACAGTCCCTCGGCCCTGATTGCCTCAGTCACCAGAACCCTGACCCTTCTTCGATTGAATTCCGTCAGCGAAGTACCGCCCACGCGTCCCGGCAAGGACGGGCAGCCCTGTCAAGATATATCTCAGTTATCGAGCAGACAAGATATATCTCAATATTGTCATCTCGGAGTTGATCAGAGTTCGCGGAAGTCCGCGCACAAATGCGGCCTGAGCGCCCCCATCCGGGGCGCTCAGGCCTTGTAGTACCGGCACCGTTGTACCGGCACTGTTGCGCCGGCACTGTTGCGCCGGCTAGACCTCAGCCCGCAGGTCCTGCGACGAGGGTCACTCTGCTGGTATGGCTCTGACCGGCCTGGTCGATCCATGTCACCGTGACCTTGTCCGCCGGATGATGAAGCTGCATGACGGACTGCAGGTCGGAGGACGAAGTGATCTGGTGACCGTCAACCGCGACGATCGTGTCACCCTGGCTCATCCCCGCCTGGGCAGCTGGGGTGCCCGGGATGACACCCTGGATCGTCGCGCCCGCGCTTGGCTGGCCGAAGCCGCCCTGCTGTGATTGCGAGCTGATGGCCACGCCGAGGAAAGCGCTCGCACCGATGTGCACGGTGCTCGAGGACGTCCCGGCCTCTATCTGGTCAGCTAGCTGTATGGCCTTATCGATCGGTATCGCGAACGCCTGGGTTGCCATGGCGGCAGTGGTGCCCGGGCCAGATCCAGCGCTCGACGCGGCAGTGTCCATTCCGATGACCTTGCCTGCAGCGTTCACGAGCGGACCGCCGGAATCACCCGGCTGGATCGGAGCGTTGGTTCGGATCATTCCAGACAGGTGCTCGAATGTTCCTGAGCCCTCATTCTGAGCCGTGATCATGGCGCCAAGCCCGGTGACGCGACCGGTGGCGACCGACGGTGTCCCGCCGCGGCCTTGCGCATTCCCGAGCGCCACGACAGGCTGACCAGGCGCGAGGCGTGCACTGCTGCCGATCGACACCGTCTGGAGCCCAGACGCCCCCTGAAGCTGCAGCACGGCGACATCATTCGAGTTGCTGTAGCCGACGACCTTGGCCTTGTAGGTGTGGTCATTGCCGACGTCCCGCACGGAAATCGAGGTGGCACCCTCGATCACGTGATTGTTGGTCAGCACCTCACCATTCGGCGTCAGGACCATTCCAGTCCCCTCAGCCGTCGCCCGGGAAAATCCGAGTGTCGAGGTGATGTCGACAACCCCGGGATTCGTCTTGCTGGCGATCTGCGTGGCGGTCATCGGCGATGCACTGTGACCGGCGGCAGCCCAAGCAGCACCGCCAGCGGCGAGTGCGAGCGCGGTGGCAGCCGCGGCGAGGACGATGCCCCGCCGACGGGGCGGCTTAGGGGGGTGGGTTTCCCACCCAGCGCCGGGGTAGCCGGGTCCTGCTGGCCCGTACCCGTAGCCTGGCGGGACGTACCCGGGCCCGGCCTGACCAGCGGCATTCCATCCTGCACCGTACGAGCCTGTCCAGCCAGGAGGCGGCGGAGGTGGTGGCGGCGGTGCTGTGGGCATCGTTGCCTGCGGAAAGCGGTTGGCAGCGTCATGCGGGGCGGACTGGCCGTGCTCGGTGTCCATCAGGATTGTTCCCCTCGGAGCGTCTTCATCCTTCGCTGTGTACATTCCGATAGTCGGCTTCGCTGCTTAACTGCCCCTGCTGTCTTCCTGACCGTTAGCTCTGAATCGGTTGAGCCGAACCTGACGGTCTGCTCTGAAAGTCGTCATCATGGGCTAGTGGCGAAGGTCACTGCGGACCCAGCGAACTCGGCGCCCGTAATAGGGTGGAGTGCGTGGTACTCGCACCCGACGGACGACGCCTTCTGCGGCTAGAAGCCCGTAATAGCCAGATCCCAATCGAGCGCAAGCCGCCCTGGATCAAGACAAGGCTCCGCACTGGCCCGGAATATACCGAGCTGAAGCAGCTTGTCCGGCGTGAAGGTTTGCACACGGTTTGTGAGGAAGCAGGCTGTCCGAACATTTTTGAGTGCTGGGAGGACCGTGAGGCCACGTTCCTCATCGGCGGCGACCAGTGCACCCGCAGGTGCGACTTCTGTCAAATCGCCACCGGCAAGCCAGGACCGCTGGACACCGACGAGCCGCGTCGCGTCGCTGAGTCGGTTGCGACCATGGGCCTGCGGTACGCGACAGTCACCGGGGTTGCCCGAGATGACCTGGCCGACGGGGGTGCGTGGCTGTATGGCCAGACCTGCCGGGAGATTCATCAGGCGATCCCTGGCTGTGGCGTCGAGCTGCTGATCCCGGACTTCAATGCCGACTCCGATCAGCTTGCTGAGGTGTTCTCGTCCCGGCCCGAGGTCCTCGCGCACAATGTGGAGACGGTTCCGAGAATCTTCCGCCGGATTCGTCCGGGTTTCCGCTACGGCCGATCCCTGCAGGTACTGACGAGGGCCCGCGAGGCCGGCCTCGTTACCAAATCAAATCTGATTCTGGGCATGGGTGAGCAGCGGGAGGAGATCAGCCGGGCCATGTCGGACTTGCACGTGGCAGGCTGCGAGCTGCTCACGATCACCCAGTACCTGCGGCCGTCGGCGCGCCACCACCCCGTCGACCGTTGGGTCCCGCCCGAGGAGTTCGACGAGCTGGCGGAAGAGGCGGCCGAGATCGGTTTCCTCGGAGTGCAGTCGGGTCCGCTCGTGAGGTCTTCCTACCGGGCCGGCCGGCTGTACCGGCAGGCCATGGAAAGGCGTGCGCGAGCGGTATCCTCGCCATCATGGTGAATAAGTCCGGCGGGCGCGCCGCGGTCCCCGACGACCCCGCCTCCATGGGTCGTATCAAGCAGATCCGGTTTGTCGCTGGCGTAATCCGCAAAGACAACCCGTGGGCGCTGCCCATAGTGGCACTGACCGGCATCGGGATCCTGCTGGCTTTCGTACTTGTCGGACTGTTTGTTGGCCTGCTGCCCCTGCTGATCCCGCTCGGGGTCCTGACCGGGCTGGCGGGCGCAATGATCGTGTTCGGACGGTTCGCGCAGGCGGCGCAGTACAACGCGATCGCCGGACAGCCCGGAGCGGCTGCCGCGATTCTGCAGAACCTGCGTGGCGGATTCACCACGACGCCTGCGATCGCCGCCAACCGCAATATGGACGTAGTGCATCGCACCGTCGGCAAGCCTGGCGTGATCCTCGTGGGCGAAGGCTCCCCGACGAGGCTGCCGAGCCTGCTAGCGGCTGAGAAGAAGCGGGTCGCACGTATCGCAAGTCAGGTGCCGATCTATGACTTCCAGGTGGGCGACGCCGACGGCCAGGTACCGATCAGGCAGCTTCAGCGCAAGATCATGAAGCTGCCTCGTAACCTCAAGGGCACGTATGTAGCGGAGCTGAACTACCGGCTGAACGCACTGCCGCAGAATCTGCAGATGCCGAAGGGGCCGGTTCCGCGGTCGCCAAGGATGCCCAAGCCGCCCAGGCCGCGCCTGCGGTAGCGCTTGGTGCGCATCACCTTAGCTGCGGACAACCATCGTGTTGGCGGCCTTGTCCTGAAGACCGCGCAGATCGCGGTCCATGATCATCGCGGGTACGACAAGGAGCAGCAGCACCGTCCGGACGAATGCTCTGGCGAACCCGACTAGGTAAGGCCCGTCGAGCCTGATGACCCGCAGGCCCGTGAGCCGCTTCCCGAGCGTGAATCCGGTCGTGGCGGTGAGCAGGAAGTCCTGGATTCCGAACACCACGGGCGTCCAGGCCCGCGGCGCTACCAGCACATCCGCCGGGTGTCCCACGGTCGGATGGTAGAGGAAAGCGATCGTGATCAAGCTGCAGGCAATCCAGTCGATGACTAGCGCCCCGAACCGCCTGCTCCATCCCGCCACTGAGCCGCTGCCGGTCTCTGGCAGTCCGTACGACTGGCCAGGGTAGAAATCAGTTCCGCTGGTAGCGGCGGGCTCATTGGTCACGACTAAACGTTATCCGCTCCGCCGGGGCGCGAGGGCAGCGACCAGTCCCGTTTGGCATGCTGGCAAGCAAGGGCCAACGTGCAGCCGGGTCACCTGCAAGGCCTGGTGTAACACCGCCGAAACAACAGGGACACGGCTAGGAAACCGTTCGCGGCTAACGTCGAGGCCGCGTGGGGGGTGCCTGAACCCCGGCGGCAGTCGGGGTGCCCCCGGCTATGCGGCTACAAGGGAGAGCTGATGTTCACAAGCGGCGATGAGGTACTGGCATTCATCAGGGCCGAGGGAGTGCAGTTCGTCGACGTAAGGTTCTGTGACCTGCCCGGCACCATGCAGCATTTCACCGTGCCGGCCGAAGCCTTTGACGAGAGCGTCTTCACCGAGGGCCGCATGTTCGATGGCTCGTCGATCCGCGGCTTCCAGCAGATCCACGAATCGGACATGCTGCTGCTGCCGGACCCGAGCACGGCGGTACTCGACCCGTTCCGCACCCACAAGACGCTGAACCTGACGTTCTTCGTGCACGATCCGCTCACCGGCGAGCCTTACAGTCGCGATCCGCGGAACATCGCGCGCAAGGCCGAGGACTACCTGCGTGGCAGCGGAATCGCCGACACCGCCTTCTTCGGGCCCGAGGCAGAGTTCTACATCTTCGACTCGGCGCGCTACGAGACCGGGCCGAACCAGGGCTACTACCACATCGACTCCATCGAGGGGGCCTGGAACACCGGCCGCGATGAGCCCGGCGGCAACCTCGGGGCGAAGCCGTCCTACAAGGGTGGCTACTTCCCCGTCCCGCCGATGGACCATTACACCGATCTGCGGTCGGAAATGGTCCGCAAGCTCATCCAGTCCGGCATCACCGTCGAGATGCAGCATCATGAGGTTGGAACCGCCGGCCAGGCCGAGATCGACATCAAGTTCGACACGCTGCTGGCCATGGCCGACAACCTCATGACCTACAAGTACGTGGTCAAGAGCGTGGCGAGGGCAGCTGGCAAGACCGTCACGTTCATGCCGAAGCCGCTATTCGGCGACAACGGCTCTGGCATGCACTGCCACCAGAGCCTGTGGAGAGACGGCGCACCGCTGTTCTACGACGAGGTCGGTTACGCGGGCCTATCCGACGTGGGCAGGTACTACGTGGGCGGACTGCTGCGGCACGCCCCATCCTTGCTGGCCTTCACCAACCCGACGATGAACTCCTATCACCGGCTGGTTCCTGGCTTCGAGGCACCGGTCAACCTGGTTTACAGCCAGCGCAACCGCTCGGCCTGCATCCGCGTCCCGATCACCGGGCCGAATCCGAAGGCCAAGCGGCTTGAGTTCCGGGTGCCTGACCCGTCCTGCAATCCGTACCTTGCCTTCGCCGCCATGCTCATGGCCGGACTGGACGGCATCAAGAACAAGATCGAGCCGCCCGAGCCGGTGGACAAGGACCTGTACGAGCTTCCGCCGGACGAGGCCAGGTCGATTCCGCAGGTACCCGGGTCGCTCGAGAAGGTGCTGGAGACGCTCGAGGGCGACCACGAATTCCTGCTTGAGGGCGGGGTCTTCACTCCGGATCTGATCGAGACCTGGCTCGACTACAAGCGAACCAACGAGATCGACGCGATCCGGTTGCGGCCGCACCCGCACGAGTTCGAGCTGTACTACGACGTTTAGCCGATCCGTTGGCGCTGACCCGGTGATCGCGCCGGGTCGGCACCATCTGCGCGCCAGCGGCCTACCCTGTCGCGGCCGAATTGAGGTCAGACTTCTGCTGACTCTCTAGCGCCCGGACTCGCTCAGCCAGGGGGACGACCTCCTGCTTGAAGCGGGCTTTCAGCTCATCAATCTCCCCGAATACTTCAGTGCGGGTCTCGAACTCGCGCTGTGAGGCGACGGCCCAGAACTGTGCGATGAAAGCGCCGAACGAAAAGATCGCGCCCACGACAAGCGCTACGCCCAGACTCTCCAGCGCTCGGCCAAGCAAGCTGAAGGCGATCCCGAGAGCCAGCGCCCCAACGCTAAGAAGTACATAGGCAACAGCGATCTTCTGAGTGCCCCAGATGTGCGGCCTCTTGATGCCGACGAGCTCCCAGCTATAGCTGCTCGTCACCTTGGTCACGTCATCATCCAGCTTTTGAAGGCGAGCTTCGAGTTGCGAGCGGAGCTCGTCCAGGTCTGAGCGTGAGTCGTCCACGACGGGCAGCATGGCAGACGACTGCGTAACGAGCCCGAAAATCGCGATGAATCGGGGCTTAACCAAAGGATCACGCGGAGAGCGGAGCGGTCGAAGCCCATGCCAACTCGGTGGAACTATG
>Ga0126371_10000435_pt1 | contig 34108 bp, 24 predicted proteins | sample PanSoiMetaPlot_4_FD_110145 | JGI IMG/M metagenome (GOLD analysis project Ga0126371, IMG submission 110145) | Tropical forest soil microbial communities from Panama - MetaG Plot_4 | ecosystem: Environmental > Terrestrial > Soil > Tropical forest > Bulk soil | place: Panama | collected 2016-02-17 | reverse complement strand
GACGACAGCGCTTTGAAGGCGAAGGCCGCCTCGATCCGCGCAATCGTTTCCAAGTACGAAACCGATGCTCGCAATCTGGAGCAAAAGGGCATTCAGCAGCAGGATCTCCTCCGCAAAGTGAAGACTGAGGAAGAGAACTACCTCCTATATCAACACAAGCGTGAAGAAGCCCGCATGACCGACGCGCTCGACCAGAAACGAATTCTCAACGTGGCCATTGCGCAACCGCCGATCATTCCGACGCTGCCGACCAATACTCGCTGGCTCGTGCTCCTCGCTGGCGTGCTCCTGGCAATTGGCGTGCCCGTCGGATTGGCGTTTATTCTGGAATATACGAATTCCTCGTTCCGGACCCCGTCGGAGGTGTTCTCCGAGTTGAACATTCCGGTGCTCGCGGCAGTTCCGCATCACGAGTACGCGTATGCGATCAACGGCAATGGTTATGGAAGTCGTAACGGGAACGGAAATGGGAACAACGGAGTGCATGCCACCCCGGTGTTCGTGAGCAGCGACGCTAGAGAGTAACCAGGGCCCAGGAAAGAAAACATGTATCTTCAATTCTATGGTCTTAGAGAACAGCCGTTCGGCGTCACGCCGGATCCTCGTTTCCTCTATCTAAGTCCGACGCATCGCGAGGCGTTGGCCTCGATGTACTACGGCATCGACGCAGAGCGCGGGTTCATCGCTCTGATCGCCAAGCCGGGTATGGGCAAGACAAACCTGCTGTTTCAGTTACTGCAGCAATTCCGCTCGAGGGCCCGCACCGCGTTCGTATTTCAGACACAGTGCACTTCGCGCGAGTTCATGCGGTTCCTATTGCTGGAACTGGGTTGCGAAGTCAGTGCGGACATGGATCTCGTATCCATGCACGAACTGTTTAATCGTTGCCTTCTGCAGGAAGCCCGCGCCGGCCGCCGTTTCATAGTGGTTGTGGACGAAGCGCAAAACCTTGAACCGTCAGTTCTCGAAACCATTCGGCTGCTTTCGGATTTCGAGACACCGCAGGCAAAGCTGCTCCAAATTATCTTGTCGGGTCAACCACAATTAGCAGACAAACTCTCTCGTCCGTCGCTGCGACAACTCCGCCAGCGGGTTTCTCTTTTGAGCACCTTGAAGCCTTTCGCCGCGGACGAAGTCGGCAAGTACATCGAGCATCGTCTTCGCGCTGCCGGGCGTCAGGACAACGCAATCTTTACCCCGGCTGCCGTCAAAATGATTGCGGAGATGAGCGAAGGCATTCCGCGCAACATCAACAACATTTGCTTCAACGCTTTGTCGCTTGGATGTACGTTGCGGCAGAGCACAATCGACGTTGATATCCTGCGCCAGGTCGCCGCCGATTTCGATCTTGGGGTCATGGTTTCGGACCCGGGCGCCACCGGGTTCGATTCCTTGCCCAACGCTGCTTCGGAAGTGCAGTCGTTGCTTGCCAGAACGAATCCCCCAGCGAAACCCCGGCATGATCAGCTTTTGAATTCCGAGGATGCCCTGGCCTATATCCAAGAGTTCATTCGTCGATTCAAGAAGGATCAGCATTTAGCGAATTGACCTGCCTAAGTAGCAGGGAACATCAAGGAAGCTGTGCCTGGAGGACGCTTTGAGCAGAAATTTCGAACTACTATCTGAGGCAGGACGATTGCACGAACTGGTGCAGTCTCAGGTTGAATCATCCCAAGTACCGCCTCGCGCCATGGAAGAGGGCTTCCCGGCTCCTCCAGGCATGGGGACCGAATATTCGGCCGCTCAGCCGGTCGACAACAACGTTCCTGAGGCCTCTCGTCTGGAAACTAACGACGCGGTCAAACAGGAAATTGTGAAGCTCGTCCAGAGACTGTTCCTGGCGCAGCAAGGCCTCCGTCGCGTAGTGTTTGCCGGAACTGAATCCGGTTGCGGCTGCAGTTGGATGTGCGCCCGCGTCGCGGAAGAATTGGCCTCACAGGGTCGCGGAACGGTCTGCATTGTCGACTGCAATCTTCGGTCGCCCGGCTTGCACGGCCAGTTCGGCATTGAAAATCATCACGGCCTCTCGGATGCTTTGATCGGACCTGGCCCGATTCGAGACTACGTCCATCGCTATGCTCGCAATCTCTGGCTTGTTAGCTGCGGCGGTTCTCCGGAGACAGGGCTCACAATGCTCGGATCCGAGAGAATGCGCGCCCGTATGTCCGAACTGCGTGCGACCTTCGATTACATTCTGATCGACGCTGCGCCTCTGAGCTCGTGCAACGATGCGATCGTTTTGGGCGGCCTCAGTGACGGGGTGGTGTTGACATTGAAAGCGAATTCTTCCCGTCGTGAGACGGCTCGCAACGTTCTGCATGAATTACAGACGGCGAATGTTCGCGTCCTGGGTGCAGTTCTCAACCAACGCACGTTCCCAATTCCACAATCGCTGTACAAGAAGCTTTAGTACTCTTACCCCACAATCCCAGTATTTCTGAGGGGCTAGCGAGAAATCGCCAGCCCCATCGACCAGACCGTGAACGATTTGTTTGAGTTTCGTCAGAAATAACCTTTCCTTCCCACCTCCCTACTTCCGGCTGAAGGGGTTCTTCAGATGAGCAAGTTTCGGCGTGAAGTCTTCGTCTATTCCTTCCAATTGGTCGACGTCGTATTGCTGGTCTTGTCGTTCTCAGCGGCCACTCTTCCGGTCCTATTCACGGAGGGCTTGCAATCCTTTGCTGCGTTTCTGGCCCTAAAGATCAAGCTGCAGAACTTTGTCGCTTTTGTGATTCTGGTATGGCTGTGGAGACTCGTCTTCGCCATGCTGAACCTCTACGGATCCAAGCGGCACGCCAGCCGGAGAGCTGAGGCCACCGATGTCTGGAAGGCGACCTCGATCTGCACCATCATCCTCCTCTCCTTTTCGCTGATTCTGCGCTTCAGAATGGTGGACTTGCGGTTCATCGAAATCTTTTGGGTCAGCAGCACCTTTCTGATAGCCGGTACCCGCATTGCGGTTCGCACCTGGCTTCGCCACATTCGTGCCAAGGGGCAAAATCACCGCAATATGCTCATCGTCGGCAGCAACTCGCGGGCGATTGAGTTTGCGAAAACCATCCCGCACCGTCCGGAGTGGGGATGTCGTGTGGCCGGTTTTGCCGATGACGATTGGTACAGGGTTGATGATTTGCACGCAGCAGGTTTCGAGCGCGTGTGCGACTTTGCTAGCTTGCCCACATATCTTCGCCGCAACGTGATCGACGAAGTCGTGATCGCTTTGCCGGTCCGTTCGTTCCACGAGCATTCCAGCAAGATTGTGGAGATGTGCGAAGAGCAGGGCATCATCGTTCGCCTTCTCTCCGGCGTCTTCGACCTCAAGACGCGGCGTCCCGAGCATTTTGACGAAGCTCCGGTCATCACTCATTACGCCGGCCCGCTTCACGGATGGCCGGTTCTGATTAAGCGGCTCCTCGACATCGTCATCTCGGCGACCATGCTGGTGATTCTTGCCCCTGCCATGATCTTGACCGCGATTGTGATTAAGTTGACCTCGCGCGGTCCGGTTCTCTTTGTGCAAAAGCGAGTTGGGCTCAACAAGCGCATCTTCAACATTTATAAGTTCCGAACTATGGTGATCGATGCTGAAAAGAAGTTGGCCCAGATCGAGCACCTCAACGAAGTCAGCGGTCCGGTATTCAAGATCAAGAGTGACCCCCGCATCACTGCTGTAGGAAGGTTCCTTCGAAAGACCAGCATCGACGAGTTGCCTCAATTGCTCAATGTTCTGAAGGGTGACATGAGCCTGGTTGGACCGCGGCCCCTGCAGATGCGTGACTATGAACTCTTCACCGAGGGCGGACCCGATTGGCAACGTTGTCGATTCAGCGTGCGTCCTGGCATCACATGCCTCTGGCAGGTTAACGGCAGAAGCGCGATTCCATTCGAGCAGTGGATGGAACTCGATCAACAGTATGTCCGCAAATGGTCTCTGTGGCTCGACATGCAGATTCTGGTGAAAACCATCCCGGCGGTTCTGAAGGGATCCGGCGCAGCGTAAACCCTCAGCTCAGATCATTCATTCATGGGTCAGAACGAAAACATGGTGAGCGAGGACAGCTGCGTGACCGTTCCGAGTGTCGACTTTGGAGCAGCGGCCGAATCGAACGGATGCGGCTATTGGGAGACCATGCTGGCTGACGTGCCAGGCTTGGAACTTCCGACCGACCGGCCGCGCCCTGCGGTTTTGGGGCGGAGCACAGGGCTGGAATCGGTCAGCCTTCCAGCTGACTTGATTTCTGGATTGGACCGGTTGTCTGCCGAAGCCGGCGTCGAACTCTCGACCGTCGCGTTAGCGGCATTTTCGGTAATGCTCTATCGCTATACAGCGCAGGAAGAGTTCACGATCGGAGTGGATTCCGGCTCACAGATGCTGCCGGCGGTGGTGGATTTCTCGGATCGCCCAACGTTCCAGACTCTGTTGCCACGGCTCGATGCGGCTATCAGCACTGCCTCCAGCCTGGGATCTGTCCCCGTCAATCTTGCGGAAAAGCTCGGACTCGATAATGACCGCAGTCGCCACCCGATATACCAAGTCGGATTCTCGGAAAGAAACAAGTTCGCCGCCTCTTCCTTGACCCACGCAGCGAGCCTCGACCTGAGCCTTGATCTCGTCGTCGGCACAAACTCTAGCATCGGTCTTCATTACAACCAGGATCTGTTTGAGCAGGAAACTGCTCTGCGCATGCTCGGTCACTTCCAGGAGCTGTTAGCAGGAGCGATCGAAAACAGCGATCGCACTTCCGCTGAGCTGCCGATGCTCACCGACGGTGAGCTGCATGAGTCGTTGGTTGAGCGGACCCAGACGGCACGGAGGTTTCCAACCCGTTGCCTCCACGAGCACGTCGAGTCGGTCGCTGCCAGTACGCCGAATGAGATCGCGGTCGTCTACGGTCATAATCAACTCAGCTATGGCGAACTGAATGCCCGCGGGAATCAGTTAGCGCATTTCCTGCAAGAGCGTGGTGTTGGCCGCAATTCGCGCGTTGGTATCTGCCTTGAAAGATCGTTGGACTTCGCCGTCGCTCTGATTGGCGTTCTAAAGGCTGGCGGTACTTGCGTTCCGCTGGACCCCAAGTACCCGGACGATCGGCTCGCTTACATGTTCAAGGACGTCGCGGCCTCCATCGTGCTGACTGAGGCCGGCCTGTTGCAGGCGGCGATCCCGCAGGGAACTCAGGTTGTGTTCCTCTCTGCGGAACGTGAGCACATTTCAGCGAATGTCCGCAGCAACCCCAACGTTGGTTCAGTTCCCAGCGACATCGCCTATGTGATTTATACCTCTGGTTCAACCGGCAGGCCACGCGGCGTGCTTCTGCCGCATGCTGGTCTCGTGAACTACACGCTGGGAGCAGTGGAGCAATTTGCGATTCGACCGGGCGACCGGATGCTGCAGTTCTGCTCGATCAGCTTCGACGCGGCCCTGGAGGAGATCTATTCGACGTGGGCGGCCGGCGCAACGCTGGTTTTCCGTAACGACAGCGTCTCGCTTGAACCTAGCGAGTTCTTGCACTGGGTGGCTCAGCAACGGGTCACGATCATGGATCTTCCCACTGCTTACTGGCATGAGTGGGTATACGCTCTGCCGGAACTATCCCAGAAGGTTCCGCCGACACTGCGTCTAGTAATTGTTGGTGGCGAAAAGGCCTCTCCAGAAGCGTATTCGACCTGGCACAAGCTCGTTGGGAACAAGGTCCGCTGGATCAATACCTACGGTCCGGCGGAAGCCAGTGTCGTCGCGACCACGTACGAGCCGAAGCTCCAGGCCGGCGAAGGCGCCCCTGAGGTGCTCCCGATCGGACGTCCGGTCGCCAACGCTCGCGTGTATCTGCTGGATTCGGATCTTAATCCTGTGCCGGTGGGCGTCCCCGGCGAGTTGCACATCGGTGGCCTGGGCGTGGCGGCGGGTTATTTAAACCTCCCTGAGTTGACGCAGCAGAAATTCGTTCGAGACATTTTCAGCGACGACCCGTCGGCTCGCATGTACAAGACGGGCGACCTTGCGAAGTATCTGCCCAACGGCGAGATCGAGTTCGTCGGTCGTCGCGACAATCAAGTCAAAATTCGCGGCTTCCGGATTGAGCCCGGAGAAATCGAGGCGGTGCTTTCGAATCATCCCGGTGTCGATGAGAACGCCATCGTTGTTCGCCAGGATTCCATGGGAAACAAGCGGCTCATCGGTTACGTGGTGCGCAATAACGCGTCCCTGGAAGAGAGTGATCTCCGGCGCCATGTGCAAGCGCAGTTGCCCGAATACATGGTGCCGTCGGAGTTTGTGTTTCTGAACTCCATGCCACTGACGCCAAATGGCAAGATCGATCGCCGCGGACTGGCGATGTTGAAAGTTGAATGTGCGCCGGTTGTCACGGCCTCACCGGCGGATCCTCTTCAGCAGCAGTTAGTCGGAATCTGGGAAGAGCTGTTGGGGCGCAAGCCGATCGGCATTCGCGAGAATTTCTTCGATCTGGGCGGGCACTCGTTGTTAGCGGCGCGATTGATGCACCGTATCAAGCAGGTTCACGGAAAGTCCCTGCCGCTCGCCGTTATGCTTCAGGCTCCCACGATCGAAAAATTGGCTTCGGTGTTGCGAGGAGACTTCTCTGAGCACTGGTCTTCGCTGGTTGCGATCCAGCCGGAAGGTTCGAAGCCTCCATTTTTCTGCATTCACGGTGTTGGCGGGAATGTGGTTGGCTTCTACGAATTGGCCAAGCGCATGAAGCCTGACTTTCCGTTCTACGGCTTCCAATCGCAAGGGCTCGATGGTAAGAGCAAGCTCTATACCACGGTTCCGGAAATGGCCGCGCGTTACCTGGAAGAGATTCGCGCCATTCAACCGAGAGGACCTTACCACGTCGGCGGATTCTCCATGGGCGGCCTCGTCGCCTACGAGATGGCGCAGCAGCTTGTTGCTTCTGGCGAAGAAGTTGGGTTAGTCGTTCTGTTCGATACCTACGCGACGAATCCAAAGTCGGTGAATGAGTCCTTATTGGACCTCCTCCTTCATCCAACATGGGCCCATCTGAGGCGGCTGCCTTCTGAGTTGCGCAAGAAGATCCGGCGCACCTGGATCGGTGTTCGGCTGCCTGACTACCTCAAGAAAGTAATGCTAAGCAACACTCGAGCCGCTGAGCAATACGTCCTGCGTCCCTTTAGCGGTAAAGTCATGCTGCTGAGGGCGGGCGACTCCTGGCGCGTTGCCGATGATCCATACGCGGCCTGGACACAGTTTGTCCCTGAGCTCGAAACCATTCAGATTAGCGGCACGCATATGGAGATCTTGCGCGAGCCGAACGTCAGCACGCTGGCCGAGCGTCTGAAAGGCTGCATTCACGGCGCAGCAGAGTCGCTGGACGAGCAAGAGCTTCTCGCGAGAATGCTTAACTGTGGACCGATCGGAAACGAACATAGGTGAAGGATGAGTGAAGTCATCACAAAGCAGGAAGCCATAGATTCAGGATCGTTTATGACCCGCGTCATCCGCTGGGTCAGCAAGGGTGGCTTGGCGATCTTGGATCAGGGCCTGATCTCGGGCTCGAATTTTATGGTCAGCATCCTGCTGGCACGCTGGCTCATGCCGGATCAGTACGGAGCTTATGCAATTGCGTTCGGCATCTACATGATGCTTTCGCTCGTCTACCAGTCGCTGGTGCTCGAGCCAATGGCGGTCTTCGGCGGATCCGTTTTCCGCGCCAACCTTCGCGGCTATGTTCGGACGTTAGTTTCCATTCACATAGTCCTCTCGGTCGCAATTTTCGCGGCGCTCCTCGGTTCCTGGGCGATCTCACATCAAGTGAGTTCCGGAAGCGCGTTTACCGGCGCGCTGGCGGGCATTGCTTTTGCCTCTCCTTGCTTGATGCTGTTTGCCCTTGCGCGTCGCTGCTTCTATGTCGAGCTTTCTCCAGCTCCTGCCGCAGCTGGTGCGTTCATCTATTCGGCTGTGGTCCTGGCTGGGCTCTATCTCGTCTACCAACGCGCATTGCTTTCGCCATTCGTCGCGTTTCTGCTGCTGGGCTCCGGAGCTTTGATCACCGGCACCGTTCTGATGTTCGGAGTTCGATCGAAGCTGAGTGGCAGTGGCCCTGCACCACAAGTCGGAGAAGCCTGGGGACGCCACTGGCGCTATGGCCGCTGGGCGTTCGCAGGATGTATCGCGGGCTGGCTCCCTTCGTATATCTACTTCCCACTGCTGAGCAGTTTTACTGGAATGGCAGAGTCCGGGCAACTCAAAGCCCTGATGAACCTCACCCTTCCGTTCGAGCAGATGAAGGGCGCCTTGGTCATGCTGGTGTTACCGTACGCAGCGAGCATTGCAGAACGGAACGGAACAGCAGGCGCGCGAGTTCTTGGAACCAGACTCACGCTGGCATCAATTGTGGGTGCTGTCATGTACTGGGCAGTCATCATTCCGTTGCATAAGCCGATCTTTCACACCATGTATTCGGGCCGCTATCTCGACGTCGCCTACCTGTTGCCCGCCTTAGCCCTGGGCCAGGTATTCTGGAGCGCCACTTTCGGACCGTCGCTCGCGCTGCGCGCCATGGAATCGCCTGCATCTGTGTTCGCAGCCTTGGGAATTGCGACATTGGGGTCGCTGGTGGTAGGGGTGCCTGCGACTTGGGCATTTGGCCTGAAGGGCGCTATCTGGGGAAGCAACGCCGCTGACGTGTTCTCGTTTATTGCACTGTGGTGGGTATTGCAGCGCAAACTCGCTGAAGGCTCTACGCTGAAAATTCCAACCAGATGGTCTGGAGAGAAAAATAAGGCCCGGCCGCCCATGCCGGTGGAAGTCTCCGAAGAAGCATAGAAATTCGATTCTAAGCACATTCATTATCTGAGCAGTAGCGAAGAAGAGTACCTACTAGCGAGTCCGGACAAAGAGGAGAAGTAATGACCGAACAAGGGAACGGGAATGGTAACGGAAACCAAAATATCGATGGCAAACAGAAGAAGCCCACTTCCGTTTATCGCAAGATTCGTCGTAAGTTTGCCCAAACCTCGTTGCGCGCACCTCTCGTCTGGTGGCGTCACCGTGGCCTGAACCCCACGGATATGTTCTTTGCTGCGTACCCCAAGTCTGGAACGACTTGGGCGCGATTCGTTTTGTTCGAAATGCTCTCCGGCATGCCTTCTGGATTCAGGGCTACGAATCAGCGGATGCCGGGAATCGGTCTGCACTTCAACGCCCTGCGTCTGCTGCCCAACGGCGGCCGCCTTGTCGCCACGCATGAGTATTACCGCAAAGAATACAATCGCGCCATTTACATGGTGCGCGATGCTCGCGATGTCCTGTTGTCTGAGTTCGCCTTCCTGAGCGCGCTCGAGTACTTCACGAAAGATCTTGATGATTTCGTAAAGACCTTCCTGTTTACTTGCGTGAGCGCATACGGCCCCTGGCATAAGAATGTCGCGTCGTGGCTGGACTCGCCGATCGCGAAGAACGGAAATATGCTTGTCGTCCGCTACGAGGATTTAAGGAAGGATCCGGTTCCGTTGTTTGGTCAGATGGCAGATTTCCTGGGAGCGAAAGTATCCGAGGAAAAAATCAGGGAAGCCGTGGCCAACAACTCGATTCAAAACATGCGTGCCAAAGAAGACAAGGAGCCTGTCAGGGCCTCGATTAAGGGGCGATTCGTCCGCGACGGCAGAGTTCGCGGATGGGTTTCGAAACTCACTCCCGAGCAGGTGCGATTGATCGACGAGCATGCCGGCAGCGTATTGCTCCGTTTGGGATATCCCCTGTCCTCCGAACTGGCCATCGAGGAGCCTTCGGCAACTGATGTGGGCAACACAACCGTCCACGCCTGATCCGGCGCTGGTAACCTTGCAGACGAAAGGTCGGTAGGCGAGTATTTCCTAACGGCTTACACACTTATGGCAGATAAAGGGACAACTTGGTGGAATGGAACTGGCGTAATCACCCGCCCGGGTTCCGTCTCCGCCCCGCCCTCACCCAGGGCTGAACTCATCCGCACATTGCTCATTGCCGGAGCGATGACAGCTTCCTCCACGCTTTTCCTGCACCTCGTGCCGGATGAGTGGATGTGGGAATGCCTGCGCATCATGGCGGTGGGACTGGTTGTTCTTGGGTCTTACTATCTGCCCATCGGCAATGCAAAACCGGCCTTCATGATCTGGTTTGTCATGCTGATCGCGGAATGCATCTTCTTCCGCGAAGGCGATTTGAATTCCAGTGCGGCGGCCTACGCCGGGCAGTTCCCAACTGCAGCATACGGTGAGGCATTGGCATGGATCATGTGTTTCTTTGCCGCCTTTGTCTGTGCGACTCGAGTACCCGGCTTTGTAAAGCTTTTGTTTGAGCGAGACTATAAGTGGGTCACGTTGTTTACTCTCATCTCGGTTCTGTCTTGCGCTTACACACCGCGAATCAGTCTGGGTGGTGTGTGGGGCTTTAAACTCGTACTGGTTACCCTTTTATTGTTGGCGTGTTCATTCCGCATCCGAGACTTCAAAGACACGATCTCCTTTCTGCAATACACCATCTGGGCATACGCGATCATCGTGCTGCAGCCCGTAATTGTCGCGGCGATGCGCGGTGAGATGTTCGACGAAGAAGGCCGAATGAGCACGATCGTTTCGCCGAATGCGCTCTCGCCGAACGCGGCCGTTGTTCTGCTTCTGACGCTGACGTTATTCTCGAATCGCAAGGGCCAAGGGTTGCATAAGTCCGCGGTCCTACTTGGAATCGTTGGGTTGCTGGTCATGATCCTGGCGGGCAGCAAGACCGGAATTTTGGCCTGCGTTATTGCCGGAGCGATCTTCTACATCATTCGCGGTCGGCTTGGCACCGCCTTTACCTACATGGCGGGTACGGGAGTTCTCGTTACCGTATTGGTGTTGACCACTCCACTTGGAGACTATTTCCATCTCTATCAGGATCGCGAGGGCGCCGAGTCATTCTCTGGCCGAACGATCCTCTGGAAAGCCGTGATGCCCGAGATTGAGCACAGGCCGGTGGCGGGGCATGGCTACATGGCGACAGAATTCTTGATGTTCCAGGTCAACGCCGTGGGATGGGCCGCTCCGCACCTGCATAACGGTTTTCTGGAAGCCGCCTACAATACCGGCGCCATCGGGCTCTTCTTCATGCTGATGATCCTCATCGTGATTTCGAGGAATCTCTATCGAGTACTCCGTAAAGTTCCGAAAGATGACCCGCTGTATCAGGTTGCTGCTGGTTGTTTTGCACTCTTTACGTTCCTTGTCATCAATGGATTTTTCAACTCGAGTTTCGGAGGCAAGTGCACGGCGCCATTCATGGTGCTGCTCGGTTTGGTCGTGGTGAGCCAGAAGCTGATCGAAATGGTAGATTCGCAATTAGGGGGAACTGGAGGACTCGCACGGCCGTAGTCCCACTGTCCCGCGCGAGGAACCCTAATAATAGCCATCAGTATGCGAATCCTTTCCGTACACAACCAGTTTCGCCAATACGCTGGATCCGACGTCGTGGCTTCTTCCGACGAAAAGATGCTGGCGGAAAAGGGAGAAATTTCCAGCTACAGGCGACATAGCAATGAGGCTGCGTCTGTATCAGGCTTACAGAAAGCGCTTTGGGGGCTGGACACGATTTACTCTCGCCGCACTGAGCGTGAGGTCGCAAGCCTGGTCCGGCAATTCCGGCCGGACATCGCCTATGTGCACAACGTCTTTCCCCTGATTTCGCCGTCGCTGTTCCATGCGCTCCACCGGATGCGCGTCCCTTCGGTGCACATGATTCACGATTTTCGGCTGTGGTGTCCGAATTCACGGTTCTACGTCAACAACCAGCCATGCCAGCGTTGCCCCAAGCAGGGCAACTACTGGCCGGCTATCGAGAACCGATGCGTGCAGGGCAATGCCGGGTACAGCGCGGTATACGCTGCGTCGCTTTTCCTGAACCAAAAGCTTGGATTTACAGGGAAAATAGGCGGGTATATCTGCCTCACCGAGTTCGCCAAGAAGTTGTTGATTGAGTTCCAGGTCCCCGAAGAGAAAATTTTCGTCTGCCCCAACCATATCGACACATCCGTATTTACACCGCAGTATGGCGGGGGGAGGTACGTTCTTTATCTGGGCGGTTTGTATCGCGACAAGGGAGTGATGACGGTGGTCAGGGCTTTTGCCAAGCTCCCACATATTCCAGTGAAGTTCGTCGGTGCCGGCGACGCCGAGCAGGAGATGCGTGACTTCATCCGCGAGCACCGATTGTCGAACATCGAAATTGTTGGATTTAAGGGCGGGGAAGAGAAGCGCGAATACCTTCGGAATAGTCTATTCACAATTTGCGCGTCTCACTGTTACGAGACCTTTGGTCTCGTCGTTTTGGAGGCATACGCCAGTGGCAAAGCTTGCATCGCTTCAGCCATCGGGGCGTTGCCTTACATCGTCGAAACCCAGAAAACGGGCTTGTTGTTCGAGCCGCAGAACAGCGACGATCTGGCGGAAAAAGTTCGGTGGCTCTATGAACGGCCGGTAGAGATCGACAGCATGGGCCGGCAGGCAAGGGCAATTGTAGAAAGCAAGTATGATACTCGGCTTCGTTATGCAGCGCTCAACGCGATCTTCGAGCAGGTAATTGAACGATCGCAAATGAACTAGGGCGAGATGAACTTCCGGCTGCGTCTCAACAGCCGCGATTCTGGTAGCAATTAAGTAACACGCGCTGCTCCGAGCAATATCGTCGGAGACTACTCGAATGGATGACGGGCAGAACATGGTAAGCGTACAGGAAACACTGCAGGAAACCTCGCAGGAGAACAAGCGGTCAGCTGTCGATCAGCAGGGCGGGCACGTTCCGCCGGTGTTTGTAGTCGGCGTCTGGCGCTCCGGCACCACGTTGCTGTATTCGCTTTTGAATCAGCATCCGGATTTGCGCTTGTTCTATGAATCGGATTTGCCGGTGTTGTGGCCGATGTTCCATTTCTCTGGCGGACGGCACGCTTGGCTGGAGAAGTGGGAGTATTGGAATGCTGGCTTGAGCCGTCATGATCTCGATCCGGAAAAGCTTCAGGGACGAGTACATTCTCTCGCCGAAGCAATGGAGAAGGCTGGTCGGGAGTACGCAGCCCAGAAGGGGAAAAAGCACTGGGGATGCAAATCGCCGTCCTACTATGACCGCCTGGACTTTCTGGCTCGCGAATTCCCGGATGCCCGCTTTGTCATCATCTGGCGCGACCCTGAGGAAGTATGTTTGAGCGTAATCAAGGCGCGGGCTACCGCGCTATGGTTCACCCGGCCAGGGATGACGCATAAGGCGCTCCTCGCATCACGCATTCTGAAGCGACAGGTCGAAAAAATAATTTTCATGGGCGCGCGGGTTCATCAGCTTCACTTCCGCGATCTCATCGAAAAGACCGATCCAACGATGCGCGGTATCTGCCAATTTCTGCAGCTGCCCTTCGATCCTGCTATGACGGTTCTGAGCAAGGCCGATCGCACCGCGGTTTTCGAAGGCGGCCATCACAAGCTTGCGATGGGCGACAAGATTGTTGCCAAAAAAGAAAAGAAAGAAACCGTGCCACCCGACTTAGGAGCAAAAATCTCCAGGTATCGTGCACTCTGGAAATCTCAATTTGGCGACCGTTGGATGTTGTCTGCCCGTTTTACGCAGACCGATACCGCCACGCCGAAGTTGTCAGAGCGTATCAAGGATCAACTTCTGATGCTGGCGCTCCGTACGTGGGATATCGCTCCGCGTATCTGCTTCTCCGTACTTCCACTCTCCGCATGGCAGACGTACCGAAAACTGAAATACAAGGACCCGGAGTGGATTCACCATCACATCACGACTAAAGAGTCGAAGTTCCCCATCAAGTCCCATGCGAAAGGCTCGCAACCCGGTGAGCCATGCGCGGTTCGCTTCGGCAAGATCTTGCTGCAATCGATGGACACTGAAGATTTATTGTCGAGTGACAATGACAGACTCAAACATGTCGTCACGGTCCACGCAGAGATCTTCTCCTACGCACATGAGAATCCGGCATTCGAGTCCATTCTGAAGCACACGGTGAACACGATTGATGGAAGAGTGATTCACCACATGTGCTCGATGCTCTATCCAGGACGCGGACTGCGCAAATTGTCGGGCTCTGATTTCATCTACAACTTAGCCGATCATGCTTCGAAGCGTGGAGAGCGTATTTTCCTGCTGGGCGCAGATCCCGAAGCGAATAAGGGTGCACTCGAGGTCTTAAAAGCCCGCTACCCTCAGCTGGCAGTGGAAGGATTTTCACCAACCTTCGCATCTGACATCGCAGACCAGAAATGGAACGAGGACATCCTCAGTAGAATCTCAAAGTTTTGCCCGACGCATCTCGTCGTCTGCTTTGGTCCTGTCAAGCAAGAAATGTGGATCTCCCAAAACGCTAATTTGCTCTTCCGCCTGGGAGTCCGTTGTGCTTACGGGTTGGGAGGCACTCTCGATTTCGTCTCTGGGCGCAAGAAGCGGGCTCCCAAGTGGACGCAAGCTGTCGGAGTAGAGTGGCTCTACCGACTTCTCACAGAATCTGGAAGACTTAATCGAACAGCAAAAATGTTTAAAATGCCCTATTTCGCAGTGAAGTACTATAAGCGCGAAGTTGGGACCGTAGGAAAAACAGAGGCTTCAAGTCTCGGGTCGTAATTGCAGCAAAATGCAAACTTCGTCTGGATATCGCTGAAGTCCCCCACGGCGAGATTTCACACCAGAAGAAATGCATATCCTTGGGGATAACTAAATGAACAGGAATCCGCACGAGCCTTCGAGCAGTCTCGCCACGGCTCGTGAGAAGTACGTCACGATAAGCATCGATGACGGTCATCCGACCGATTTGCGCACTGTTGACCTCCTACATAAGTACGGTCTGACCGCGACCTTCTATATTCCCGGCGTAAACGACGAGCGCATCATCATGGAACCGGCCAAGATCAGGGAGATCGATCGCCAATTTGAGGTCGGTAGCCATTCTCTGAACCATATCCGCCTGACCAAGCTCTCCCCGGAGCGCGCATGGCAAGAGATTGTCGACGGCAAGAAGTTTTCAGAGGACACGTTGGGCCATGAGGTCGTAGCCTTCTGCTATCCGGGCGGGAAGTTCAATCGGCGGCTCGAGGCGCAGGTCCGGGAAGCCGGTTTCCTTGCTGGACGCACCTGCCGGTACTTCGTTAACGATTTCCCAAAAAATCCATATTTATGGGATATCAGCACCTACGCCAATACTTATCCTTCCTACATTCAATTACGGCACTGTCTGCTGGAACAGAACTTCAGCGGCGCTTATAAGTACATAACGACATTCAAGTCCACGGTGCCTTGGGTGGCTCAATTCGTGTGCGCCTTAGAGGACGTTTCACGCAACGGCGGCATGGCGCACCTCTACTTCCATAGCTGGGAGATCGATCAGAACGGGGAATGGGACAAACTCGAGGCCCTGTTCAAAACGATTGCGCAGTACAACCTGATTCCAGTCACAAATGGATATCTGTTCCGGCGTTGGCACGAGAAGTTCGGTCAGGTTCGGACGCCCGAGTTGGTCAGTTCGACGCCTCGAGCATAATCGGTTTTCCGGTGAGCGTAATTTTCTGACCAGCTGTAATCGGCGTCGTATTTCCGCCTAGCACCCTGTAATCCGCGTACTGACCGGCTGGTGAGTAAGAAGCCTCGCCATTCATCGTCCAGGCGAAGAGGGCGCGATGGCTGTTAGACTGAACGAAAGGGCAGGTAATTACACCGTCATTCAGCGCGCAGCCGGAAGGGAAGTATCCGCCGACCAGCCACTCCATCATGGTTTTATAGGCGCCACTGAACTCAGGATTGTGGCCAATAGTTGTATTGAAGAAATACCAGCTTACTTGTTGAGCTCCAAGCGCGAAATGTAGCAAGTGCCAGCGCACCACCTGGCCGATGCACTCGTCAGAACTGTACCGGTCGTGGCAAGCGAATCGGGCCGCATCAAAGTTTGTTTCGCTGTTCATCCACGGCGTATTCGCCCAGCCGGGCGTGCTGTTTTTGAGATCGACCATATCCCTAATCGTCGGAAAGCGTGATTCGGGAGTCTGACCCTGCAGATAAAGGTGGAAGGAGTAGATATCGGACAGCCTTCCCCGCTTGTTTTCTTCGCTCAGCCAGTTCCTCATCCAGTCTGTATCCCCCCGATTCGCAGGTGGCGTGAGAATCAAAGCTCCTGGTATTTTGCTGCGAATGATGGGAACAGCCGGGCCCATCAAATCGTAAAGTTGCGAAACGCTGCCGTGCCAGTAATTATCCGTGTTGGCTTCGTTCCACAGTTCCCAGTACTTGATGTAATCCTTAACGCAATGCCCCGCAGGGGTGCAGTGAGTGACCAAAGCAGTCACAAATGCATCGAACGACTGACTGCCGTTTGAGGTGAGGTCGTCCGGCGGGTAAGTTGATCCCCAGGCGTGTTCGCACTCTCCTTTAGTATCCCAACACGGGGTGTAACCGAAGGTATACATCGCGTCGCGTGGTTTATGGGCGGCGATCGTATCAAGATAGGTGTCCAGCAATCGCCAGTTATAGGATCCCCGGCCATTGTTTAGCAGATGCCACTGCACCTGTGAGTCCCACAGTCGAATCATTCCTGGTTGAGCAATGGTGGTTGGCCAAGCAGCATTCGGACAGTTAGTGAGTTTGCCCGTCCCACACTGGAATCCGAAGCTGGATGCAGTGATTTTTGGGCCGGATTTTTGGTTTGTGTCCGTCGGTCCAGCAGAGTTAGGTTTGCGATCTTGATTGTTCTGTGCAGTTACGCACGATGCAAGCTGAAGAGCGAGACTGAAAACTAAGAACGACTTCAGTAAAGAACGCATTCGCAGATCCCCGGTGACTTAGATGTGACTTCGTAGAACGGCACACTCCAGCAATTTGTCAGCGCAGATCAGGTACTAATGACTTCTTGACAGCCTGATTAGTCGAAGTTAGTATCCGCGCCAAGACAGTTTAACCGACTCTACCTCACCGGCGCCTCCCCACCGGAATTAAAGTCTGAGCAGAGGTTCCCAGAATACAACGGCGGTCTTCTCAACCGCACTCCCAAAAACTGTTCGGCCCTCCCCCAAGCTCAGGTTCGAAAGCAATAAGTTCAAAGGAGAAAGACTATGCATTTAGCAGTGACGAAACGCGGTCTGACCCTAGCTTTGCTATCGGCACTGCTAATTTTCGCGGTTCATTCGGCCCAGGCTCAAACCGAAAGCGTGCTCTACAACTTCACCGGTACCCCTGATGGAGCTAATCCCTACTCGACTCTGACCTTCCATGGTGGCAACATCTTCGGAACCACGTACGACGGCGGTCTGCACGGTTTCGGAACTGTCTTCGAGCTTACACCGAACGGCAGTGGCGGCTGGAACGAGAGCGTTCTGTACAGCTTCTGCCCGGCTTCTCCGAGTTGCACGGACGGGCAGAATCCGACCTTCACGAAAGTGGTTCTTGACAGCAAGGGAAGTCTGTATGGGACAACGTTCTCCGGCGGTTCGCTCGGAAACGGAGTAGTTTTTGAACTCAGCCCTTCGGGTTCGACGTGGAGCTACAACGTCATTTACAACTTCGCAGGCCAGCCGGACGCGGAGAATCCCATTAACGGCCTGGTCATTGATTCGAAGGGCAATCTCTATGGCACTTCCTATAACGGTGGTGGCGGAGGCAACGGAGCGGTATTTGAATTGAGCCCCACGGGCAACGGCACCTGGACCGAGCAAGTGATTCTCAGCATTCCCTCGACGTTCGCAGGATTGGCCATGGATGCATCCGGAAATCTCTACGGTACAACGAACACCACCGTTTTTAAACTTCAGCCCAATGGTAGCGGTGGCTGGTTCATGACAACGCTGTTCACATTCTCTGCACAGCTTCAGGGAACGACGCCAAATGGGACCCCATTTCTGGATGCCGCTGGCAATATCTACGGAACGACCGTAACCGGTGGCAAAAATAATCTGGGAGTCGTTTACAAGCTGGTAAAGGGCAGCACAGGGAAGTACTCCGAGAAGATTCTGTACTCCTTTGGCAATAACGGAACGCAGCCCTATGGTGGTGTGGTTGTCGATTCTGCCGCAAATGTCTACGGCTCGACGACGGCTGGTGGGAAGAATGGCGCTGGAATCGTCTACATGTTGGCTTTTAACGGCACTGCTTATCAGGAGAGATCGTTGCAAGCCTTCATCGGAGAGAATGGCGCGGTGTCGTATTCCAGTCTGCTCCTGGATAGCGGGAACTATCTCTATGGCACGACCTTTGGAGGCGGTTCGAGCGGAGAGGGAGCGGTCTTCGAAGTGAATCCGCATGCCTCAACAACCACGACCACCTGCGTTTCTTCGCTGAATCCGTCCGTTCGGGGCCAGGCAGTCACCTTCACGGCGACGGTTACCTCCAAGAATGGTCCCCCACCGGACGGTGAAATCGTCGTGTTCGAGCCAGTGGGACAGGCTGCGATGAAAGGTGGCGTTGCCACTTACACCACCTCGGCTCTGAACGTCGGCAAGACAAAGATCACCGCCGTATACGACGGCGACTTGAACTTCATGACCAGCCGTTCGGTGACCTTCTATCAGGTCGTGAACCCTTAATCTTGTGCCGCAGATTCTGTTACCGCAAGGGCAGGGAGTCGAGTTCCTTCCCTTGCACCTTTTTCACGAGAGCGATGTTATTTGGACTTGGGCTCTTTCGAACCGACCGATCTCTCATTACTTCCGAAGTACGACGGGTTCAACTCGGTAGTGAAAGGACGTCGTAGTTCTCGCGTCACCTGCTCTTTGCGCTGGTTCTGAAGGATTTTGTGGATTTCATTCTTCGCTTGCTCAAGCGTCTGAACTTGTCGGCTGTTCACTTTGTAAACGTAGTGCCCAGTGGGATCTGTCAAGATCTGCGATACTTCGCCCGGTTTCATGCTCAGAACCGACGCATGGTTCTGAGGAAGATTTGCCGATTTAATGCTTCCAAGACTTGGATTCGGTGGGACATCGGTCATACCGGCCGCTTCGTATGCTTGCTTCTGCAAAGCCATGAAATCTTCGCCGGCAACTGCTTTCGTTCGTAGTTGCTCGGCGACTCGAAGCATCTTGTCACCAGAATCTCCCTGCTGCTTGGGAATGAAGATTCGCTCCATCGTGACTGTCTCGTAATCGGCAGCGTGATCGCGATAGTAGTCGGCAATGTCCTTGTCAGGTATTTGCGATGACTCCTCATCAATTTGTCGCACAAGTTCTTGTGAAAGAATCTGGAGCCTTGCGAAAGCAAGCCGCTCCTGACAGCGCGGAGTTTTGTCTACTCCACGAGCCCCAGCCGCTTGGGCCATTTCGAGCAGGTCGGGATAAGCGTGGGCCACTTGAAGCTGAAACGAAGGCTTCATGTTCGGCAAGAGAGCATTGGTCAGCTTTTCGAACTGCGCGCGTGTGACAACCGTCTGGCATGGGGAAGGGGATGGACTCGCTGACTTGTCGCACAGTCCTTTGATTGTGATAACAGCCATCTCCGGACTCACTTTCGCAGCCGACGTGGGTAGGGTCAGCTGGTCATCCTTGTCGCGCAGAATGGGCGGTTGATACATAGGGGGCACATCCGAGGGCTTTTGTTCCTGCGCAAAACTGAGAGCTGTAATTAACAGGCAAAACACCGGTAAATAACGCATTCGCAATTTCCTCAACAGCAGTTATGGGTTACGGGACCAAGCCGTAGTATACAGAGCCCATCACAACACGCTATCTGACCGTAGTTACTTGCAACTGGAAGAAATCCTTGCTGTGGGCCCCAGCAGTCACGATTTCAAAGAAAAAAGGATTGCGTATGAAGCAGCACATGAAGAAGGGACTCGCCAGCGCAGGCGTGCTCATGGCGCTCACCTTCGCTTCTCTTGCACCTGCCACAGCTCAATCTTTTAAAGGGGTACTAACTCAGCGCAACGATAACGCCCGAACAGGTCAGAACCTCAACGAAACGATCCTGACTGGCGACAGGTAACACCATGTTCTTTCGCGGCTGACACTGGAAGATGCAATTGGTTCTTGCTGTGGGCCCATTCGGAATCTCGACAATGAGGATTGCATATGCATCAGCACACGAAGAAGGGGCTCGCCAGCAAATGCATGCTCGTGGCGCTCATGTTTGCTTCCCTTACGCCCGGAGAAGCCCAAAGTTTCAAAGGCGTACTAACGCAGCAGAACGATAACGGCCGAACCGGACAGAATCTCAGCGAGACGACGCTCACAACGCAGAATGTGAAGTCCGCGACATTCGGTAGAGTCTTCTCCTATTCAGTGGACGGCCAGATCTACAGCCAACCGCTGTACGTTCCAAACGTGACGATTCCGGGGCAAGGCATGCACAACGTCGTTTACGTCGAAACGCAAAGCGACAGTCTTTACGCCTTCGACGCGGATGGCCTGAAATCCACGCCGCTCTGGCAAGTCAGTTTTATCAATCGCGCGGGTGGAATCACACCGGTTGGGTGCGAGGTCAACGGAAAAGCAATCATCGGCTGCAGGGTGTATCCGATCTACGGAGTTACCGCAACGCCAGTGATCGATTCCATCAGCAGTACGATGTACCTATTCACGCGTACCAACAACAACGGCACCTATTTTCAAAGCTTGCACGCAATCGATATCACAAGCGGGGCCGAGAAACTCGGTGGTCCGGTGAACATTTCAGGTTCGGTCCCCGGGAGTGGTTCCGGCAGCAAGAATGGAATGGTTTCCTTCGATCCGCTTCGAGACATCCAGCGCGTGGGCCTGCTCCTACTGAACGGCACCTTGTACATCGCCTGGGCGGGAAGCCCGCATGGTTGGATTATGGGTTATGACGCCGGGACTTTGAAGCAGACGGCTATCTTCAACACCACGCCGAATGCTTCTGCAGGGGGCGTGTGGCAATCCGGAAATGGTCTCGCCGCTGATGCTTCCGGAAATATCTACGCCGCAACTGGCAACGCCCTTTTTGATGCAAATACCGGTGGTTCGGACTATGGCGATACTGTGCTGAAGTTCGACTTCGGGTTGAATCTGCTCGCCTACTTCACTCCAAAAGATCAAGCGTGTCGTCAGACGCACGACCTCGATGTCGGTGGAGGCGGGCCCGTAGTTTTGCCTCCGCAACCAGGGAACGTGCCCAACGAGTTGCTGATCGCGGGAAAGGGAGGAGCTCCCTGTGACTCCGATCCCTCCGCGAGTCCGATCTACCTTCTGAACCAGGACAACCTCGGTGGGTACAACGCAACGCAGGATCAGGATGTAGAAGAAGTCGCTGGTTCGCATCGGTTATCTGAGCAGTTTCGCCTATTGGCAGGGTGCCAGTGGCGCGGCGGTGTATAGCGCAGGTCAAAACGGAACCAACGGCAACGGGGATACTCTCAAGATGTACAGCGTCACCGATGGATTGCTGTCGACATCTTCGGTTGCCCAAAGCTCCAATACCTTCCCGGTCGGAGCCACTCCCGCCATTTCGGGGCGAATGGTACCTCGAATGGCATCGTGTGGGCGATTTCCCGCCCACAGGCATTGAATGTGATGCCCGGTACTGGTCCGGCGGTTCTCTACGCCTACAACGCTACCAACATGACCATGCTGTACAACAGCAAACAGGCTCTGGGCTTTACCTATCCGCTGGATCAAGGGGGGTGTGCCAGCAAGTTCGTCGTTCCAACGGTGGCCAACGGTCACGTGTATGTCGGCACTCAAAACCAACTTGATGTCTACGGACTAGTCAGTTCACGGATGGGTCCCAATCTTTTGTTCTTGAATCCGTGCTGGACCTTTCCTGCCTCGACGGTCGGAACACCGGTCACCCAGGCGCTCCCTCTCGGCAACAACGGCAAATCGGCGATGTCGATCAGCAACATAAAGATCACGGGAACCAACTCAGCCGATTTCAAAGAAACCAAGTATTGTCCAGCCACACTGAAGTCCGCTACGAAATGCGTCGTCAACGTAACCTTCACGGCGTCGATGCTTGGGCCGGAAACCGCTTACGTAACGATCACAGATAGTACTGCGGGTAGCCCGCATAATATGTACCTGCTCGGAGTTGGCATGTAACAACCGGCTGTAAACAGCCCGATTTTCGTGGGCTGTCGCGTCTCCCCGCACGTGCAAGTTCAACTTCATTCCTGGTCCTGTGGGCCCTCAAACTTAAAAAGAGGACGATCGATGACTCAGAATAAGAATCAACGACCCTTACGCACGGCGGCACTTCTCGTGTCGTTGCTGCTAGCTTGCTTCACATTTGCAGATGCGCAATCGTTCAGCGGTGTACTGACGCAGCATAACGACGTCGGTCGAACGGGACAGAACAGCGCAGAGACGATCCTCACGCCTCAAAACGTGAACGCGACGACCTTCGGGAAAATATTCTCGTACTCAGTGGATGGGCAGATTTACTCGCAACCGCTCTACGTTCCGAACGTGAGCATTCCGGGAAAGGGCATCCACAACGTCGTTTATGTGGAGACGCAAAACGACAGCCTGTATGCTTTCGACGCCGACGCTCGCCAGGCAGGACCGCTCTGGTCGGTTAGCTTCATCAATCGGGCCGCTGGGATCACCCCAGTTTCCTGTCAGACCGATGGCCAGACATCTATCAGCTGCGGCGTATATCCCGTGTACGGCATCACGTCGACCCCCGTCATTGATCCGACCACCAACACGATGTACCTCGTGACGCGAACCGACAACACGAAGACGAATACCTTCTATCAAACATTGCACGCGATCGACATCACGACGGGAGCGGAGAAGTTCGGCGGGCCCGTCAACATCTCCGGATCTGTACCCGGAACTGGAGCAGGCAGCAAGAACGGGACTGTCTACTTCAACACTCTGAAGGATATTCAGCGTGCCGGGCTGCTCCTGCTGAATGGCACCGTCTACATCGGATGGGCGGGTGCGGAACATGGCTGGATCATGGGCTACGACGCAGCGACATTGAAGCAGACGGCGATCTTCAATACCGCGCCGAATACGACAGGAGGCGGTGTTTGGGGCTCCGGTAACGGACTGGTCGCAGATCCTTCTGGCTACATTTACGCGGCAATTGGAGACACACTGTTTGACGCGAACACGGGCGGAGTCGACTACGGCGACAGTCTGCTGAAACTCGACGGGAACCTGAACGTATGGGACTACTTCACGCCTAATGATCAGGCATGCCGTCGACTGAACGATTTGGATTTGGGCTCTGCAGGTCCAATGGCCCTGCCCACTCAATCAGGCAACACGCCGAACGAAGTGTTAATTGCCGGAAAGGGCGGATCGCCTTGCGACTCGAGTCCGGCGAATACACGTATGTATCTTCTGAATCAGGACAGTCTCGGCAAATACAACACCACGCAGGACCAGGCGATAGAAGAAGTAGTAGGCTCCGCGCGTGGCTATTGGAGCAGTCCTGCTTACTGGCAAGGAGCAAATGCTGCATACGTTTATGCAGCGGGTGTGACGGAAGAGGGCGGCAATGGTGACTACCTGAAGATGTACACGGTCACTAACGGCCTGCTTTCGACCACGCCGACCGCACAGAGCAGCAACCTCTTCCCGGTCGGTGCGACTCCATCCGTTTCCTCAAACGGAACATCCAACGGCATCGTTTGGGCGATTGAGCGCCCATCGGCACTTGGAGTTCAACCTGGTGCTAGCTCCGCCGTTCTCTACGCTTACGACGCAACCAATGTTTCGAACATGCTTTACAACAGCGCATCGGCAACCTCCAACGGTGTTCTGCGTGACCGCGGCGGGTGCGCGAACAAATTCGCCGTCCCCACGATCGCCAATGGGAAGGTCTACGTTGGCACGCAGAATGAGCTCGATATTTTTGGATTGCTCCGCTCGCAGACCCGTCCAGGGGTCTACCTCGGGAACCCTTGCTGGACGTTTGCTGCAACTTCCATCGGTACTACTGTGTCGCAACCGATGTCCATCGTGAACAGCGGGAACTCTACACTAACGATCTCCGGCATTATCATGTACGGTACCAATGCCGCCGATTTCAGTCAGACCAATACCTGCACTTCTCTCACCCCAGGGCAGAAGTGCGTCGTCACGGTGACGTTCAAGCCATCGCTGTTAGGGCCGGAGAACGCTAACGTGGTGATCAGAGACAACGCCCCCGGCAGTCCGCACAACATTTATCTCGTGGGCGTCGGGAAGAACTAAGGTCACCTACTCCAGCGGCAGTGTGCCGAAGGCTTTTCACACTGTCGCTGGCCGCGATTTTCCTTTTCCACGCATGTGCAAAGGATTGCGCCACCACCTCTCCCCACTGTTGTAAGTGCTTGTGCTCAAGCAATAGCCCCGGCTTGGTTCTGGTGTCCCGATTGCTGTGTTGACCTTACCAAGGCGTGGCAAGGCGTATTACCAAAGTAATATTCCGGTTCGAAGAGAAGAGAACATGCACATGAAGAGTTGGATTTTAGTTGTGACGCTGTTAGCCGCTCCAGGTCTTGCGAACGCCTGCCCGAGTGGTGGCGATTGCCAGCCCGGCACCATTGCGGGCCCCTTTACGACTACGCAGGTTGCCGAATACACGACCACGGCTCCATTTCCGATTTGCCAATCCGGAGTGTGTACATCCGGATCGTGGAGTGGAATTTCTGTCGAGGGCATCGACGCCCAGCAGAACATCGGTACCGGCTATCAGTTCTATGACAACCTCGGGCCAAATATCGACCCGAACGTTGCAGTCGGCCCGACGGTTTCCGGACAAAATGGCCAGGTGCTCGAGTGGGTCAACCCGCAATACATCCAGGCCTTTGACAAAGAAAGCGGCCAGCCGATTTTCACCACCCTCGGGGGAACGACCGCAGTTCCTGTGAATGTCTCGGTCCTGTGGTCGAAGGCCACGCAGCCCGAATGCAATACGAGCCAGGCCGGCAACGTGCAAGTCATCTTCGATCGCTTGGACAACGCATTCGTGATCAACCGCCGCGTGGTTTTCACCAACGGAGGTCTCCACCAGTCCGCTTGGTGTATTGCCGCGAGTTCCGGAAGCGACCTCTCAAGCCCGAATGTTCATTGGTATTCGTATGAATACAAGATGGCTGGGGTCATTCCGTGTACGCCCGCCTCGAACAATTGCACGACTGGCGCATATCGGTCCTACTTCCCGGACTGGCCGCGCATTGGAACCTGGTCGGACGGGTTCTACATCACGTTCGATCTGCAGGATCCGAACTCTGGGTACATACTTTCGGGCATTGAAGCTTGTCGGCTCGACCGCTCTGACATCGTGATCGGCAATACTACCAACCCGATGAAGTGCTATACCTACACCATTCCCGCCGCTGATCGCCCATCGTTGATTCACTCCGTCGATGTCGCTGACATCGATAGTTCCGCGGGACCGACTCTCGGCGAGCCGGAATACTTTGTGGCGATCGTGAATCCCAGCAACGCGCAGCAGGGACTTGCCGGCTTGCATCCTTGCACCAGCACGACGACGCCATGCACTTCCAATCAACTGGCTCTTTTCACCTGGGGAGCGGCTGGTTTAACAGGACCGAGCGCCATTAACGTAAGCCCGTACACTCCGGGCTGCTACAACACTTCGAAGTCGAACCAGACGCTCAATACCTACTGTGTCCCCGAACCCAGCACCAATCCTACTACCATCGGGGCCTACGGTAAGCCTTCCTGCGGGAACTACAGCACTCCGTGCCTGGATTCGCTGGGAGACCGCATGGCCAACCGGCTGACTTTCAATCACCTGGCTTCGTCGTCTGGCGGGCCTAACGGGGAGTTCTTGACCGCTTCCCATGTGGTAATGGAAAGCACAAGTAACCAGCGCACCGGCATTCGCTACTACATTTTTAGCGTCTCGAAGGGCAAGGCGTCGGTGTTGGTCAACAGCGGTTCGAACTCAGGGCCTCCGGACCTGCAGGATCCGAACGGAAGCCTCTTCTTCCTGATGCCCAGTGCTGCACTCGACCAGAACGGCAACATGGGCTTTGCATTCACCGCTTCGGGAACGCAGGCCCACCCCGGGATTTATTTCACAGTCTTGCCCTGGGCTGCCTCAACGTTTGATTCGCCAACTCTGATCGTGCAAGGAGCGGGCGACGAAGAGAACACTGACCGTTTCGGTCAGTACGCCGCTACTTTGATCGACTCGACCGACAACATGACCTTCTACGGACTCGGCGAGTACTTCAACAAAAACCAGACCGGAACCACCAACTGCGGTCAACCATCGAGCAACTGCTACACATGGCAGACGCGTATTTTCCGCGGCCAGTACGGCTCGCAATTCTAGTAAACGCTGCCCAGCCTAATTCGCGGAAAAAAGACAGCGGCTGAGTTTTCTCAGCCGCTGTTTTCATTCTGACCCCCCTAATGAAAATCCAATCCGCTCAGTTCTCGAACATGATCGGAATCAACCCGATGTTGGTGACCTGACCCGGTTGGATGTTTACGGTCGCGCCACCGTACGTGCCGTTGAATTCCTTGTAGTCCACGTATTGAGTTGCAGGCGTGTACCGGCTGGTGCCGTTACTGTCCCACACGATCAGCGCCGAATGACCGTTGCCCTCATTGAACGGGCAGTTCCACACGGTACCGCTGCTTGAGCAGGAGGTCGTGAAGCTGCCTCCGATCAGCCACTGCATCATCGTGTAATAGTAGGTGTCATACTTGCTGATGCTCGGCCAGTTGTACCAGCCAACACTGACGGCACCGCCGCTACCTCCGTGGTAGGCGAGCTGCAATACATGCCAGCGCACAAGTTGACCATTGCAGTCCGCTACACTGCCTGTGCAAACGTCAGTACTGACCTCAAAGTTCGTCTCCGTGTTCATCCACGGAGTCGTCGTCCAGCCGGCGTTATTCTTGGCGGTTACCATCCGGACGACCATGTTGATGCGTGTCTCCGGCTCATATCCGCTGAGATACGAGTGGAACCCATAGTAGTTGGAAAGGCGGCCATTGCCATTTTCCAGGCTTAGCCAGCTACCGATGTACGACGTATCGCCGCCACTGACTGGTGGAGTCGAGACGATCGCTCCCGGCACGGTGGCCCGAATAATCGGCACGGCCGGCCGGAACATGTCGTACAGCTGGTTCACCGTTCCGCTCCAGTAATGGGACAAGTTTGGCTCGTTCCATATTTCGAAAATCTTGATGTATTTCTTCACGCAATGGCCGGCAGGGGAGCAGTGTTGCGTCAGTGCCGTTACGAAGTTGGTGAATGTCACGCTGCCATTGGCGTTCAAGTCTTTGGGTATGCTTCCCGACCAGTATTGCCCTTTGCTGCACGCGATCGATGCGATGAAGCACGGCACATGGCCAAAGGTGAAGATCACCGTGCTCGGCTGATGCTGGGCTAGGAGGTCAAGCCATGTATCCAGCTTGGTCCAGTTGTAGGTATTGGTGCCGCTGTTCAGAACCGACCAGCTTGTCCCTGAATCCCAGAGTCGAACGGTTCCGGGCTGGGACCTGGTGGTGATCCATTTGCCATTGCTGCCGCAGGCGCTTGAGTCGACACATTCAAAGCTCCAACTTTGCGCTGTGATGGGATGAATGCTGCCAGGTCTGGCTTCTGAACCGGCGAAACTCGGTAACGCCACTCCTAAGATACACGCCACGCCAAAGGAAAGAAATGCGCAGGACTTCCGCACTTGGGGGATCTCCTTCGTAAAAATTGGCCAGAGTCAAAGATCGATTAAGTGACGGTATGTAAGCTTGCTTGCTGTCTCGCGCTGGGACCGAAACTTTCAAAAAAGACCCGTACTACGTTCAGCTGAGTGTGCTCGTGGACAAACCTCAACGCTAGTCACGAAGGTGCATGAACTTAAGAAAAATCAGTACCTTGTGCCAACTTGAGAGTTGAATCGTGTTTCTGGGACCGCAACAGGCCTTTCGGGTTACTAGGTTCGCGTGATTATATAACGGCGTTAAAGCTAAGCCGCCACAGACTTCGATAAATTTTCTGTGAAAAAAAGCGGAATACCGGCCATCTGAAGCGGTTTCCCGGGTAAGGCGTTTTGCCTAGTCCTATTGCTCGAGCATGATCGGCAGCACGCCAATCGTGATGGACTGCCCGCTCGTAACCGTGGTCTTGTTCCCCGTCAGATCGAGGTAGTCGACATATCCGGAAGGTACCGTGAAGCTGGTGCCAGACTCGTTCGGAGTCCAGACCCACAGCGCGCCAGTTTTTTGATCTGACTCAGTGAAGTTGCAGGTCCAGATCGATACTCCCCCACCCGGGGTAAACGTGCACGGGCCTGCGAATTTTCCGCCCGCTAGATACTGCATCATGTAGTAATAGGCGGTTTCATATTGTTGGTTCGCACCTACGGTTTCGTTCCACTTGTACCAGAAGACGCCAGCCGCGCCATTCGAGTCGTGAAGCAACTGCCAGCGTACGATCTGGCCGGTGCAGTCATCCGCGGTAAACTGCGCCGATGGACACTGGTAGTTTAGGCCCGGCGGGGGAGCGCCGTTAAAATTGGTTTCGGTATTTGCCCATGGGGCATTCTGCCAGTTTGGATTCGAGGCTTGCACGCTTAGAAAGTTTGCGTTGTAATTGGTCCATTGGTCCTCTGGTGTGACCGTCTGAGTCGCACTATTGGCCCCTTTCGTTAAATACACATGCCAGTTCACCCAATCCGACATGTGCTTGCCGTTAATCAGATTCGCGTCTTCTAGGCTGAGCCAATTCTGAAGATCGGTCGTGCCCCCGGTGGGGCTGTCCGGGGTGCTGGACGGCATAAGAATTACTGCGTTAGGGACATTCGTACGAATGATGGTACTTGCGGGCGCCACCATCCAAAAGACCTGTTGCATCGTGCCCGTCCAGTGAAAACTGAGATCCCACTCATTCCACATCTCGTAGTAACGGATGAGGTCTTTCACGCAGTGGTTATTCGCGTTGCAATGCGTCGTGAACGCACTCACGAATGCCTTGAAAGAAGGGCTGCCGCCTGCCTGCGTTAGGTCACCGGGCGGCGTGCTTGTTCCTGACGGCGCAGTCGGCGGTGCGGTGCAAGGTGATGGAGCAGCCCAGCAGGGAACCCACGTAAATACCTGCGCGACTTCTACTGGCTGATGCGCTGCAATCAAATCGAGCCACTGGTCGAGATTCGACCAACTGTAGTTTCCACCACCCTGGTCCATGTTCGCCCATTGCGTACCGGCATCGTGTAAGCGAAGTAAACCCGGTTGTGCCTGCGTGGTCGGCCAGGTAATAACGCCCTTGCTTGCCCCCTGACAGTCTGCTGGATCTCCAGGGCCGCATTGAAAACCAAAATTAGAAAGTGCGATAGAGCCTGTAGGCAGCGCAACAACATTGAAATTGACTGCATTGCTAGCCGTACCGCCTACCGTTACGACAACGTTGCCAGACGTAGCACCCGAAGGAACTTTCGCAACGATTGCATTATCGCTCCATTTCGCAACCGAGGCCTGAGTCCCGTTGAACGTGACTGTACTCGAGCCTTGCTGTCCACCAAAATTTGATCCCAAGATCTGTACGGAGCCACCGAAAACGCCTGAGGTCGTCGACAAGCTGTTAATGGCTGGCGGCCCCGCTGGCGGAGGTGTTACGAAATTAGAGTGCGACGAACCTCCTCCGCACCCGACTACGCCAGTCAACAGCAATACCACAACGACAGCGAACACACTCTCAGACGCATGGGGGAAACGGTCTGACATGTTTTCTGACTCCCGAGCAGAGGTTTCCTAGGTTCGCCCAATTTAACACGTGTCCTGCGCTAAAGTTTCGCTTCGGCAGTGCATGTCCACATTCCCGCAACGAGCGAAATACCCTGCGTTCAGGCGTCGTTCGTTCGAGTCCGCGAAGTTGCCGCTACCGAAACCATGCACGAGAAAGAACCTCGCAATCGTGTGCAGATTTCTGCGCGGATGGCCACCATAACGCCTCTAAATCTGTCGTAACCGCTTTAGTTGTAGGTATTTACGTTGCGGTAACCTGGCAGAAGAAATGCACTTCCCATTCTTGCTAATTTGCACTATTGTGCTTCACCGTAGTAACTGATGAAATCTTCCCCATGTGATAGGAACCGCCATGACGTCCCAAACAGCGTTTGATACGATCGAGAGTGCGCAAGAGTTTCTTGGCTTGCTGCGTGAAGCGGTGGAAGAGGCCAAGCAAACCGCTGAGACTGACATTTTCGAAGAAGATTCAAAGACGGCGCGCCAAATGGATGCCCTTCGGCTCGTCCTCTACAAATTAGAGAAGCTTGAGCAGCACCTTAAGGTCAGCGGGCGGTTGCTGAACGACCTGCGCACTCTTCGACGGCTTTTGCTGGAAGAGAGATCGGAACCAGATTCGGTACAGCAAGCATTCCAGGTCCCAGCGTGAGTCAGCCATTTGCAATATCTGAGAATTAAGGGGAAATGCGCGTCGCATATATAAGCGCACCGAAGCGAACAACTGTCGAAAGCGAACAGGCCTGGGGCTTCGCGATTGCAGTCTTTTAGCTTATAATTAAGGAATAGTCCCCCTGAAGCACTTTCTGCTGTCTTGGAGTTTGGATTCTCTCCCCCTGTGAGTCATTTCCACTTCGTTTTCGCCGATCTTGAAAAGAATGGCGCGGGCCACCGTGGGAGTAGAGCAGCTGGACTTCGTGGGCCTTGTTGAAGAGCTGAAATTTTTGAACGAAACACAACCCGGTTCGAGAAAGAGGCCAACCAGCCCTATGAACGACGTACTGACCAGAGTACAGACGGCGTTTAAGTCCGCGTTCGCCGTGGATCCACAAACTATCTCAGTGAACACCAGTCCCGACGACGTTACTGCCTGGGACTCAATGGGGCATGTGACCCTCGCCAGCAGCCTGGAAAAAGAATTCGGGCTGACCTTCGACGTCGACGACTTGATGGAAATGGAAAACGTCAAGGAAATCTGCCGGATCGTGCAGTCCAAGCTCGGCAAGGTGGGGAATGCCCAGCTTTCCTAACTCGAATTTCGCAGCGCGCCTGGTCGAGAGACTGGGCGAGAATTCTGCCTTGATTGAATCGGCAAGTGGGCAGACCTTTCAGGCTGCGGAGATTTTTGGATATATAGCAGGATTCGCTAGTCAATTTCTGTCCGCAGGGTTACGCCCCGATGATCGCGTTGTCATCAGCTGTGGAGTAAATCCCGAGAGCTCGCTCCCCTACCTTGGTGCGATGTATGCGGGAATCGTCCCCGTACTCCTCGACGAGCGCACGCACGCGGCATCGGGTGATCTAATTTGCGAGAAGACGCACGCCAAAGCTGCGTGGAGTTCCAAGCCGGTCCGATGGGAGTGGCTCCGCAAGAAGGGGTTCGCTCGGTTCGCGGGTTTGTGTGAGCCGTGTTCACCTGATTCAGTCGTTTCATGTTCACGCAAGGAAGAAGACTTGGCCGCTCTGATGCCGACTTCCGGTTCCACCGGGATTCCGCGGCTCGTGATGGTTAGCCATCGCAACTTGATTTCGAATACAGAAGCCATCGTCCGCAGCCAGCGGCTTGCGACAGATGAAAAAGCGATGCTCATCATGCCGTTGAGTTACTGCTTTGGCGCTAGTGTTCTGCATACTCATCTCTTTCAAGGCGGCGGAGTCGTTTTCGATTCCAGATTTATGTTTCCTGATAAAGTCCTTCAGGCAATCGATAAATATCGCTGCACGACTTTTGCTGGCGTTCCCGCCGTCTTCAATATCCTGCTGAGGCGCTCGAATCTTCGTTCCACGGAATTGCCCTGTCTGCGACGCTTTCTTCAAGCCGGCGGAGCGCTCGGTCCCGAAAGGGTCGACGAACTGCGCAGAACCATTCCCGGGGCGGAATTCTTTGCAATGTACGGTCAGACGGAAGCCACCGCCCGCATTTCGTGCCTGCCTGCCGAACGTCTCAATGAAAAGCTGGGTAGTGCCGGCATTCCGCTCGACAATGTCGCGGTTCGCGTTGTCGACCAAGAAGGACATCAGCTAGAAGAAGGACACATCGGAGAAATTCAAGTTTCCGGTCCGTCAGTGTGCGCAGGCTATTTCGACGAGCCTGCGGCCACTCAGACCAAGTTTTGCGATGGCTGGCTCAAGACCGGCGACCTCGGCTATCGCGATAAAGACGGATACATCTGGATCCAAGGCCGCAGCAGTGACTTCATCAAAATTCGCGGATACCGCGTCGGCATCGCGGAAGTCGAGGCTCGCGTAGGTGCTGTTCCCGGCGTTTGTGAATGCGCCGCTACCGGAGTACAACATCCTGAGGCCGGAGAAGCGCTGGTCCTGTTCCTTGTGAAGGAAGCGGGAGACGAGGACGGTGCCACTTCTCTCCTTGAAAGAGTGCGCCAGGCGCTTCCGTCTCAATGGACGTGCACATCCATCAAAATCGTTCCAGAACTCCCCCGAACTTCGAACGGGAAAATCGCTCGCTCTCAGCTGCAGACCTTCGCATGAGCGCCGTCGCGGAAATCGAGCAGGGAATCGAAAATCTCCTGGCGGAATCGCCTTACGGTATGGATTCCGGCGGGAGGCGTACCACTCTGCTCGGATTGCTGAAGAACGAGATCGCTTATGCTTGCGAGCGCAACGCAGGATTTCGAAATTACGTGGAGCATTGGCCCATTCCGTTCGGCGATGCCAACGACATTGCAGAACTGCCTTACATGCCGGTCGGAGTCTTTAAGGCCAACCCGCCGCTTGCGTTAGTGCCGCCGGAGGAAGTCAAGCGCACGCTGACCTCGAGTGCGACCACTGGGCAGACGCCGAGCAGAATCGTGTTGGATGCTTCTACCTCGAGACGAATGGCGAAGGGTGCACTCACGATCGTGCGCGATTTCATTGGTCCGGCGCGCCGGCCGTACCTGGTGGTCGATACCCCTGAGAATCTCGCCGCCCAAGGACAGATCGGAGCACGTGGCGCGGCTATACAAGCCCTGCGATCGTTTGCGACCGAGATCGTTTGTTGCCTGCGGCCCGGCGATGCAGGGAATTCAGAACTTGAACTCGGGAAGCTTCTTTCCTGTGCCGAAAAGTGGAAAGACAACGAAGTACTCGTCTATGGCTTTACCTACGTGATCTGGACGCAGTTGGTGCAACCCCTGCAGCGTCTCGGCATGACCCTCGATCTGCCTAATGTGCGTTTGCTGCACAGTGGTGGCTGGAAGCGCTTGGAGCCGCAATCCGTCACTCATGATGTCTTCAATCGTGGTGTGGCATCTGTATTTCGTTGTTCTCCAGATCGCATTACCGATTACTACGGCATGGTCGAGAATGTGGGTGTGATCTACCCGGATTGCGAACACGGCAATAAGCATGTGCCCGCCTTTGCGGATGTGATCATTCGCGACCCATTGACTCTGGCTCCCGTCGGACCTGGACGTAAGGGACTTACTCAAGTGTGCAGCGTTCTGCCGACGAGCTTTCCGGGTTTTCTTCTGCTGACGGAAGACACCGCCGAAGTTATCAGTGAGGATGGCTGTCCGTGCGGCCGCAAGGGGCTCAGCTTCCGTTTCGCGGGAAGAGTGCCAAAGGCTGAAGTGCGCGGATGCGGCAACCTGGAAAGCACTCGCCACAGGGAGCCGCAGATGAGCGGTGTCGCATGATTACAACCGAACTCATTCACCTGGTTGGCTCTGCACAAGAGATCACCTCGGCTGCCCAGGAACTTCGCGACGTGGTCCGCAGCGAGGAAATTACTCCATATGCGATTCTAGAGATCTTCGAGCGCTGGGCCGCTGCGCTGAACACTCGTGAATTGCAGGAAGTCCCGGGAGTCACATTCCTGCGCCTTTGGCTGCGCAAGGGAACTTTGGAGCCGATCATTCTTCGAGAACTAGGACCCCACGGTCTTGAAGGTGGTTGGTGGGAAGACGGCCGAGCGCGTCTTCGCGCTTTTCCCTTGGGACTCATCGGGCACTGGCCCGCCGCGAATATCGAGATTCAGCCAGTGTTGTCCTTAACGTGTGCTCTGCTGGGGGGGAATGGCTGCGTTGTCCGTGTGCCAACCGGCCTTGTCGAAGTGACCCGGCACCTGATGGAAAAGCTTCAAGAGGTGGATACCTCTGGCCTGCTGACAAAGCGGATTTTCATTGCGAGCTTTGAGCACGCGCGCGCCGATCTGCAGGAAGCCATGGCGCGCAGCGTCGATGGCGCCGTGATCTGGGGTGGGGAGGAAGCAGTCTCGCAAGTTCGCCGGTTGCCATTCCCGCACTGG